>Ga0302314_10000341_pt1 | contig 85030 bp, 66 predicted proteins | sample III_Palsa_N2_3_FD_200533 | JGI IMG/M metagenome (GOLD analysis project Ga0302314, IMG submission 200533) | Peat permafrost microbial communities from Stordalen Mire near Abisko, Sweden - III_Palsa_N2_3 | ecosystem: Environmental > Terrestrial > Soil > Palsa > Peat permafrost | place: Sweden...
TTCTGCGTGCCGGTGCTTGCGGCCAGGCTCGCGAAGCCGAACGCGAGGCCCAGCACGCAGGCCAGTTCGACCGCGTGGACGATCCGGTGCAGGGGGCCGTTGGCGACGACGCCTTCGAGAATGGCGCGCGACGTGCTCGCGGTGACCTCCGGGTCGAGCGCGACGAACACGATCGATACGATGGCCGAAGCCAGCAGCAGGACGCCCGCGGCGCGCGTGTCGACCGGTCGGCCGGCGGATTGATGGATGTTCATGGAGTCTCCTCGTTGTCGGTCGACGGGCTTGTCGACCGGTGCGCCATCGTTGCCGCTTGGTGAACGGCGATGCTGTCGAGGAGGTATCGGCGCGTATCGTTTTGTGGCGCGCGCGGCGACGGCCCTAGTTAGCGATCGTGCGCGCCGCGGGCGCCAGCGCCATCTCGCGCTTGAGCGCCGCGCCGAGATCGATCACCGCCATCGCGTAGTAGGCCGACCAGTTGTAGCGCGTCACGGTGTAGAAATTCGACGTGCCCAGGACGTAGCTGGGCGGGTCGTCGCCGTTCTGCAGTTCGACCAAGGCGAGCGGGCCGGCGAAGGCGCGCGCGTCGTCGGGCAACTGCGCGCCGGCCTCGGTGAGTTGCGCGGCGGTGAACGTGGGCACGATGTCGGCGGCGACGAGGCGCGCGCGCGCCTCGGGGTCGACCGGCGGCAGCACCGCGAAGGTGATCGGCATGTCGCGCTGCCAGCCGAAGGTGGCGAGGTAGCTGGCCACGCTGCCGATGACGTCGTCGCCACCGCTGGCGAGGTCGACATGGCCGTCGTGGTCGTAGTCGACCGCGTACTTCAGCAGGCTGCTGGGCATGAACTGCGGCCAGCCGATGGCGCCGGCGAACGAGCCGCGCGCGGTGTCGGCGTCGCGGCCCTCCAGTGCGCACCACACGAGGTAGGCGCGCAGCTCGCTGCGGTAGAACGCGCTGCGGTCGGAGCGGCCGGTGGGGAAGTCGAACGCCAGCGTGGCGAGCGCGTCCAGCACGCGGTAGTTGCCGGTCATGCGGCCGAAGAAGCTCTCGACGCCCACGATGCCCGCGACGATCTCCGGCGGCACGCCGTAGCGCTGCTGTGCGTCGGCCAGCGTCGCGGCATGCGCCTGCCACCACTGCACGCCGGCGGCCAGGCGCTTGGGCTCGATGAAGCGCGCGCGGTACGCGGCCCAGTTCTTCGCGGTGCCGGGCGGCCCGGGCATGATGGCCTTGGCGACGCTGGGCTGGTAGCGCGCGCGGGCCAGCTGGTCCTCGACCCACGCGCGGTCGAGCCCGCGCTCGTCGGTGACCTGCGCCGCGAACGCGAGCACGTCGTCGCGCCGGCCGTAGACGAAGCTGTCGGGCGCATCGTCGTCGCGCGCCGCGATGGCCTTGCCTTTCTTTTTCTTCTTCGCGACCGCCTTGGCCTTTGTCTTGGCATGCGAGGCCTTGGCCGCCGATGCCGGTGCCGCAGGAGCGCTCGCCTGGGCGATCGCGCCGGCGCTGGCCGTGGCGAGCAACGCGCCGGCGATCGATGCGATGGCGAGCGGGCGGCCGAGGTTCGTGAAGAAGAGCAGGCAGGTCTCGGGCGCGAAGGTCATCGACTCAGTTTAGCCAGCCGCGACCTGCCGATTGCCGTGGTGTCGCGCACATCGCACGCTCGCGTTCACGAACTTGCGCGCGCGGGCGATGCGTTTCCCGTGCGCGCGGGGGACGCGAGCGCGGCCGCGAGCGTGCGGGCGCCGGCGCGCACGCCGGCCCAGTCGGGCGTCGCGCCGGTGGTGTCCGGGCCGTAGCGCAGGCGCTCCAGCGCATCGAGGCGCCGGGCCAGGCCTTCGGCGGCCGCGCCGAAGCGCCGTCGCAGCGCGGCGGCCACGACGCCCGGCGACTCGTGCGCCGCCACCTGCACGCCATGCGGCTGCAGCGCGCGCAGTGCCGACGCGAGGCGGCGCTGCGCGCGCTGGCCTGGCGTGCGGCGATGCGAGTCCCACCAGGCCGCGGCCGTGCCCACCAGCGCCGCGCCGCTGATGACGATCATCAGCAGCCGCCCGAGGTCGTCGGTGTCGGGCGTGCCGATGCCGGCCTTCTTGAGCAGGTCGAACTGCGCGTTGCGGTTGTAGCCCAGCACCCATTCCTTCCAGCGGTTGTCCATCGTCTCGCGCCACGCGCGCAGGCGCTCGATCATGCCGGGGCTGACCGCGTTGATGGCGTTGCCGACGAAGCCCGCGGCCGGCTGCAGCGCGCGCCCGCGTTCGATGCGGTCGGGCGCGACGGCGGCTGTCGGATCGGCACGCACCCAGCCGCGGCTCGGGTTCCAGTACTCGGCCCACGCGTGCGCGTTGCTCTGGCGCACGACGAGCCAGCCGTCCTCGGGCTGCGCGTCGGTGCCCTGGTAGCCGGTGACCAGGCGCGCCGGGATGCCCATCGCGCGCAGCACGACGACGAACGAGGTCGCGAAGTGTTCGCAGAAGCCGACCTTGCGATCGAGCCAGAACTCGTCGACGGGGTCGGCTTCGTACGCGCCGGGCGACAGCGTGTAGGTGAAGCCGGCGTGGCCGATGTAGCGGTACAGGCTCTCGACGATGGCGTCGGGATCCGGTGTCTCGCCGGGCTTCGAGTGCTCGCGCAGCCACCGCTGCGACCACGCGCGGGTGCGCGGGAAGAACTGCGGCGGCAGGCGCAGGTTCTCGCGCAGGTCGGCCGGCGTCGCGCCGACGAGGCGGTCGTCCAGGCCCGCCGTCGCGCGCAGGCGCACGCGCTGCTGGATCGGGCGCCGCGTGCGCCATTGCAGGTCGAGGTCGGCGAGCGGACGCACGTCGGAGCCGTCCATCACCTGCACGCCCTGCGCCGGGTCGATGCTGCTGCGCGCCGACTGCGGCGGCGTCAGCTCCAGCAGCGGCAGCCAGGTGAGCTCCGTCGGCTCCATGGTGACCTCGTACGGCGTGGGCTTGCCGTGCGGCTCGACGCTCTCGGCCGTCGGCGTGGCACGGCGCGAGTGGCCGTCGAACAGCGACTGCGCGCGCCAGTCGCGGCCGTTGGTGTCGATCAGCACCGGACCGCGGAAATACATCTGCGACGCCGCCGGCGGCCGGCCGTCGAAGCGGATGCGGAACGCGATGCTGTCGTCGTTGGCGAGATCGGCCACGGTGCCGAGCTCGAGGTGGTCGGACAGGCCGGTACGGTTGGCGGTATCGGCCGACGGCCACAGCGGCCCGATGCGCGGGAACAGCAGGAACAGCGCGATCATCACCGGCGTGCCGATCAGCGCCGCGCGGCCCGCCAGCGCCGCGGCCTGGCGGATCGTCGGCCGGCCCGCCGGGATGTGGGCCAGCGTCAGCGCCGTGAGCCAGCCCCACACCGACAGCCCCGTGCCCACCGCGGTGAGGAAGGACTGCGAGTAGAGGAACGTCGTCAGCACGAGGAAGAAGCCGAGGAAGAACACGACCAGCGCGTCGCGCCGCGCGCGCAGCTCCAGCGTCTTCAGCGCCATCAGCACCACCAGCAGCGTGACGCCCGCGTCCTTGCTGACCAGCGTCTTCTCGGCGGTGAACGTGAGCACCGCGGCCAGGCCGAGCAGGGCCAGCACCGCGCCGCGGCCCGGCAGCGGCGCCTGGCGCCAGCCGAGCCAGCCGCGCCAGGCGAGCACCACGCCCGTGAGCCCGGCCACCCACAACGGCAGGTTGAACAGGTGCGGCGCGATGGTCCAGCCGATCAGCGCCACCATGAACAGCGTGTCGCGCGCCTCGCGCGAGGGCGCGCGCCAGCGCGAGTGGGCGAGGGCGTTCGCCTCGCCGTTGGACATCGTCGTGCCGGCCATCGCGCTCACCTCACCAGCTCGCGAGGGCCCGCAGCGCCGCGTGGCGATGCGCGCTGCCGTTGTCGGGCGGCAGGTCGGTGCCGGGCAGGCTCAGGCCCCAGGCGTGGCCGGCGGCGTCGGCGGCCATGACCCAGGCGGCCAGGCGCGACAGCCGCGCCTCGGTGTCCAAGCCCTGCGCCTGCGCCCATTGCAGCCACATCTCGCGCTGCACGGCGCCGGCCGTCTCGCGGCTGATCATCTCGCCGGTGCGCGCCGCCTTCTTCCAGACGACCTGGCGCAGCGTGTCGCCGCGGCGGTACGCGCGCACGCCCTCGAACTCGGTGCCGCTGCCGGTGCGCGCGGCGTGGCGGTCGTCGCCCTGCGCGGCCTCGGTCTGCGGCCAGGGTGGGGTCGGTGACTCCGGCCGCGGATAGACCCACTGCTGCCCGGCCGGGCGCCAGATCGTCCAGGCGCGGAACAGCCCGAACGGATAGCGTGACTCGGCGCGCAGCACCGGCAACGCATGCAGCCCCCGCCCGGGTGCCAGCCAGCTGAGATGCACCGAGGTCTGCCCTTGCGCGGCGATCTCGGCGTAGGCGAGCGGGATCGGGCGCTCGCCGAGATCCAGCCCGAAGCCGACGCCCAGCCGCATCTTGCCGGGGTTCGTGACGACGACCTCGAGGATCGCGGCCTCGCCGTCGAACGCCGGCACCAGCGGCTTCAGGTGCAGCGTGAGCCCGCGCAGGCTGCCGTGCGTCATCTGCATCGACGCGGCGGCGCTGCCCGCCAGCAGGAAGGTCAGCGCGAAGCCCAGGCTCAGCTGGTAGTTGATCGACACGACCAGCAACAGCAGCAACGTCAGGCAGAACGCCAGCCCCGCGCGCGACGGCACGATGTAGATGTTGCGCTGGGTCAGCGTCTGGCTTTCGCGCGGCTGGCGGCGCGCGTCCCACCAGGCGCGCCAGCGGCCGCGCGCGTCGAAGATCGACGGGCGGACGAGCGCTGAAGCGGTCGCGTCGGACATGGTCAGGGCAGGCTGACCGACTCGATCATCGCCCGCACCTGCTCGCGCCGCCCGCGGCCCGCGCCCGGCACCGGGATCATGCGGTGCGCGATGGCCTGCGGCAGGATGGCCTGCAGGTCGTCGGGGCTGACGAAGTCGCGTCCGGCCAGCAGCGCGCGGGCGCGCGCCAGCCGCAGCACGCCGATGCCCGCGCGCGGCGACAGGCCTTCGCTGAACCAGTGGCCCGAGCGCGTGGCGGCGATCAGCGCCTGCAGGTAGTCCAGCAGCGACTCCGACACATGCACCTGGCGTACCGCGGCCATCGTCTCGACCAGCTCGGCCGGCGTCATCACCGGCGTGAGCCGGGCGACCGCCTCGCGCCTGTCCTGGCCGGCGAGCAGCTCGCGCTCGGACCTGGCGTCCGGATAGCCCAGCGTGATGCACATCAGGAAGCGGTCCAGCTGCGACTCGGGCAGCGCGTAGGTGCCCAGCTGGTCGCCGGGGTTCTGCGTCGCGATGACGAAGAACGGCAGCGGCAGCGGACGCGTCTCGCCGTCGACGCTGACCTGCTGCTCTTCCATCGCCTCCAGCAGCGCGCTCTGCGTCTTCGGGCCGGCGCGGTTGATCTCGTCGGCCAGCAGCACCTGCGCGAACACCGGCCCCGGGTGGAATGCGAACGCCTCCTTGCTGCGCTCGTAGACGCTGACGCCCACGAGGTCGCTGGGCATCAGGTCGGCCGTGAACTGCACGCGCGAGAAGCTCAGGCCCAGCGAGACGGCCAGCACGTGCGCCAGCGTCGTCTTGCCGACACCCGGCACGTCCTCGATGAGGAGATGGCCGCCGGCCAGCAGGCAGGCGATGGAGTCGTCGATCTGGGCGGGCTTGCCGACGATGATCGTGCTAATCTGGCTTTTCAGCCTTGTCAGACGCGCTTGCAACGATGAGGTCATGACATCAACGATAGCCGAACGGCAGACAACGCGTGGGCGAGCGGGCAAACGAGATGAGCACCAACGATTCGAGACAAGCGGGGCGGCGACCATGACGACCGCGTTCTTCAGCCACGGCGACTGCCGCCGGCACGACATGGGCCCCGGCCACCCGGAATCGCCCGCGCGCCTGACCGCGATCGAGGATCACTTCCTCGCCACCGGCCTGGCCGACGTGCTGGTGCGCCACGACGACGCGCCGCCCGCGCGTGTCGAGGACCTGGCCCACGCGCACGCCAGCAACTACCTGAGCGAGCTCGACGAGACCTTCGCCAAGGTCGCCGAGGCCGGCGAGCTGGTCGCGGTCGATCCCGACACCGCCGCCTGCCGCTTCACCCGCCAGGCCGCGCTGCGCGCCGCCGGCGCGGCGGTCGCGGCCACCGACCTCGTCATCGACGGCCAGGCCGAGAACGCCTTCTGCGCGATCCGCCCGCCCGGCCACCACGCCACGCGCGACGCCGCGATGGGCTTCTGCTTCTACAACAACGTGGCCATCGCCGCGCGCCATGCGCTGGACGTGCGCGGCCTCGAGCGCGTGGCCATCGTCGACTTCGACGTCCACCACGGCAACGGCACCGAGGACATCGTCGCCAACGACGAGCGCATGCTGATGGTGAGCTTCTTCCAGGACAAGCTCTACCCGTTCTGCGGCAACGTGCCGATGGGCGACAACATGCTCAACGTGCCGGTGCCCGCGTACACCAAGGGCACCGAGGTGCGCGAGATCGTCGAGTACCAGTGGCTGCCGCTGCTGGAGAAGTTCGAGCCGCAGATGATCTTCGTGTCGGCCGGCTTCGACGCGCACCGCGACGACGATCTCGGCAGCTTGGGGCTGGTCGAGGCCGACTACGAATGGATCACGGCGCGGCTGCTGGATGTCGCGAAGCGGCATGCGCAGGGGCGGATCGTCAGTTGTCTCGAGGGTGGCTACAACCTGAATGCGCTGGCGCGCAGCGCGGCCGCGCACGTGCGGGTGCTCGCGGGCGTGTGACTGCACGCTCCACTGGGAGCACGCCACGCGCACTGAGTACGCGTTGAGGGTCGTCTTTAGGTGACTCGGCGACTTCGCGAAGCGAATCTGGATTCACTTCGTTCGGCGGAGGCTCGGTTCGCGCGTGTCACGCCCCCACGCGCGCCCGCATCGCCGCGATGTCGCCCACCGGCCGCACCTCGATCGAACCGTACTTCGTCCAAGGCAGCTCATGCGCCATGCGCACCGCCTCCTCCATCGACTCGGCCTCGACCAGGTTGAAGCCGGCCAGCATCTCCTTGGTCTCGGCGAAGGGGCCGTCGAGCACCGTGGCGCGCCCGCTGCGCACGCGCACCGTGCGGGCGGTGGCGGCTGGCTCGAGCTGCTGGCACATCACCAGCTTGCCTTGCGCGTGCTGCTCGTCGGAATGAAGCAGGCAGTCGCGCATCTCGGCGGCGAATGCCTCTTCCGGCAGCTTGGCCATCAGTTCGGCGTCGGTGTATACAAGCAGCAGGTATTGCATGGCGGCGTGGGGCGGTTGGCGGCCGGAAGCGGCGAAGCGATTCTGCCTGCCGTGGCGATCGGCATCAATATTTCTGCCGACGTGTCGAAACGCGGGCGCGTCGTTCGTCGTGGAAACAGGAGGCGCCGAGTGCCGCCGTCGGCTTCTTCCCAACGACAGGAGAAACGAAATGCGTGTCATGGTCATCGTCAAGGCGAACGAGAGTTCGGAGAAGGGCGTGATGCCGCCCGCCGAGCTGTTCGAGGCCATGGGCAAGTACAACGAGGAGCTGGCCAGGGCCGGCGTCCTGTTGGCCGCGGACGGGCTGCATCCGTCGTCGCGCGGCGTCCGCGTGCACTTCTCGGGCACCACGCGCACCGTGACCGACGGCCCGTTCGCCGAGACCAAGGAGCTCATCGCCGGCTACTGGCTGTGGGAGGTGCGCTCGATGGAGGAGGCCATCGAGTGGGTGCGGCGTTGCCCGAATCCGCACGTCGGCGACAGCGACATCGAGATCCGCCCGATCTTCTCGGCCGAGGAATTCGAGGCCCTGATGCGCGGCCATTTCGGGTCCAAGGCCTGATGTCCGCGTGCCATCGTTGCGGAGACCACTCGCATGGCGCGTGACTTGCACCGCACCATCGACACGGTGTGGCGCATGGAGTCGGCGCGCATCATCGGTGCCATCGCGCGCCGCGTGCGCGACGTCGGCCTGGCCGAGGAGCTGGCGCAGGACGCCCTCGTCGCCGCGCTGGAGCACTGGCCCAAGGACGGCATTCCCGACAACCCCGGGGCCTGGCTGATGGCCACCGCCAAGAACCGTGCGCTCGACCGCCTGCGCCAGCTCAACCTGCACCACGCCAAGCAGCAGGAGCTGGGCGCGGACGCCGATGCCCGCGGCGACCACGTCGTGCCCGACTTCGTCGATTCGCTGGACGACGCCGACGACATCGGCGACGACCTGCTGCGCCTGGTCTTCACCGCCTGCCACCCGGTGCTGTCGCGCGAGGCCCAGGTCGCGCTGACGCTGAAGCTGCTCGCCGGCATGAGCACCGCCGAGATCGCGCGCGCTTTCCTGCAGCCCGAGCCCACGATCGCGCAGCGCATCGTGCGCGCCAAGCGCACGCTAGTCTCCGCCAACGTGCCGTTCGAGGTGCCGCGCGGCGAGGCGCTGCAGGATCGCCTGGCCGCGGTGCTCGAGGTCGTCTACCTGATCTTCAACGAAGGCTACTCGGCGACCGCGGGCGACGACTGGACGCGGCCCGCGCTGTGCGAGGAGGCGCTGCGGCTGGCGCGCATCCTGGCGCAGCTGTCGCCCGGCACGGCCGAGGTGCTGGGGCTGGTCGCGCTGATGGAGATCCAGGCCTCGCGCATGCACGCCCGGCTCGATGCCGAGGGCAAGCCCATCCTGCTGATGGCGCAGGATCGCGGCCGCTGGGATCAGCTGCTGATCGGCCGCGGCCTGGCTGCGCTCGCGCACGCCGAGCAGCTCGGCGACGAGCCGGGGCCGTACCAGCTGCAGGCGGCGATCGCGGCCTGCCACGCGCGCGCCCGCACGCCCGAGGCCACCGACTGGGACCGCATCGTCGCGCTGTACGGCGAGCTGATGACCTGCCTGCCATCGCCGGTGGTGGAGCTCAATCGCGCGGTCGCGGTGAGCATGGCCTCGGGGCCGGCGGCCGCGCTGCTGCTCGTCGACGGCCTCGTCACCGACGGCCACCTGGCGCGCTACCACCTGCTGCACGCGGCGCGCGGCGACCTGCTGGCGCGGCTGGATCGCCACGCCGAGGCGCGCACGGAGTTCGAGCGCGCCGCCGCGATGACGGCCAACGAGCGCGAGAAGGCGCTGCTGTTCGAGCGTGCGCGTGACGCGCGCTCACGCTAGCGCGCATTCCGCGCGCAGGATCGAACTCAGGCCTGCGGGCCGCAGCCATCCATCGGCGGCTGCGCCTTCATTGCGGCGACGATCTGCTCGGGCGTCAGGTCGCGCACCTGCGTGGCCATCGACCAGAGGTGGCCGAACGGATCCACCACCATGCCGTAGCGGGCGCCCCAGAACATGTCGGTGACGGGCATGCGCGGCGTGGCGCCGGCGGCGGCGGCGCGCTTGAACGCGGCGTCGGCGTCGACGACGGACAGGTGGATCGTCACCGACGACCCGCCCAGCGCCTGCGGGCCGCGCACCATCATGTCGGGGAACTCGTCGACCAGCATGATGGCCGAGTCGCCGATGCGCAGCATCGCGTGCATCAGCTTGCCGTCCGGGCCGGGCAGGCGGGTCACTTCGACGGCGCCGAAGGCTTCCTTGTAGAACTCGATGGCGGCGGCGGCGCCGTTGCAGACGAGGTGCGGCGTGATCGTGTGCATGCCTTGCGGGATGGGATTGACGGCGTCGGTCATGGTGGCTCCTGGTTTGATCGTGGACGGAAGGCCGGGCTCGAATCCGCGGCTTCGTCTGCACGACGTTCGACGCTACCCGGATTCGACACGTTGCGACAAATTAGTTGATGCCGATGTCGGGGTGGTGACGCGGTGCTCTTGCACAATCGCGGCATGGAAAACTGGTTTTCGCCCGAACTCGTCGCCCTGATCCGGGAGGCCGAGCAGCCCTACGCCTACATCGCGCTGCTGCTGATCGCCGCCGCATTCCCGATCGCCTGGGGCATCCCGCGGCTCCTGCGCGGCTCCGAGCCGCGCCCCGGCTCGATCGTCTTCGGCCGCAACATCTTCGACGGCGTGCTGTTCCCGGCGCTGTGGCTCGGCCTGGTCTGGATGGCGCGCGCGTTCTGCCTGCACCTGCACCTGCCGCTGGCCGTGTTCAAGGTGGTGGTGCCGATCCTGCTGTCGCTGCTGGTGATCCGTCTGACCGTGCGCGTGATGCGCGTGGCGTTCCCGAAGTCGGAACTGGTGCGCGCGGTCGAGAAGACGGTGTCGTGGCTGGCCTGGGGCGGCGTGGTGCTGTGGATCACCGGCGTGCTGCCGTCGTTCGTCGACGCGCTGGACGACGTGCACTGGAAGATGGGCTCCAGCACGGTGAGCCTGGCGACGATCCTCGAGGGCGCGATCGTTGCAGGCCTCGTGCTGATGGTGACGCTGTGGATCTCGTCGGCCATCGAGACCAAGCTGCTCAAGGGCGCCACCGGCCAGCAGCTGTCGTGGCGCAAGGCCGCTTCCAACGTCGTGCGCGCCGTGCTGGTCTTCGTCGGCCTGCTGATGGCGCTGTCGGCCGTGGGCATCGACCTCACCGCGCTGTCGGTGATGGGCGGCGCGATCGGTGTCGGCCTCGGGCTGGGTCTGCAGAAGCTCGCGGCCAACTACGTCAGCGGCTTCGTGATCCTCGCCGAGCGCGCGCTGCGCATCGGCGACACCGTGAAGGTCGACGGCTTCGAAGGGCGCATCACGGACATCACCACGCGCTACACCGTGATGCGCGCGCTCAACGGCCGCGAGTCCATCGTGCCCAACGAGATGATGATCACGCAGCGCGTGGAGAGCGCGACGCTGGCGGATCCGCGGCTCGCGCTCAGCACGGTGGTGCAGGTGGGCTACGACACGGACATCGACGCGCTCGTGCCGCAGATCCTCGAGGTCATCCCGAAGATCGCGCGCGTGATCGCGGACCCGAAGCCGTCGGTGCAACTGAGCGCTTTTGCGTCCGATGGTCTCGAGCTGACGATCTCGTTCTGGATCAACGATCCGGAGAACGGCACGGGCAGCGTGAAGTCCGATGTCAACATGGCGTTGCTGCGGCTGTTCAACGCGAACTCGATCGAGATTCCGTTTCCGCAAAGGGTGGTGCGTGTGATGCCGGTGCAGGGTGGGATGGCTGCCGAGGGCGTGATTCCGGGGTCGCAGTCTTCTCCGACCGCGGTCACGTCCTCCGCGCCTGCGGCGAGTGCCGAGGAGTTGCGGGATGCGCCGCCGTCTGCAGGGCAGGGGCCCGGCTTTCTCGAGCCGGGCGGTGCTGCCGGCGCCTGAGTTGAACGCCAAGAAATGAAAAGGCCCGCAGCGAAGCGGGCCTTCCCATCAAGAAAGCGAGAATGAATCAGGCCACGGCCACGGGAATCTTTCCGATCCGAGCCTGCCACTCCTTCGGTCCGGTGATGTGCGCCGAGGTGCCACCAGAATCCACGGCCACCGTCACCGGCATGTCGACGACATCGAACTCGTAGATCGCCTCCATGCCCAGATCGGCGAAGCCCAGCACCTTGGCCGACTTGATCGCCTTGGACACGAGATACGCCGCACCGCCCACCGCCATCAGGTAAGCCGACTTGTGCTTCTTGATCGCCTCGATCGCCGTCGGGCCGCGCTCGGCCTTGCCGATCATCGCGATCAGCCCGGTCTTGGCGAGCATCATCTCGGTGAACTTGTCCATGCGCGTCGCCGTGGTCGGACCGGCAGGGCCGACGACTTCGTCGCGCACCGGATCGACCGGCCCGACGTAGTAGATGACGCGGTTGGTGAAGTCCACCGGCAGCGGCTCGCCTTCGCCTTTTTCCAATTTCTCCAGCATGTCCGCGATGCGCTTGTGCGCGGCGTCGCGGCCGGTGAGCATCTTGCCGTTGAGCAGCAGCGTCTCGCCGTGCTTCCACGACGCGACCTCGGCCGGCGTCAGCTTGTCGAGGTCGACGCGCTTGCTCTTGTTGTAGTCGGGTGCCCACTTGACGTCGGGCCACAGGGCTAGGCTCGGCGCCTCGAGGTAGGCCGGGCCGGAGCCGTCGAGCACGAAGTGCGCGTGGCGCGTGGCGGCGCAGTTGGGGATCATCGCGATCGGCTGCGACGCGGCGTGCGTCGGGTAGGTCCTGATCTTGACGTCGAGCACGGTCGTCAGGCCGCCCAGGCCCTGCGCGCCGATGCCGAGAGCGTTGACCTTCTCGTACAGCTCGATGCGCAGTTCCTCGAGCTTGTTGCTCGGGCCGCGCTCCAGCAGCTCGTACATGTCGATGTCTTCCATCAACGACTCCTTGGCCATCAGCATCGCCTTCTCGGCGGTGCCGCCCATGCCGATGCCCAGCATGCCCGGCGGGCACCAGCCGGCGCCCATCAGCGGCACCGTCTTGAGCACCCAGTCGACCACGCTGTCGTTCGGATTCATCATCGCGAACTTGCTCTTGTTCTCCGAGCCGCCGCCCTTGGCCGCGACGGTGACGTCGATCTTGTCGCCCGGCACGAGCTCCATGTGGATCACGGCGGGCGTGTTGTCCTTGGTGTTCTTGCGCGTGAAGATCGGGTCGTCGAGCACCGACGCGCGCAGCACGTTGTCCGGGTTCAGGTAGCCGCGGCGCACGCCCTCGTTGACGGCGTCGGCGATCGAGCCCGTGAAACCCTCGAAGCGCACGTCCATGCCGATCTTGAGGAACACGTTGACGATGCCGGTGTCCTGGCAGATCGGGCGGCGGCCCTCGGCGCTCATGCGCGAATTGGTGAGGATCTGCGCGATCGCGTCCTTGGCCGCCGGGCTCTCCTCGCGGGCATAGGCGCGGGCGAGGTGGGCGATGTAGTCGGCAGGGTGGTAGTAGCTGATGTACTGGAGCGCGGCGGCGACGCTCTCGATCAGGTCGTCGGCTTTGAGGATGGTCGTCATGGTGTCTGGCCGGGTTGCTGGAGGCAGTCAGGCATTATCCGCCGCGCAGGTTCCGCAGCGCCGTGGTCGGGCACTCGGGGGACTCAGTGCCAGAGCCGTCCCACGATCACGCCGCCGTAGGCCAGCACGCACAGCACGAGCGAGACGAACACGATCGCGCTGCCCATGTCCTTGGCGCGGCCGGAGAGCTCGTGGAACTCCGGGCCGATGCGGTCTACCACGGCCTCGATGGCGCTGTTGGCGATCTCGCAGATCAGGACGAGCCCGACGCTCGTCAACATCATCATCGTCTCGACCCAGCTGCGGCCGAGCAGCAGCGCGGCCGGCACCATCACGACGCTCAGCGCGACCTCCTGGCGGAACGCCTTCTCGAGCCAGGCGGCGCGCAGCCCCTTCATGCTGATGCCGAAAGCGCGCGCGATGCGGTCGAGGCCCGAGCGGGTCTTCTGCACCTGGTGGTCTTCCATAGGCTTGTTCGATCCTCCCAGGGCAGGATCGTACCTCCGCGAACTGATGATCGCGGCGAACGGCGCCAGGCGCGGTTGAGCGTCAGCGTTCAGCGGACGTCGCCGTCGTCGGTGTGGGCCGGATCGATGGTCGGTCTGCCAGGCAACAGCTTGCGGCGGCCATCGCCCGGCCGCAGTCATCAATCGAAGCTCATCGCGTCCAGTGCCAGCGGCTGTGCGTTCCAGGAGGTGCTGCAGCCCGTGTTGGCGTACTGGATGTCGAACGAGACATTGCGGTTCGGGTCGAGCCCGACGATGTGGGTCGCGGTGCCGCCGGCGGCCTCCGCGTAGTCGACGAGGATGGAGCCGTCCGTGACCTGGCGCGCGCTGGAGCAGTAGCTCGACGAGAGCGACTTGCCGTAGTCGAAGTCCCAGGCCTCGGTGGCGGTCATCGCGGTCTCGTCGATCTGGTAGTCGGAGACGGACGACCAGGCGCGCGACTGGCCCACCGGCGCCCCCACGGGCTGGTTGGTGCTGGACGTGCCGTCGTTGAACAGCATCAGCGAGCCGTCGTTGGCGATGGTGACCGAATGCTGGCCAAGCGGCAGGAGGCCGTCTCCCAAGAAGGTCAGCGCCTTCGCGCGCAGCGACGGGAACGTGTACCAGTACTTGGTCGGGTCGCCGAAGATCCAGCGGATGTTGCCGGTCTGGTAGTCCAGCTTGATGACGAAATTCTCGCGGCTGGACACGATGACGCTGTCGTCGCTCGCATCGTAGATCGCGGTGTTCATGTGGAACCAGTCCGCGCTCGGGCGCACGAACAGGGTGGGATCGTCGCCCCCCGCCGTCATGGTCGCCGAGAGGATCGCCCCCAGGTCCCACGTCGCCAGCACTTGGCCAGCCGGAGTGAATTCCTGGGCGGTGCTGTCGCCTTCCTCGACGCCGTTGGTGATGATGTCGACGTTGTTGAGAAACGCTGTCTTGCCGGCCTCGATGTCATGGTTGAAGGCGACCACGCCGGAGGCGGCGAGCGAACCGGTCGTGCTGTAGGTGCCGTCGAACTCCAGTCGATAGATGTCTGGCGTCGCGTCCGACCCGAGGATGAAGCCGCCGTCGCTGAAGTCGGTACTGAGGGTATCGACGACGGCGGGGCCGACCCAGCGTACCTGGCCGTCGGTGTCGATGACGACCGGCGATCCGTAGTCGGACTTCATGTACAGGAAGTCGAATCCGAGCGAACTGCCCGCGGCGCGGGCCTGGACGATCGTCGGCCGGTCGTAGATCTGGTCGGGATCCGTCCATGCCGAGGTCGCGATCGACAAAGGCATCTGGTAGGTGGAGGCATCGCTGAAAGTCAGGTTGAGCGAGACCGCGTTCGTCTTGCCCGCATACAGGCCGAAGACCGGCACGGTGACTGACGACAGGTCGGCAGCGACGTAGCCGCGGCGCGCCAGGTAGTCGTAGGAGTAGGTCACGGAAACGGGCTTCGAGACGGTGCCGGGTTGCGCCGCGATCACGAAGTTCACCGAGGTGACGCTCTTCGCGGCCGTGCCGTACAGCGTGACGAACGCGATGAACGGGGTGACGCCGGCGATGGGGACGCCCGCGGCGAGAACGGAAGGATTCTTCGTCTGCACGGCGGCTTCGACCAGGGTGCCCACCGGCGCGGTGTCCGCCGGGGTGCTGTTTCCGCCGCCGCACGCGGCCAGCAGGAGGGCCAGGCATGTTGCCGATACAAGCCGCAACGTTCGCAATTCCTGCAGTTCCATGGCTTCTCCGCGTCTTCGGACAAATGGACGAGCTGACCATTTTTCTGGCTGCGGTCGAGCAAGACCAGCTGGGAGACCTTTCTTTACGCCATCGACAAGCGGTTTGACACACCGCCCTGATTTATGTCGGCTTGATGAAATTCGAGACAGGCGCGCCGAGTTCCCGGCCGCCCGCTTCAGTGCGAAGGCGCATGCTGCGGCAGCAGCCGGTCGACATACGCCAGCGCCATCGCCGACAGCAGGAACGCCAGGTGGATCAGCGTCTGCCACATCAGCGTCTTGGTGTCGTAGGCCGCCGCGTTGATGAAGGTCTTGAGCAGGTGGATCGAGCTGATGCCGATGATGGCGGTGCCCAGCTTGACCTTCAGCACCGAGGCGTTGACGTGATCCAGCCACTCGGGCTGGTCGCGGTGGCCTTCGAGGTCGAGGCGCGAGACGAAGGTCTCGTAGCCGCCGATGATCACCATCACCAGCAGGTTGGAGATCATCACCACGTCGATCAGCCCCAGCACCACCAGCATGATGAGGGTTTCGTTGAGCGAGGTGAGGTCGGTCATCGGCGCAGACGCATCGTTCGGCGCCGGGTGATAGCCGATGCTCTGGACGAGGATCTGCACGGCGTGGCTGTCGCCGAACGCCGCCTGCAGCAGATGTATCAGCTCGGCCCAGAAATGCACGACGTAAACGCATTGCGCGAGGATCAGCCCCAGGTAGAGTGGCAGTTGCAGCCAGCGGCTCGCGAAGATCAGCCGCGGCAGCGGGCGAAGGCGGGTAGGCGGCGTTTGCGGGGTCATGTCGCTCTTGGTGGTCGTGGTTTGCACGCGATTGTAGGGAGCGCCGGCCGTCGCGGCCCGAGTCAGTGTCGGGTAAGAGCCGCGCCCTAACGTACGCGGCGCATCCCGGCATGACGACAGGCCTTGCCCGTCCGCCGGCTGCCCGTAGCAGAATCGGACAGGCGAATCCGCGAGATTGCCGATATTCCAGGAGACAGACTTCATGAGCGCCGCAGAGCACACCCCGCACGAACTGCAGACCTACGACCCGCCTGCCGACCTGAAGGCTCACGCCTGGGTCAGCGGCATGGACGCCTACGACGCGCTGTGCGCCGAGGCCGAGGCCGACCACGAGGGCTTCTGGGCGCGCCAGGCGCGCGAGCTGCTGGCGTGGAAGACGCCGTTCACGAAGACGCTCGATGCCGGCAATCCGCCGTTCTTCAAGTGGTTCGAGGACGGCACGCTCAACGCGTCGTACAACTGCCTCGACCGCAACGTCGCCGCCGGGCTGGGCGACAAGGTGGCGCTGGTCTTCGAAGCAGACGACGGCAGCGTCGCACGCGTGACGTACAAGGAGCTGCTGGCGAAGACCTGCCGCATGGCCAACGCGCTCAAGGCGCGCGGCGTCAAGAAGGGCGACCGGGTCGTCATCTACATGTCGATGTCGGTCGAGGGCGTCGTCGCGATGCAGGCCTGCGCCCGCATCGGCGCGCCGCACTCGGTGGTCTTCGGCGGCTTCTCGGCGCAGAGCCTGCGCGACCGCATCGAGGACACGGGCGCCGTGCTGGTGATCACCGCCGACGAGCAGCAGCGCGGCGGCAAGTCGCTGCCGCTGAAGGCGATCGTCGACGAGGCGATCGCGCTGGGCGGCTGCGACGCGGTCAAGGACGTCGTCGTCTACAAGCGCACCGGCGGCGCCATCGCGTGGACGGCGCGCGACCACTGGCTGCACGACGTCACGGCCGACGCCGCCGATACCTGCGAGCCCGAGTGGGTCGGCGCGGAACATCCGCTGTTCCTGCTGTACACGTCGGGCTCCACCGGCAAGCCCAAGGGCGTGCAGCACTCCACCGGCGGCTACCTGCTGCACGCGGCGCTCACCACGAAGTGGACGTTCGACCTCAAGGCCGACGACGTCTTCTGGTGCACCGCCGACATCGGCTGGGTCACCGGCCACACCTACATCGGCTATGGCCCGCTGGCGCTCGGCGGCACCGAGATCGTGTTCGAGGGCGTGCCCACGTATCCCGACGCGGGCCGCTTCTGGAAGATGATCCAGGACCACAAGGTCTCGAAGTTCTACACCGCGCCCACCGCCATCCGCTCGCTGATCAAGGCGGCCGAGGCCAACGACAAGGTGCATCCGAAGTCCTACGACCTGACGAGCCTGAAGATCCTCGGCTCGGTGGGCGAGCCGATCAACCCGGCCGCATGGGAGTGGTACCACGAGCATGTGGGCGGCGGCCGCTGCCCGATCGTCGACACCTTCTGGCAGACCGAGACCGGCGGCCACATGATCACGCCGCTGCCGGGCGCCACGCCGCTGGTGCCGGGCTCGTGCACGCTGCCGTTTCCCGGCATCGCCGCGGCCATCGTCGACGAACTGGGCAACGACGTGCCCAACGGCACCGGCGGCCTGCTGGTCGTCAAGAAGCCGTGGCCATCGATGATCCGCACGATCTTCGGCGACCCGGAGCGCTTCAAGAAGAGCTACTACCCGCCGGAGCTGAAGGGCTACTACCTCGCGGGCGACGGTTCGATCCGCGACGCGAAGACGGGCTACTTCACGATCACCGGACGCATCGACGACGTGCTCAACGTCTCCGGCCACCGCATGGGGACGATGGAGATCGAGTCGGCGCTGGTGTCGTGCACCGAGCTGGTGGCCGAGGCCGCGGTGGTCGGCCGTCCGGACGACACCACCGGCGAGGCGATCTGCGCCTTCGTCGTGCTCAAGCGCGCGCGCCCGACCGGCGACGAGGCCAAGGCGATCGCCAAGCAGCTGCGCGACTGGGTCGGCAAGGAGATCGGCCCGATCGCCAAGCCCAAGGACATCCGCTTCGGCGACAACCTGCCCAAGACGCGCTCCGGCAAGATCATGCGGCGCCTGCTGCGCGACATCGCCAAGGGCCAGAAGGTGACGCAGGACACCAGCACGCTCGAGAACCCGGCCATCCTGGATCAACTCTCCGAGAACAATTGACGCTCGCGGGCCTGCGGCGCCGTGCTGATGGCGACGTTGCTGCTACATTGACCCGGTCGGATCTTTTCAACCGGCCGCGCGGGCGGGCAGGGGTAGCAACATGTTCTTCGTCGTCATTGGCGTCATCCTGATCGTCTGCAATGTGATGGGCTGGGGGCCCATGGGCAACTGGACCTGGTCCATCACGGACGACCACGGCGGGTGGGGCGACCTTTGGAAGTTCGTGCTGCCGTTCGCGCTGGCCGCCGTCTGGTGGGTCTGGTCGGACGCCTCCGGCTGGACCAAGAAGAAGGCGATGGTCCGCGACCAGCAGCGCAAGCAGGATCGCCTCGACCGCAACATCGACGCGATGGGCCTGGGCCACCTGCACAAGCATCGCGACGGCAAGACGCGGCCCAAGCAATGACACGGCGCCGCCGATGCCGCTGAAGATCGTCGCCAGCGAGACCTTCCGGGTCGGCCGGCCTCTGGTCGTCGACGCCGACTCGCCCGTCGGCCGCTACGCGACCGTGTTCGAGGACAACGGCGAGACGGGCGTCTTCTACGCGGTCGACACCGACATCGAGGACGGCAATCCGGTGCAGGACGCGCTGCTGGTCTACGTCGTCGCCGACGTCACCGACGCCGAGCTGGCGTCGACGCTGGAGATCGGCTGGTCCGACGACGGCCTCAAGGCGCTGCTGTTGATCAACGACGAGCCGCACGCCGCGTTCGATTTCGAGACGCGGCAGGGCTGGTGCCAGCTGGCGTTGCCCGAGGGAGCGGTGAACAAGGCGTGGTCGAAGGCGCCGCGCGACTGGAGCGACGGCGTCGAGGCGCTGTTCGACTGAGTCGGCCACGCCAGGTCGAGGCGCCGGGCCCGTCAGCGTTGGCGATTCCTCCTGTAGGCCTCGATCTGCTGCTTGCAGGTCGCGGGCAGTTCGCGCTCCATGCAGGCCTGGGCGGGCTGCGCAGCGACTCGCCCAGGCAGGTCATGGCCGCGCCGGCGCAGGCGGGATCGGGACAGACGCCGGGCGTGGACATTTGCTGGCGGCAGGTCGGCGTCATCTTCGTCGCCTGGCAGCGCTTGAGCGCGGCGTCCATGCCCGTGAAGCAGACCGACAGCGCGTGCCTGGCCGATTGCTCGCGGCTCGCGTCGCTCCCTGTAGGTCGTGCGAGGTGCCGAGCGTATCGCAGGCTGGCGGGGATCCGCGGCCGTGCGTGCGCTCGCGACCGGGCCGGCGCGGTCATTTGTCGCACTCGCGTCACGCGTCGCGCGCGCCGGGGCAGCAGCAACAGGACGCCGACGCGACGTCGACAGTCCGCGCAGGCCTCGCGGAGCGGACTGCGCGCCAGCGTGCGCTCGTCGTGCTCGAGGCGATCAGCGCGGGCCAGGCGTCCTCAAGCCGCGGCCTCCGGATGCCGCGCCCGCCACGCGCGCAGCGCCTGCCGATACGCGTCCATCGCCAGGTCGTGCAGGTCGAAGATGCACGGGTCGCAGCCGTTGCCGCAGCACAGCTCGAAGTCGGGCTGCGGCGGGGCGACCGGCATCGGGTCGTGGTCGGAAGGCGAGAGCGGTGGCGCGGGCGACGTCATGGCCCGATTGTCCAGAAGAAAAGGCACCCGCGGGTGCCTGGGTGTCTTCAGCGCGACGCCGTCACTCGAACTTGTCCAGCACGGCGCCGAAGCTGGCGCTCGACGAGTGGTTCGCGAACTTGGCCAACACGCCTCGCGTGTAGCGCGGCGCGGGCTTCTTCCAGGCGGCCTTGCGCTTGGCCAACTCTTCGTCGGAGACGTTCACCTGCAGCAGCAGCTTGTGCGCGTCGATCGTGATCGAGTCGCCTTCGTGCACCAGCGCGATCGCACCGCCTTCATGGGCCTCGGGCGCGACGTGGCCGACCACCATGCCCCAGGTGCCGCCCGAGAAGCGGCCGTCGGTGATCAGGCCGACGGACTCGCCCAGGCCCTGGCCGATCAGCGCGCCGGTGGGGGCGAGCATCTCGGGCATGCCGGGGCCGCCCTTGGGGCCGAGGTAGCGCAGGATCATCACGTCGCCGGCGACGATCTTGCCCGCCATGATCGCGGCCAGCGCGGATTGCTCGTCCTCGAACACGCGCGCCGGGCCGGTCATCACCGGGCTCTTCAGGCCGGTGATCTTGGCGACGCAGCCTTCCGTCGCGAGGTTGCCGCGCAGGATCGCCAGGTGGCCGTCGGCGTACATCGCGTTGGCGATGGTGCGGATCACCTTCTGGTCGGCGCGGGGCACGGACGGCACGTCGGCCAGCGTCTCGGCGATCGTCTTGCCGGTGATCGTGATGCAGTCGCCGTGCAGCAGGCCGGCGTCGAGCAGCAGCTTCATCACCTGCGGGATGCCGCCGGCGCGATGCAGGTCGATGGCCAGGAATTCGCCGCTGGGCTTGAGGTCGCACAGCACCGGCGTGCGCTTGCGGATGCGCTCGAAGTCGTCGATCGTCCACTCGACCTCGGCCGCATGCGCGATCGCCAGGAAGTGCAGCACCGCGTTGGTGGAGCCGCCGGTGGCCATGATCACGGCGACGGCGTTCTCGATCGCCTTCCTGGTGACGATGTCGCGCGGCTTCAGGTCGGCCTTGACGGCCCCGACGAGCACGCGTGCCGATTCGCGCGTGTTCTCGATCTTCTCGCCCTCGACGTTGGCCATCGTCGACGAGTAGGGCAGCGACATGCCCAGCGCCTCGAACGACGACGACATCGTGTTGGCCGTGTACATGCCGCCGCACGATCCGGTGCCGGGGATGGCGCGGCGCTCGATCTGGCAGAAGTCCTCCTCGCTCATCTTGCCGGCGGAGAACTGGCCCACGGCCTCGAACACGCTGACGATGTTCAGGTCCTTGCCCTTGTAGTGGCCCGGCATGATGGTGCCGCCGTAGACGTAGATCGCCGGCACGTTGGCGCGCAGCATGCCCATCATGCCGCCGGGCATGTTCTTGTCGCAGCCGCCGATCACCAGCACGCCGTCCAGCCACTGGCCGCCGACGCAGGTCTCGACGCAGTCGGAGATCACCTCGCGCGAGACCAGGCTGTACTTCATGCCCTCGGTGCCCATGGCCATGCCGTCGGAGATGGTGGGCGTGCCGAACAGCTGCGGGTTGGCGCCGAAGTCCTTCAGGCTCGCGACCGCGGCGTCGGCCAGCGGCTGCAGGCCGGAGTTGCAGGGCGTGATCGTGGAGTGGCCGTTGGCGACGCCGATCATCGGTTTGCCGAAGTCCGTCTCCTGATAGCCCATCGCGTAGTACATCGAGCGATTGGGGGCGCGGGCGACGCCTTCGGTGATGTTCTTCGAGCGGCGGTTGGCGGCGGACATGGCGGTCTCCTGGAGTCCTGTCGATCTGGGTGAGCGCAGAGTATCCGGCGCGCCAAAATGCGTGTCCAATAGATTCATCGTGCTCGATTGATATCTCTGGTGAATCAATGAATGACGCTCAATTCGACCTTCGCCAACTGCGCCAGTTCGCCGTGCTCGCCGAGGAATGCCACTTCGGCCGCGCCGCCGCGCGCCTGGCGATGACGCAGCCGCCGCTGACGCAGGCGATCCAGCGCCTGGAGGCCGCGCTCGGCGCGCGGCTGTTCGAGCGCACCCAGCGCCGCGTCGCGCTGAGCCCGGCCGGCGCGGTGCTGCTGCCGCTCGCGCGCAAGCTGCTCGAGGGCGCCGACGCGCTCGCGCCCGCGGTGCGCGCGGCGGCGGCCGGGCTGTCGGGGCAGTTGCGCCTGGCGTTCGTCTCGAGCGTCACGTACGGGCCGCTGCCGGCATGGCTCAGCGGCTTTCGCGCCGCCTACCCCGACGTCGCGCTGAGCCTGCGCGAGGCCACGCTCGACGTCCAGCTGGAGCTGTTCGCCGCCGGCGAGATCGACGCCGGCTTCGTGCTGCACGCGCCGGGCGCGGTGCCGCCCGGCTTCGAGCATGTGCGCGTCATCGACGAGGCGCTGGTGATGGCATTGCCCGTTGGTCATGCCGCATGGCGATCCGCGACCGGCGCGACGCCGCGCCTGCGCTGGCGCGATGTCCACGCCGAGCCGCTGGTGATCTTCCCGCGCCAGATCGCGCCGTCGCTGTTCGACGCGCTGGTCTCGGCGTACCACGCGGGCGGCGAGACGATGCGCATCGCGCAGCAGGCGATCCAGATGCAGACGATCGTCAACCTCGTGTCCGGCGGCATGGGCGTGGCCTGGGTGCCGGAGTCGCTCACGCACCTGCAGCGCGCGGGCGTGCGTTACGCGCGCGTGACCGGGTTGCCCGGCCAGGCCTTGCGCTGCGAGACCAGCCTCGTGTGGCGCGCCGGCGCCGCGCCGGTCGTGGAGCGCTTCGTCGAGCACGTGCGACGCGGCCGGACGCGCATTTCGCCAGCCCGCTGACAGCCGCCCGGAAACCGACACGCGAAACAGCGACAATCGCCGGCTGTCCAAGGAGTTCTCCGCCGATGCTGCAGCATCCCAACATCGATCCCGTCGCCATCCCGCTCGGTCACTGGCACCTGTTCGGCCACGACTACGCCCCCGCGATCCACTGGTACGGCCTGACGTACATGGTCGCCTTCGGCCTGTTCGTGTGGCTGGCCGGCAAGCGCGCGCAATACCCGTGGTTCGCGCGCGAGGGCTGGCTGCGGCGCGACGTCGAGGACCTGCTGTTCTACGGCGTGTTGGGCGTGGTGCTGGGCGGTCGGCTCGGCTACGTCATCTTCTACAAGCCGCTGTACTACTTCGATCGCGATCACCTGGCCGAGATCTTCGCCGTCTGGAACGGCGGCATGTCGTTCCACGGCGGCATGCTGGGCGTGCTCGTCGCGATGGCGTTCTTCGCGTGGCAGCGCAAGCGGCCGTTCCTGCAGGTGACCGACCTGATCGCGCCGTGCGTGCCGCTGGGGCTGGCGAGTGGGCGCGTCGGCAACTTCATCAACGGCGAGTTGTGGGGGCGGCAGGCACCCGATTGGCTGCCATGGGGGATGGTGTTCCCGGAGTCGGGCTCCAACGTGCCGCGCCATCCGTCGCAGATCTACCAGTTCCTGGGCGAGGGCATCTGCCTGTTCCTGATCCTGTGGATCTTCGGCAAGAAGGAACGCGGCCGCGGCCAGGTGTCGGGCCTGTTCCTGATCGGCTACGGCTGCTTCCGCTTCGCGGCGGAGTTCTTCCGCGCCCCGGACGACTTCGTCGGCGACAAGACCACGCTCGTCGGCGACCCGGCGACCCACCTGCTGCCCTTCGGCTGGAGCGAGGGCCAGTGGCTGTGCGTGCCGATGATCCTCGCCGGCCTGCTGATGTTCTGGTGGGGCTCGCGCCAGCCGCGCGGCGTCGCGCGGACGGCCTGATCCCGCTGCGCGCGAATTCCGGCATTCCTGCGCCGGAATCCGCGCGCGCCGCGCGTCCCCGCGGCGCCGCTCCGAACTCCTGACAAAATCGACGCCATGCGCCAGATCTTCCTCGACACCGAAACCACCGGCCTGAGCCCCGACACCGGCGACCGCATGGTCGAGATCGGCTGCGTCGAGATGGACAACCGCCGCCTCACCGGCCGGCACCTGCACTTCTACCTGAACCCGGAGCGCAAGAACGGCGAGGGCGCGGTCGCCGTCCACGGGCTGACCGACGAATTCCTCTCCGACAAGCCGCTGTTCGCCCACGTCGTCGACGAGGTGCTCGAATTCATCCGCGGCGCCGAGATCATCATCCACAACGCGAGCTTCGACGTCGGCTTCCTCAACGAGGAACTGCGCCGCTGCAACCGCCCCAAGTTCAGCACCCACGTCGCGGCCATCACCGACACGCTGGCGATGGCGCGCGACCAGTTCCCCGGCAAGTCCAACTCGCTGGACGCGCTGTGCAAGCGCCTCGAGGTCGACAACACCAACCGCACGCTGCACGGCGCGCTGATCGACGCCAACCTGCTTGCCGAGGTCTACATCCGCCTCACGCGCGGCCAGGATTCCCTGGTGATGGACATGACCGAGGAGCGCAACCGCGGCGCCGGCGATCTCGGCGGCCCGGTCGATCTCAGCGTCTTCGCGCTGCCCGTGCTCGCCGCCACCGAGGCCGAACTCGCCGAGCACGAACGCGTGTTGGGCGAGATCGACAAGGCGAGCGGCGGAAAGACGATCTGGCGCGCACAACAGCAGGAAGCTGTGGCATAATCCAAGGCTGTCCTGATATCAGGGCAACAAGTTATCGGGTGGTTAGCTCAGCGGTAGAGCATTGCCTTCACACGGCAAGGGTCACAGGTTCAATCCCTGTACCACCCACCAATTCGGAAGGCCTGCAAGTCCAGCGACTTGCAGGCCTTTTTGCTTGCGCTATCCGATTTGTGGTGGCCAGATCAGCCTGGCGAGGCGAGCCGCGGAGACGCTGCCCACGTCGACAAATCGTGCTGCTGCAAGGCGCGGCAAGCACGATTCTGCGTCGCTTTCTCCGACGAACGAGACACCCTCACGTGCAAACAACCTGCAAGGCCATCGTGCTGACACGCCGCGGCGGACCGGAAGTCCTCCAGCCCGCGGAGCTTCCGATCCCGCAACCGGCCGCGGGCGAGGTGCGGCTGCGCGTCAAGGCCGCGGGCGTCGGCGCCACCGACCTGATCATGCTCACGGGCAGCTACGCCTACGCGCCGAAGATCCCGTTCGTGCCGGGCTACGAGGTGGCCGGCGTCGTCGATGCCGTCGGCGCGGGCGTGACGGCGCTGGCCGTCGGACAGCGCGTCGCCGGACTCGTCGTCCACGGCGGCTACGCGCAGATGCTGGTTCGCGAGGCCCATCACTTCGTGCGGATTCCCGACGGCGTGGACGACGCGGACGCGGCGGCGGTCGTGCTCAACGTGGGCAGCGCGTGGCAGATGGCGCATCGCGTCGCGCACGTGAAGGCGGGGCAGACGGCGCTGGTCACGGGCGCGGCCGGCGGCGTCGGCTCGGCGCTGCTGCAGGTGCTGCGCCTGGCCGGCGTGAAGGCCTACGGCGCGGCGTCGCCGCGCAAGCACGACGCCGTGCGCGCGCTCGGGGGCGTGGCTATCGACTACACGGCCGGCCGCCTCGACGAGCTCGCGCGCCGTCTCGAACCGCGCGGCGTCGACCACGTCTTCGACGCCATCGGCTACGCCAACATCGGCCCGTGCATCGGCGCGCTGCGCCCCGGCGGCCTGCTCGTGGGCTACGGCTTCGTCGGCGGCAGCGGCGCGCTGGCGACGGCCGCGATGTTCGCCAACATCTTCGTGGGCGCGCGCCTGCGCGGCCGCCGCGGCACGTTCTACGGCATCACGATGGGCTACCGCAAGGATCCGCAACCGTTCCGCGAAGACCTGGCGCAGATCCTCGAGCTGCTGGCGCAAGGACGCATCGCTCCGCTGATCGAGCGCCGCTTTGCGCTGGCCGAGACGCGGCAGGCGATCGAGCTGCTGGCCTCGGGCGCGGTGGTCGGCAAGCTGGTCGTGATGGTCGACTGAAGGCAATCACGGGCTGGGCCGACGCTTCTGCAACCAGGCGAGCAGCTTCTCGCCGTCCGGCGCGCCCCAGCCCGCAACGGGAGTCCAGCCTGAAGCGTCGTCATCGCCATGCTTTTGGAAGACTGCGGTCGGCGGTCGAGGGCCGTGGCCGCGGCGTACGGGTCGCTCGCGCCGGCGGATGAAATCATCATGGGCAACTCTCTGGAAGAGGAGGGTTGTCGGCGATCGACCGACCCCTCGGCAAACCTTGAAGACTCTTGTGGCCGCGAAGCTGAAGCGTTCTTGAATCGAGACACGTGAGCGGATTCATGTGTGCAGATGTCACGCCGCGTGCATCAACTGGTTACAGCTCCTCAGGGTGACGACGATAACGGTGCATCGGTGGCTCGCCTGCCTTCTTTCGTCGGGAACTCTCCATGTACAAGCAACAGCCCTACGCCTCCGCTCCCCGCGTCGAGTGGGAACTCCTGCCCTCGCTGCTGAACCTGCTGGGCACCCGCCGCACGCGTTCGCAGCCGGCCTGGATGGAGACCGTGCCGTCGGAGCTCGACGTCGTCGAGCCGTCCGGTCCGTTCGAGGAGGTGCTGCCCGGCCTCGAGATGCGCGAAGTGCGCGAGCCGGACATCTTCCAGATCTTCTTCGGCTGATCCTCGCGGCGCGCGCGCGTCACGCGTGCGCGTCGCTTCAGTCGCATGCAAGGCGCCGTGCGGCAGCCGCGGCGACTGGCCTCACAATCAGAGTCCCGCAACTCCGGGGCTCGTTGTCCCAGGCACGCAGTCTGGCGGCGCGGCCCTCGCGTCCATGTCGCCGACCACGCACCACCACTTCGTCGAATCCAAGCTGCTCGACCTCCGTCCCACGCAGATGACCGCGGGCTTGGCCGAGGTGGCGCTCAAGCGGCGCGAATGGGCCCAGCTGTCGAAGAAGAACCGCAAGGAGCTGCTGGCCTCGCACTGGTTTCCCGCGGTGCTCGGGCCGCGCGGACGCAACTACATCGTCGACCACCACCACCTGGGGCTCGCGCTGCACGAGGAGGGCGTCGAGCGCGTCAAGCTGATGGTGCTGGACGACCTGTCCTATCTCGCGACGACGATCTTCTGGCGCGTGATGGAGCAGCGCAACTGGGTGCATCCGTTCGACGACACCGGCAAGCGCCGTCCGTACACGGACATCCCCGCCAGCATCACCGAGCTCGCCGACGACCCGCACCGCAGCCTCGCCGGCATGCTGCGCAGCGCCGGCGGCTTCGCCAAGGACGCCTCGCCGTTCGCCGAATTCCTGTGGGCCGACTACCTGCGGCCGCACATCCCGCGCTCGCAGATCCGCAAGGCCATGGACGTCGCGCTGCGCGAGGCGCAAGGCCTGGCCAAGAGCCCGCTCGCGCGCTATCTGCCCGGCTGGAGCGGCGTCACGGTGCCGCCGGCCGACTCGCACGCATGACGGCGGCCGACGACACGAAGACCTCGATCGCGGCCGACCTGGTCGCCGGCGTCTCGATGGCCGGCCTGCTGTTGCCGGAGGCCGTCGCGTACTCGGGCATCGCGGGACTGCCGCCGCAGGCGGGCGTGCTCGCGCTGTTCGCCGGCCTGCTGGTGTACGGCCTGATCGGGCGCTCCCGCTTCGCGATCGTGTCGGCGACGTCGTCGTCGGCCGCGGTGCTGGGCGCCGCGACCTTGTCGCTGGCCGGGCACGACGCCGTGTTGCGCGCCGCGCTGGCCGCGGGCCTGGTGCTGGCGACCGGCCTCGCGTTCCTCGCCGCGGGCGCGGCGCGGCTCGGCTCGATCTGCAGCTTCATCTCCAAGCCGGTGCTGCGTGGTTTCTCGTTCGGCCTGGCGCTCGTGATCATCCTCAAGCAGCTGCCCAATCTCACCAGCACGCATCCGGACGCCGGCACCGCGCCGGGTCTCGCTTGGCAGCTGCTGGCCGGGCTGCCGCAATGGAACTGGAGCGCGCTGGCGCTGGGCCTCGCATCGCTGCTCGCCTTGAAGCTGCTCGCGCGCCTGCCCAAGCTGCCCGGCGCGCTGCTCGTGATCGCGGCGGGCATCGCCGCGGCGCAGGCGCTGGGCCTGGGTGCGCGCGGCGTCGCGGTGGTCGGGCGTATCGATCTCGCGTTGTCGGCCCCGTCGCTGCCCGCGCTGTCGCAAGGCCAGTGGATCAGCGTCGCGGAGCTGTCGCTGGCGCTGGTGCTGCTGGTCTTCGCCGAGAGCTACGGCGCGATCCGCACGATGGCGCTGAAGCACGGCGACGGCGTCGATCCGAACCGCGACCTGTTCGCGTTCGGCGCGTCGAACGTGTTGTCCGGCCTGATCCACGGGCTGCCGGTGGGCGCCGGCTTCTCGGCGACCGCGGCCAACGAGGCGGCCGGCGCGACGAGCCGGAAGTCGGCCTGGATCGCCGGCCTCGTCGTGCTGGCGCTGGTGCTGCTGTGCCTGCCGTGGATCGAGCTGACGCCGCAGCCGGTGCTCGCGGCGGTCGTGATCCACGCGGTGTCGCACACCTTGTCGCTGTCCGCGTTCAGGCCGTATTTCGCATGGCGGCGCGATCGCTTCGTGGTCGTCGCGGCGGCCGTCGCGGTGGTCGCGCTGGGCGTGTTGAACGGCTTGCTCGCGGGCATCGCGATCAGCCTGGCGATGACGCTGCGCGGGTTGTCGGAGCCGCGCCTGACGCAGCTGGGCCGCAAGGGCGCAGGGCACGACTATCTCAATCTGGCGCACGACGGCGTCGTGCCGGTGCCCGGCGTGCTGATCCTGCGTCCCGAGGCGCCGCTGTTCTTCGCCAACGTGGAGCGCATGCTGTCCGAGATGCGCAGCCGCATCGCCGAGAACGCGCCGTGCGCGTTCGTGCTGAGCCTGGAGGAGACGCCCGATCTCGACGGCACGAGCATCGAGGCGCTGGCCGCGTTCACCGCGGAGCAGGGCGCCGCGGGCCGCACGACGGTGCTCGCACGGCTGAAGGATCCGGTGCTCTCGCTGCTGCAACGCGCGATGGCCGGGCAGCCTGCCACGCGGCTCGAGGCCGGCAGCGTCGACGACGCCGTCGCCTCGCTCGTGTAGGCGAATGCCGCGACCGGGTGGCTCCACGCCTGCGCCGGCGGCCGGCGGGTCCCTCGATTGCCGACTCTCGGGAGTCGTTTCAATGTTTGGAGAACACAGAATGAACAAGACTCTCGCCACCCTTCTGGCCACCGCAGCCGCCGCCACGCTCAGCATGGGCGCCTACGCCCAGTCGACGGATACACCGGCCCCGGGCACGCCCGGCACCACCACCACCACGACGGTGACGACCGAAACCACCGAGACCAAGCTCGTGCCCGCCCCGGGCCTGACGCACTCGGAAGCCAAGGACGCGAAGATCCAGTCGACCGCGGACTACAAGGCGAGCAAGAAGATCGCCGAGGCCAATCACGACCTGAACAAGGCGGACTGCAAGACCACCACCGACGGCGCCGTGAAGCGCGCCTGCGAGGCCGATGCGCGCGCGCAGGAGAAGAAGGACAAGGCCGATGCCAAGCTGATCCACAAGACGGAAGATCAGGACATCAACGCCGTCACGAAGTAAGCCTGACGAGCCGCGCCGCCGCCTTCGGGTGGGCGGTTGCGGCAAGCAAGAGCCCCGTCGGTCGACAGACCGGTGGGGCTCCTGTTCGTCCGGCTCGCGCAGAAAGAAAAGAGGCTCCCGCGGGAGCCTCTGCTGCTTGCGGCGTGTCTTACTTGTCGAGCCAGTCGCTCAGTTCCTCGGCGTGTTCCTGCTCCTGCGACAGGATGTGCTCGATGATGCGGCGCGTCGTCGAATCCTTGTCGCCGATCAGCTTGGCCATCTGCGTGTAGGCCTCGATCGCGACGCGTTCGGCGACGAGGTTGGCGCGGATCATCGCCTTCAGGTCCTTCGACTCGTCGTAGTCGGCGTGGCTGCGTTGAAGCAGCGACGCGGGGTTGAAGTCGGGCTCGCCGCCCAGCTGCACGATGCGCTCGGCGATCATGTCGGCGTGCTCGGTCTCCTCGTTGGCATGCACCAGGAACTCGTCGGCGATCGCCGGCGAGGCCAGGCCCTTGGCGGTGAAGTGATGGCGCTTGTAGCGCATGATGCAGACGAGCTCGGTGGCCAGCGAGTCGTTGAGGAGCTTGATGATGTCCTGCAGCCACTCTCCTGCGTAGGCGGGCGTGATCGCGCCTTTCTCGAGGTTGTTCTTCGCGGCGTCGAGGGCGCCCTGATCGAGCTTGAGAGGGACGTGCTGAGCGCTGGCTTGTTGGGGCATGGCTGGCCTTCGTGGGTGAGGGGAGTTGATCTGCTCCGCCATAGCAAACGGGATGCCGGGCACGCGGCGTGCGCCGCGCCGGGCTTGCCGCAAGACCGTGGCCGCGCAGGCCGCCGACGTTGCGACTACAGTCGGCCGCATCACAGGCAGGAGAATCGCCATGGCTTTCAACAACAAGCCCGTCAACGTCGCCGTGCTCGACGATTACCAGGGTGCCGCGCTGCGGCTGGCCGACTGGTCGGCGTTGGACGGCCGCGCCGCCGTCACCGTCTTCAACGACCACCTCGCCAACACCGACGCCGTCGTCGAGCGCCTGAAGGGCTTCGAGGTGCTGTGCGTGATGCGCGAGCGCACGCCGCTGCCGCGCGCGACGCTGGAGCGGCTGCCGAAGCTGAAGCTGATCGTGTCGACCGGCGCGCGCAACGCGGCCATCGACACGGCCGCCGCGGCCGAGCGCGGCGTCGCCGTGGCCTTCACCGGCTACACGTCGGCGCCGACAATCGAGATGACCTGGGCGCTGATCCTCGCGGCGAGCCGCCACATCGTCGCCGAGAACCTCGCGTTCCGGCGCGGCGGCTGGCAGCAGGGCGTGGGCGTCGGGCTGGCCGGCAAGACGCTGGGCGTGCTGGGGCTGGGGCGCGTCGGCGGCGCGGTCGCGGAGGTCGGCGCGCTGTTCGGCATGAAGGTCGTCACGTGGAGCCCGAACATGACGCCGGAGCGCGCCGCCGAGCGCGGCGCGACGGCGGTCAGCAAGGAGGAGCTGCTGCGCCGCGCCGACGTGCTGACCATCCACATGGTGCTGAGCCCGAAGACGCGCGGCCTCCTCGGCGCCGAGGACCTCGCGCTGATGAAGACCAGCAGCCTGCTGGTCAACACCTCGCGCGGGCCGCTGGTCGACGAGGCGGCGCTGGTGTCGGCGCTGACGTCGCGCAAGATCGCGATGGCCGCGCTCGACGTGTTCGACACCGAACCGCTGCCCGCCGACCACCCGTTCCGCTCGCTGGACAACGTGCTGGGCACGCCGCACATCGGCTACGTCGCTGACGACCTGTACCGCGTCTTCTACGGCGACACGGTCAAGGCCGTGGACGCGTGGCTCGCCGAGCGCGCCAAGGCCGCCTGATGCGGCGTGGACCAACCGGCGTCGTTCAAGACGCTCAGGCTGCCAGCGAACGATAGAAGTACGTCGTCGCGCACTCGCCGCCCGCGGGCAGCAGCGCGTAGCGCGGGATCGTGCCGGCCGCCTGCCAGCCGAGGCGCGCGTAGAGGCGGGCCGCGGTGTCGTCGGCGGTGTCGAGCACCAGCAGCGTCTTGCCCTCGGCGAGCGCCTCGCGTTCGGCCGCGCGCATCAGCGCCGCGCCCGCGCCCTGGCGGCGCGCGCGCCGGTGCACCAGCATCTTGGCGACGTCGGCGCGGTGCGGCTGGTTCTCCGGCTGCGCGAGGATCACCTGCACGGTGCCGACGATGCCTTGCCCGTCCTCGGCCACCAGCAGCACGCGCTCGTTGCGCACGACGCCGTCGGCGACGTTGCGCCAGAAGGCGAGCGCCTTGGCGCGCGTCATCGGCAGCATGAAGCTGACGGACGCGCCGCCGGCGACGCAGTCGATCAGCACGTCGGCCAACGCCTCGAGCTGCGCGTCGTCGACAGAGTGGAGCCGACGCACTTCAAGGGTAGAGGCTGGGACGCTGCTCGCCATGGGATCTCCGGAACGGCAAGGGGTAGGGCATGGACGCCAGCACCACGGCGTAGCGCGCGGCGGCCCTGTGCGGGTTGTGGAAGGTGATCGGCGCATCGAGCACCATCGCCAGGCAGTCGCCGGCGCCGAGGCGATGGCGCTCGGCGCCGACGGTGATGTCGATCGCGCCCTCGATCACCCAGACCTGCTGGTGCATCACCGGCTCGCGCGGGCCGGTCTCGTACGACACGCGCGCCTTCGCCGGGAACGTCACCTCGACGATCTGGATCTGCGAGCCGACGCCGCTCGGGGAGACGTTGCGGCGCACATAGCCGGAGTGCGGATCGCGCCAGGACGGCTGGTCGACCGCACGCGCGACCGGGCTGGCCGAGGGCTGGGGTGCGTCGAACAGCGCGGCGAGCGGCACGCCAAGCCCGCTGGCCAGCTTCTCGAGCAGCACCGCCGTCGGACTGCTCTCGCCGCGCTCGACCAGCGAGATCATCGAGCGGCTGATGCCGCAGTGGGTGGCGAGGGCGTCGAGGGACAGGCCGCTGGCGGCGCGGAGATCGCGCACGCGTTGGGCGATGCGGTCGTTGAGCGAGTCGGGCGGCGTCTCTTCCATGATGGATGAAGTGTCCAATATGTTGGATGAGACGTCAAGTCGCTCTCCGGGGTCGCGCGGGCGAGGTCATGTCAGCACCTCGGGCATGGATACAGCAACGGGTATGTCGATGTCCGGATCGATCGTGCGTGTGGGGATTTCTGGATTCTTCGTGTGGGGAGATATTGATACGGCGTGGCGTATCAATCGAAACCCGCTGTGTCGAGGCAGGAATGCACCCCGAAGCGCGACGTATTCATGTCATCGACGGAGTCTCGACGACCAACAATCCCGTCATCGACAAACACGTCCTTGGGACTTCAGTGCGCGAGTCTTCGGTCGAAAACCAGCCCATGCCCACCATCACGCACGCTCCGTCCGACCCGAACCAGTTCCTGCAGCGCTGGCAATCGACGGCTTTCGCGCTCGTCGCCGCAGGCGCGGCCTTCGCGGCCGGTCGCGGCATCGCGAGCGCGATCGTCGCGGCGGCCATCGTCGTCATCGGGGCGCTGCTCGATCGTAAGCGGCGCGCGCGCGAGGCGCGCGACCGGCAGGCCAGCGCCGCGTTCATCGCGAGCGCCGACCAGCTGGGCCAGGACGTGCTGCCCGTCTGGGCCGCGCACATCGAGAACTCGCGCCAGCAGATGGAGTCCGCCGTTGCCGCGCTGACGCAGCGCTTCGCCGGCATCGTCGACCGCCTCGACCAGACGCTGCGCACGTCCGGCCAGGGCGACGACCTCGGCCTGGCGGCGGCCTTCGCGCACAGCAACGACGAGCTGCACGGCGTGCTGACCTCGCTCAAGGACGCGATGGCCAGCAATGCGGCGATGCATGTCGAAGTGCAGAGCCTGAGCCGCTTCGTCTCCGAGCTGCAGCAGATGGCGGCCGAGGTGGCCGACATCGCCCAGCAGACCAACCTGCTCGCGATCAACGCGGCCATCGAGGCCGCGCACGCGGGCGCCGAGGGCCGCGGGTTCGCGGTGCTCGCGCAGGAAGTGCGCAAGCTGTCCGCACTGTCGGGCGCGACGGGCCAGCGCATGGCCGAGAAGGTCGGCGTGATCGGCGAGGCGATCCGCGTCGCGCGCGAGTCCGCGCAGGCCTCGGCCAAGCGCGAGTCCGCGGCGGCCCTGGCCTCCGAAGGCGCCATCAACGGCGTGCTGGACCGCTTCCGCGGCGTCACCGAGGCGATGGAGGCGTCGGCCACAGCGCTCAAGCAGGAGAGCGCCGGCATCCAGGTCGAGATCGTCGAGGCGCTGGTGCAGCTGCAGTTCCAGGACCGCGTCAGCCAGCGCATGACGCACGTGCGCCACAACATCGAGCGCCTGCCCGATCTGCTCTCCGAGAGCCGGCGCCGCTTCGACGCCTCGGGCGCACTCGCGCCGGTCGATGCCAAGGTGCTGCTCGACGAGCTCGAAGGCAGCTACGCGATGGCCGACGAGCGCGTGACGCACGCGGGCAACGCGTCGAACGCCGCGCCGCAAGCGCCCGCCGCCCAGCTCGAGGAAGTCACCTTCTTCTGAAATCTGTTCCAGCCAACACCACAGGGAAAGACCGCCATGGCCAAGACCATCATGATCGTCGACGACTCGGCCTCGCTGCGCCAGGTCGTGGGCATCTCGCTGCGCAGCGCAGGCTACGACGTGCTCGAAGGCAGCGACGGCGCCGACGCGCTGAAGAAGCTCACCGGGCAGAAGGTGCACCTGATCATCAGCGACGTGAACATGCCCAACATGGACGGCATCTCGCTGGTCAAGGAGATCAAGAAGCTGCCGGCCTACAAGTTCACCCCCATCGTGATGCTGACGACCGAGTCGGCCGACGGCAAGAAGGCCGAGGGCCAGGCGGCCGGCGCGAAGGCGTGGATGCTCAAGCCGTTCAATCCGCCGCAACTGCTCGCGGTCGTCCAGAAGCTCGTGCTGCCCTGACTCCGTCAGCGGGAACCACATGCGCGCGCCTGGATGCGCGCTAACCAATGATTGCAACGGAACTCCGATGAGCACGACTTCAACCTGCTTTCGCATCGAAGGCGAACTGACGATCTACCGCGCGGCCGAGCTGGCCTCGGCCATGAAGGCGGCGCTCGCCGACGTGCCCGGCGGCGGCGCGTTCGAGCTCGACCTGTCCGACGTCACCGAGATGGACAGCGCCGGCGTGCAGCTGCTGCTCTCCGCCAGGCGCAGCACGCAGGAGTCCGGCCGCACGCTGCACGTCGCGGGCAGCAGCGCTGCGGTCGCCGAGGTGTTCCAGACCCTGCAGCTCGCGTCGCACTTCGACGCCGCGCATTGAGGCACGCCATGGCCAACGACATCGATCTGGACCAGGTCCTGCACACCTTCATCCTCGAGGCGCGAGAGCTGCTCGAGGACATGGAAGCCGCCTTGCTGCGCGTCGCCGACGAGGCCGATCCGCGCGAGAGCATCAACGCGATCTTCCGCGCCGCGCACACGATCAAGGGCTCGTCCGGGCTGTTCGGCCTCGACGCCGTCGTCGCGTTCACCCATGTCGTCGAGAGCGTGCTCGACCGGGTGCGCGACGGCGCGGTGAGCCTCGACGAATCGCTGGTGCCGCTGATGCTGTCCAGCGGCGACTACATCGGCCGCCTGGTCGATGCCGTCGAACGCGGCGAGCCGCAGGCCGATCCGAAGACGGAACCCGAAGGCGCGGGCTTGCTCGCGCAGCTGCAGAAGTATCTTGCCGACGTGGCTGCGCCGGCCGCGCCGACGCCGGCGTCGACCGGCGCGGCGAGCGCAGGCGGCGCGGCGCACTGGCACCTGTCGCTGCGCTTCGGGCCCGACGTCCTGCGCAACGGCATGGATCCGCTGTCGTTCATCCGCTACCTGGCTACGCTGGGCGAGATCGAGCACGTCGTCACCTTGCCCGATGCCGTTCCCGGCCTCGACGCGCTCGACCCGGAAGGCTGCTGCCTCGGCTTCGAGATCGGCTTCCTGACGACCGCCGACAAGGCCGCGATCGAGAACGTGTTCGAGTTCGTGATCGACGACTGCACGCTGCGCATCGTGCCGCCCGGCAGCCAGGTCGAGCAGTACATCGAACTGATCCGCAGCCAGCCCGAAGGGCCGAGCCGGCTCGGCGAGATCCTGGTGCGCTGCGGCAGCATCACCGCGCACGAGCTCGAGACGGCGCTGAAGTTGCAGGCGGCGGCCGCCTCGACGCAGAAGATCGGCGCCATCCTGGCGGAGCAAGGCAACGTCGCGCCGCAGGTCGTCGAGGCGGCGCTCGCCAAGCAGAAGCAGGTCAAGGAGACGCGCGCGCCGGAGAGCCAGTCCGTGCGGGTCGACGCCGACAAGCTCGATCGCCTGATCAACCTCGTCGGCGAGCTGATCATCGCGACCGCCGGCGCCAACCTCGTGGCCAAGCGCACGCGCAACCTCGAACTGATGGAGCGCAACTCGACGCTCGCCAGCCTCGTCGAGGAAGTGCGCGACAGCGCCCTGCAGCTGCGCATGGTCAAGATCGGCGGCACGTTCGCCCGCTTCAAGCGCGTGGTGCACGACGTCGCGCGCGAACTCGGCAAGGACATCGAACTGGCCGTCAGCGGCGAGGACACCGAGCTCGACAAGACCGTCGTCGAGAAGATCGGCGACCCGCTGATGCACCTCGTGCGCAACGCGATGGACCACGGCATCGACTCGCCCGAGCTGCGTGCCGCGCGCGGCAAGCCGGCCACCGGCACCGTCTCGCTCAACGCCTTCCATGACTCGGGCAGCATCGTCATCCAGGTGAGCGACGACGGCGGCGGGCTCGATCGCGAGAAGATCCTCGCCAAGGGCGTCGAGCGCGGCCTGGTCGAGGCGGGCCGCGCGATGAGCGACGCCGAGGTCTACGCGCTGATCTTCGAGCCCGGCTTCTCGACGGCCGAACAGATCACCAACCTGTCGGGCCGCGGCGTCGGCATGGACGTCGTCAAGCGCAACATCACGGCCCTGCGCGGCAACGTGGCCATCGCGAGCGAGCCGGGCCGCGGCACCACGGTGACGGTGCGCCTGCCGCTGACGCTGGCCATCATCAACGGCTTCCAGGTCGCGGTCGGCAAGTCGGTGTTCGTCGTGCCGATGGACATGGTCGACGAGTGCGTGGAGTTCTCCGCCGAGGCGGGCCACGACTACACCGACCTGCGCGGCCAGGTGCTGCCGTTCATCCGGCTGCGCGAGCTCTTCGACGTGCCCGGCACGGTCGCGGGCCGCCAGAACATCGTCGTCGTCAAGCACGCCGGCCAGAAGTTCGGCCTGGTCGTCGACGCGCTGCTGGGCGAGGCGCAGACGGTCATCAAGCCGTTGTCGCGCATGTTCGCGCAGGTGCGCGGCATCAGCGGCTCCAGCATCCTCGGCAGCGGCGACGTCGCGCTGATCCTCGACGTGCCGCTGCTGATGCAGGAGGCGCAGGAAAGCCGCACCCTCGCGGCACGCCAGGCCGAGAGCCTCGCGGCCGGCCAATGAGAAGCCTCGACGCTCACACATCCAATCCAGGGAAGACCACCATGTTCGCAAACCTCAAGCTCGGGACGAAGCTGTTCGGCTCGTTCCTCCTCGTGCTGGCCCTGATGGCCGGCCTCGGCACCTACGCCATCGTGCAGTTGGGCGCCGTCAACGGCGCGACCGTCGATCTCGCCTCGAACTGGATGCCCAGCGTGCGCGCGATCCTCAACGTCAAGTCCAACGTGAACCGCCTGCGCGCGCTCCAATACAAGATCATCGTCGACGCCGACGACGATTTCGCCGCCGTTGCCGAGGACGAGAAGGACATCGCCGACAAGACGGCGGGCATGCTCAAGTTCGAGGCGGAGTACGCCAAGCTGGCGACTTCTTCGGAAGAGAAGCAGGCCTACGACGAGTTCAAGTCGCAGCGCGAGGTCTTCGTCAAGGAGCAGGACAAGATCGTCGCCCTCGCGAGCCAGAAGAAGAGCAAGGATGCGCAGGCGCTGATGGGCGGCGAATCGCACAAGGCCTACGAAGTGATGCGCAAGGTCGGCGATCGGATGTCGGACGTCAGCGTCCAGGGCGGCGACAAGGCCGCCGAGGGCGCGGCCGCGGCCTACGCCAACGCCCGTGCCTGGATGATCGGCGTGCTCGGCGTCTGCGTCGCGCTCGCGTTGGCGCTCGCCTGGGCGATCACGCGCTCGCTCACGCGCCAGCTCGGCGGCGAGCCGGCGTTCGTCGCCGAGATCGCGAGCCGCGTCGCGGACGGCGACCTGACGATGGCGATCCAGACCCGCGCCAACGACAACGCCAGCGTGCTGTTCGCGATGCACAAGATGGTCGAGAAGCTGTCGCTGGTGGTGACGGAAGTCAACGGCGGCGCGGAGGCGCTGGCCGGTGCGTCGGAAGAGGTGAGCGCGACGGCGCAATCGCTGTCGCAGGCGGCGAGCGAACAGGCCGCGGGCGTCGAGGAGACGAGTGCGTCGATGGAGCAGATGACGGCGTCGATCTCGCAGAACACCGAGAACGCGAAGGTCACCGACGGCATGGCCACCAAGGCGGCGAGCGAGGCCAGCGAAGGCGGCGAGGCGGTCAAGGCGACGGTCGTCGCGATGAAGCAGATCGCGCAGAAGATCGGCATCATCGACGACATCGCCTACCAGACCAACCTGCTGGCGCTGAACGCGGCGATCGAGGCGGCGCGCGCGGGCGAGCACGGCAAGGGCTTCGCGGTGGTGGCGGCCGAGGTGCGCAAGCTGGCCGAGCGCAGCCAGGTGGCGGCCGAGGAGATCGCCAACGTGGCGAGCTCCAGCGTCGAACTCGCCGAGAAGGCCGGGCGCCTGCTCGACACGATCGTGCCCAACATCCGCAAGACGTCGGATCTGGTGCAGGAGATCACGGCGGCGTCGGAGGAGCAGTCCTCGGGCGTGGGCCAGATCAACGCGGCCATCGTGCAGCTGAGCCAGACGACGCAGCAGAACGCGTCGAGCTCGGAGGAACTCGCGGCGACGTCCGAGGAGATGAGCTCGCAGGCCGAGCAGCTGCAGCAGACGATGTCGTTCTTCAAGCTCGCGGGCGTCGGCGGCGTCGCGCATGTGCGTGCGGCCAACGCCACCATCGCGACCGCGCGCAAATCCTCCGCGCGCGGCAAGCCCGCGTTGCGTGCCGGCGCCAAGGCGTCGACGCGCCTGCCGGCCGCCGCCGTGAGCGACGGCGCGGACGTCGACGAATCGCACTTCGCACGTTTCTGAAGGAACAGCCAGCCATGAACGCCAACGTTGCACGCGCGGTCGAGACCGAGCCCGCGCAATATCTCACCTTCATGCTCGCGCAGGAGCAGTTCGCCATCGGCATCCTGGGCATCAAGGAGATCATCGAATACCAGGGCGTCACCGAGGTGCCGATGATGCCGCCGTGCGTGCGCGGCGTGATCAACCTGCGTGGTGCCGTCGTGCCGGTGGTCGACCTGCTCGCGCGTTTCGGGCGCCCGTCGAGCGCGGTGACCAAGCGCACCTGCGTCGTCATCGTCGAGGCTGCGTGCGGCGCCGACGAGCGCCAGGTGATGGGCCTGCTGGTCGACGCGGTCAACGAGGTGCTCGACATCTCGACGGCCGACATCGAGCCGCCGCCGGCCTTCGGCGCGCGCCTGCGCAGCGATTTCATCCAGGGCGTCGGCAAGGTGCGCGGCAAGTTCGTGCTGCTGCTCGACGTCGATCGCGCGCTGTCGATCGACGAGATCGCCGGCTTCGTCGAGGCCGCCGCGGAACCCGTCGCCGCCTGATCCAGGCCTTCGAACCGTCCCACTTCTTCAGAACCAAGGAACTCCCATGTTCGGCAATCTCAAGGTCGGCACTCGCCTGGCGCTCGGCTTCGGCGCGATCGTCCTGCTGCTGCTCGCGATCTCGGTCACCAGCGTCCTGCGGCTCGCGACCGTCCACCAGGCCTCGGCCGTCATCATGGACGACCTCTATCCCAAGGTGAGCCTGGCCGACGACATCACCAAGGCCTCGCTCAACGACGGCCGCTACGTGCGCAACATGCTGCTGTCGACGACCGAGGACGAATCGGACAAGGCCTGGCAGACGATCACCACGACGCGCGCGACGATCGGCGACGACATGAAGAAGCTCGAGGCGCTGCTGGATTCCGAGAAGGGCCGCGAGCTGTTTCGCGTCGTGACCGATCGCCACGCCACGCTGGACTCGAAGTACGACCGCCTGCACGAGCTGGCCAAGGCCGAGCGCGCGAAGGCGGTCGACTACCTGCGCAGCGACTTCGCGCCGGCCAACGATGCCTACATGACGGCGCTGGAGAACCTGTCGACGTTCCAGACGCAGCGCATGGACGAGCAGAACAAGAACGGCGCGGCCGTCTATTCGTCGACCAGCGCGCTCGTGATCGGCCTGTCGATCGGCGCCGTGCTGCTGGCCGTCGGCATCGGCTTCGTCATCACGCGCGACCTGCAGAAGGTGCTCGGCGGCGAGCCGGCCTACGCGGCGGAGGTGATGCGCAAGGTCGCGAGCGGCGACTTCACCGTCGACGTCGCCGTGCATGCGAACGACAAGAGCAGCCTGCTCCACACGACGCGCCAGATGGTGCAGTCGGCCGGCGACAGCATCAACGACGTCGTGCGCGTGATGGGCGCGATGGCCACGGGCGACCTGACGCAGACCATCACCAGGTCCTACACCGGCTCGTTCGCGGAGATGAAGGACTACGTCAACGAGACCGTGAGCAAGCTGTCGCTGGTGGTGACTGAAGTCAACGGGGGCGCGGAAGCGCTGGCGGGCGCCTCGGAAGAGGTGAGCGCGACGGCGCAGTCGCTGTCGCAGGCGGCGAGCGAGCAGGCCGCGGGCGTCGAGGAGACGAGCGCGTCGATGGAGCAGATGACGGCGTCGATCTCGCAGAACACCGAGAACGCGAAGGTCACCGACGGCATGGCCACCAAGGCGGCGAGCGAGGCCAGCGAAGGCGGCGAGGCGGTCAAGGCGACGGTCGTCGCGATGAAGCAGATCGCGCAGAAGATCGGCATCATCGACGACATCGCCTACCAGACCAACCTGCTGGCGCTGAACGCGGCGATCGAGGCGGCGCGCGCGGGCGAGCACGGCAAGGGCTTCGCGGTGGTGGCGGCCGAGGTGCGCAAGCTGGCCGAGCGCAGCCAGGTGGCGGCCGAGGAGATCGCCAACGTGGCGAGCTCCAGCGTCGAACTCGCCGAGAAGGCCGGGCGCCTGCTCGACACGATCGTGCCCAACATCCGCAAGACGTCGGATCTGGTGCAGGAGATCACGGCGGCGTCGGAGGAGCAGTCCTCGGGCGTGGGCCAGATCAACGCGGCCATCGTGCAGCTGAGCCAGACGACGCAGCAGAACGCGTCGAGCTCGGAGGAACTCGCGGCGACGTCCGAGGAGATGAGCTCGCAGGCCGAGCAGCTGCAGCAGACGATGTCGTTCTTCAAGCTCGCGGGCGTCGGCGGCGTCGCGCATGTGCGTGCGGCCAACGCCACCATCGCGACCGCGCGCAAGTCGGCGACGCGCGGCAAGCACTCGCAGTCGCGGTCCGGCGCGTCCTCGTCCAGTCGACTGCCGAAGGCCATCGCGAGCGATGGCGCGGACGTCGACGAAGCCGACTTCGCGCGTTTCTGAGCGGACGGACGCGGCGGCCCGCCTGCCGTGTCGACCCCCGATGAACACCATCACCGACACCGAATTCTCGCGCTTCCAGCGCTTCATCTACGACGCCGCGGGCATCACGCTGTCGCCGGCGAAGAAGGCGCTGGTCTGCGGGCGCCTGTCCAAGCGGCTGCAGGCGCACAGCCTCGACAGCTTCGGCGCCTATTTCGAGCTGCTCTCGAGCGGCCGCCAGGACGCCGAGGTGCAGACCGCGGTCGACCTGCTCACGACCAACGAGACCTACTTCTTTCGCGAGCCCAAGCATTTCGAGCTGTTGCGCACGCTGGCGACGCAGGCGCGCGGCCGGCCGCAGCCGTTCCGCGTCTGGAGCGCCGCGAGCTCCAGCGGCGAGGAGTGCTACAGCATCGCGATGGTGCTGGCCGACTGCCTGGACGCCTCGCAAACGGCCTGGGACGTCGTCGGCTCCGACATCAGCACGCGCGTGCTGCGCCGCGCGCGCACCGGCCACTATCCGCTCGAACGGGCGCGCAACATCCCGCCCGCGTATCTCAAGCGCTACTGCCTGCGCGGGCAGGGCGACCAGGACGGCACGCTGCTCGTCGAGCGCAAGCTGCGCAGCCGCGTGAACTTCGCGCAGGTCAACCTCAACACCGAGCTGCCGCGGCTCGGCACCTTCGACGTCGTCTTCCTGCGCAACGTGATGATCTACTTCAACGGCGACACCAAGCGCCAGGTGGTCGCGCGCGTGCTGTCGCTGCTCAAGCCGGGCGGCCACCTGTTCATCGGGCATTCCGAGAGCCTGAACGAGATCAGCACCGCCGTCGAGCAGCTCGCGCCGTCGATCTACTGCAAGCCGTGACGGCGATGGCGACCACGGGCGTGCCCAACGAGATCTTCCTGAAGCCGGGCGAGTATGCGGTGGGAGATACGTCATGCCGTATCCGCACGGTGCTCGGATCGTGCATCTCGATCGCGCTGTGGTGTCCCGCCTTGCAAGTGGGGGCGATGTCGCACTGCCTGCTGCCCACGCGCGGCCGCGTGGGCGTGGCCGGCGTGCGCGGCCTCGAGCTGCGCGGGCTGGACGCGCGCTACGCCGACGAGGCGCTGCACCTCATGCTGCACGAACTGGAACGGCGCAACGTGCGTGCCGCGGCGTGCAACGCGAAGATCTTCGGCGGCGGCAACATGTTCCCCGCGCAACGCGGCGCCGGCGTGCCCGTCGGCCGCCGCAACGGCGAGGCCGCGCGCAGGCTGCTGAAGGCGCACGGCATCGAGGTCGTCTCCGAGAGCCTGTTCGGCGACGGCCACCGCCAGATCGTGTTCGACATCGCCTCCGGCGACGTCTGGGCGCGCCAGCTGCCGCCTGCCGAAGCCATCGTGGGAACGGCGCAGTGAGCTCGATCAAGGTGATGGTGGTCGACGACTCGGCCGTCGTGCGCCAGGTCGTCGCGGGACTGCTCGGCGCCGCGCCCGGCATCCAGGTGCTCGCCGCCGTCGCCGATCCGCTGCTGGCCATCGAGCGCCTGCGCCAGGCCTGGCCCGACGTCATCGTGCTCGACGTCGAGATGCCGCGCATGGACGGCATCACGTTCCTGCGCAAGATCATGGCCGAGCGTCCGACGCCGGTCGTGATCTGCTCGACGCTGACCGAGAAGGGTGCCAAGACGACGCTGGAGGCGCTGGCGGCCGGCGCCGTCGCCATCGTGACCAAGCCCCGGCTCGGGCTGAAGCAGTTCCTGGCCGAGGCCGGCGACGAGCTGGTGGCGACCGTGCGCGCCGCGGCGCGCGCCAACGTGCGGCGCCTGGCGCCGCGCGCGGATGTCGCCGCGCCACCCGTCGCGCCGAAGAACACGGCCGACGTGATCCTCGCGCCGAGCGGCCCGCGCGCGATGACGCAGACGACCGAGCGCGTCATCGCGCTCGGCACGTCCACGGGCGGCACGCAGGCGCTCGAGGAAGTGCTGTCTGCGTTGCCGCGCGTGTGCCCCGGCATCGTGATCGTGCAGCACATGCCCGAGAAGTTCACCGCGGCCTTCGCGACGCGGCTCGACGGCCTGTGCCGCATCGAGGTGAAGGAGGCGCAGCACAACGACCGCGTGATGCCGGGCCGCGCGCTGATCGCGCCGGGCGGCAAGCACCTGCTGCTCAAGCGCAGCGGCGCGCAGTACGTCGTCGACGTGGTCGACGGGCCGGTGGTCAACCGGCACCGGCCTTCGGTCGACGTGCTGTTCCGCTCGGTCGCCAAGAGCGCGGGCGTCAACGCGTTGGGCATCATCATGACGGGCATGGGCGACGACGGCGCCGCCGGCCTCGCCGAGATGCGCGCCGCCGGCGCGCGCACGCTGGCGCAGGACGAGGAGACCTGCGTCGTCTTCGGCATGCCCAAGGAGGCGATCAAGCGCGGCGGCGTCGAGCGCACGGTGCCGCTGCAGGGCATCGCCGCCGAGATCATGAGGCAGTAGCGGACCGCCGCTGCCGCCGTGCGCAGGTCAGGCGCCGACCATGCGTGCCAGCAGCCACGCCGGCAGGCCGAGGTAGAGCGCCGCCAACCCCAGCCGCTCCAGCGCGAGTCGCGCGTCGAGCGCACGCGCCGGCGCGAGGAGCACGCCGGCCAGCGTGCCCGCCTCGATCGCCGTGCGCAGCGCCGCCGCACACAGCACGACGCCGACCGTCCACGCGGCCCACCACAGCGCGAACGTCGCCAGGTAGGCCTTCCATCCGAACGTGAGGTACTCGCCGAAGGTGCCGCCGTAGGCGATGTGCTGGTGCAGGCGGAACGCGGGGATCGCGAGCAGCAGCGGCAGGACGCCGAACTTGACGAGCGGGTGGTCGAGAAGGCTGCGGCGCAGGGCCTGGGCGGCGTGCGCATAGCGGGCCGCGGTCGATGGCGCCTCCCCGCGCGCGGACGCGTCGCGCGCGGGCGCGAGTGCGCGTGCGAGGGCGTCCGGGCGCGCGAGCGCGAGGCCATGGCGCCAGCACTGGCCCGAGACCAACGTCAGCGACAGGCCGGGGCCCGGGATCGGCACGCGCCACGGCTCGACGGACGCGATGTCGCTCAAGCGCAGCTCGAGACGTCGCGACCCGCTGGCCAGCACCAGCACGCCGTCGACGATGGACGCCCGCGCCGCGAACGCGCGCAGCACGCACCAGGCCGCCGCCTCGGGCACCAGGAACAGCCCGGTGAACAGGCGGATCTGCGCCAGCGTGTTCGACTGCAGCCTGGCATCGCCCAACAGCACCGCGGCGATCATCCCCAGCAGGCCCGCGCGTGCGAACGCACGCAACACGCCCGCGGCGATGCGTGCCGCGCGTGGCAACACCGACACGTCGACCGGCGAGGTCGCGGGATCGAACGCCGGCGAGGTATCTCCCGCGTCGACCAGGCCCCGGCGGCGCAGCGCCGCGAGCGCCGCCAGCAGCGCGAGGAAGGCCGCGGCCGCGCGCCCGACCCAGTCGCCCCAGGCCACCATCAGCGTGCGCGGCGGCGTGCGCGCCGGCAGGTCGCCGATCACCAGCGTGCGTTCGCCCATGCGTGTGCCCGCGACGACGCCGCCGCTCGCGTCGATCGCAGCGCTGTAGCCGTTGGTCGTGACGCGGAACTGCGCCAGCCGCGTCTCGATGCTGCGGAACGCGGCCACCGCCTGGTGCAGCGCGGCGCCCTGCGGGTGCTCGGTGAACCAGGCGTCGTTGGACATCGTCAGGATGGCCTGCGCGCCCAGCCGCGCGCCGTCGATGGCGAGCTGCGGGTCGACGTCGTCGCGGCAGATCAGCGGCAGCACCGGGATCTCGCGGCCGTCGGCCAGGCGCAGCGGGAACACGCGCGCGCCGCTGCCCGCCTTCCACGTGCCGGCCCAGGGCAGCCAGCGCCGCAGCGTCGGGCCGTCCAGCCATGCCGGCACGGCCTCGGTGAGCGGGAACAGGCGCGTCTTGCGATAGAAGCCCAGCAGGCCCTTGCCGGGCTCGACGAAGGCGGCGGCGTTGTACTCGCCGGCGTCGTCGATGTCGTAGGTGCCGAAAACGAAAGGCACGCGGGCCGCGTCGACGATGGAAAGGATCTCGCGATCGAGCGCCGCGCCGGCCTCGCTCTTGGGGTGGCCGAAGGTCGTCGGGTAGACCGTCTCCGACCACAGCACCGCGTCGGCGTGCTGGCGTTCGACGGCGTCGTACGACATCGCGAAGTGCGTGTCCAGCACCTCGCGCACGACCGCGGCCGCACCGCGTTGCTCGCGCAGGCGCTCGTAGTCGGCGATGTTCGATTGCACGAGTGCGACGCGCAGCGGCTTGCCGCTGGGGGCAGTGGTCGCGGACAGCGTCGCGACGCCGTAGCCTGCCAGCAGCAGCGGAATCGACGCCGCGAGCGCCAGCGGCCGCGCCATTGCACGCAGGCCGTCGCCGCGCCGCGCGATGGCCGACGCGACGCCCTCGTTGGCCAGCAGCAGAAGAAGCGTGAGGCCCGTCGCGCCGAACAGGTCGGCGGCCTGGCGCAACAGGCGTGACGGATAGAGGCCGTCGCCAAGCGTGTCGCCCAGCAGCCGCGGAGCTAGCCATTCGGCGGCGACCCAGGCCGATGCGGCGGCCAGCGCGCGCAGCGCGGGGCCGTGGCGCCGGCCGACGACGTGGCGCGCGAGCGCGAACGCGAGGAACTGCGGCTGGAACAGCGGCGCGGCGACGAGCAGGACCGCGAGGCCGGTCGCGTCGCCGAGCTGCGTGAACGCGCCGATCGCGCTGCCGAACCAGGCGAACACGGCCAGCGTGAAGGCGACCGCCATCGCCCCGGCGGACAGCAGCGAGCGCGCGAGCGAGGCTTCATCGTCCAACGACAGCATCCAGGGGGCGAGCGCGACGAAGCCGAGCGGCCACGCGCCCCGGGCGTAGGCGGCCGCCAACAACGCGCTGGCGACGATCGCGGCCGCGTCGCGGGTGCGTGGCCGGGAGGCGAGGATGTCGAGGAAGTTCATCGCATTCAGGAACCGGGGATCGGCGCGGGGACGACGATGCGCCGGATCGGCAGCCCGGGCGGCGCGAGTTCGGGCGGCACGACGCGATCCGCGGGCATCGCGACGGGCCGGCCATCGGGCGTCGTCGCCTGGTAGCCGGGCGCGAACATCAGGATCGGCTCGATGCGCTGGCCGTCATCGGTGGCCTGGTAGTGGCGCACGTAGCCGGGCGGCAGCGCGAAGTCCTCGGGCACGGCCAGTCCGATCAGCGGCGGCTTGGTGCCGGGCGGGTTGAAGGCGCCGAGGCCCGTGTGGACGCCGGCGTCGTGCAGCCGGGCGATGACTTCGTTCATCGTCGGCTTCTCGCCGGCGTTGATGTAGTCGGCGATGTCGGGCGTCTGGTCGCCGTTGGGGTCGCGATGGCGCGGGATGGCCGGGACTGCAGACGCGGCGGGCGCCACGGGCGCGCTCGCGAGCATCACGCGCGCGGCGCCGCTGGCCGCGGCCGCCGCGACCTGCAGCGGCGCCGCGGCCTCCGCCGCGACGGGCGCGGACGCGGTCTCGCTCGCGGAGGGCGACGTCGTCATCGACGCCCACCACCCCACGAGCGCGCCCGCGACCAACGCGATCGCGATCGCCAGGAACCCGATCGCCGGGCCCCAGCGATCGCCCTGGCGCGTGATGCGCGGCGGCTTGTCCATGCGACGGTCCGACTGGCGCGTCAGGGCGCCGCGGTGTTGGACGTCGACACGTTCCAGCCCATGCGCTCGTGGCCGTACTGGTTCCAGATCGGGCTCTTGCCGCCCGTGAACGACGTGTAGCGCGGCGCGCCGGAGCCCGTGGTGCCGCCGAACAGGCCGGCCGTGACGGTGCCGCCGGTGTAGGTCGGGTGCGTGTCGTCGGACTGGAGGTAGTCGTAGCTGGTGCTGGCGGACACGAAGTGTGTGTTGGCGTCGCGGATCGTCGAGCGCAGCGTGGTCGTCGTGCGCGTGACGTAGCTGGTCTCGCTCTCGCCCGGCACCCATTGCAGGCCCACGGAGTCGACGATGCCGTCGCCGTTGCTGTCGTAGTCGGCGCCCATGAATTGCGCGAAGTTGTCGGCGCAGGTGAAGCCTTTCTCGCGCGCGTATTCGCACATCCAGTAGTTCATCTTGGCCAGGCGCGGCAGGAAGATGTCCTGCAGGTTGACCGTGGCCTGGGTCGTGGCGTCCTTGCACGAGCTCTGCACGTTGTCCGCTGCATAGCCCGGATAGTGCAGGTTCGAGATCACCTTGACCTTGACGCCCGCGTACGCGTTGGCGTTGATGAAGTCCATCGCGGCGGCGACGTACTGCTTGCAGGTGTTGACCGCGTTGTCCATGCCCGAGTAGTCGCAGGTGCCGCCCTGGCCCTTGAAGGCCGTGCGCGCCTGCAGGCCGTCGTTGCCGCACATCTCGAACGTGACGACGCGGGTCGAGCTGTCCTGCATGTAGGACTTCTCGGCCACGATCTTGTTGGTGTAGACGTCGGAGGCGACCGCGCCCGACTTCGCGCGCCGCACGCTCTCGATGTCGGCGCCCCACAGCGCGGACAGGTACTCCGCGTCCACCGTCGGCGCCGAGTACTTGGCGGCGGTGGTGATGCTCGTGTTGTAGCCGGCGTAGATCGAGTCGCCGTAGGCCACGAGGCGGTACTTGGTGGACGTGCCGGGCCGGTCGATCGTCCACGACACGTTCTGCGTCAGCGTGTTGGCGCCGGCCTGCGCGGCCGCGCCCAGCAGCACGAGCGCGGAAAGGGCGACGCGAAGTCGGTCGGGGAGGGCGGGGATTCGAGTTGTCATCTGTGTCTCCGGGTTTGTTGTGTGCAGTAGGAACGGAGCGCCCGAGTCCGCTGTGTTTCAGGGAGCGCGGAGTCGGCGTGATGCGAGACTAGACACGCGCACATCGTGACAAACCAGGGGGAACCCTCGACGCGAATGGCGGCCGGAACGCAAAGCCAAGCTGTTGGCTCGTGCGGTCATGCGACTTGCAAATCGCCACCAGTCTGACGCGGCCGGATACGGCCTGGGGCATACCGCCCGTGCGCCTCAGCGCGCCGCGAACAGCGCGCCGAGCCCGAGGTTGATCGCCCCGCCACCGATCACCAGCCACGCGAACAAGGCCGCGCCCAGCCCCAGCGGCGCGAGGCCGGCCGCCTTCATGGCCGACAGCCGCGTCGTCAGCCCCAGCGCGGCCATCGCGACGGCGAGCAGCGCGATGTCGACGCTGTTGGCGACCGCGAGTGCCGGTGCGGGCAGCACGTGCAGCGAGCGCAGGCCGGCGACCGCGACGAAGCCGAGTGCGAACCACGGAATGGTGATGGGCGGGCGCGCGCGCGACGCGCCGCGCGTGCCCGTGCGCGCGAACCACGCCGACAGCGCGACCAGGAACGGCGCCAGCATCATCACGCGCACCATCTTCGCGATGACGGCGGTGTCGGCGGCGGCGTCGCCGACCGCGTGGCCGGCGGCCACGACCTGCGCGACCTCGTGGATCGTCGAGCCGGCCCACAGGCCGTACGCGGCCGTCGAGAGCGGATGGATGTGGGCGAACAGGTGGAACAGCGCCGGGTACAGAAAGATCGCGACGCTGCCGAAGCCGACGACGGTCGCGACGGCGACGGCGACCTGCTCGGGCCGGCCGCGCACCACGGGTTCGGTGGCCATCACCGCCGCCGCGCCGCAGATCGAACTGCCCGCGCCGATCAGGATCGCCGTGGTGCGGTCGAGGCCGAACATGCGCGTGCCGAGTGCGCACGCGAGGGCGAAGGTGCTGCACAGCACGGTGGCGTCGATCGCGATGCCGGCGACGCCGACGTGGGCGATGTCCTGGAACGTCAGCCGCAGGCCGTACAGCACGATGCCGGCGCGCAGCAGCCGCTGCTTGGCCAGGTTCAGGCCCTCGGCGGACGTGGCCAGCGCGGTCGCGGGCAGCAGGTTGCCGGCGACGATGCCGATCACGATGGCCAGCGTCAGCGCGGAGATGCCGTTGGCCTGCAGCCAGACGATGCGGCCCGCGGCGCTGGCGGCGGCGGCGACCGCGGCGGCCAGCAACAGGCCCGGCGCGAAGCGCAGCGCGGGATGGGGGACGGCGAACGAGCGGGTGGCGGCGGTCATGGCGGGCTGCTTGTGGCGAGCGTTGCGATGAGCGAACTGTGAGGCTCCGTCGTCAATCCGTAAAACGAATTGATTTCATTGAATCAACCTGAAAAACAGGTAAAGTTGGCGGCATGCGGATCACCTTGCGCCAACTGTCCATCTTCGCGGCCGTGGCCGACGCCGGCAGCACCGCGGCGGCCGCCGGGCGCGTCGCGCTGTCGCAATCGGCCACCAGCGCCGCGCTCAACGAGCTCGAGGCCGTGCTCGAGGCGCGGCTGTTCGACCGCGTCGGCACGCGGCTGGTGCTCAACGACACCGGCCGCGGCCTGCTGCCGCAGGCGCGCGCCGTGCTCGACGGCGCGCTGGGCATCGAGCGCGACTTCGGCCTGGGCGCGACGGCCGAGGCGCACGCCGCGCCGACGCTGCTGCGCATCGGCGCCAGCACCACGATCGGCAACTACCTGCTGCCGACCCTGATCGCGAACTGGCAGCGCGCACAGCCCGCCGCGCATGTCGACGTGGCGATCGCCAACACCGGCGCCGTCGCCGCGGCGGTCGCGCGGATGGAGGTCGACATCGGCCTGATCGAAGGGCCCTCGCACGAAGCGGACGTCATCGCCCAGCCGTGGCGCGAGGAGGAGCTCGCGATCGTCTGCGCGCCATCGCACCCGCTGCTGGCTGGCGACGCGACGCGGCGCCTCAACGTCGCCACGCTGCGCCAGGCCGCCTGGCTGCTGCGCGAGCCGGGCTCCGGCACGCGCGAGGCCGTCGAGCAGGCGCTGCAGCCGCACCTGCACCAGTTGCGCGAAGGCCTGCATTTCGGCGGCACCGAGGCCATCAAGCAGGCCGCGGTCGAGGGGCTGGGCTTCACCTGCCTGTCGCTGGCCGCGGTGCAGGACCTGGTCGCGCTCGGCCGCCTCGTGCGCGTGCGCACGACGCTGCCGCGCCTCGCGCGCCGCCTCTGGCTGATCCACCACCGGCGCAAGCAGTTCTCGAAGAGCCTCGCGGCCTTCATCGACTTCTGCCAGCAGGGTTGACGCGCTCGTTGTATCGTCGCCGGCGGAACCAACCCAGGGCCACGCATGACCGACGATAACCGCTTCGAGCTCTATTCCTATTGGCGCACCTCGGCGACGTACCGCGTGCGCGTCGCGTTCAACCTCAAGGGCGTCAAGCCGCGCGAGACCAACGTCGACATCGATGCCGGCGAGCAGCATGCCGAGGCCTTCCGCCGCATCAATCCGCTGGGCGGCATCCCGGCGCTGATCGACCACGGGGAGGGGCAGTCGGCGGTGCCGTTGACGCAGTCGCTGGCGATCCTCGAGTTCCTCGACGAGACCTACCCGCAGCCGCCGCTGCTGCCCGCCGACGCGCACGGCCGCGCCCGCGTGCGCTCGCTGGCGCAGATGCTCGCGGTGGACACCCATCCGCTGATCACGCCGCGCGTGCGCAAGTACCTCACGACCGACGGCGGCTTCGACGCGGACGCATGGCGCGCATGGCAGATCCAGTGGTTCGGCACGGGCCTGCGCGCGATCGAGCAGCGCCTCGCCGACGAGCCCGGCACCGGCCGCTTCTGCCACGGCGACGCGCCGACGATGGCCGACATCTGCCTGGCCAGCATCTTCGCCGTGATGCGCGTGTTCAAGATCGACTTCGACGACATCCCGACCGCCAGGCGCATCGTCGCCGAGTGCGAGAAGCTGGAGGCGTTCGCCGCCGCCGATCCGTCGCGCCAGGCCGGCGCGCCCAAGCCCTGAAGGAGACGCACGAATGGACAACGGAACGCTGAGCGGCGCCACCTACGACGCCTTCCGCGCGCACCCGCTGCTGCGGGGCGCGGACGAGGTGCTCGAACGCCACTGGTCGCCGAACCAGGTGGTCGAGGAGCACGTCCACCCGTTCGACGCCGACGCGGTCGTCACCGCCGGCGAGATGTGGCTGATCTGCGGCGACCGGACGCAGCACCTGCTGCCCGGCGACACCTTCCATCTGTCGGCGGGCACGAAGCATTCGGAACGCTACGGGCCGCAGGGCGCGACATACTGGGTCGCGCGTCGTCTTCCCAAACAAGGCTAGCGCCGGCCGCCCGTCTAGGACCGGCTTGCGGCTAGCGCCGCCCGCCCCGTTGCCACAGCGGCTTCTTGCCCTTGAGGTGACGCTCGATGCCCTCGTTGAGCCGCTCGCGCAGATCGATCACCGCGTCGAGGTGGCCGTAGATGCCCGGGAAGCGCAGGTCCAGCCACAGCCACAGCGTGCACGAGCGCAGCGCCTTCTCCATGTTGTCGAGGCGGCTGTGTTCGTCGACCTCGTCGAGGAACCACGGCGTGCCGGCTTGGCCGATCGTCGCGTGGTGGTGCGTCCAGTCGAGGAAGGCCTGCACCTGCGCCTCGGTGCGCGTGTCGACCGGCGCCTGCGCGTAGATGAAGCGCTGCTTCAGCGTCAGCTTGCCGGCGGTGCGATCGAGCTGCTCGGCGAGCTCCAGCATCTGGTCGAGTTCGGCGACGGCGAAGTGGGCGTTGTCCAGCTTCAACTGGTCGACGAACACGTTGAGCACCGCGCGCAGCTGCGTCAGGTGCAGGCGCGTGGCGATGGTGTCGACGTGCCACCAGTTGGGCGCGACCGTCGCCTTGAAGTCGCGCGGCGCGCGCGGCGGCTTGGGCAGCAGCTCCTTCAACGTGCGCAGCGCGGTCGGCTCGGCCTCGCGCAGCACGCCGGTGAAGCCTTCCTCGTGCATGCCGTAGCGGCCGGCGCGGCCGGCGATCTGGTGCACCTCGGACTCGTTCAAGGTGCGGTCGCCGACGCCGTCGAACTTCTTCAGCGTCGAGAACAGCACGCGGCGGATCGGCAGGTTCAGGCCCATGCCGATGGCGTCGGTGGCCACCAGGATGTGCGCATGCCCATGCGCGAAGCGCTCGGCCTCGCGCCGGCGCACCTCGGGCGGCAGCGCGCCGTAGATCACCGACACCGGGTGGCCGTTGGCCGCGACCTGGTCGCGCAGCATCAGCACCTCGCGCCGGCTGAACGCGACGACGGCGTCGCCCTTCTTCAGCGCCGCGATGGGCACCGGCCCGGGCATCAGCTCGACGTGCTGCTTGCGCTCGAACACGATGGTCCTGCAGTTCTCGCCGCACAGCTTGAGCAGGTTCTCGATCGCCTCGGCGGCGTAGGCCGAGCAGATGATGATCACCTCGTTGGCCGGCACGCCCACGATCGCCTGCGTCCACGCCCAGCCGCGCGAGCTGTCGAACAGCATCTGCGCCTCGTCGATGACGGCGACGTCGATCGGCTTGGACGTGTTGACCATCTCGATGGTGCTGGAGACGACGCGCGCGTTCGGCGCCGGATCGTTCTCCTCGCCGGTCAGCAGCGAGCAGGCGACGCCGCGGCCGACGAGCCGGTCGCGGCCCTCCAGCGCCAGCAGCCGCAGCGGCGCGAGATAGCAGCCGTCGTGCGCGCCCGCGAGCTTCTCGAAGGCCGCGTAGGTCTTGCCGCTGTTGGGCGGGCCGACGTACAGCGTCACCGTGCGCTGCATGCGGCGTGCGAGCTCGAAGGTGTCCGGATAGCCCTGGAACGCGAGCTCGTCGTTGAGGCCGGCCAGCGCGTTGAGTTCGGCGACGGCGCGCTCCCAGCGATCCTGCGCGCGCACCAGCGAGACCTTCAGGTCGGCGAACGGCTGCGGCCGCGCGGTCTCGGCCTGCAGGCGCTGGATCAGCGAGGCGACATGCTCCGAGTGGCCGAACTCGGCGCGCGCGATCAGGTTCTCGACGACGTGGACCAGCTCGGCCGCGTCGGCGTACGGCGGCGCCTCGCCGAGCGCGGCCTTGAAGGCGTCGAGGTCGCCGGTGCGATAGAAGTCCCACACCGGCGCCGCGGGCACCGGCTGGCGGTACGCGACGCGCAGCTGGACGCCGCTGGCGGGCAGCTTGAGCGTCTGCGTCAGGAAGCGGTCGAACTCGCCGGCCTCGCGCGTGACGCCCAGGTTCTCCAGCTCCGTCGTGCGCGCCTGCATCAGCGCGCGCACGTTGGGGCCGTTGCCGACCGCGTCGAGGTGGCGCAGCGCGTCGGCCATGCGATCCGGCGCGATCCAGCGGCTCGGACGCGAGCCGGCCACGGCCTTCTGCAGCAGGATCAGGCCGAGGCCGTCCAGGTGCTGCTCGAAGTGCGGCGCGTGCTCGTCGATGTAATCGGCCGGCTTGACGACCTGCGGCAGCTGGTACGCCGCCTGCTGGATGCGCGCGACGTCGGCGGGACTGATGTCTGGAGGCACCCGGCTCGCGTGGCGGGCGTTCGGAAGCTTGAGGGCGCGCGGCGTGGCGGCGGCGATGTCGGAGGGCGGAAGGGTCGCGGAGTCGGAAGTCATGCAGCGGCACGCGCGCGTCACGCGCGGTGCGTCTTTTCTGGGAAAACACGGAGTATGACGGGTCAGGCATCTCCTCGGGGCACACTCGCAGCGATGAATCGCACTAAAAGCGGCGCGCTGACCGCCGTCGACCCGCGCGCCGTCGCCCTGAAACGCATGAAATGGAGCGCCGCGGCGCTGCTGCTCGCCGCGCTGGCCGGGCTCGCGCTGGCGATCTGGCAGGGCGGGCAGGGGGCCTGGGCCTGGGTCGAGGCGTTCTGCGAGGCCTCGGCCGTCGGCGCGATCGCCGACTGGTTCGCGGTCGTCGCGCTGTTCCGCCATCCGCTCGGGCTGCCTCTGCCGCACACGGCCATCATCCCGCGCAGCAAGGCGCGCGTCGCCGACGGCCTGGCGCATTTCGTGCGCGACCATTTCCTCGAGCCCGAGACGCTGGTCGCCAAGCTGGGCGTGTTCGATCCGGCGCGCCGTCTGGGCGACTGGCTGGCCGATCCGGTGCGCGTCGACGACTGGGTCGCCGATGCGCGCGGCTGGGCGCTGAAGGCCGTCGGCCTGTTCGACGACGGGCGCATGCGGCAGGCGACGCTGGAACTGGTGGTCGCGCAGGCGCGCCGCTGGAACAGCGCGACCACCGCCGCGGAGGTGTTGACGATGCTGACGCAGGGCGGCCGGCACCATGAACTGCTGGACGCCGGGCTCGAGAAGATCGGCGGCTTCCTGGGCGAGGACGAGGTGAAGGCGCGGGTGTCCGCGCTGATGGTGCGCCACGCGCGCAAGGAGTGGCCCAAGGTGATCGGCATGGTCGAGCTGGTGACGCCGGTGGCGCGCATGGCCGACGGACTGGCCGACAAGCTCAGCGCGTCGGTGCTGGGCGAGCTGCGCGAGGTGCTCGCGCAGCCCGACCATCCGGTGCGCAAACGTTACGACCGCTGGCTTGCCGGGTTCATCGAGCGCCTGCGCCACGACGAGGGCCTGGTGGCCGCGTTCGAGCGCGTCAAGGAGCGCGCGATCACCGATCCCGCCGTGCTCGACTACGCCGGCTCGGTGTGGAACGACCTCAAGCGCCTGCTGCAGGACGATCTGGCCGACCAGCACTCCACGCTGGCCGAGCACGTGGCCCAGGCGATGCGCGACGTCGGCGAGCGGCTGCGCCATGACGAGAGCCTGCGCGCGTCGCTCAACGAGCATGTGCTGTCGGCCGCCGATCAACTGGCCACCAACCTGCGCGCCGGCGTCACGACGCACATCGCGCAGACGATCAAGGACTGGGACGATCGCCAGCTGGTCGACGAGCTGGAGCTGAGCGTCGGCAAGGACCTGCAGTTCATCCGCATCAACGGCACGGTGGTGGGCGGCATCGCGGGCTTGGCGCTGCACGCGTTGCGTCTGATGGCCTGACCGTATCGTCCGCTGCACCGGCCTGTGCGGCGCGGCGGGGCATACACTGGCCCTCCGGACGTGCAAGGGGCGCAGCGCACATGGGATTCTTCACGGACAGCGGGGCAGGCCAGCGACGGTCGCGCGTCATGCGGCTGCTGCCCGCTGTCGCGGTGATCGCCGCCGTGGCGCTGGTCGCGGGCGGCACCATCGTGCGCGACTTCCGACAGGAGCGCGCGCAGGCCGCGGCCCGGCTCGAGGCCGTCGCCGAGCTGCGCGCGACCCAGGTGCAGGCCTGGCTCGACCGCCACATGAGCTTCGCGCAGTTCATCGGCGACGGCGCCGTGCTGGCCGATCTGTACACGCGCTGGCAGGCGCATGGCGACGCCGAGGCCGGCAAGCTGCTGCTGGCGCGCGCGGTCGATTCCCGCCATGCCGACGGTGCGGACAGCGCCTTGCTGGTCGACGCGGCCGGCAACGTGCTCGCGCGCGAGCATGCGGCGGATCGCCAGGTGGCGCCCGAGCTGAAGCGGACGGTGCTCGATGCGATCGCCGCCGGCGGGGCTGCCAGCACGAACATCTACGGCCGCGCCGGCACCGAGATCCCGGAACGGCTCGACATCGTCGTCCCGCTGCTGAAGACCGGCCGTCCCGCACACGGCGCGATGGTGCTGCGCATCGACCCGCGCCGGTCGCTGTTTCCGATGCTGGCCGCGTGGCCGGTCCCCAGTCGCACCGCCGAGGCGGTGCTGTGGGATCGCGAGGGGGACCGCATCGTCAACATCAGCGAACTGCGCGGACGGCCCGGAAGCGTCGGGCGCATCAGCGAGCCCGCGGCGACGGCGTCGATGGCGGTCGCGCGCGCCATGCGCGGCGAACTGCTGCAGGGGGTCGCTGTCACCGCGGTCGACTACGCCGGCAAGGACGTGCTGTGGGTCGGGCGGACGGTCCCGGGCACCGATTGGTGGCTCGTGGCGAAGATGGACATGGACGAGGTCGACGCGCCCGCCTGGGAGCGCGCCCGCGAGACCCTGCTCGCGGCCGTGCTGGCGTTGCTGGGCGCGGCGCTCGCGATCCGGCTGTGGTCGCAGCGCCGCCTGGTACGGCTGGCCGAGCACGAACGCCACGAGCACCGCGAGCGCCTGCGCGCCCTGGCGCTGCTCGAGGCGATCGCGCAGAGCGCCAGCGATGCCATCTACGCCAAGGACCTGGAGGGCCGCTATGTCTTCTGCAACCGGGCAGCGGCGGAATTCGTCGGACGCAGCGTGCAAGACGTGCTGGGCCGCACCAGCGAGGAGCTGTTCGGCGCCGAGGCCGCGAAGCGCATCTCGGAGGACGACCGCAAGGCCGCGCGCGGCGAGCTGAAGGGCGCCTTCGAAGAGACGTTGCCGTCGGCGCACGGCCTCGTTCACCTGCTGACCACCAAGGGGCCGCTGGTCGACTCGGAAGGCACGCTGCTGGGCATCCTGAGCGTGTCGCGCGACGTGATGGCGATGCGCCAGGCGCAGCGCGCGCTGCGCGAGAGCGAGGCGCACTACCGCTCGGTGGTGTCGGCGCTCAACGAAGGCGTCTTCGTGTGCGATCCGCAGGGCATCGTGATCTCGTGCAACCCGGCCGCCGAGCGCATGGTGGGGGCGACCAGCGAGCAGTGGGCGGGCCAGTCCGTCGTGGCGCCCGGCTGGACGCTGGTGGACGCCGAGGGCCGTCCCAAGGATCCGTCCGAGCTGCCGATCGCCAAGGTGATGGCCGGCCACGGCCCCCAGCACGACGTGCTCGTGCACACGGTGAGCCCCGCGGGCGAGCCTGTCGTCTACGAGATCAATTCGGTGCCCGTGATCAGCCCGGACACGGGCGCGCTGGTCTCCGTCGTCACGTCGTTCGCCGATGTCACCCGCAGGCTGCATCTCGAGGCCGAGGCCCTTCGCCACCGTGATGAACTGGAACGGGAAGTGGCCCTGCGCACGGCCGAACTGCAGGGGGCGAATGCCGCGCTGGCGGACGCCGCGCGCGTCAATCGCGAAGTCACGGATGCCATTCCGGGCCTGGTCACCTACTGGGATCGCGAGCTGCGTTGCCGCTTCGCCAACCGCACGTACCTGGAGCGCATCGGCCGCACGGCCGAGCAGGTGATCGGCCGCACCAAGGCCGAGATCCACGGCCAGCAGCACGAGGATCGCGTGCGGGACTTCCTGCTGCGGGCGCTGGGCGGTGAGGCCCTGGTGTTCGAATACCAGCTGCCTGGCGAAGCCGGCGGCGCGGATGTCTTCCAGGGCCACTACGTGCCGGCCCGCGACACGGATGGCCGGGTGCACGGCGTCTACATGATGGCCTTCGACATCAGCGCGCTCAAGCGCGCCGAGGCCGAGCTGACGCGCGCCAACGAGGCGCTGGAGCGCTCGCGCGACGAGGCCGAGACGGCCAACCGCGCCAAGAGCGCTTTCGTCGCCAACATGAGCCACGAGATCCGCACGCCGCTCAACGGCATCCTCGGCCTCGCGTACCTGCTCGCGCGCGACCCGCGCGACGCGCTGCAGCGCGAGCGCCTCGCCAAGATCGGCGACGCCGGCCAGCACCTGCTGCAGATCATCAACGACGTGCTGGACATCTCGAAGATCGAGGCCGGCAAGCTGACGCTGGAGGAGGCCGACTTCTCGCTCGACAACCTGCTGTCCACCGCCTGCGACATGGTCGGCGAGCGCGCGCAGGCCAAGGGCCTGGAGCTGGTCGTCGACACCGACCACCTGCCGCAGCGGCTGCGCGGCGATCCGACGCGGCTGTCGCAGATGGTGCTCAACCTGCTGTCCAACGCGGTCAAGTTCACCGAGAGCGGCTGGGTGCGGCTCAAGGGCGACCTGCTGGACGACCGCGGCGGCCGCGTGCACGTGCGCTTCGACGTGCAGGATACGGGCCCTGGTATTCCGCCCGAGCGCCAGGCCAAGCTGTTCAACGCGTTCGAGCAGGGCGACAACACGACGACGCGCCGCTTCGGCGGCACCGGGCTGGGCCTGTCGCTGACGCGCAACCTGGCCGCCGCAATGGGCGGCGAGGTGGGCGTGGTCAGCGCGCCGGGCGAAGGCAGCACGTTCTGGTTCACGGCGTGGCTCGCGCACGCCGCGCGCGAGGACGAGGCGACGACGCTGGCGCCGATGAAGGCGATGCGCATCCTGCTGGTCGACGACCTGCCCGAGGCCGCGGCCGTCATCGCGAGCTACCTGACGACGATGGGCATGCTGGTGGACGCGCAGGCCAGCGGGGCGGCCGCCGTGCAGCGCGTGGAGGCCGAGATGGCGCAGGGCCGGCCGTACGACCTGATGCTGGTGGATTCCAGCACGCGCTGCGACGACGGCTCCCCGACGCTCGCGCGGCTGCAGGCGCTGATGGGCGACGGCATGCCGCCGTGCGTGCTGCTGTGCTCGTCGCCCGAGGGTCTGTCGGGCGAGCGCGCGGCCGGCGTCAAGGTGGACGCGGTGCTGGACAAGCCGGTGACGGCGTCGGCGCTGCACGACGTCGTCGCCCGCGTGCTGTATCGCCAGGGCGGCGCGCGCACCGACTCCGCGATCGTGCGCGACGCCAGCGAAGACCTCGTGCGCGAGCGCCACGCGGGCCAGAGCGTGCTGCTGGCGGAGGACAACATCATCAACCGGCTGATCGCGCGCGAGCTGCTGTCCAACGCCGGCCTGGTGGTGGAGCAGGCCGAGAACGGCGCGATCGCGCTGGAGCTTGCCGCGCAGCAGACCTGGGACCTGATCCTGATGGACATGCAGATGCCCGTGATGGACGGCCTCGTCGCCGCGCGCGCGATCCGCGAGCGCGGCGACGGCACGGTGCCCATCATCGCGATGACGGCCAACGCGTTCGCCGAGGATCGCGCCGCCTGCCTCGCGGCCGGCATGAACGACCACATCGCCAAGCCCGTGAACCCGGCGGCGCTGTACGCGATCCTGATGCGCTGGCTGCCGACCAGGGCCTGAGACGCGTCCAAGCACGAAAGCGCATTCACGCAACGAGGTTGTTTCCCGACTCAAGAACCGGCTGTTGCATGCCGAAAAAGGGACACGAAGGTGCGTCCGCCGTTGGGCCATGCGGCCTGGCGTCACATCCGCAGTCACCGCAGCCGCTGAGCCCTCCCTCCAGCGCCGCGCCGGTGAGTCCCGTTCCCGTGTTTTCCGAACTCGCCATGAAACTCAAATTGAAGCTGCCGTTGACGTTCACCGGCGTCCTGGCTGCCCTGTTGGCCGCCGCCCTCATGGGCATCTACAGCCTGAACCAGTCGGTGGCCGTCTACGAATTCGAGGTCGGCGCCCAGCAGGCGCACGAGCGCGCCATTGCCGACATGCTGGTCACCTTCAAGACGCAAGTCCAGGAATGGAAGGACACGCTGCTGCGCGGCAAGGATGCGGCCAAGCTCGAGAAGCACTGGGGTGCGTTCGCCAAGCAGGAAGACGCCGTCGAGGACAAGGCCAAGGCGCTGCTCGCGACGCTGCCGCCGGGCGACAGCCGCACGCTGGTGGAGCAGTTCAGCGCGGCGCACGTCAAGATGGGAGCCGACTACCGCAAGGGCTTCGACGCCTTCAAGGCCGCCGAATTCGATCCTGCGGCCGGAGACGCCGCCGTCGCCGGCATGGATCGCGAACCGGCGCGCCTGCTGGCCGAGGCCGGGGGGAAGATCGCGGCCGAGAGCGCCTCGGTGTCCGCGACCGCGGCCGTCCAGGCGCATCGCGCGTCGCTCGTGAGCATCGTGCTGATGCTGGTCGTGGGTGCCGCGGGCATCGTCATCGGCGTGTGGTTCAGCCGCCGGATCACGCGTCCGGTGGACTACGCGGTGGGTGTCGCCGAGGCGATCGCCGGCGGCGACCTCACGTCGGCCGTGCGCGTCGTCGGCCGCGACGAGATCGCGCAGCTGATGAAGGCGCTGGTCGCCATGCAGGGCAGCCTGGCGAGCGTGGTCGGCAACGTCCGCTCGAACTCGGAGAGCGTGGCCACGGCCTCGTCGCAGATCTCGCAAGGCGCCAACGACCTGAGCGCGCGCACCGAGGAACAGGCCGCGGCGCTGCAGCAGGCGGCGGCCTCGATGGACCAGCTCGGATCGACGGTGCGCCAGAACGCCGAGAACGCGCTGTCGGCCAACCAGCTCGCGCTCGGCGCCAGCACCGTGGCGCGCAAGGGCGGCGCCGTCGTGGGCGAGGTCGTCGAGACGATGAAGGGCATCAACGACAGCTCCCGGCGCATCGTCGACATCATCGGCGTGATCGACGGCATCGCCTTCCAGACCAACATCCTGGCGCTCAACGCCGCGGTCGAGGCCGCGCGGGCGGGCGAGCAGGGCCGCGGTTTCGCCGTGGTGGCCGGCGAGGTGCGCTCGCTCGCGCAGCGCAGCGCGGACGCCGCCAAGGAGATCAAGTCGCTGATCTCGGCCAGCGTCGAGCGCGTCGAACACGGCACTCAGCTGGTCGATCGCGCCGGCGAGACGATGACCGAGATCGTCAACTCGATCGCGCGCGTCACCGACATCATGGGCGAGATCAGCGCCGCCAGCACCGAGCAGAGCACGGGCGTGTCCCAGATCGGCGACGCGATCTCGCAGATGGACCAGGCCACGCAGCAGAACGCCGCGCTGGTCGAAGAGAGCGCGGCCGCGGCCGAGAGCCTGAAGGACCAGGCGCATCAGTTGGTGCAGGTCGTCGCGGTGTTCAAGCTCGACGGCCGCGCGACGGACGCGGACGTGCGCGCGACACCGGTCGCCGCCGCCAGGCCGGCGCCCGCGGCCAGGCCGGCGGCGCCGCTGCGCAAGCCGGCTCCGCCGGCGCGTCCCGCCGCGGCGACGGCGCCCGTGCCCTCGCTGGCCGTGGCGGTCGCCGACGAATGGGAATCGTTCTGACGTCCTGCGGGTAAAGTGTCCGCTCGACAAGGAGCGGACATGAAGCGCAAGGCGAGAGCGGCAACGACATTCCTGGTGGCCGCGATGGCGGTCGCCACCAGCGCCACGACACTGGCGGCCACCACGGTCGTCACGGCCGACCGCATGCTGGACGTGCTGGCCGGCAAGATGGTGGACAAGCCGGCGGTCGTCGTCGTCGACGGCCGCATCCACGCCGTGCTCACGCAAGGCGACGCCGCGATCCCCCAGGACGCGACACGCATCGACCTGCCCGGCGAGACGCTGCTGCCCGGCCTGATCGACATGCACGTCCACCTCGCCTCGGACGCCCGCATCGCCGACAACCATTACCTCGACTACACCGACAGCTTCTGGGTGGCGGTCGGCGTCGCCAACGCCAAGGCGATGCTCGAGGCCGGCTTCACCACGGTGCGCAACGTCGGCTCGGCCAACTACGCCGACGTCGGCATCAAGCAGGCGGTCGAGGGCGGCTACATCCCCGGGCCGCGCATCGTGCCGGCCACCTATGCACTCGGTTCCACCGGCGGCCACTGCGACGGCACCGAGGGACTGCCGCCCAGCTACGCGCCGGTAGCGACGCCATCGGTGGCCGATGGCCCGGAGGGCTTCCGCCAGCTGGTGCGCCGGGTGCACAAGTACGGCGCCGAGGTGATCAAGATCTGCGCCACCGGCGGCGTGCTCTCGCGCACCGACGTGGCGGGCGCGCAGCAGATGAGCTACGACGAGATCAAGGCCGTGGTCGACGAGGCGCATCGCCTCGGCCTGAAGGTGGCGGCGCACGCGCACGGCCTGTCGGGCATCAACGACTGCCTGCGCGCCGGCTGCGACACCATCGAGCACGCGAGCCTGGCCGACGAGGAGTCGTTCCGTCTCGCGAAGGAACACGGCGCGTGGTTCTCGATGGACATCTACGACGACGACTACATCCTCGCCGAAGGCCCGAAGAACGGCATGTACCCCGAGTCGCTCGCCAAGGAGCGCGCGATCGGCCTGAAGCAGCGCCAGACCTTTCGCGCCGCCTACAACGCCGGCGTGAAGATGATCTTCGGCACCGACAACGGCGCGGTCTTCCCGGCCGGCCAGAACGCGCTGCAGTTCGCCAAGATGGTGGAGTGGGGCATGCCGCCGCTGGAGGCGATCCGCGCGGCCACGCGCAACGCGGCGCAAGCGCTCGCGCGCGAAGGCGACGTCGGCGCGATCGCGGTGGGCCGCTACGGCGACTTCGTCGCCGTGAAGGGCGATCCGCTGCAGGACATCCGGCTGCTGGAGCATCCGGCGGCGGTGATCAAGGGCGGCGAGCGCGTCAAGTAGGCCCTGGTCACAGATCGATCGCCAGTTCCTTCAGGCGCGCGAACTGCGCCTCGTCGGGAAAGCGGCGCACGCGGAAGCGTTCGGGCGCGTGGTCGGTCGCCTCCATCAGTTCGCCGACGACCTCGATCGCCTCGTGCCACGGCACCAGCAACGGGCGCGCGGCGTCGCGGCCGCGCGCGTTGAAGACGATGAACTCGGTGCGCGGCAGCAGCGTGTCGACCTGTTCGGCCCAGACCGAGAAGCTGAGCGTGCCCAGGTCGTCGCGCGCCATCATCTGGTAGGACGCGACGAACAGATCCTGCTCGCGCCGCGCGTGCAGCGCGTCCAGCAGCTCCTTCTGGCTTTCGTTGACGGCGACCGCGCTGCGCAGGTTCAGCACGTGCCAGGCGTCGATGGCCACCAGCGGCGCGTGCGGCTGCCACTGCGTGTTCTCGAGGCGCAGCAACTGGAACGACAGCCAGCGCTGCGCGCCGGCCAGATGTTGCTCGATGAGCTCGGCCATCAGCGCGATGCCGGGCCCATTGTCTGCGCTGGTCAGCATCAGCGCGTTGCGGAACGGCACCGCGACGACCGGATCGCGCACGCCCACGCGGTGGATCAGGTCGGGCAGCAGGATGCGTGAGCTGTCGTAGGAGTCGCCCCATTCGCCCGACCACACGCCCTGGCCGATCTGCTGCCAGCCGCCGTGCTCGGGCAGGCCGCGCAGGTTGTCCAGCGCGTCGCTCAGCGCCTGGTCGAACGTCACCTGCCACTTGGGCAGCTCGCGTTCGTTGACGTAGGCCATCGAGGTCGGCCGGTCGCAGACGAGCGCGACGACGAGATCGCCGGCAAGCGGCTTGGTCGCCGGCAGGAAGCGCTTGGCGGGATCCTCCACGGCGCCGAGCGTGGACAGCGCGACGATGCCCATGTCGTCGCGCCGCCGCACGACCGGCATCAGCCGCGGACGCGCGTCCTCATAGCTGGCCGGGATCGCGTTGTCGGGCGCCAGCATGCCGTCCAGGAAGCGCTTGAGCAGCGCGGGGCGCGCGCCGCGCCGGCTGCGTCGCAGGTCGTGCAGGACGTTGCCCAGATACAGCTTCATCTCGCCGCCATGCAGGCGAAACGTCATCTCGCGCAGCGCGAGGTCGACGCTCAGTTCCTGTGCACCAAGCTCGTGCAACTCGCGCGTGACGTCGCGCGCGAGCTTGTCCAGCGTCGGCGCGCCGAGCAGCCTGTCCAGGAACGCCATCGACACTCCCCTGCGATGTGTTTGCGATGATTGTCCACGAGTCTCCCGGATTTGCGCCAGCGGAAATGGCTCGCGCCGACGCCGCGCTTTAGGGTTCCGGCCTCCGCTGCAGGACGGCGTTCGCCTCCTCGTTGAGCCGGGCCAGCAGGCCGGAATGGCGTGTCGTGGCGGTGGCGATCGCCTGTTCCAGCACCGGCGCGTCGGCCACCAGCGTCACGCGCCGGCGCGTGCGCGTGATGGCCGTGTACAGCAGCTCGCGCGTCAGCACGCGGGAGCGCTGCTCGGGCAGCATCACCAGCACGCCGTCGAACTCGGAGCCCTGCGACTTGTGGACGGTCATCGCGAACGCCGTCTCGTGGCGCGGCAGGCGCACCGGCGCGATGGCGCGGAAGCCGCCCGGGGCGGCGGCATCGGGGAAGTGCACCAGCAGCTCGCCGTCGGCGTCCGGCAGCGCGATGCCGATGTCGCCGTTGAACAGCCGCAGCACGTAGTCGTTGTTCGACACCAGCACCGGCCGGCCCGCGAACCAGGGCGAGGCGCCTGCGCCTTCCGCCAGGCCGGGCAGGTTCAGCGCAGCGCGGAAGCGGCGCGTCATCGCGGCGTTGAGCGCCGTCACGCCGCGCGGGCCATCGCGCAACGCGCACAGCACGCGGAAGCGGCCGAAGGCCTCGGTGATCGCGCCCACCTGCGACGGGTCCGCCGCGACGGCCTGCCGGTAGTCGGCGTAGCCGGCGTCCATCTGCTGCAGCGCGGCGTCGAGGCTGGCGTGCGGCGCGGTCTCCAGCCAGGTGGCGTCGGAGTCAGCACCGCCGCGCAGCCAGCCCAGCGCCTCGCGCGCGCGGCCCGTGTTGACGTCGCTGGCGAGCCGGCCGATGCCGGAGTCGGGCGCGAAGCGGTAGGTCTGCGTGAACCAGACGGCGCAGTCCTGCAATGCGCTGCGTTGCGACGGCGGCGGCGGCGCGATCGCGTCGGCCGGGGTGCCGGTCATCGCCACCAGGTCGCGCACGCAGGCCGGCGTCAGCGTCGGATCGATGCTCAGCTCGGCGAACACGGCGCCCGATTCGACCGCGGCCAGCTGGTCCTTGTCGCCCAGCAGGATGATGCGCGCCGCCGGCGGCACGGCCTCCAGCAGTTGCGTGGCCAGCGACAGGTCGAGCATCGAGGCCTCGTCGATCACCAGCGCGTCGATGGCCAGCGGATGGGCGGCGTCGTGTGCGAAACCCGCCGGCGTGACGCCCAGCAAGCGGTGCACCGTCGACGACGCCGCCGGCATGCGCTCGCGCAACTCCGGCGGCAGGTGCTGCGCGCGCTGGCGGATCGCGTCCGTCATCCGCGCCGCGGCCTTGCCGGTGGGCGCGGCGAGCGCGATGCGGCAGTCGGGGTCCAGCGCGAGCAGGCAGGCGAGCAGGTTGACGACGGTGGTCGTCTTGCCGGTGCCGGGGCCGCCGCTGATCACGGTGAGCCGTCCGCGCAAGGCGAGCGCGGCGGCGAGCTGCTGCCAGTCGGCGGCGCCGGCCAGCCGCGCGGCGTTGGCGGCGAACAGCTCCGCGAGCCGCCCGCGCACGCAGGCCGAGGCGACGGCCTCGGGCGCGCCCGCGCGACGCGCCTGCGTGAGTCGGCGCGCGAGCCTGCGCTCGTAGTCGAAGTAGCGATGCAGGTACAAGCGGTCGTCGGCGTCGAGGATCAGCGGCAGCGCGCCGGGCGCCTCGGGCGTGCCGACGATGCCCGACGCCTGCAGCGCGGCGCGCCAGCCCGCGATGTCGCGCGGCAGCGTCGACTCGTCCTCGCGGCCCGCGGCCAGCGACGCCAGCATCAGGCAGACGTGGCCCTCGCTGACGGCCAGGCTCAGCGACTCGGCCGCACGGGCCATGGCGGCGACGCTGCCGGCGCTGGCGCCTTCGGCGGCGGCCCAGCGCGCGGCGTGGCGGGCGAAGCTTTCGGCCAGCAATTGATCGGCGGGATCGCTCATGCTTCGGCCTCCGTCTCGTCGAACAACGCAGACAGCCGTGCGATCGTTGCGGCCGTCGGTCGCTGGAAGAAGACCCCGGTCGGCGCGCCGGCGCCGTCGTGCCAGTCGGGCCGCACGCCGCGCACGAACAGGTAGACGGCGCCGCCCAGATGCCGGTCGCGGTCGTAGCCGGCGAGACGGTGGCGCAGGTAGCGATCGAGCGCCACCAGGTACAGCAGCGATTGCAGGTGGTAGCCCTGGTCGCGCATCGCGGCGGCCATCGCGCCCTGGCCGTAGTGGCCGGGCGTGTCGCCGAGATGGTTGGACTTCCAGTCGAGGATGAACCAGCGGCCGTCATGCTCGAAGACGAGGTCGATGAAGCCCTTGAGGAAGCCGCGCAACGCGGCGAACGACAGCCGCGGCATCGGATAGCCGTGCGCGGCGAGCGTGTCGTTGAGCGCGCCCGCGTCGAGGCGGTGCGAAGGCAAGTGGAACTCGAGTTCGACCAGCCGGCGCGTGTTCGGCAGCTCGGCCAGCCGCAGCGGCCGTTCGGTGCCCAGTGGCAGCGGCGTGTCCAGCGTGCCTTCGAGCATGCGTTGGAGCATGCGCGCACGCAGTGCGGTGCCGTCGGCGCCGGGCGCGTCGGGCACGCCCATCGTGCGCAACAACTGCAGCGCCTTGGCGATCGCCTGCGGCCAGCCGGCGCGGTCGGTGAAGCTGATGTTCTCGAACGCGTGGTGGATCGCCTCGCCGGCCGCGGGGCCGCGCGGGAAGTGCAGCGGGTCGTCGTCGGCGGCACGGAAGGCCCGCGGATCATCGGCGGCCGACGGGACGGCCGTCTCGACCACCCGCAGGTCGTGGTCGACGCCCGAGCGATCGTGCGCGGCACCGTGCGCGATCGCGCTGAAGCTGCCGATGCGCCAGCCGCCGGGCAGCGAGTGCGGCGCGGGCAGGGCGGCGAGCGTGTCGGGCGCGGGGCGCGGCGTCTGCAGCGTCACGGCGTCGCCGCGCGGCAGCGACGTGACGGCGATGGCACCGCCAGAGCGCTCCGCCAGCGCGGCCCACGCCGACTCGATGGCCGGCACGCCGTTCTTGTGCTCGAACCACTCCTGCGGCGACAGGCCGGCGCCGGCGACCAGCCAGTTCAACAGGCTGCGCGTGCTGCCGGTGGCGCTCGGGTAGCGGCCCGCGCTGCGGTAGCAACCCGCGACGATCACGCAGCGATGCACCGCTCGCGTCAGCGCGACGTAGACCAGGCGCAGCGTCTCGGCCGACTCCTCCAGCTTCAGCCGCAACCGGATCTCCTTTTGCCGCTCCTCGTCGCGGAACTCATGGCCATAGTCGATCACCGTCTGGCCGTCGTCGTCGTGGTACGCGAGGCCGGTGAGGCCGTCGGCGCGGCCGCCGCGCGACGCGCTCCACAGGAACGGGCAGAACACGATCGGGTACTCCAGCCCCTTGGACTTGTGGATCGTGACGATCTGCACCAGGTTCTGGTCGGACTCCAGCCGCAGCTGCGTCGCGTCGTCGGCATCGGGCGAGACGCGTTGCGACTGCAGCCAGCGCACCAGCGTGTCCGGCGCGGTACCGCGTTCGCCGGCCTCGTGCAGGCACTCGATCAGGTGCAGCAGGTTGGTCAACCGGCGTTCGCCGTCCGGACGCGCCAACAGCCGGCCCGCCACCTGCTCGGCGGCCAGCCACTGGCGCAGCATGAAGCCGACACCGCGCTGCAGCCAGACCTCGCGCCAGCCGGCGAAGCGTTGCACCGCGGCCAGCAGCGCGGACTCGTCGTCGGCCAGCGCCGCGATGGCCGCCGCGTCGTAGCCCATCAGCTCGGTGGACAGTGCGGCCTTCAGCGTGCGCTCGCGCGCCGGCTCGAGGACGGCCGTCAGCACGCGATCGAGCTCCTCGGCGTCGCTGCTGCGAAACACGCTCGCCTGCGACAGCTCGACGCTGCCGACGCCACGTGCCGTCAATGCCTGGCGGATCTGCGTGCCCTGTGCGTTGCTGCGCACCAGCACCGCGATGTCGCCTGCCGCCAGCGGACGCCCGTTCGGTGCCTGGCCCAGCGTGACTTCGCCGCGTTGCGCGGCCGCGAGCAGGCGCGCGATCTCGTCGGCCGTGGCGGCGACGACGGCGGCCGTCGCGTCGCGCTGGAAGATCGGCTCACCGTCATCGGCCGGCGGCAGCGTCCACACCTGCAAGGGCGCGCCGGGCGCGCGCGTGTCGACCAGCGGCTGGCGCGGCTTCTTGCCGAACTTGACCGCCTGGTAGTCCAGCGCCTCCATCATGAAGGCGCGCGGATTGGCCGTGAACAGCTGGTTGAGCGCGCGGATCAGCGGCTCGGACGAGCGCTGGTTCTCGGCCAGCGAGTAGCGCGCCAGCGCGTGCGTGCCGGCCTCGATGTAGGTGTGCAGGTCGGCGTTGCGGAAGCTGTAGATCGCCTGCTTCGGGTCGCCGACGAAGAACAGCGGCGCGGGCGACAGCGTGTCGTCGGTGGTGGTCGTGTAGATGGTCTTGAAGATCGCGAACTGCAGCGGGTCGGTGTCCTGGAATTCGTCGATCAGCGCGGCCGGGAAGCGCTTCTTCAGCTCGCCGGCCAGCCAGGGCGAGTCGCCGCGCGTGAGCCGGTCGTGCAGGTTGAACAGCATGTCGTCGAAGGCGATCACGCGCTGGCGCCGCTTGGCTTCGCGCTGGGCGCGCGTGCCTTCGTCCAGCATGGCCTTGAGCAGCGCGAGGCGGCCGTAGGCGAGCGCCCGCGTGGCCTGGGCGCGCAGATCGAGCAGGCGCTGCGCGACATCGAAGAACTCGTGCTGCGGCGTCACCTGCTTTTTCTTGGTGGCGGCGGCGAGCTTGGCCGCGCCCAGCAATTCGAGCTTGGGCGCCTCGATGTCCAGCGCGGCCGGGCCGTCCTCGCCGCGCAGCAGCTCGTCCCAGCCGGCGAGGGCCGTGCGCACGCTGTCTTCCTTGTAGCTGACGGCGCTCAGCGCGCCCATCGAGCGTTGCAGCAGGTCTTCGACCTCGTCGCGCTGCGCATGCCAGATGCGGTACGCGACGGCGTGCGTCGCGACCAGGTCGTCCGACGGAATCGCGCGCGCGGCGTCGAGATCGTCCGGCCAGGCGGCGCGTGCGAGCGGCTTGGAGAGATGACGCTTGAGCAGCGCCGCGAAGCCTGCCGGCGAATCCTTGCTCGCGACGAGATGGCCGGCGAGGCCCGCGTCGAGGTCGTCGGCAGCGATGCGGCGACGCCAGAAGTCGTTGGCGGCCTCGGCCACCCAGTCGGCGTCGTCGCGCACCAGCTCCATCGCGAGCGGCATCTGCGCGGTGAACGGCGTGTCGGCCAGCGCGCGCTGGCAGAAACCGTGGATCGTGAAGATGGACGCCTCGTCGAACGTGGCCAGCGCGAGTTCCAGCCGCGCGACCATGTCGTCGGTCTGCAGGCCGTGTTTGTCGCGCGCGGTGCGCACCAGGCGCTCGACGAACTCGTCGCCGCTCGCCGGGGTCTCGCCGGCCTTTTCGGAACGCAGCCAGGCCAGCGTGTCGACGACGCGCTGGCGGATGCGCTCGCGCAGTTCCGCCGTCGCCGCGTTGGTGAAGGTGACGACCAGGATGCGCTGCACCTCCAGCCGGCCCTCGAGCAGCAGGCGCAGGTACAGGCCGCAGATGTTCCAAGTCTTGCCGGTGCCGGCCGAGGCCTCGATCTGGCGGATGCCTTCGAGCGGGCAGTCGAAGACGTCGAGCGGCTCGAAGGCGTGCGCGGAGCTCATAGGGCTACCCCCGGCCTGTCGGCTGCGGTGCGAGCTCCCTTCGGAACGGCCGGGCGTACGCTCATTCGACCTCCAGGCACACGCGCAGCGGCGCGAAGACCGCCTCCGCATTGGCGGTGAACGCGTCGACCGCCGGACTCGAGAACGGATCGGGCCGGCCGCGCAGCGCGAGGCGGTAGCCGGCGTCGTTGCCCTCGGCGTACTCGTTGTAGCCGCCGGGCCGGAACTCGGCGATGGCCTTCGTGAGGTTGCGATCGTTCTCGATCCAGGCCCAGGCCGCGCGCGGAAAGAAGGCCAGCGGCTCGCGCAGGCCCTGCGCGTAGAGGCGAACCAGCGTCTCCAGCTGCGCGCGAGGATCGTCGCACTCGGTGAGAAAGAAGCGGCCGTCGCGCGCGATGCCCGTGGTGACCGGCAATGCGCCGGCCGGCGTGTCGGCGCACAGCAGCAGGTGCGGCAGCCAGGCGTCGAGGTAGTCGAGCGGCGATTGCTTGGCGTAGCGATGGCGCAGCAGGCCGCGCGGGCGCAGGTCAGCGAACTCGCCGTGCAGGCGCCACTGCTGGCCGTCGATCTCGAACGCGAGGTCGATGGCGTGCGGCGGCAGCGCCTGCTGTTGGGTGTGTTCGCGCACCTGCTCGGCGAAGTTGCGCAAACCGTTGAGCTCGCGCTCCAGGAAGCGCATGCCGAAGCCGCCGGCGGGCACGGCGGTGCCGGCCAGCGCCAGGGTGCGCGCGGCCTCGGGCGGCAGACCTTCCAGCAGCGCGGGCAGCAGCAGGCGCGTCAGCGGCGCGCGGCCGCCGTTGTCCGGCACGAAGGGCTCGTCATCCTGCAACGCCTCGTCGTCGCGCCGCAAGGCCACGCCCAGGCGCTGCTCGATCAGGAAGCGGCACGGGTTGCGGAAGAAGGCCGCGAGGCGCGCGAGCGGGACCTCGCGCCAGGCGGCATCGACCGGTGGCAGCGGCCTCGCGATGAAGGGTGCGGCCGACGCGGGAGCGGTGTCGTCGTCGGCTTCCCGGTCGTCATCGTGCGGCGACGACGCGACGGTCGCCGCCGCGGGTGCTGCGAGGCTTTGCCGCAGCGCCTGCGCGTAGTCGGCCTGGAAGCTGCGCAGGCGTTGATCGGGCACGGCGACGTCAAAGGCCTGCGTCGCGAACGGCTGCAGCGGATGCTCGACGACCAGCGTGCGCCGCGCGTCCGCGCGTGACGCGGCGCTCGCGGGCGCGTGCGCCAGCGCGGGGATCAGCGTCTCCAGCAGCTCGGCCACCAGCACCGACGCCGGACGCACCGAGTTGTCGCGCACGCTGCGTCCGGCGTAGCTCAGGTGCACGCGTTCGCGCGCGGCGAGCAGCAGGTCGAGGAAGACGTTGCGCTCGTCGAAGCGGCGCTGGCGGTCGCCGCGGCGCGGCGCGAAGTTCATCAGGTCGAATTCGGCCGGACGCGCGGTGGTCGGGAACGCGCCGTCGTCCAACCCGATGGCGCAGACCACGCGGAACGGTACGTTGCGCAGGCTGCTCATCGCCGCGAACGTGATCATGCCGGTGGGCACGCCGCCGCGCGCGGGATCGTCGAAGCGCTGCTCGAGCGCGGCGCGCACGACGTCGAACGCCAGCGGCGTCGCGAGCCCGCTTCTTTCCCACTGATCCTGCAGTTCGGCGATCTCCTCGTCGACCTCGCGCAGATCCTCGAGATCGGCGTCGGCCGGGGCGACGAAGTCGCGCAGCGCGTCGGCCAGGATCGCGGGCCAGTCGGCGGGCGGCCGCGGCGCGGCGACGCGATCGCGCAGCGATTTCAGCGCGTCGACGAAGCGCCAGAACGCGCCCAGCGTCAGCGCGCCCGAGCCCTCCGCATCGCCCGCCGGCAGCCGGCCCTGGAACGGCGTGCGCAGGTGCGTGGGCAGCGCGTAGCCGAGGAACAGGCGATCGAGGCCGTCGGCGAAGCTGTGACGCGCCTGCGCCGGCACGTCGAAGCCGCCGCGGTGCTCGGCGTCGAGTGCCCAATGGATGCCCGAGGCCACGAGCCAGTCGCGGATCTGGTCGAGATCGTCCTCGGCGAGGCCGAAGCGTCGCGCGACGACCGGCTGCTGCAGCAGGCCGAACACGTTGTTGACGGCGAAGCGCGAGGCCACCAGCGCCAGCGCATCGAGCAGCGCGCGCGCCGGCGCGTTGACCTGCGCGCGGGCGCGGCCGCTGATCGTGTAGGGCAGGTGGCGCTCGCGCGGCGCGGTGCCGAAGACGGCGTCGATCAGCGGCGCGGCGGCGTCGAGGTCGGGCGTGACGACGAGGATGTCGCCCGGCTGCGGCGGATGGTCGCCGGCCATCAGCGCAAGCAGGCGGTCGTGCAGCACCTCCAGCTCGCGCGTCAGCGAGTGGCAGACGTGCACCTCGACGCTGCGGTCGCCGGCCAGCGCGGCGAGCGAGCCGGGCGCGAGCTCGGTCATCTCGAGCACGGCGTCCTGCAGCGCGCCGAGCACGTTGCCCGAATCGGCGGGCTCGAAGACGGCGTCCTCGGCCACGCCGTCCCCAGCGGCATCGACCAGCAGGCTCAGCGCGGACTTGGTCTGCTGCCCCCACGCGGCCAGCAAGCGATTGCCGGCCTCGTGATATCCGGCCTCGCCGCGCGCGGCGAGGTACGCGAGGCGGCTCGGCTCGACGACGTCGAACCAGAACTCCTGGCTCGGGTTCAGCACGTAGACGTGCAGGGCGACGTGCTTGCCGAGCCGCCGCAGCAGCTCCAGGTGCACCGGCGGCATCGTCGGCAGGCAGAACACGTGGGCGCTGGCCGGAAGCTTGTCCATGCCGGCGAGGCTGATGCCGTGCGCATCGAGCAGGTCGAGCAACGCGAGGATCGGATGACGGCCGTTGCTGCCGGTCTCGGCCGCGAGCCGGCGCCACAGCGCGGCCTGCCATTGCTGGTCGAGCGCGGCGCCGGCGTCGGCACCGGGCAGCGCAATCGTCTCGTTGCGGAACCACGCCTCCATCCATTCCGGGCGGTAGACGAGGTACTGGTCGAACAGGGCGGCCACGCGCTGCGCCAGCTCGTGGCGCATCACCGCGTCGGCCTGCGCCAGCCAGGAAGACAGCCGCGGCTGGGCGGCGGCCCAGGAGGCGTCCTCGAACGCGGCCAGGATGCGCCAGGCGAACACGTCGGCATCGAAGCGGGCCGACTCCGGCCAGTCGGGCACCAGCCGCTCGGCCTGCTGCCACAGCCAGCGCGCGAGGTACTCGAAGCGGACGTTCGCGCAGACGCCCTGGCGCCGTGCGAGCTCGATGATCAGGCGGCGCGTGATGGCCGCGCTCGGCACGATGACCTCGTCGGCCTCGAACGGCGAACGCCCGGCCGGCTGCTCGCCCAGGCGCCGGACGAACTGGTCGGCGAGGGTCTCGAATCGGTTGGAGAAATGGAGATTCAGCATGCCGGGCAGGAAGGACGTTGACGCCGATTGTGACGGCACCGCGGAAGACCGCCCGCGGCATTCGAGTCCTTTATCCTGCCCTTTGGCCGGCTCAGCAGATGAGCCAGCGGACCATCATCAGTTCGCGGCTTCGACGGAGCCTGAGCCCGAGACGCGGCGCGAGACGTCGTGCGGATGGCCCGAGTAGGTGACGTCGCCCGAACCGGCGACCTTGGCCTCCAGCATCTCGGTGGCGTTGACGTGCGCGTCGCCCGAGCCGCTGATGCTCACGCTGACCTTCTTGGCCGTGAAGTTGCGGGCGTTGATGTCGCCCGAGCCGGCGACGCCGAAGCGCGCCTCGTCGGCCGTGCCGGAGATCATGACGTCGCCCGAGCCCGCGATGCTCAGCGCGAACTGCCCCAGCTGCGCGTTCTCGATCTTCAGGTCGCCGGAGCCGGCGATGCTCGATTCGAAGCGCGGCGCCGTCAGCTTGTCGATCTGCAGGTCGCCGCTGCCGTGCTGCTGCGCGGCGGTCAGCGACGTGAAGACGACGTCGACGAAGACGTCGTGATGCGTGCGGAAGCTCGCGCCCTTCTTCATGCGCACGACCAGCTTGTCGCCTTCGACCACGGTCTCGATCAGCGGTTCGATGTTGTCGTCGGCGTGCACGGTGACGCTGGGCGTCGCGCCCTGGTGGGCGTGGACGTCGATCGAGCTGTCCAGCCGCAGCACCGAGAACGCGCCGACCTGGCGCGCTACCGTCACTTCCTTGCCGGAGCCCGACACGGCGTTGCCGTCGCCGAAGATGCTGATCGTCAGCGCGTGCGCCGGCAACGGGATCGAGAAGGCCGTGAGGACGGCGGCCGCGGTGACGGCCAGCGTGGCGACGAGGTGGGTGGCGTTGGCGGTGAAGCGGCGCATGTCGGGCTCCTGGTTCGTTGTTGAAGCGATGGAGCGGACTGTAGGGACGTGGGCGCAGGCTGTCGCGGCCCGGGCGACGTGTTGTGCCTCGAGGACGACCAAACGCCGGCCGGAGCGACGAACTGCGGCGTTCAGGCCAGGGTCGACGCGTCCTCGCCCGGCTGCCAGCGGCCCTCGGCGAGCGTCTCGTACGGCCGGAACTGCACCTTGTAGGCCATCTTGGGGCTCTCGGCGATCCAGTAGCCCAGGTACAGGTAAGGCAGCCGCAGCGATTTCGCCTGCTCGATCTGCCACATCACGGCATAGGTGCCGAAGCTGCCTTTGACGTCTGGATCGTAGAACGTGTAGACGGCCGACAGCCCGTCGCTGAGGATGTCGGCGATCGCCACCATGCGCAGCACGCCGGGGGTGCTGCCGTCGTCGGCGTCGCGGAACTCGATCAGCCGGGTGTTGACGCGGCTCTGCAGCAGGAACTGCGTGTACTGGTCGACGCTGTCGTGATCCATGCCGCCGCCGGCATGGCGTCCGGCCTGGTAGCGCAGGTACAGCTCGTAGTGCTCCGGCACGAAGGCGAGCCGCATCACGCGCACCTTGAGGTTCGAATGGGCCGTCCAGGCGCGGCGCTGGCTGCGCGAGGGCTCGAAGCCGGCCACGGGCACGCGCATCGGCACGCAGGCGCGGCAGCGGTCGCAATAGGGCCGGTAGGTGAACACGCCGCTGCGCCGGAAGCCGGTCGACACCAGCGCCGAATACGCCTCGGCGTGGATCAGGTGCCCGGGCGTGGCCACCTGCGAGCGCGCCATGCGCCCGGGCAGGTAGCTGCACGGATAGGGCGCCGTCGCATAGAACTGCAGCGATGCGAAGGGCGCTTCCTTGGGGTGGGTCACGGCGACAGGTCGTGCGAAGGGACAACGGACGGCGATTCGGCGGGCGCGCCCAGCTGCAGCGTGTCCCACATGCGGAAATCATAGGCCCAGACGGGCGCCGGCGCGCGCGCGGCCAGCGTGCGCACCTCCTGCTCGAAGGCCGCGCGCGGGATCGGCGCCGCGCCCAGGCTCGCGAGATGGCCGGTGGCCTGCTGGCAGTCGATGGCAGGCATGTCGTTGAAGCGGCAGAACGCGACGAGCCCGGCCAGCGCGATCTTGGACGCGTCGGTGCGGTGCGAGAACATCGACTCGCCGAACATCATCCGGCCGAGATTGACGCCGTACAGCCCGCCGACGAGCTCGCCGTCCATCCAGGTCTCGACGCTGTGGACATCGCCCGCGCGCGCCCAGGCGCCGTAGGCCGCCTGCATCTCGGGAACGATCCAGGTGCCGTCCTGGCCTTCGCGCGGCGTCTGCGCGCAATGGGCCATCACCCGCAAGGGGTCGTGGTCGAAGCGCAGTTCGAAGCCCGGCGTGCGCAGGAAGCGCCGCAGGGTCTTGCGCAGCGAGTGCGACAGCTTGAAGTCGCGCGTGCGCAGCAGCATGCGCGGGTCGGGCGACCACCACAGCACCGGCTGGCCCGGGCTGTACCAGGGGAACACGCCGTTCGAGTAGGCGTTGCGCAGGCGGGCGATGGACAGGCCGCCGCCGGCCGCGAGAAGGCCGGGCGCCTCGGAGTGTTCGTCCAGCGCCCAGGAGGTCGGTGGCAGCGGTGAATCAGCTTGCAGCCAGGGGATCGCCATGAGCGCAAGGATACTTCGAGGCGGGGAAGCGCCCCGACGCGCGGGCCGCCCGGGTCAGAACTGGATGCCGCTCTTGCTGGGCGGCGGCAGCAGCGAGGCCGGGGCCGACGGCGCCGCTGCGGTCGGGGCCGGAGCCAGCGCAGGCGTCTCGGCGGCCGGCGGTGCGAGCGCAACGGCCTGCGGCCAGCGGTAGCCGATCAAGCGAGCCTGGGCCGGATAGCCGGCGGCGTCCAGGTAGCCCTGCAGGTCGGTTGGCTGAGAGGCTTTCAGGGTCTGTGCGCCGATGACGACCACCGGCAGCACCGTGCCGCTGAAGCGCGATTGCAGCGCGAGGATGTCGGCGTTCGTGTTGACGGAGTACTCGCTGTAAGGCACCCCGCGCTGGCGCAGCGCATCGCGCGTCTGGTCACACAGCGCGCAGCCCTTGGCGGCGTACAGCGTGACGGGGAACTTGCCCATCGCCTGCCGCGTCTCGTAGGGCAGGCCGCCGGCAGTGTTTCCAGCGGCGGCCGGCGTGCCGTTGTTGACGCGGATGTCCGCCGCGGTGGGCGGCTTGTCGGTGTAGGTGACCTTGCCGTCCGGGCCGACGATCTTGTACTGCGCCAGCGCGCCGACCGCCGCGCCGCCCAGCAGCATCGCCACCGCCGCGAGACGCAGGTGGCGGGTGGAACGGGGGGCGGCGGCGGAGACGGTTTTCAGGTTGTTCATCGTGGGCATGGTACGAAAGGAAGGGGAAGTGTCGCAAGAGACGGCGTCAGCGCGCCGTCATGCCGCGGATCGTCCGGCGATGCCGAGATGGCGCAGCATCGCATCGATGCTCGGCGCCCGCCCGCGGAACGCCTTGAAGCTGTCGAGCGCATCGCGGCTGCCGCCCACCTCGAGGATCTCGCGGCGATAGCGTCGGCCCGTGGCGAGGTCGAGCACGCCGGACTCCTCGAACGCGCTGAACGCATCCGCCGACAATACCTCGGCCCAGGTGTAGCTGTAGTACCCGGCCGCGTAACCACCGCCGAAAATGTGTGAAAAGCTGTGCTGAAACCGGTTGAACGACGGCGGCACCAGCACGGCGATCTCGGCCCGTACGGCGTCCAGCGTGGCCTGCACGCGCTCGGGCGCGCCCGGCTGCGAGTGGATCAGCATGTCGAACAGCGCGAACTCCACCTGGCGCAGCGTCTGCATGCCGCTCTGGAACGTCTTGGCGGCGAGCATCTTGTCGAACAGCGGGCGCGCGAGCGGGGCGCCGGTGTCGACGTGCTCGGTGAGCTGCTGCAGCACGTCCCACTCCCAGCAGAAGTTCTCCATGAACTGGCTGGGCAGTTCGACGGCGTCCCATTCGACGCCCGAGATGCCCGAGACGCCCAGCTCCTCCACCTGCGTGAGCATGTGGTGCAGGCCGTGGCCGAACTCGTGGAACAGCGTGATGACGTTGTCGTGCGTCAGCAGCGCGGGCCGGCCGTCGAGCGGCGCGGCGAAGTTGCACACGAGGTGCGCCACCGGCGTCTGCAGGCCGTGGCCGTCGGCGCGCAGCCAGCGCTGGCGGGCGTCGTCCATCCAGGCGCCGGGGCGCTTGCCGGCGCGTGCGTAGAGGTCGAGGAAGAACTCGCCGACGAGCGTGCCGTTGCGCTCGATGCGGTAGAAGCCGACGCTCTCGTGCCAGCCGCGAGCGCTGGCGGGCGACGAGACGATCTTCACCTCGAACAGCGTCTCGACGATGCGGAACAGGCCCTCGAGCACCTTGGGCAGCGTGAAGTACTGGCGCACCTCCTCGTCGCTGAACGCGTAGCGGGCCTCCTTCAGGCGCTCGCTGGCGAACGGGACGTCCCAGGCCTGCAGTTCGGCGATGCCGAGTTCCCTGGCCGCGAATTCGCGCAGCTCGGCCAGGTCGGCGGCCGCGCTCGGCCGCGCGCGATGGCCCAGGTCGCGCAGGAAGGCGACGACCTCGTCGGGCGAGCCGGCCATCTTGGGCACCAGCGACAACTCGGCGAAGCTGCGATAGCCCAGCAGCTCGGCTTCTTCCTGGCGCAGCTGCAGCAGCTCGCGCATCACCGGCGTGTTGTCGCGCTCGGCCGGACCGGACTCGCTCGCGCGCGTGACGTAAGCGCGGTACAGCGTCTCGCGCAGCGCGCGGTTGCGGCCCATCTGCATCACCGGCAGGTAGCTCGGGAAGTGCAGCGTGAGCTTGCAGCCTTCGCGGCCGTCGGCCTGCGCGGCCGCGCGCGCCGCCGCGATCGCGTCCGCGGGCACGCCCGCGAGGTCGGTCTCGGGCACGACCAGCGCGTAGCCGTCGGTGGCGTCGAGCACGTGTTCGGAGAACTGGCGCGACAGCTCGGCCAGCCGCTCCTGGATCGCGGCGTAGCGCGCCTTCTGCGCGCCGCGCAGGTCGGCGCCGCCCAGCTTGAAATCGCGCAGCCAGTTGGCCAGCGCCTTGCGCCGCACCGGGCTCAGCCGCGCGGCATCGGCGCCGGCGGCGACCGCGCGGTACTTGGCGTACAGCCGTTCGTCGGCGCCCTGGCGCGTGAAGAACTCGGTGACGCGCGGCAGGTTCTCGGCGTGCACGGCGCGCAGCTCGGGCGTGTCGGCGACGCCGGTGAGGTGCCCGACCGCGCCCCAGGCGCGCGACAGGCGCTCGGAGGCGACCGTGAACACCGCGGCCATCGCGTCGAAATCCGGCGGCACGTCCGGCCCGACCACGCGTTCGAGCGCGGCGTCGGCCTCGGCCAGCAGCTGGTCCATCGCCGGCGTGACGTGCTCGGGACGGATCTCGTCGAAGGCGACCAGGGCGGGGCTGGTGAGCAGGGGATTCTTCATGTCGGCGGCAAGGGAATGCAAGGAAAGCAGATCGGGATCGCGACGCGCGATGCAAGACTCATCTGGACGATTCGTCTCGAATGTACCCCTGGGGGCCGGAAACTCAGCGGGTAACCGCGCCCGGAAACCGGGCGTTCCGCACGCAGCGGCTTCGCCTCGCCCACCCCGCCGCAATCAGGAGGTCGCCGATTCAGCCGGCCACGCGCTCCTGAGGAGGCGTGTTGCCGACTGCGTCGGCCACCCGCTCCGCGGACTCGATCGTGTTCATGAGAAGCATCGTGATCGTCATCGGCCCGACGCCGCCCGGCACCGGCGTGATGAACGAGGCGATCGGCGCGACCGACGCGAAATCGACATCACCGCACAGCTTGCCTTCGTCGTTGCGGTTGATGCCCACGTCGATGACGATCGCGCCCGGCTTGACCATGTCGCCGCGCAGCGTGTCGCGGCGGCCCGTCGCCACGACGACGATGTCGGCCAGGCGCGTGTGCGCGCCGATGTCGGCCGTCGCGCTGTGGCAGATCGTGACGGTCGCGTTGGCCTGCAGCAGTAGCAGCGCCATCGGCTTGCCGACGGTGTTGCTGCGGCCGATCACCACCGCATGCTTGCCCTTGATGGGAACGCCGGTGCTCTCGATCAGCTTCATGCAGCCGTAGGGCGTGCACGGGCGGAAGCCGGGCAGGCCGGCCATCAGGTCGCCGGCGCTCTGCACCGAGTAGCCGTCGACGTCCTTGGCCGTGGAGATGCGCTCGATGACCCTCTGCGGATCGATGTGCTTCGGCAGCGGCATCTGCACCAGGATGCCGTGGATCGTCGGATCGGCGTTCAGCGCGTCGAGGCGCGCCAGCAGGGCGGCCTCCGGCAGCGACGCGTCGTACTTCTCGAGCACCGAATGCACGCCGGCGTCGGCGCAGGCCTTGACCTTGTTCTTGACGTAGGTGGCCGACGCCGGATCGTCGCCGACCAGGATCACGGCCAGGCCCGGCTGGTGGCCGCGCGCGGTGAGGGCGGCGGCGCGTTGCGCGACTTCTTCGCGGATCTTGCGCGACAGCGCGACGCCGTCGATCAGTTGTGCGGTCATGGGCGAGTTCCTTGCAAGTCGGAGAGATGGTGTTCGATTTCGGAAACGAAAGAGGCCGCTGTCGCCAGCGGCCTCTCATGTGCATCGGTCTTGCCTGGCCGGCGAGCGCTCGGCCGCCCGGAGCGAGCCGGCTGAGCCCCTCGGGGGCGGCGAGCGGAGGCGAGCCCAGGCTGTCGCCTATGCGGTCTTGTTCGAAGGCGCGCCCAACGCGATTTTCAGAAGATCGGCCACCGTGTTGGCGTTCAGCTTCTCCATGATGTTGGCGCGGTGCGCCTCCACTGTCTTGATGCTGATGCCCAGGTCGTCGGCGATCTGCTTGTTGAGGCGGCCGGCGACGATGCGCTCGAGCACCTGCGCCTCGCGCGTGGTCAGGCGCTGCAGCAGCGCGTCGCGGCTGGCCTGTTCCTGGTGCTGCGAGAACGCGGAGCGGGCCTGGTCGAGCATGCGTTCGACCAGCGACACGAGGTCGTCTTCCTTGAACGGCTTCTCGATGAAGTCCATCGCGCCCTTCTTCATCGTCGACACCGCCATCGGCACGTCGCCGTGGCCGGTGACGAAGACGATGGGCAGCGGGCTCTTGCGCTCGATCAGGCGATCCTGCAGCTCGAGGCCGTTCATGCCGTCCATGCGGATGTCGCAGATCACGCAGGCCACTTCGCGCGGGTCGAAGCGCGAGAGGAAGGACTCGGCGGAATCGAAGCACTTGACGCGGTAGTCCTTGCCCTCGAGCAACCACTGCAGCGAATCGCGAACCGCCTCGTCATCGTCGACGACGTAGACAGTACCTTTCTTGGGGATCAGGCTCATTCAGCAAAACTCCGTGCTTCGCACTTGCGTTCATTCGTTGCCGTTCGCGTCGGGTTCGGCAGCCGCTTCGAACGTGCTGAGCGCGTTCGCGGAGTCGACCCGTTGCGTTGTCTCGACCGGCAGGGTGAACGAGAAACTGCACCCCACCACCGTCGTACCATTGTAGAGGTTCTGCGCACGGATCCGGCCCCGGTGGGACTCGATGATGGAGCGGCACAGCGACAGTCCGATGCCCATTCCTTCCACCTTTGTCGAGAAAAATGCTTCGTAGAGCCGGTTGAGCACGTCCTCCTTGAGGCCCGGGCCCTTGTCGTTGACGCTGAATTCGATCACGCCGCCTTCGTCGGGCGTGTAGCGCGGCACCACGCGCAGCTCGATGTGGCGGCGCAGCAATGGCAACTGCGCGCCGTCGATCGCCTCGGCCGCGTTCTTCAGCAGGTTGAGCAGCACCTGCTCGATCAGGATCGGATCGACCAGCAGCGGCGGCAGGCGTTGCGCGACGTAGACCTGGATGCCCACGTTGCGCCGGCGCAGCTCGATGCTCGCGAGCTCCACGGCGTCGTCCACCATCTCGCGCGCCTGCGCCACCTGGCGCTGCGGCTCGCGCCGTTTCACGAAGTTGCGGATGCGGTGGATGATGTGGCCGGCGCGCTCGGCCTGCTTGGCCGTCTTCTGCAGCGCGGCGATCAGGTCCTCCTGGCCGATGGACTCGTTGCGCACGCGCGAGACCATGCCGCTGCAGTAGTTCGAGATCGCCGTCAGCGGCTGGTTCAGCTCGTGCGCGACGGACGACGCCATCTCGCCCACCGCGATCAGCCGGCTCGTGAAGTGCGCGCGGTCGGCCTGCTGCTGCGCCAGCTGCTCGGCGCGCAGGCGGGCGGTGATGTCCGTCGCGATCAGCATCTGCGCCAGCCGCCCGTCCGTCCACTGCAGGTAGCGCGCGCGGACGTCGAACCACTTGTCGAGCGACTCGACGAACACCTCGCGCGGCGACGTGCCGGCCTCGGTGAGCTCGTTGGCTGGCAGGCCGCTGTAGCCGTCGACGCCGTCTTCCGTGTCGAGATCGGGCGGCGGCACGTTGGCGTCGATGCCGCCGGCCAGCACCGCGTGGATGTGGGCGTCCGAGCCGAACCAGAGGCGGTACGAGCGGTTGGCGAACAGCAGCTGGCCCTGCTGCACCGACAGCACCGACACCGCCGCGTCGAGTCCTTCCAGCACGGTGGTGAAGCGCTCGTGCGAGGCCGACAGCTGGTCGCGCACGCGCTTGGCCTCGGTGATGTTGGTGACCGAGGTCATCCAGCCGGTCTGCACACCCTTGGCGTCGATCAGCGGCGACACGTACATGCGCGCGTCGAAGATCGAGCCGTCCTTGCGCATGATCTTCACCTCGATGCCGCCGGCCGGGCTGCGGCCCTGCAGCTCCTGTTGCAGCAGGCGCGCGTTCTCCTCGATGCGATCGTGCGGCCAGTGCGGGAAGGGCGGCAGCTTGCCGACCAGCTCGTTGTCGGAGAAGCCCGTCATCGCGCAGAAGGCCGGGTTGACGTAGGTGATGCGGCCCTCCATGTCCATCGCGCGCATGCCCGTGAGCATCGAGTTCTCCATCGCGCGCCGGAAGTTGGTCTCGTGCACCAGCGCCTGCTGGATCTGCGCCCGCCGGCGCACGTGGCGCCAGGTGCCCAGCAGCATCCAGACCGTCAGGCCCGACAGCGCCAGCACCATCCAGAACAGCGAGTTGGCGATCAGGCCGATCGACGTGCGATAGCCGAGTCCGCGCAGGATCAGCCCGTTGGACGCCGGCGCAAGCGGCGCCTCGAACGCGATCGACGGCACCGCCGACGGCCGGCCCGGCATCGACGTGATCGTGCTGGCAAGCAGCTCCTCGTGCTCGTCGAGCACCTCGATCGCGCGCCGCTTGGTCACCTCCTCGGGCACCGCGTGGCGCAGCAGCGCCTCGATCGAGTATTCGGCCACGAGCGTGCCGACGAAGGCGGTGTGCGAGATCAGCGGGATCTGCACCTGGAACACGGCGGTGCCGTCGACGTCGATGAACGGCTTGGAGAACTGCGGCACGTGCGTGTTGCGCGCCGCCGTGAACGCGGCCTCGGACGCCGTGTTGGCGCCCAGGTGCGGCAGCGACGGATCTTCCGCGCTGTTGCGCAGGCTGGCCGCGCCGCGAAAGATCGAGCCGAGGAAGGTCGCGCGCGGCGTGCGGTCGGCGTTGAGCCAGATCACCTGCGTCAGCTCGGGGCGCGCCGGCGCGAAGCTGGCGGTCTGCGTGAAGAAGCTGTCGGTGTCGACGTCGTGCGTGACGATGTCGCGCGTCAGGCGCACCATCAGCTCCTGGTCCTCGCTCAGGCGCGAGCGGATCTGCTGCTGCGCGACTTCGGTGTCGCGCCGGACGGCGTCGGTCGCGCGTTCGATTTCCTCGTTGCGCAAGGTCCAGAACGCGGCCACGATCGCGGCGAGGAACAGCAGCACGGAGACCAGCGGCCCCAGCGTGGCGAAACGATCCTGGCGCGACGGCGACTGGCTGCGCCACCAGCGCCCGAAGACGCGTTGCGTCCATGACGGTGACGGGGTCGAGCCGGACTCGTGGGCAGGTTGCATCCGGGCATTATCGAGTTGCCGGCGGCCTCTTTCGGCGCGGAAAGGCGCGATATGGCCGTGTTGCGCCGCAGCGAAAGTTCACTATGTGAAATGCACTGTCGCCATTTGAAATCAAGGAATAGTTGTGCGACACTGCGCCCGTTCTCGATTTAGACCCGTCGCTCTACAAAGATCAGGAGACAAGGCATGTCCGCGAATCCCAGTTCCCTTCCTGGCGCCGCCGCCAACGATGCCGATGCGCAGGAAACCCGCGAATGGACCGACGCGCTGTCGGCCGTCATCGCAGCCGAGGGTCGCGAACGCGGCCATTTCCTGATCGAGCAGTTGCTGGATCACGCGCGCCAGCAAGGCATCGACCTGCCGTTCTCGGCCAACACCGCGTACGTCAACACGATCGCGCCCGAGGACGAGGCGCAGTTCCCCGGCAACGTCGACATCGAAGAGCGCCTGCGCGCCTACATGCGCTGGAACGCGATGGCGATGGTCGTCAAGGCGAACCGGCTGCATCCGGCCGACGGCGGCGATCTCGGTGGCCACCTGTCGTCGTTCGCGTCGCTCGCCACCATGCTGGGCTGCGGCTTCAACCACTTCTGGCACGGCGCCGACGGCGAGCACGGCGGCGACCTGCTGTACATCCAGGGCCACTCGTCGCCGGGCATCTACGCGCGGGCATACCTCGAGGGCCGCATCACGGAAGAACAGTTGCTGAACTTCCGCCAGGAAGTCGACGGCAAGGGGCTGTCGAGCTATCCGCATCCGAAGCTGATGCCCAATTTCTGGCAGTTCCCGACAGTCTCGATGGGCTTAGGGCCGCTGATGGCGATCTACCAGGCGCGCTTCCTGAAGTACCTGCACGCCCGTGGCATCGCCGACACCAGCAAGCGCAAGGTGTGGGTGTTCTGCGGCGACGGCGAGATGGACGAGCCCGAATCGCTGGGCGCCATCGGCCTGGCCGCGCGCGAGAAGCTGGACAACCTGATCTTCGTCGTCAACTGCAACCTGCAGCGCCTGGACGGCCCGGTGCGCGGCAACGGCAAGATCGTGCAGGAGCTCGAAGGCGAGTTCCGCGGCGCCGGCTGGAACGTGATCAAGCTGCTGTGGGGCAGCTACTGGGATCCGCTGCTCGCACGCGACAAGGACGGCGCGCTGCGCAAGCTGATGATGGACACGCTGGACGGCGACTACCAGGCCTACAAGTCCAACGACGGCGCGTTCGTGCGCAAGAACTTCTTCGGCCGCGATCCGAAGACGCTGGAGATGGTCGCCAAGATGAGCGACGACGACATCTGGCGCCTGCAGCGCGGCGGCCACGATCCGCAGAAGGTCTACGCGGCCTACGACAGGGCCGTCAAGACGGTCGGCCAGCCCACGGTGCTGCTGATCAAGACGGTCAAGGGCTACGGCATGGGCAAGAGCGGCGAGGCCAAGAACACCGCGCACCAGACCAAGAAGCTGACCGACGAGGACATCAAGACCTTCCGCGACCGCTTCGACATCCCGATCCCCGACGACAAGCTCGCCGACATCCCGTTCTTCAAGCCCGAGCCGCACACGCCGGAGATGAAGTACCTGCACGCGCGCCGCCAGGCGCTCGACGGCTACCTGCCGCAACGCCGCGCCAAGGCCGAGGAACAGCTGACGGTGCCGGACCTGTCCGCGTTCCAGGCCGTGCTCGATCCGACGGCCGAGGGCCGCGAGATCTCCACCACGCAGGCCTACGTGCGCTTCCTCACCGCGCTGCTGCGCGACAAGCAGATCGGGCCGCGCGTGGTGCCCATCCTCGTCGACGAGGCGCGCACCTTCGGCATGGAAGGCCTGTTCCGCCAGATCGGCATCTACAACCCCGCGGGGCAGAACTACACGCCGGTCGACAAGGACCAGGTGATGTACTACCGCGAGGCCAAGGACGGCCAGATCCTGCAGGAAGGCATCAACGAGCCGGGCGGCATGTCCAGCTGGATCGCGGCGGCGACGTCGTACTCGACGAACAACCGCATCATGGTGCCGTTCTACGTGTACTACTCGATGTTCGGCTTCCAGCGCATCGGCGACCTCGCGTGGGCCGCGGGCGACATGCAGGCGCGCGGCTTCCTGCTGGGCGGCACGTCGGGCCGCACGACGCTCAACGGCGAAGGCCTGCAGCACGAGGACGGCCACAGCCACATCCTGGCCGGCACGATTCCCAACTGCGTCAGCTACGACCCGACCTTCGCGCACGAAGTGGCGGTGATCATGCAGCACGGCCTCAAGCGCATGGTGGAGCGCCAGGAGAACGTCTACTTCTACATCACGCTGCTCAACGAGAACTACGCGATGCCGGGCCTGCAGGCCGGCACCGAGGAGCAGATCATCAAGGGCATGTACCTGCTGCAGCCTGCTTCTTCCAAGGACTTGCAGCAGAAGCTGTCGGTCAACCTGCTCGGCTCGGGCACGATCCTGCGCGAGTCGATCGCGGCCAAGGAACTGCTGGAGGCGGAGTGGGGCGTCGGCGCCAACGTGTGGAGCTGCCCGAGCTTCAACGAGCTGGCCCGCGACGGCATGGCCGCCGAGCGCCACAACCTGCTGCATCCGACGGAGACGCCGGTGCAGTCGTTCGTCGAGAAGCAGCTGGCGGCGCACGACGGCCCGGTGGTGGCGTCGACCGACTACATCAAGAGCTACGCCGAGCAGATCCGCGCCTTCATCCCGCGCGGCCGCGCGTACAAGGTGCTGGGCACCGACGGCTACGGCCGCTCGGACTTCCGCAGCAAGCTGCGCGAGCACTTCGAGATCAACCGCCACTACATCGTGGTCGCGGCACTCAAGGCGCTGGCCGACGAGGGCAAGCTGCCGCTGTCCAAGGTGGCGGAAGCCATCAAGAAGTACGGCATCGATGCCGACAAGACCAACCCGCTGAACGCCTGAGCCCCACCTTCACGGAGACAACAACATGGCATTGGTTGAAGTGAAGGTGCCGGACATCGGCGACTTCAAGGACGTCCAGATCATCGAACTGCTGGTCAAGCCCGGCGACACGGTCAAGGCGGAACAGAGCCTGGTCACGGTCGAGAGCGACAAGGCGTCGATGGAGATCCCGTCGTCGACGGCGGGCGTCGTCAAGGAGCTGAAGGTGGCTCTCGGCGACAAGATCAACGAAGGCAGCGTGCTGCTGATGCTGGAGACGGGCGCCGCCGCGGCCCCCGCGCCCGCTCCGGCCACCGCCGCGACGCCGGCCGCCGCGCCCGCGGCGCCG
>Ga0302314_10000342_pt1 | contig 84963 bp, 79 predicted proteins | sample III_Palsa_N2_3_FD_200533 | JGI IMG/M metagenome (GOLD analysis project Ga0302314, IMG submission 200533) | Peat permafrost microbial communities from Stordalen Mire near Abisko, Sweden - III_Palsa_N2_3 | ecosystem: Environmental > Terrestrial > Soil > Palsa > Peat permafrost | place: Sweden...
CCTCGAGGGTCGAGGCATAGAGAAGGGCGAGGCTGTCGAGGGCGCAGCGGAAGATCTGGCCGGGAGTCTCCGGAATCGGCTGGCCGGTGGCGCGGCAATAGTCGGCGATCTTCTGCGGCATCGCGCCCGGCTTGACGAAGACGGCGGAGGCGGGATGGATCAGGCTGCGGAGCGGCTCGGCCTCGGCCGATTCCCGGGCCAGGCGCTCATAGGAGAGTTCCAGGCCCGCCTCGCTCCAGGTGCGGCGGCATTCCTGGACGATCCAGAGGCCGACGATGTTCTTGAGGAAGCGGATCGTGCCGCCGTAGCCGATCTCATTGGTGAAGTTCTCGCGCAGGGCCTCCTCTCCCAGGAGGGGCGCGGCGTTCTCGATGCCGAGGAGAGACCAGGTGCCCGAGCTGAGGTAGGCCCAATCGTCGCCCTCCTCGGCGGGAACGGCGGCGACCGCCGCGCCGGTATCGTGCGAGCAGGTGGCGAGGATTTCGGTCTTTTCCCAGACGCCCGCCGCCGAGCCCGCCGGGACGAGGCCCGCCTGCAGGGAGCCGAGTCGGGCGCCGGAGGGGACGACCTTGGGAAAGAGCCGGGAGGGAATCCCCAGCCGCTCGATCAGGGCTGTGGCCCAGGCGTGGCGGAGGGGATCGTAGAGCTGGGTGGTCGAGGCGAGCGATTCCTCGATGGCGCGGGTGCCGGAGAGGAGGAAATTGAAATAATCGCCGATGGTGAGAAAGGTCTCCGCCAGGGCGAGGAGCTCGGGCCGGGAGCGGACGTCGTCATGGAGTTGGTAGAGAGTGTTGATCGTCATGAACTGGATGCCGGTCTGGGCGAAGATCTCGGCGCGGGGGACCACCGCGAAGGCCCGCTCGAAGCCGTCATCGGTGCGGGGATCGCGGTAATGATAGGGGGCGGTGAGAAGCGGCTCGTTGCCGCGCAGGAGGACATAATCGAGCCCCCACGAATCGGTGCTGATCCCGCTCACCGGCAGGCCGCGCCGCCCCGCCTTGAGCAGGCCGGTGCGGATCTCATCGAAGATATGGAGAATATCCCAGCGGAGGGTGCCAAGGATGGGGAGGGCTCCGGTCGGGAAGCGGTGGAGCTCCTCGATGGAGAGCTGGCCGCCGTCGAGGGTGCCGAGGATGACGCGGCCGCTCTCGGCGCCGAGATCGCAGGCGAGATAATGGGTGGGAGTGGGTTTCATAAGGATCAGGTGAAAATTGGATCAGGTGAAGTCAGGCAAAATCGATGCGCGTCCGCTGCAGCTTGGCCGGGATGCCGGCGGCGGAGAGGCGGGCCGCCTTGGCACTGGTCAGCAGGCGCCACGGCTGCTCCCAATCGGCAAGAAGATGGGGGGTGACATGGCCGACTTTCAGCGTGTCGAGACAGAGGTAGGAGACGGCGGAGCGGCGGAGAATGGCCCGTTGGAAATCGATCACGCCGGGCGAGGAATTCCAGACTCCTTCCTTCGAAACGCCCTCCGCGCCGAGGAAGGAAGCGTCGAAGTTCCACCGCTCCGCCGCCGCGCAGGCGCCGGGGCCGAGGAGGATCGATTGGCGGTCGAGGAAGAAGCCGCCGAGGAGATGGACCTCGAGCTGGGGCCGGCCGCCCAGCGCCTCGGCGATGGGGAGGCTGTTGGTGACGCAGACCAGTGGGCCGACCGGCTCCCGGCGCAACAGGGAGGCGAGGGTGAAGAGGGTGGTGCCGGCATCGAGGAAGAGGGTTGAGCCGGGGCGGATCAACTTCCGGGCGGCGCGGGCGATCCGCAGCTTGGCGGCGGCGGCCCGGCGGCGGCGCTCCTCGAAGGAGGCGAAGCCCTGGTTGTAAGCGTCGAGCGGGCCGAGCGCTCCGCCGTAGGTGCGGGTGATCCGCTTCTCCCCCTCCAGCGCCACCAGATCGCGGCGGGCGGTCGCCTCGGAGACGCCGAGCCGCTCGCAGAGATCGGCGATGGGAAGGTAGCGGTGCTCCTCCAGGAGCCGCGCCAGGCTATGGCGGCGGGCTCGGACCAAGTCGAGGGAGACTCTCACAGCAGCATACCTTTCGGGTTTTTATGATTGAAGTCAATCATAAATCCAGCGGCCAAAAAATGAAAGTGAATGGGGACTCCATCGAGGGGGGCGGATCGATGGCGTTCCCTGGCTCAAGGCAGGCGGCGGCGGGGAATTGGCGCATTTTTTAAAATCGGGAGGCTTTCGTTTCCACCGAAATGGGGTTAGCTTCCTCTTCGATCTGACGAACGGCCCTTCATGACTGCACCCGCCATTCCACTCAACGAAAAGCCCCGGCTCCAGGCGCTCCACGATCTCCTCATCCTCGACACCCCTCCCGAAGAACGGTTCGAGGTTCTGACCCGGATCGCCTTGGCGGCGCTGCAGGTGCCGATGGCCTCCCTCAGCCTGATCGATGCGGACCGCCAATGGTGCAAATCGAGCCCCGGCATGGACAAGCCCGAGGTGCCCCGCTCGATCTCCTTCTGCGGGCACACCATCCTCCAGGACGTCCCGCTCATCATCCCCGACGCCACCCAGGATCCCCGCTTTCACGACAACCCGCTCGTCCTTGAGCATCCGCGGCTGCGGGCCTACGCGGGCATCCCGATCTTTGCCCAGGGCGGCCACTGCGTCGGCTCCTTCTGCGCGCTCGATTACCAGCCGCGCGCCTTCACCCCCGCCCAGATCGAGATCCTCCAGGGGCTCGCGATCCTGGCGCAGCGGGAACTGCTCAACATCGAGCTGAACCGGAGCCTGCTCGAGGCGCGGCAGGCCCGCGCGGAAGCGGAACGGGCGAACCGGGCCAAGGCCGACTTCCTGGCGGTGATGAGCCACGAGATCCGCACCCCCCTCAACGGGATGCTCGGCATGACCACCCTCCTCGCCGAATCCCCCCTCTCGCCCGAGCAGCGCGAATGGAGCGAGACCCTCCACCACAGCGGAGTCTCCCTCCTCTCGCTGATCAACGACATCCTCGACTTTTCCAAGATCGAATCGGGCAAGCTGGAGCTCGAGGCGATTCCCTTCGATTGCCGCCGGCTGGTGCGGGAATCCCTGGCCCTCTTCAAGGCCACCGCCCAGGAAAAAGGAATCGCCCTCCGCGAGAAAATCGACTCCGCCATTCCGCCGTTGCTGCGGGGCGATCCGCATCGCCTGCGGCAGATCATCCTCAACCTCCTGAGCAACGCGCTCAAATTCACCGTGAGCGGGGAAGTCGTCATTGAGGTCGGCGCCGGCGCCCGGGCGGCGCAAGACGACGGGACGGTCTCAGTAAATTTCCGTATCCGCGACACCGGGCCGGGCATCGCGCCCGAGGTGAGCGCGCGGCTTTTCCAGCCCTTCAGCCAAGCCGATGTCTCCACCTCGCGGCATCATGGCGGCACCGGGCTGGGGCTGGCCATCTGCCGGAACCTCGTCGAGTTGATGGGCGGCTCCATCGGCGTCGAGAGCCGGCTCGGCCAGGGGGCCACCTTCCATTTCTCCATCCCGCTTCCCCTCGTCACCCCCTCCGAAAAGGAGGACAAGGAGGGTGCCCACCCACCGTCGGGGGAGGGGAATGCGCGCCTCAAGGTCCTGGTGGTCGACGACAACGAAGTGAACCAAAAAGTCGCCTCCCTCTTCATCCGCAGGCTCGGCTACCCGGTCGATTGCGTCGATAGCGGAGCCGCCTGCCTCGAGCGCCTGCAGGCCATCCCTTATGACATCGTCCTCATGGACGTCCAGATGCCCGGAATGGACGGCCTGGAGACGACCCGCCGCATCCGCTCCTCCCCGGCGAAGAACCAGCCTTGGATCGTGGCCCTCTCCGCCCACACTCTCGCCGATCACATCGAGCGCTGTCGCGAGGCGGGAATGGACGACTTCATCACCAAGCCCCTCCAGCTCGACGCCCTCTCCGCCGCCATGGCCCGCGCCGCGGCAACGCGGGTTTGAAGCGTCGCCGATGCGCCGCCGATAACGCCCAATGGCACGCCACGGGGCGGAGCCATTATCCTGGATCGGGGTGGTCTGGACCGGCGCGCCGGGAGTGGTTTCAAGATTGGGGATGGCAACAGGAGAGCCCCTTCACTTTCGAAGATGCAAACGCCTTCAGAATTCGCGAAGCTCGACTTTCTGTCCGATCCAAGCGGAATCCCAGCCTCGCCTCGGCAGGGAGACGTCCGTATTCCTCCAGGGTGGTTCTTTCTGAAGATAAAGGCGGGGCAGGGGTGGAAGGCCTTCCAGAAGGTCATCGATGGCCAGGGCCAGCCCGCGGGGGGCAATAGCTTGGACGCAGGGAAAGGAATCGTAACGGCAGTTCCAACCGCACCCATAGCATTCCAGCGGAAGGGCCACGAGGCTGGTCAGCGGAGAATAAGGCAGGAAACGGCCGAATATTCCGCCTCCGCCGGCGATGACATGGGGTACTCCGAGGGCGCAGGCTATGTGGGCCAGCGCGCTGTCGCCTCCCAGGGCCAGGCGACAACGGGCCAGGATGGCGGCCGCTCGGCGTAGGGGAATGGAGCCGGTAAGATCGATAGCGGGAAGATTGCATTGGCGGAGGGCATGGCTGTTCCAGAAGCCTGAGGGACCGTCGCCCAAGGCGAGCACGGAAAACCCGCGTAGGCCCTTCGCCAGGGCCAGTGCCTCCCCGTAGTAGGCATAATTCTTCTCCGGGCGGAGAGTGCCGGCGAAGAGGGCCACCGTTCTGATGGGGTCGAGACCCTTTGCCGCGAAGAACGCCTCAGCTTCCGCCCGCTCGTCCGAGGTGAGGTCGATGCGGGGGCAAAAATCGCCGTTGAGGACGCCGAGAGCTCGTGCCATGGCCTGCTGGAAGCCGAATTCTCCGAGGTTTCCCGAGGCGGTGACGTGCTCCGTATAGCGGCGATCGAAGCGGGCGCTCTGCTCCGGCCGGATGTTGAGGAGGTCCCCCTCGAAGGCGACGCGGCGGGGCGCGCCGCTGAAGACTGTGAAGATGTCCGAGAGCGGGTCCCGGGAATATTGGAGATTTACCGCCCAATCGGCACGCAGTGCCCGGATCTGGCCGATGATCCTCGTGCGGTAGGACCGGTCGGTCCTGGCTTTCTCTTTATCGAAGACGACCACCTCGTTGAGATGGGGAGAGGCCTCATGGACCGGGGCGGTCCTCTCGGGGCAGACCATCGTCAGCGCGGCGTGGGGATAGGCCGCGCGCAGTGCGGCCACCAGGCCTCCGCTAAGTACGTTGTCGCCGATGGCGTCGGCCCGCACTAGAACGATGCGGGCGGGACCCGCGGGAGCCTGCGCCGGAGCGAAGGACCATTCCCCATTCATCGCCCGTAACGCCAAGGGACGGACGCCGAGCTGCGCCACCGTGTGGACCTTCGCCCCCGGCACAAGCGAAGGAAAGCGCGGACTCCAGCGGGTGCGCCAGGGTTTGACTTTCTCGAACTCGCCGTCTCGGACCCAGCTGAAATAATCACGGAGATGGCGCGGGTAGGTGTTGGCCCTCTGAAGGGTGCGCCACTCCTCGACGGCGCGGGGATAGCCGTAATAGACCTCCTTGAAACGGAGTTGCTCCTCCGCCGCATAGGCGTAGTGCTGAAAGACGAGGCCGGCTTTCCTTGTTTCCTCATGGCGGAACGTCTCCTCCCGGCGGATCCCCCGCAGGCTCCCGTCCGGCAACCTCTCGACGAGATCGGGCGGCTCGTGAGTTTTCCAGCGCATTCCGGGCTTATAACGCCAAGTGCGCAGCCACTCGTAGGCAACATGGTTGCCGAATTGGCCCGGTTTGATGGCAAGGGCGAGCCGGTCTCCCACGAAGTAATGGCAGTAATAATAGGCCGCCTTCTTCCGGGGATTCGTCACGAAGAGGGAGTGGGCGGCGTCGACCTGTTCCGCAGTCCAGAATTCGTCCGCATCGACCTCCCAGAGCAGGCATTCGGCGAGGATCTTGGTCAGGGGCGCATTCACCATCTCCCGCTTTCCATCCCAAAATTCCCCTTTTGGCTTGCGATGGATATGGATGCGCCCCGGGAATTCGCGAGCCAAGGCATCAAGGTGTTCGGTGGTGCCATCGCGGCTCAGCCCGTCACGGTGCAGTTCCGGGGTGATGCGGCCCCGGGCGGGGGTGTCGTGCTTGAGCTCCGCAACGCCCTCGACGAAGTGCCAGTGCCACTCGACGGAAAGCCGGCGCATCAGCCCCGCATGATAGGGTAGGAATGGCATCCCGTTGAGGACGATGGTAAAAAAATGAATGGGAAGTGAACTCGTCATGAAAGGGAGGAAACCGGAGTGCCGGAAAAAGCGGAACGCAAGGCTCTCAGTCGCGGCGCGGCGGACGCCGGGGACGCCGCGCCCTTCGTCCATTTTTTCCACAGGCGCCTGAGGAATCGCTTGCCACAAGGCTTCCGCGCACCCCATGACTCGGGGTCGGCCAGGAGTGGGAAAGGCGGTTCCATCAAAGTAAAGCAGGCTGTCAATGGACCTGGGCGATGTCAATCCGCTGCGAAACGGGATCCGGCCCGCATTTGCGTTGCGACGGACGAAATCCCCTTCCTATTTATGACCGTTTATGAGTCAGACGGACCAGCTTATCCCACCGGAGATCAGCGCAGGTGGGTTCCATGCCGCATTGCGCCGTCCCGTGGCGCGCGGCGACATTCGGAATATCCTTGAAATCGGCTCTTCCAGCGGCGGTGGCAGCACGCTGGTCTTGATCGAGGGCGTGCTGGACGGGGCAAAGAAGATGCCCGCCTTTTCTGCGTCGAACTTTCGAAACCCGCTTGGAGGCCCTCCGCTCCGCCTATTCTTCCAGGCCCTTCGTCCGCTGTTACCAAGGCTCCTCTGTCTCAGTCGACGAACTCGCCTCTGAACGGGAAATCGTCACGTTCGATGCCTTGCAGTCGAGCGCTTTCAATCTGTATCCGCTGGAACGGGTGCCGGGTTGACTCGCGCAGAGCGCATTCGCCTCGAGGACGGCATCGACCCCTTCGATCTCGTCCTTATCGATGGATCGGAATTCACTGGTTCGGTGGAGCTCCAAAGACCTATGGCGTCGGGATCATCGCGCTCGACGACACCGATTCCTTCAAGAACCACAAGGCCCGCCGCCGCCTGCTGGGCGATCGCGCCTACCGCCTGATCGTCTAGGGACGAAGGGAACGCAAATGGCTATTCCATTTTTGAACGGCGGCGCGATCCCGTTGCCCGCCTGGGGCACTCCCTCCATCTTTGGACAGGATGCTGATCCGACGCGGGCTTCACTCCCTCCCTAAAGCGGCGCCGGAAAAGGAATGCCGAGTGTGGCGAAACGCGCCTCCGCAGTATCGTTCCTTTCGAGCAAGTCGAAGGTGTCTCGCGCGATTTTCTCCCATTCCGGCAGGCGGGAAATCACATCCTCGATAGCCGGGCCAATCTCCGTCACGGTGCGGAAATGGCATGCCGCGTAATTCCGATACCGATCGGCGAAGCGCTCCAGGATCGCCCCTTCCCTGGTGGTCTGCTGAAGGCAGACGCATCCGGCCGCAAGGGCTTCGAAGAAGCGGATGTTGAAGAAGGCTCCCGCGCCAATTGGATTAAGGACGATCCTCGCCTCCCGAAAGAGCGCGAGGATTTCCGAATCCTTCACCCTCCGCTCGGAGGTATCAATGATTTTCATCCGAAGGCCTTGGGCGGCACAAATGCGGCGGACCTCCTCGAGCGCGGCCCGGCGCGGCGCATACCATTCCCCTGCCGTCTTGCCCACGAAAAGGACGTCCACGGGCCGCTTCCGCAACGGAGGGTTTTGCCGGCCCAAGGCCACCCGTCGACGGGAAATCATGTCCGGAAGCCAGATGGCGGGAAGTCCGAAGGTCTTCTCGTATGCGAGCGCGTCCTGTTCGTCCTGGACGGCGCAGCAGGTGGGATCAATCAGGATGGCCCTGCGCTCCAGCTCGATCCCGGTTCCCCAAAGATCGTCGATCGTGCGCTCGAATTGATAGAGATATTTTCTTCCCGGCTGGCTCCGCCAGAAGGAGATCTTCTCGTCGGTATCGAACAGGCCGGGCAGATGATGCCCCGTGCCGACGAAGAGAAGATCGCCGTCATAACGCAGCCGCTGGAAGTGTCGGCAATCGGCAGGATTCAGGCGATGGATCCGGGTGTGCCTCCCATAGAGACGGACGACCTCCTCATCCCAGGAGTAGGCGGTATAGGAGGCGGGCACGATCAAGGTGAGGATCGTCTCGGGTCCCGGCCCCTTTCCCCAGCCTTTGAGGAAATGGAATGGGTTCATGATAGTCCGAGCATTTCACGATAGAGGTTGCCATAGGCACTGGCCTGTACCTTAAGGGTATGCTTTTCCAGAATCCGCTGGCGGGAGCGTTCCGCCATGGTCCGGCGCAAGTCCGGCTCATCGAGCAATCTTTGGATGGAGGCGCGGAGCCCCTCAATATCCCCGGGTTCGGAAAGCAAGCCGTTCTCGCCATGGACCACCATGTCAGGCACCCCCCCCGCCGAGAATCCGGCGATGGGCAGCCCGCAGGACATTGCCTCAAGCACCGTATTCGGCAGGTTGTCCTGAAGGGCGGCGCTTACGAAGAGATCGCCGGCGGAATAGACCGAGGCCAAGCGGGCATTATCCGACAGATGACCAAGATGGAGATGGGGCAGAGACGAGGACAGGGGTGCGAATTGTTCCCCGACCGAAACAAGCATGGTATTTTCCGCCCGAACTCCCTCCAGAGCGCGAGAGAGGGCGGCGAATCCCTTGCGGCGGCTCTTCAAAGAGGCGGCAACGAAGAGGATCACGGTCACCTCGGGCGGGATGCCGAGCTGGCGCCGCGCCTCGGTCTTGTCAAGCGGCCTGAAGAAATCGGTGTCGAGTCCGTTGGGAATGATCGTCACCGGAAACTTGCCGACCAGCGCGCTGTTTCGAAGCAACCCGGCCATCCATTGATTCAAGGCCACAAAATGAATCCGGTCTGCCGGGATTTTTTCGAACATGGCGGATTTCCGCAGCCAGATATTCCGCGAAAGGTCCTCCTCCACCGATGAGAGAAGCTGCGGACAGGAACCGCATTGGCTGTTGAAACGGCCGCATCCATCGTCGTAATGGCACCCTCCGGTAAACAGGTTCATGTCGGCGATCCGCCACGCGACCGGCACCGTGATCCGCGAGAAAAAGGCTTCCAGGTCGATGAAGTTGGTAACCCAGTGGAGATTGACCAGGTCGGCTCGCGGCATGGCCCGAACCGTCTCCGCCCCCCATACGCTCCGGATGTCGTTGAACGCCTCGAAATGGGCTACCGGAAAGCCGTCCCGACGTTTCGCATAGATGCGAAAGCGATCTTCAGCCTCCTTCCGCCTCTTCCAGCGGGCCAGAGCGGAGAAGGGGTTGCGGCGGGGTTGAAACCGGATCACGTTAGGATCGCCGCTGAGGGAATCCTCGACATATATCCACGAATCCCACCCATGGCGGCGCAAGCCGGTATGGAGCCGCAGGGCGGCGCGGCCCGCTCCGCCGGTATGATCCATTCTGCTGACGTGGAGGATGCGGGGCGGGGTTAACGGGTCCATAGATGTTCCTCGACGAATGTGCGATGCCATAATTGAAACATAAAGAGGGGCCAGATGCGCCAGGCATGATCGGCGTTGCCCGCCATATGCGGAGCGACGTACCGGGCGTGGAACTCGGGGCGGATCAATCCTTGGGCCCTTAATCTGGAAGGGGAAAGGAGCTCCTCAGCCATCGCCCGCAACCCGCCCCGCAGCCAAAGGGCGACAGGGAGGTCGAATCCTCGCTTGCGGGTCTGGAGCAGCGCGGGCGGAAGGAGATCTCCCACGGCCTTCTTGAGGAGATATTTCAGGTCATCCGGCCGGGTTCGCAGCGCCGCCGGGATGCGCAGCATTTCCTCGACGAAGAGATGATCCAGCATGGGGACCCGCGCCTCGACATGATGCGCCATGGAGAAGCGGTCCGTCATGAGGAGGAATTCTTCGGGAAGCTGGGTGAGGAGATCGGCATAGGCTACGCGATCCCGGATATCGGGAGAATCGCAGTCATCGGCCAGTTCCTCCATATAGCGTGCGGTGGAATAGGAGGCGCTGTTGAATCCGAGAATTTCCTTACGCTTCGTCTCGTCGGAAAAATAGTTGAATTGCGCATGGTAGTGACGGCCGAAGGGAAACTCCAACGTCGCTGCGGCGAATTCCAGCCGGGAGGCGAAGCCTCCCGGACCGAGGCGGGCTACCGCCCGCAGCAACGCGGCTCCGGTGGCCCGGCAACCGCGCCCGCGCGCTCCGAGGTGGCACAGGGCGAGGAGGCGGCGACTTTCCTCGTAGCGTCGAAACTTGCCATAGTTGCCGAAGATCTCGTCGCCGCCCGTTCCCGTGAGGGCGACTCGGACGTCGGGAGCCATCAATCGATAAATATACCAGGAAGGCAATCCTCCACCGTAGGGCTCATCCAGATGCCGGACCATCGTCGGCAAATCCTGGAGGATTTCCTGGTCACTAAGGAGGAATTCCTTGTGTTCCGTCCCCCAGCGTGCCGCCACCTGGCGGGCCAAGGGTAGCTCGTCCCAGCCGGCTTCCTCCTTGCCGGAGAATCCCAGCGAGTAGGTCTTGATCCGGTTGATGCCCGCCTCCCGCATCAATCCGACGATGCTCGAGGAGTCGAGCCCTCCGGAAAGGCTGCAACCGATCGGCACATCGCTCAAGGTCCAACGGCGCACCGCGTCACGGAGGCTGGTGCGAATGCGCCGGCTCCATTCCTCCACGGTGGGACCGGGATCGGGACGAAAGCGCGGGCGCCAATAGCGGGTGATCTCCGCGCTTCCGCCGGATATGGTCTTTTCCAGGAAACAACCGGCGGGAAGGCGGGAAATCCCTTTCAGGATGGAAGCGGGGCCGGGGACATAGAGCAGGGTCAGATAATGGAACAGGCTTTCGCGGTCCACTTCGGGAACGAATCCGGGAAGGAGCAGAAGGCTCTTCATTTCGGAGGCGAAGGCGAGGCTTCCGTGCTGCTCGGTGTAATAGAACGGCTTGATCCCCAGGCGATCGCGGGCCGCGAACAGGATGTCGCGCCGCCGGTCGTGGATGGCAAAGGCAAACATGCCGTTCAGCCGGTCGAGCATCCCCGTCCCATATTCCTCGTAGAGGTGAATCAGAACCTCGGTATCGGAATTGTGGGTGCGAAAATGATGTCCCTTGGCCTCGAGTTCGGGACGCAATTCAGGGGCGTTGTAGATCTCTCCGTTGAAGACGATCCAGACCTGTCCGTCTTCGTTGCACATCGGCTGGTGGCCCCCGGCCAGATCAAGGATGCTCAGTCGGCGCATGGCCAGCCCGACCCGCCCGTCCGGGCTGAGGTAGGAGCCGCTGTCGTTGGGCCCGCGATGCGCCGCCAGATCGTTCATGCGGAGCAAGGTGTCCCGGCAGACGTTCTTTCCGATCCATCCGACGATGCCGCACATCAGGGCTTCCTCCCGAGCAGGCGATCATCGATGTAATCGGGTGAAGTTCCCGACTCGACCCAGGCGGCCCAGCGGCGCAGGTCCTCGGCTTCGCACAGTTCCCGGATGGAGCGGACGGTGAGCCGGGCGTCGTGATCGAGCGGGTCGCCGGGCCAGCGTCGGTTGCGGAAGCGGCTGCGGAAGGAGGTCACGATCCAGGGCCGCAGCCGGAAGGCGGCGTAGGCGTGCTTCTTGGCCCGGAGAATGGTCTCGGCATCGAGGGGGGGCTGCCGCTCGATGGTGGCGAGCCGGTCCAGGTATTCCCCGCGTGAAGCTGAATCGATGGTGATTCCCAAGTCGGAGTAGCGCCCGGTGCCGGCGGTGAGGACCGGAATGCCGAAGCAGGGGAACTCGATCCCCACGGTGCCCCGGACGGTGATGGCATAGTCGATCGAATGGAAGAGGGAGTTCACGCTCAGATCACAATCGGGCGGAAGGAGCCGCACATGGGGCGGCAAGACGCCGATCCGCTCGCGGATGAGGATTTCCTCCGCCAATTCTTGGCGCTGTTGGTCGAGCGAAAGCTTCCAGACGTTGGCGGGGTGGGTCTTGATGACCCAATTGACCCGTGAATTGGCCGCGGCGGCGCGGACCGTTTCCACAAGCCAATGGCCGTAATCCTCGAAGAGGTCCGTTCCATAGAAGAGATTGGCGTCCCAGAGTACGTGGGAGAAGACGACGGCGAGCTTCTTTTCCGGATCGAATCCGAAGCGGGCCACAATCTCCTCCCGGCTCTGGTCGCGCACGCCGGCCTGGTTGCGCCGCTGGAGATACCAGCGCCCCCCGTAGCGGTTGGAGAACTCCTCGGTCAATGCCTCGTCCATGGCAGCGGTCCACGGGGCGGCCAGGACCTGGGCGAAGGTCTCCGCTGAGACCGACCCGGGATGGGATCGGCGGGTGCGGGAATTGAGAACCCATAAATAGAAGCCGTCGTCACGCGCCGGCTGGACGAAGTGAATGACCTTGGCTCCCTTGGCGATCGCCCCGTCAACCAAAGGCGCGTTGGCGGCATAGTTCGGCTCATTGACGATCACGGCGTCCGGGGAAATATGCTGGTAGAGCCGCTCGGCACGGCGCGCACAGCGGAGAGCCTCGACTAGGGTGCGACGGATCGTCTCCCGGATTTGCGGATCGGCGGCGTTGAAAGCCGCGCGGTGGATGAGGCGGGAGACCGAGGCCAGAATCTGAGGGCCGATCCAGCAACCCCGATAGGTCCATTCCTTGATGCCCGGAAACGTGAGCTCCCCCTCCATGAGGCGGCCGGCTTCCTGGAGAATCTCCTCCTCCTCGCGCGCCTCAAGCTGGAAGTCCTCCCAATAGACAAGATCCCGGAAGCCGAAATGACCGAGATAGCGGTGGTTCAATACGTTGTTCCGGCTGTGGACGAGGAAAACCACTTTCCAGCCCGCCAGCCGCATTCCCAGCGCCAGCATGATCTCCGTCTTGATGGCGTAGACCCATTCCCCGACTGTGATGACGAAGAGAGTCTTGGCCTGATCGGGCGCGGGCCATGGATGCCGGCGCAGGAAGGCGGTGGAGGACCGGGTTCGAGCCGAATCCCAAGCTAAGACGAGCTGGCGTCGGGGATCGGAGAGGAACTTCCCCGCTCCCGTCCAAAGCGGAGCCCGGCGAATTTTTTTCCAGAGGTATGCCAGGGGTTTCACGGTTTTTCTTCCCCACGATGGGTCAGGATAATCTCTGCCAGACGGAGGTCCGCCGGTTCGTCGACGTCAACCGAGTCGATCGCATCCATGGGATAGCCCACGGTGGTCTCGTCATAGAGAAGCCCGCGTCGCAGCAGCGCCGGTCGGACCACAAGGATGGCGGGGCCATTGCGCGCGTAGAGGACGGGCTTTTCATGCCGGTCGGTCGGCGAGGGTGAGCCGGGGACCAAGGAGAGCAGAGTTCCGTCCGGATTCATCTGGAGCAATGATCCGGGCGTGCAGGCATGAGGCACGCGGGTAACGCTGACGACCGAGGACGCCCCCGTGTCCCGGAAAAGCTTCACCGCCTCGGCGATGTGGCAGGCGCGACGCAGCGGAGAGGTGGGTTGAAGCAGGACCAGGGCCTCGATCTCCCCTTCGGCCGATTCCACCCAGTCAAGGGCGTGGGAGAGCACCGCGATCATCGGGCTTCGGTCCCCGGCCAGTTCGGGGGGCCTTAGGAAAGGGACTTCCAGCCCCAGGGAGCGGCCGGTCTCGGCGATTTGCGGGTCATCTGTCGAGAGGAGGGTCCTTCTTAAAAGCGGGCACTCCCGCGCCGCGACGGCGGTGTAGTAAATGAGCGGCTTCCCATGGCACGGCGCGATGTTCTTGGCGGGAATCGCCTTGGAGCCGCCGCGTGCCGGGACGAGGCCGATGATGGTGCCGGTCATGGCTGAGGAGGGCGGCAGCGCCTCCGTCGGAACGCCTCCCAGATCGCCAGATGAAGGGCGAAGTTGAAGACGCCTTCCTCGATCATTTCCTCCAGTTCCCCCGGCGAGACGAGCCGGAGCTCGAGTCCCGGCTCCGGCTGGAAATTCTCGGGGGAGAGCCGGCGCGCTCCAAAGCCGTATAGGAAGTTTTCCAGCCGGCCGACATCGGTGGAGAATTTGCCCAGGGGGAAGAGATCGCGGCAGGAGAAGCCCGTCTCCTCGCGCAATTCCTTGTGCGCCGTCTCTTCGGGGGTCTCGCCCGGTTCGCGCGTGCCCGAGGGAAATTCCCAGCAGGAATCCTCCACGGCGGGCCGATATTGGCGCACCAGGATGATGCGCCCGTCGTCCATCTCGGGGACGACGCAAACGTAGTCCGGGACTTGGAGCGAATAGAACTCCTGGACCTGTGAGGTCCAGGGGAAGAGGACTTCCTTTTCCCGCAGGGTGACCCAGCGGTTGCGATAGACCTCCCGCCGGGCGCGGATCATCGTTGTCTCCACGGCGGTTATTCGACGACGCGGGGTTCGGGCAGAGGAATCAGGAATCGGCCCTGGTAGCCTTTGGCGCGGAGTTTCGGGATGAGTTCGTCGGCGATATGCCAGGAGAAAAGGAGCGCATAGTCCGGCGGCTGGGTGAAGAGCAGGTCTTCGTCTAGGACGGGGATCCGGGTGCCGGGGATGTACTTGCCGATCTTGTAGGAACCTGCGATCTCCAGCACGGCATCGATGATGCCATCGTCGAGGCCGACATAGTTGATCAGTGTGCTGGCACGTGAGGGCGCCCCGATGCCATAGACGGTCTCGCCGCGTCTCTTGATCCCGTCGAGGAGCGAGAGAAGCCCGAGCTTGGACCGTACGACATCCCGCTTGAAGTCGGCGAAGGCCTGGGGAGTAAGCCGGGGCCGCTCCGTCTCCAGAAGGGCGGAGACGCTGGGAAGGGCCGGCCGGTACCCGGCCCGGGAGGCGTAGACGCGGATGGAGCCTCCATGGGTGGGGATACGCTTGGCGTGCACGATTTCCAGCCCGTGTTGCCGAAAGAGGACGGCAAGTGCGGCCAGGGTGTAGTAGCGCAGGTGCTCGTGGTAGATGGTGTCGTATTGCAGTGTCTCCAGGAGCGAGATGAAATAGTGTGACTCGCTGATGAATAGCCCGTCCTCCGGCAGGAGGCGGACGATCCCCTCCATCACCGAATTGACGTCCTCAATGTGAGCGAAAACGTTGGCGGCGGTCACGATCTTGGCCGGCCCCGATTCCCGGAGGGTGCGATCGACGGCCGTGGCATTGAAGAATGAGCAGAGGGTTGGAATCTCCCGCTTGAGGGCGAGTTTGCCCGCGTCGGTCGGCTCGATGCCCAGGACACGCACCCCCTTGCCGAGGAAGTTGGAGAGGAGCGTCCCGTCGTTACTGCCGATATCGAGGACTAAATCGCCGGCATTCGGAGGATAGAGCTTGAAGACCTCATCAGCCAGCTCGGCAAAGTTCTCGCGCAGGATACGGGTTGTCCCGCTGGTGTAGGGATATGAGGGAGGGAAGAGGATGGCGGGATCGACCACCAAGCCAAGCTGGGCAAGTTGAGAATGCGGGCACCAGAGCAGTTCGGCCGGATAGGAGGGCTGCTCGCCGAGTGCGGAGCCGATCAACGGCATGGTGTTGACGGGAGGCAGGTAGCCGAGGAAGAGGAGGGATTGCAGGTCGGGCGACCCACTGATTTGGCAGCGGTCGGCAACAACGCTGCCGCCGCTGCCGGCGGCCAATTTTTCTGGCTTGTACATATTTTTTTATTCCGGATGGGGTTGGGGACAGTTTTGGCGATACCAGGAGACAGTCGGGCGCAGGCCCTCCCGCAGGTTGACCGTGGATCGGAAGCCGAGGGCGCAAGCTTTGCCGATATCCGGGCAGCGCCGCTGCACGCTTCCCGGCTGGAGGGGGCCGGGAACGAGACGCGGCGCCACGTCGAGCTCGGCCGCGATGGCATCGACCAAGTCCCGGATCGAGACCTCGTGGGGGTGGCCGAGGTGGTAGATGTTCAGATGCTCGCCGCGTTCTAGGAGGGCGAGCAGGCCCTCCACCATGTCGCTGATATAGAGATAGGCCCGGGTCTCGTTGCCGTCGCCCTGGATGGGGAAATCGAACTCCCGGGCGCCGCCCGCCGCAGCCTGGCAGCGGAGCATGCGGACTGTGAGCTGAGGGATGACGTGTTCCCAGCCCATATCGGGTCCATAGACATTATGGGGGCGGAAGACGATGGCCCGATCAAAATGGGTCCGTCCATAGTTGAGCGTGAGGAGCTCGCTGATGATCTTCCCCCCCCCATAGGAATAACGCGGGTTGAGAGGATCGGGCACCACCAGCGGAACGTCCTCGCTGGTGGGAATCTTCTCGGGACGCTGGTAGACCTCGGAACTGGAAGCGGTGATCAGCGTGCGCACGCCCTGGCTCAGGCAGGCGTCCAGGACGTTCATCATCCCTTTGACCGCGACTTCCAGGACGAGCTGCGGCTTTTGGTAGAAGAATTCGGTCCCATTGACGGCCGCCAGATGAAAGACGCCATCGACCTCGTTGACGGCGGCCAGGACGTCATCGGCGCGGCGGACATCGCCGGCGACCCACTCGATCCGTCCGGCCACGTCCTGCAGGCGCCGTTGGGAACCGCGGGAATCATCATCGATCACCCGCACCTGGTGGCCGGCGCGCAGCAAGCCCCGGCAGAGTGCGCTGCCGATGAAACCGGTTCCGCCGGTGACTAGAAGCTTCATAGGCTTCCCTCCAATTCCCGGAAGGCCTGGATCGCCTGCTGGACCTTGAGGCCGTCACCGAGATCGGGCATTATCTTTTCGCCGGAGGAGAGATTGTGATGAAGGCGTTTCAGGATGGAGGCGACTGCGTCGATCCGTCCGTCGTGGCCGGTCTCTTCAGCTCGCGCCAACCGCTCCCACTCCGGCTGATCCCGGCGGGCAATCCGTAGCGAAAAGCCCGCGGCATAGTCCCGCGTCGTATTCTCCAGCACGGCGGTTCCCCCCTCGCAATAGATCTCGACCCGGTGAACCTGTCCCATGAACGCGCCGCAATCAATGCTCACGTCAGCCTCGACGCCGGAGGCGAACCGCGCCAGCCCCAGGAAACGCGTTCCTGGATTCCGGGTTGGCAGAGCATGGACCTCCTCGATTTCACCAAACCAAGTTCTAAGATAATGGATGACATGGGAAGCGAAATTGCCGAGCGCGCCCCCTCCCCTGGAGGGGTCGAGTTTCCAAGATTTCCCTCCTTCCCGAACCGTCCAGCTCTCCGTCTTCCAACTGACGCTGGCCCGCAGCGCCTTTCCAAGCTCCCGCGTCGCCAGGAGTGTTCCCAGACGCCGCCAGGGGGTAAGCTCGGGGAAGATGAAGCCGACGGCCCCCCTTCTTCCACTGGCAGAGGCCGCCTCCACGATGGCCCGCGCCCCGGCCACGGTGTCAGCGAGGGGCTTTTCACAATAAACATGGGCCCCGGAGCGCAGGGCTGTACAGGCCAGTCCGGGTTGGGACTGGGGCGGAACGGCAATGGCGACGAGGCCGATCCCATCCCGCTCCAAGACGCGTTCCAGGTCCGTATCCCAAGAGGGGATGCCGGCCGCCCTCGCCGCCGCCCGCGTACGCTCGGCGTCGCGTCCCACCAGGGCGGCCACCTCGATGCCGGGTATGCGCCGGAAGGCCGGGAGATGGACGGCCTGGGAGAATCCAAGGCCGACCAAGGCCGCGCGAAGGAGGGGCGGTTGCATCAGCGCTTGGGAAGAATATTCCAAATGTCGACCGCCGGCTTGGCGCCGAGGTCGAGATTGCGATAGGCGGAATGGGGGGTGCAGACCACGAGCAGATCGCTGCGGCGCAGCACTTCGTCGAGGGGAAGGAGATCCGGGTCGGTGGTGACGAAGGGATCCGTCGTCAATACCTCCCTGGCCTGGTGAAGTAGAATTTTCTTTAGCTTGTAGCTCAGTGAGGAGCGGGTGTCGTCATTGTCGGCCTTGAAAGCCATGCCAAGCAGGCCGACGGTGGTCCGCCGCAGGTCGGTCGATTCCTCGATCCGTCGCGCCATGAAAGTGGGCAGCCCTTCGTTGACGTGGATGGCGGCATGGCCAAGGACGAACTGCAGCTCAGAGAACGCGGCCAGTTGCAGGACATCCTTGTACAGGCAAGGCCCGGCAGCAAAGCCGGGTCCCGGGAAATCCCGCATTCTCGGATAATCCTCCTTCAGTCCCCTGAGGACGGCCTGATAGTCGCATCCGGCCCCCTCCACCAACATGTACATCTGGTTGCTCACCGCAAATTGAATGTAGCGGTAGGCATTGCAGATCAGCTTGGAGAACTCCGCCTCCATGGGCCGCATCGTGACCAGTTTACTGGCGATGGGGCCGAAGACGGCCTCGGCCAGACGCAGGGCCTCTTCCGACGTGCCGCTGACGATCTGTGCCATGCTTTGCAATTCACGAAAGGCGCGGCCTTGAACGATCCGCTCCGGGCAGAAGGCAACCCCCATGGACAGGCCCCGCTCCCGGAGCCATTCAGCGAGATGGTCGGTGGTCCCGGGAGATACCGTGGAGCGGAGGATGAGCCCCCGGCAGGAGGTGAGATGGGGCAGCAGTTCCTCCACGCATTTGAGGACGACTGCCTTGACCGGATTGTGATATTCATCGACCGGGGTGCCGATGGTGAGGATCACCGCTGCGCATTCGCGGAGGGAGGCGGGATCGGAACTCAGGGAGAGCCTTCCGGATTCCAGCGCTTTCGCGAGCATGGCGTCGCCATTCTCCTCCATGAAGGGAAAACGTCCGGAACGGAACTTGGCCAGGGAAGCCTCATTCTTGTCATAGATGACCGTGCGGAATCCGCTGACGGCCAGCATGATCCCCAGAGGGCCTCCGACATGGCCGCAGCCCCCCACGACCCCGATGCTCAGCATGTTATCGCTCGTCATGATTTTATGGCTTGGTTGATTTTCCTAGATCCATCCTTAATAGGTGATCTTCTTCTGCACCTGGATCGCGCCCAGCCCGGCCAATGTCTCGGCCAAGCGCGGGCCCGACCGGCCATCGCCATAGATGGGATCGGAGGGATAAGAACCTGCGTCCAGCTGGAGCCGGATGGCCCGGGCGATCGCCGCTGCTTCGTGCGGAGCGTCGAGGACGTTGCGCCCGCGCTGACGGCTGGTCTGGCGACTGCCGACATTCACCGCCGGCGTGCCGATATAGGCCCCTTCTCGGATGCCGCTGCTTGAATTGCCGACCAGACAGGAAGTCCGCCGCAACAGCTGAATATAGACATCGACGGGGAGATTTTTGACAAAATGCATCTTTTCATCGAGGCCCCGCTCGCGCCAGCGGCGCATACCGCGAGCCATTTCATCCGATCCAGCGTCGGCATTGGGCCAGAGCATGACCGCGGGAAGATCGATCAGGCGAACCGCCTCGAGTGTAGCCTGGATCTGGTCCTCGCTATGTCCATACTCGGTCGTGACTGGATGTTGTGACACGAGCAGGAAGGGCTGGTCCAAATCGAACTTGGAGCCCACTCCTTCCCCAAAGACCCGTTCGGACAAGTCGGGCGCGGGAGAGGACAAAATTTCGGCCACCAAGTCAATGCGGGGGCAGCCGATCATGAAGATTGTCTCGGCGGGCTCGCCCAGCCGCAGAATCCGCTCCCGCGCGTCCTCGCTGGCCGGGAAATGGATATGGGCGAACTTCGTCACCGCATGGCGAATGCTCTCGTCAATCGTGCCCGAGACCTCTCCTCCCATGGTGTGGGCGATGGGGATGTTCATATAGGCGGCCGCCAGCGTGGTCGCCATGGTCTCAAAACGGTCCCCGATGGTGAGAACGATGTCGGGCCGGAGCTGATCGAAGACCGAGGGTAGCTCCATGAGCCCAAGCGCGGTCGATTTGGCCATCGTCGCCGGTGTCTCTCCCTCCAAGAGCATATGGACGCGGGCGTCCGGCTTGAAGCCGTCCCGCTCGATGAGATCGGCAACGGCCCCGTAGCGCTCCAACAGCGCCGAAGCGCAAAGGACCAGCTGCAGCTGCAGCGCCGGGTGCTGCTCAATGGCTTTCATGGCTGACTTGATGCTGCTGTAATTGGCCCGGGAGCCGACAATGACACAGATTTTCTTCATGAAATTATTCCAGATCCTCGCGGCGGAGGAGAATGTCGGCGGGAAGGTCCCGGCGGGTTCGCCGTCCCAGCACGGATTCGATTTCTGCGGAGGGGATGCCTGTCCCCGGCTTCTTGAAGCCAAGGTCTTCCCGCGCCAGCGGGCGGCCCCCGGGCACGGCGCGAACCGTGACCAGGCTCTTCTCGAAGATCGCCTTCATTTCCAGATAGGGAGCGACCTCGTCTTTCTCGACCGGGCTCTCCAGCATCCGCCACACCTCCCGCAACGCCGCAGCCATCTGCGCGAATTCGGCCGGTTCCATGGAGTGGCGGGCATCGCTGCCGTACATCAAGCGGGAGAATGCAAAATGCTTCTCGATGACCCCCGCGCCCAACGCCGCCGCCGCCAGGACGGCGGCCGGCCCCAGGGTATGGTCGGAGAAGCCGACCGGCAGCCCATAGCGCGCGCTCATCAGGCCAAGGACATTAAGGCCGACACGTTCCGGCGGGCAGGGGTAGACGGAGGAGCACTGCATTGGGATCAGCGGCGCCGCGTCCCGCAGGCAGGCCACCGCGCGGTCCAGTTCGGCCCAGGAACTCATCCCGGAGGAAAGGAGAGTCGGCTTGCCGGTGGCGGCGACTCGTCGCAGCAGGGGGAGGTTGGTGATCTCGCCGGATGGGATCTTATAGGCCTCCACCCCGACCTCCTCCAGGAGATCGACCGCCTCGATGGAGAAAGGCGAGGAGAGGAAGAGGACGCCGCAGTCGGAGGCGACGCGGAAGAGTTCCTTGTGCTGAGCTGCGGAGAAGGCGGTGCGCCGGAAATAATCCCAGCGAGGCTCGGCCTGGAAATAGGAGGGGGACGGAGCCCCGCGGAGGGTCTCCGCCTCCGCTAAATGGGTTTGGAACTTGACCGCCCCGGCCCCCGCGCCCGCTGCCGCCTCGATAAGCTTGCAGGCATTGCCGAAGGAGCCGTCCGGCACGGAGCCGACCTCGGCGATAAGGAGACGGGGCTGTTTCCAGTTCATTCGTTTCCCTGGTGAGTCGTTGAACGGGGCCGCTGGACTCCGGCCGTGATGGAACCGCCGTGTGCAAGTTCCCAGGCGGTGATGGCCTCTTCGAGCAAATCCCGAATCGCGGCGCCGGCGGGAATCGGAGCGAAATACGTTTCATAGAGACGTCTGCCGTTCCGGGCCAGGGCCTTTCGAAATTCCTCATCGGCAAATACCCGGCGGCAAGCTTCCGCCAGACTCCGTCCTGTCGACCCCAGGAGGCAACTCTCCCCGTCCCGCATTTCGGGAAGACCGACCAGATTGATCTTATGGGCGATCACGGCGCACTCCATCGAGAAGGCGGTGAGGATGCGTATCCTCATCCCGAGAGGAATCGGGATGGGAACCAGGAGAAAATGGGAGACCGCGAACTCCGCATCGATGTCGGGGACGTGTCCGCGCAGGATAATGGCCGGATGCTTCAGTTTGGCTCGGAGAGAGGCGGGAAGCGTCTCGACCAAGCCGCCCACCATATGGATATCGTAACCTTCCCGGCCAAAAATCCGGTCGAGATGGGGGACGATGCGATCAATCAGAAATTCGACGCCGACGAGGGTGGCGATACCTCTCAAATGTCCGACATGAAGGATGCGCGGCCGGCGGGAATCCGGTTCACCCATGGGCCGGCCCAAAGGCATCGGCGTCGGCGACCGCATATAGCGGCAGCGGGCGGCGCCGAGCCGGCGCAGCATCGCCGCATGCTGGGCGGCGAAGGCTCCCGTCTCCTGGCAAGAGGCGAGGAGGTCGACCATTCCTTGCTTGAGGGCCCGAGCCAGTAGAAACTGATCGAGCCGCTCCCGCCAGTCCGGCAGACGGCCCTCGAGGCGTCCCGTAAAATGCCGGCGCAGCAGGATGGGCAAGTGGGCCGGATCCCCGACCAGACCGACCTTCGGCACCTCCCGAACGTCAAAACAGGCCGCCACCGCATCCCAATGGTACATGCAGAGGACATCGGGGGCGATCTCGGCGACGGCCCGCGCGGCATGGCGCCGGTGCCGGAAACCCGGAAAGAGATCGCGATAATACTTCTTCCACCGTCCGTTCCTGGGAACCGGTTCCGCATCCTCCCTCTCCGGCAGGATCCGGCAGGCGATGCCCAGTTCCCGGAGATGCGCGATATGATCCTGCTCGGTCAGATTTCCGTTGAGCTGACTCTTCTCCAGGGCCAGCACCGTCACCCGGCAGCCCTGCTCCGAGAGCGCGCGGGCCATGGTGTAGCTCGTCACTCCGGCGCCGCCATGGAGGCGGTGCGGCACGCAATCGGCAACGACGAGGATATGGCGTTGGGAGGACATAAAGAAGAGCTAATCCGGCAGATGTTGCAGGAAATCCCCCTCCCAGGCATGAGGGAAAGTTAGGAGTCCGTAATCCTCTCCTATGGCGCGATTGGAGGCTTCCTTTGCCGGATTGGAAACTACTTCAAAGGGGAAGACGTCATAGAGGGCGTCCTCTGTCCTGGCCGTCCGCGCCATGCAGGAGAACGCATAGCTGCCGGGATTCAGATAATTGGGGGCAATACGGACGGAAGCTTGGTAGAGGCCCGGTTCCAGGTTTCCGGAGCGGAGACCCGTGCTCACTGCGAAGAGATGCGAGCCGAAGTTCTCGACGTAAAGCACGATTTCAAAAATGCTGGCCGCCTTCTTGACCTCGAAAGTGAGCGTCACGCGAAACGGTTCCCCCTCGTAAACGTCATGGGTCGGCTTGTTGGCGTCGTCGGCTAGCCGGATTTCAAGAAATTCGATGCTGCGCCGAAACGACTTGCGTCGCGTGGCGCCTCGGACGTCGATCGTTCCGGTTTCCAGCTGGGTTTCGTCCTGCTGCAAGTAACGGGCGACCACCGCCGGGGTCTCTCCATCCATGGCTAGCCCCCCCCCTTCCAAGAGTATGGAGCGCTTCGCCAGCCCCGTTAGGGCGCGAATGTTGTGGCTGACCAGCAGTACGGTGCGTCCGGTCTCGCTGGCCATGCTCAGCGTCTGAAGACATTTCTTTTGGAAGGCGAGGTCGCCCACTGCCATCACCTCATCGACGATCAGCACCTCGGCGTCGAGGTGGGCGGCCACGGCGAATCCGAGGCGCACTCCCATGCCGCTCGAGTAACGCTTGATGGGCATATCGATGAACTTCTCAACCCCGGAGAAGTCGACGATGGCGTCGAGCTTGCGGTCGATCTCGCGCTTCGACATGCCATGAAGCGTGCCATTCATGTAGATATTTTCCCGGCCGGTCAGATCGGGGTGAAAACCGGTGCCGACTTCCAACAGGCTGCTGACCCGCCCGAAGATCTCGGCCCGGCCGGTGGTCGGCGCCGTGATGCGGCTCAGGATCTTGAGCAGCGTGCTCTTGCCGGCGCCGTTGTTGCCGATGATGCCGACCACCTCGCCGCGCCGGACTTCGAAACCGACGTCGCGCAGCGCCCAAAAGACCCCCTTTTCTTCCTGCCCTTCAAAATGCGTCAGGCTGCGGATCTGCCGGTAGAGATCGATCGGGGAGCGCGCCACGCGGCCCAGCGCCTTCCGCAAGCCGGGAACATACTCCTCCTTCGAGAAGAGGCGGTAGCGTTTCCCCAGGTTCTCGGCGCGGATGACGATATCGGAAGACATGGTCTTAAATGGTGTCGACAATCGTGGGCTCCCGCCGGCGGAAGGCAACCGCGCCCAGATAGAGCATCCCCAGGCAGACTGCGGCGCTGAGGCCCAGGGAGGCAAGTGGCAGGGGACGGCCCAGCAGGGCGCAGCGGAACGCCTCGATCAGGGTCGCCGACGGGTTGAGAAGATAGAGCGGGCGCCACGCCGCGGGAATGGCCTGCAGGGGATAGGCCACCGGGGCAAGGTAAATCATGAATTGCATCGCTGTCACCCAGATCTTGCGGAGATCCCGGAACTGGACCACATAGGTTGAAAGCAGGAGGCCGATGCCGGCCGCCCATAAGACCGAGAGGACGGCCAGCGGAATGACCCAGAACAACTCCAGCGTGGGGGGGTAGCCGCGGCACGCCAGCAGGACGAGCACGAGGAGGAGGTTGACCGCGAAATTCGGCAACTGGACGATGCAGGGGATCACCGGCACGAAAATGCGCGGGAAATAGACCTTCTGCACCAGCACGGTGTCGTTGCTCAAGCTGGTCACCGAGGCGTTGAGACAAGCGCCGAGATATTGCCACAAGACCACCGCCGAGGCATTGAATACGACATAGGGGAGAGCCCCCGTCTGCACCTTGGCGATTGATCCGAAGACCATGCTGAAAAAGAGGATCTTCAACGCCGGATCGATGACGATCCAAAGGTAGCTCAAAACCATCTGCCGGTGCTCCGCCCGATAGGAGTTGAGGACCCGGAAATAGAACATATCCCGGTAGCGGAACAGCTCGCGAAACGCAAAGGGCTTCCAGGGATTGATTGCCTCGATGAGAATTCTTTCCATGATATCAGGCCCGATAAAGCTTGGGATGGCTGCGGGGCACCAGGTTCCGGGTGTCGATCAGCGGCACGCCGAATCGGCTCCAGTCGAGGGAACGGTATGCCGCGTGCGCAGTGGCGATCAGCACGGCATCATAGTGGTCGTCCAAATTCGCGCATCGCCGCCCCGCATATCGGGAATGTTCCCGCGAGGGGCGGATCACGGGAATGAACGGGTCGTGATAATGGACCTCGGCGCCCATGGCCTCCAGCTTTTCCATGACCACGTAGGAAGGAGACTCCCGGTCGTCATCGACCTCCGGTTTGTAAGCCAGGCCCAGGATGAGGACGCGTGCCCCCCTCGCCGCCCGTCCGTGGTCGTTCAGAGCCTCGACGATGCGGCTGACCACGTAGTCCGGCATGGCCACGTTCACCTCCCCGGCCAGTTCGATGAAGCGCGTGCGCTGTCCATACTCGCGCGCCTTCCACGTCAGATAAAAGGGATCGATCGGGATGCAGTGGCCGCCCGGCCCCATCCCCGGATAGAAGGGCATAAAGCCGAACGGCTTGGTCTTCGCGGCCTCGATCACCTCCCAGATATCGATTCCCATCGCGGCATAAACGACCTTTAGCTCATTGACCATCGCGATATTCACCGCCCGGAAGACATTTTCAGTCAGCTTGGTCGCTTCGGCCACGCGGCAGGAGGAGACGCGGACCACGCGCTCCATCCCCAGTTCGTAAAGGGAGGCGGCGCGTTCCAGACAGTCCGCCGTCAGTCCGCCGACCACCTTGGGGATCGATTGAATATGGAATCCGGCATTGCCGGGGTCTTCCCGTTCCGGCGAGAAGGCCAGATGGAAGTCCGCGCCGGCACGCAGCCCGGAGCCCTTTTCGAGGATGTCGCGCAGCTCACCTTCAGTGGTCCCGGGATAGGTCGTCGACTCGAGCACCACCAACATTCCCGGCCGCAAATGGGGGGCCAGGCTTTGACCGGTGCCGAGGACGAAGCGGAGGTCGGGCTCGCGATTCCGGGAAAGAGGAGTCGGCACGCAAATGACGATGTCGGTCAGTTCGCGCGCTGCGGCAAAATCGGAGCCGACAGTCAACTTTCCGGATGCCACCCGCTCCTGGACGGCGGCATCGGAAATATGGCCGATATAGCTCTTTCCCTGGCGGATTTTCTCGATCTTCGCCTCATCCAGGTCGAAGCCGTGCACCGCCACCCCTTTCCCGGAAAAATGGAGGGCCAGGGGAAGCCCGACGTAACCGAGACCAACCACCCCGAGACGGCGCTGGGAGGGGGAGGGAATCAGGGGAACCTCAGACATGGCTTCCCGCCTCTTTCTCTTCCGCGGCATACCATGCCACGGTCCGCCGCAGACCTTCCTCGAAAGATATGACGGGATGGTAGCCGAGGATACGCTCCGCCAGGGCAACGTCGGCCATCGAGTCCCGCACGTCGCCGGGGCGGGCGGGACCGTACTCCACCTGCAAGGAACGTCCCAATTCCCGCCCCATCGCGGCCACGAGCGCGTTCAGGCTGTGGCGTCCCCCGCAGCCGATGTTAAAGGCTTGGCCCGAGGCCTCCCCAAGGGGAGCCCGGGAAGCCAGCAGATTGGCCTCGACGACGTTATCTACATAGGTGAAGTCTCGGGTCTGCTCTCCGTCACCATGGATCTTGAGCTTTTCACCGCCCAAGGCCGCCTTGACAAATCGCGGAATGACCGCGGCATATTCCGATTCGGGATTCTGCCTCGGACCGAAGACGTTGAAATAACGCAGGCCGACGATCTCCAAACCATGGAGGGCCGCGTAAACTCCGGCATAATATTCGCCCGTCAGTTTGCTGACGGCATAGGGGGAGCGGGGCCGGGGGACCATGGTTTCGACCTTGGGCAGCACGGGAGTATCGCCATAGACCGAAGAGGATGAGGCCCAGACGATCCTCCTCACTCCCGTCACCCGAGCCGCCTCGAAAACCTGCAGTGTCCCTGTGGCGTTGCTGCGGTGGGTCAGCAGGGGATCTCGGACCGAGCGGCTTACGGAACCCAGCGCCGCCAGATGGAATATGACCGAACATCCCTGCGCGGCGTCCCGAACCGCCCCCGGCTCGGCAACATCCCCCTCGATCCAGGCAACCCCTTCCGACAGGACCTTGGACCGCCAAGAACTCGAAAAATTGTCGAAGGCCACGACTTCCCAGCCATCCCGCGCCAGACGATTGACGAGATGCGATCCGATAAAGCCGGCGGCGCCGGTGACGAGGGCCTTGCCTTGCATGGCGTTCAGGGCTGGCGCGGTGCCGGACGGCCGTCGCCGAGGATGGTCTGGGCCAGCGGCAGGAGCTTCTCCATCTGCTGCTGCCAGCGCACCAGGGTCTCCAGCTTATCGCCCAGGCTGCGGCGTTCCTCGGGCGGAAGGTGGTTTCCGATCTGTTCCAGCCGCTCCGCCAAATCGCTCACCCCCGGCTGCACCCGCTCCCGCAGGAAACCGGCCACCAGCGTCTGGAGATTGGTCTCAGCGATATAATGATCCCGCCGGTCGCCCGGCACATAGCTGGACTGTACCGCTCCATAGGAGCGCAACTGCTTCAAACCCTGGCTGGCCGAGCCCTTGCTAAGGCTCAATCGTTCCACCAAGATATCGAGGGAGAGGGGAGCCGGAGAGACAAAGAGAAGTCCGTAGATCTCTCCCACCGACTTGGAAAGACCAAGAAACTGGGCGATCCGCACGCAGATATCGATGACCTCGATCTCCGTGGGTCGCAGCTTGGTGGCAGAAAGGGAATCCAACTTCACGAATGGGAGGAAAACACAGTCGATCATTTTGTTCAAGAAAAAATGATCTAAATATAAATCATTTTCATTCAAAGACTTGTATGATGCGAGTTCGTGTTGACGTGGGAACAGTCGAGACGCGCGGATGATTGCCTCAAAAGAGGAAGCCCCTTACTTCCAGGCGATCAGATCGGGTTCCTGACCATCGATAAAAATGGGGTTATCAGTCTGGCTCGGTTGGCATCGCGGGATCCGTTCCACCCTCGGAAAATATTCGCGCAGGAGCCAGGTGAGCTGAACCTCACTCGGATGGAACATATGAAAGGGATTGTGCAGCTTCCGCACGATCTCCCCCGAAAAGATGATGACGCCTCCCTCCCGCAGCAGGGAGCGGAGTTGCCGAAGCATGGAAATCACGTCGCAGCTATGGGGTAAAACATGGAAGATGAAGATCGCGTCATAGGGGCCCGATTCCAGGAACGACCCTTCAAAAATCCCGTTGATGATCCCATCCAGAGCCTGGTATTCCGGCACCTCCGCGCAGGTGGTGTTCGTGCAGACGGAGGAAATATCGACCCCCGCGACCTTGCTTCCATACTCCCGCGCAACGAAGAGCGCCGTCGCCCCAAAAAAGGGCCTTAAAAACAGGGAGGAGGTGGGTCGGATTCGATGGTTGGAGAAAAACTCCCTCCACCTCTCGATGCGGGTCGCGAAGATCCTTCTGTTAAAATCATCCCGGAAGTCCTGGGGCAGTGGGTAATGATGGAAAACAGTGTTTGAGGTGGTCACATCCTTTCCGAACTGGCATATTTTGACCAAGTTTTCGCGACTGGGCCGAAAGAAGGACTGGATGAATCCACAATTGAAGCAGATCCCATTGTCGCGCCTCAAAAAGGCGGCTTTCAGCGAAGGATCCTCATAGATCGCAGGATCGAAGTCGGGCTGAATCTTCCCGGGCAGCGGGATATATTCATCGCGTCCGCAAACCAGGCAGGGGGCCGCTCCCTTTTTAAGGAGGGGCTCCTCGGGAGGCTTTTCGGACGGCGCTTCTTTCTTCCGGCCGAAACGAAGACGCAGGGATTTCATCATCGATTTTTCTCCGGTTCCATATGAGTTTGCTAGCACTTTTGGGCCACGCCTCAAGTTCAAGGCAGTTGATCATTTTGTTCAAGAAAAAATGACCTAAATATAAATTGTTTTTGATCAACAACATAAAAACAAAAATCGCTTTTGCGCCTATGCCTGCCGGATTCTATCTGGTATTTCCCAATCCCAGGGACTCCCCATCCGCATCGAACGTCCCGGGAGCGTGATCGAATCGAACCCTCCGGACGCTTTCCTTGCGATTTTAACGAATGCGATTGATCCGTTCCGGGGGGCTGCATATCTCTTTGATCCGGTGAGGCCTTGGGCGAATCGGGTTGGGCGTTGTCGCTCGATCCTCCGCCATTGACTCGGTACGGGTTGAAGAGACAATCTGCTGCCGTATGCGGCCCAGACACTATCCCATCTTGGATGCCGTCCGTTTCATCTGCGCACTCGTAGTGGCCTTGCATCATCTGGCTCCTCCGCCATTGATTTCGAAACTTGGCTTGGAAAGCCTGTACCGGATTTTTTGGTTTGGCCCCTCGGGGGTCGCGGTTTTCTTCGTTATTTCCGGCTTTTGCATCCATCTTCCTTACGAAGAGGGGAGGGAGCCGAAGGTGCTCTGGTTCTATATCCGAAGATATATCCGGATCGGCGGCCCTTTGCTGCTGGTGCTGCCTCTGGCCTATTTGACGAAGATGAGCTATGCGCCGCAGGGAGGGTGGGTCACATGGTCCCTGGTGTGCGAGGCCTCCTATTATCTCGCCTATCCGGCATTGTTGGGGCTTTCCCGGCGCTGGGGGTGGAAGATTTTGATCGGAATCGGCTTTGTCCTGGGCGCCGTGGCCACTTGGTTTTCGCGGCAGCAGGAATCGTCTTCGATCCTCTTTTACGCAAAGATCATCGTTGGTTCCCTGCCGCTCTGGCTTCTGGGCTGCCTGTTGGCGGAACAGCGTTCGGAAACGCGCTCCACGGGGGGGCTGGCTGTGATCGGATGGAGGGCGGTTGCGATCGGCGGCTCGGTTCTCGTGGCGGCGCTGCATTATCACCGCGTCATCCACCTGGATTACACTCTGCCCTTTCTGGGCTTGGTCATTTATCGCTGGCTTTACGCCGAACTGGCCGTGCCTCCGAAGCACTGGTGGCTGGCCGGTTTGGGGGCTTGGTCCTATTCCCTCTATCTCGTCCATATCGTCTCGTATGCCATGGTGGATCATCTTCACTTGGAGCATTTCCACTTTTTCCGGCATCAGCCTGCGATGGCCTGGGCGTTGAAGATTGGTTGGGCATTGCTCTTTGCCTATGGATTTTTCATTGTGGTGGAACGCCCCTCGCACCGGCTGGCGCGATCCATCGCGGCCAGCCGTGGCGCTTGAGCTTGCAGTTTCATCCGTTGGTCAAACTCTTCGCGGACTCTCATAGGCCGCCCTCCCGTTGCTTGATAAAGCGGTCGATCTCTTGGGGAGCCACCCGGATGCACCGGATGCTGATGCAGATGATCCGAAGCTTTCCCTGACGTACCAATCGCTCGAAGGTCCGCACGCTGACACCCAGGCGGGCGGCAGCTTCCTTCTTGGTAATCAGGTTTTCTCTCACGCCTTCTTCAACCAGACTTGCGCGCAGCGCAAAAGAAGGCCCCTGATGGGCTAGTTTACGGCCATATTGAGGGTCGCAACGTGGGATGATGGGTCGCGACTTGTCGCGACAAGGGGAGAGGCTAAGTCCCTGATTCCGAGGAGGTAGACGCAGTCTCCAAGAGAGCCCACCCCTAAAAAGAGGTGTGCACTCGGGGAGACTCGAACTCCCATGGATTTCTCCACACGCACCTCAAGCGTGCGCGTCTACCAATTTCGCCACGAGTGCAGGAATCGGTTATTAAAACCGATCTGGGGAAAATGTCCAAATATTTCCTCCAAAAAGGGGGCGATCGCTTTTCTTTACGCTCTCCCCGTCAGCGGGCATAGTGGCGGGGTCGGCCCCGGGCTCGTGGCGAAATTGGCAGACGCGCCAGACTTAGGATCTGGTGGAGCAATCCGTATGGGTTCAAGTCCCTTCGGGCCCATCCTCTCTCTCACGCGGTCGCCAAGCCGCTGCGAAAGCTCTTGGCAGTGGCTCGGGAAGCGTGTGTTGTAGGGGGCTATGGGAAATTCCAAAGGTCGTGACAATGTGAAGAAACGGGAAGCCCGCCGCAAGAAGGCCGAGCGCCTGGCGGTGACGCCGAAGGTGAAGAAGCCCACCGTCAAGGCGGCGTAGGGTCGCTCCTCGCCCGTTTTTCTTCCGTCTCCCCCGCCCCTTGACAGGGCGGGGGGCCTGATCCATCCATGGAGGCCATGGCGATGATGCTCCTCCGATTTTTCCTCTCCCTGCGCGGGCTGGGTCTCCGCGGTCTGGCCGGATTGCTTTTTCTCGGAGGGGTGGCGAGCTGCCGCGCCGATTACGATGTCCCCGTCGCCCCGGTGCACGATCCGGCGGAGGTCCGGGTCGATGTCTCGGTCGATGCGCAGATGGTCTATGTGATGGAGGGGGACCGCCCGCTGCTCGTCACCGCCGCCTGCAGCGGCAAGTACGGCTATCGCACTCCGCTCGGCTCTTTCCACGTGACCGACAAGGATGCGCACAAGCGTTCCGGAGAATTCGGCTTTTGGGGGCGCGACGGCCATTGGATCGCCGGCGGGCATGGAGCGTCGCCGGGAGCGGGGTGGAGCTATGTCGGCTATCCCATGGCGTTCTGGGTCGGTTTCCAGGAGGGGATCGGCTTCCACGAGGGCTATGTCTGGCCGGTGCCGCGGAGTCATGGCTGCATCCGCCTTCCCCATCACGTCGCGCCGAAGTTCTTCGCCCTCGTCGGGGTGGGGACGCCGGTCTCGGTTGCCCGCTCGCAGCCGGAGGACCGGACTCTGGGGCGGAACGCGCCGCGTCCGACCGATTACCTCGATCCCGATCCGCCCGCCCGGCACATGGTGAGCGACGCGGTTTTCGAGTAGGCCCGCTCTCAGGGCGAATCGTCGCCGATCGAGTCGATCACCCAACGGCCCTCTTCTTTTTTCCAGCGGACGAAGCTGATCCCCTCGGTGTCGGGCAGGCGGTAGTTGTTGTCGTCGCGGCGCCAGGTGGAGAGGGGGTGGCGGGCCAGCCGGTCGCGGTAACGGTAGACGGGGGTCCCGTCGAACAGCGCCGAATAGAGGCCACCCTGCTGGCCCAGCTGGTCGGCGGTCTGCTGGTAGCTGAAGGAGGTGGTGCTGACGATGTTGCTGGTCCCGGTGCGATAGGAGACGAACCGCCAGTTGTTTTCCTGCGAGAGGAAATGGAGGAAGGTGGTCACGTCGCCGGAGCGGATCGCCTGCATGTATTGCGCCATCGAGTCGTCGAGATCGTCGGCCCGGGCTTTCCCGGTCAGACCGAGGAGAAGGGCGAGCGCGCAGAAGAGGGCGAGGGAGCGGAGGGAGGAGCGGGGGGGCATAGGGGCCTTTCGATGGGGGTTGCGCGATTTTCAAACCCGGCCCTTCCGCCCTCCGAAACTGGTTCGATGAAAATCCTGTTGCTTGATTGCGATATTAAATCATTTCTGAAGTTGCTGGGACTGGGGAGGAGTCAGGTGGGCGTCATTCACCTCTTGAGGCAGGTTGGTGATCAGGCCGTCCTTCTGGGGCGCCCAGGGGTATTCCGCCTCGGTATAGAGGCCGGCTCCGGCCACGAAACAGAGTCCGCCCGCCACCACTCCCCCGATGATCCGGCGGCTTAGTCTTCCCCCCGTCTCCTTCCGGGTGGGATCGGTCGCCTCGGAATGGGTGAGCAATTCGGCGGTGGTCATGCTCAGGAGGCAGTAGCCGATGAAGTAATAGAGGCCCAGGCAGGGGATCGATTTGGTCGCCTCCTGCGATTTCAGGGCGAAAAGAGCTAGCAGCACCCCCGCGACGAAGACGTCGGCCATCGACCATTTGCCGATCGCATGCAGCACCTCCCCGATCTTCTGATTCAGGGCATGGGAACGGGAGGCGGTCACGAAAATGGTGAGGGCGGCCTTGGTGAGCGGCGTCAGGATGCTGAACAGGAAAAGAAACCCGCCGATGACCCAATGCCCCGAGGTGAAGAGTTCCCGGATGACGGCGCCGATGCCCCGGACCTCATGCTGCAGCACGAATTTCAGGTTGTCCGCGTCGATCGGGATGCTCGGCGCGGTCCAGATGATCATGGCGGGGGCGAGGACGCCGATCACGAAGCAGACCAGGGAGATGGCGGTGAGCGCGAAGAGGACGGCGCGGGTGGTGAAGCTCCGCTCGCCCGCGATCACGGCGACGGCGTAAAGCAGGCTGAAGCTCAACAGGCCCCACGACCACCAGGCGGCCTCTGTGGCCTCCAGGCGGACCTTCCGGAGAAGATGGGGCACCTCCGAATGGAGGGCCTGCGCCGAGTCCTCGGAGGAGGGGAGATCGAGCGCTCCCTTGACCGGGCCGGAAAAGAGGGTGCCCAGGAGAGGATGGGTCTTGGTGAAGCGGTCGAGCGATTGCGAGGCCTCGTTCTGCAGGTTGTGCAGCTTGAGAATCTGATCGATCGCCTGGGTGGAGGCGGTGGTGTGCCCGATGACATTCCAGGCGGCGAGAGTCGCCCCTCCCAAATAGAGAAGCGCAAGGAGGACCAGCATCGATTCGTAGGCGGAGCGATGGGAGGAGGATGGCGACACAGGCTTTTTTTTTAAACGGGCGGGCTGTGTGCGATGGAACAGCTTGCTTACAACATATACCACCGATCTCCCCAAATGCCATTTTCCGGGCGCGATTCCCGGGCTGGAGACCTCAATTCGGCCCGGATTCTTCCAGCCATTCCAGCCGGGGGCCTTCCTTTTTCCCCGCATAGTTGAGCGATTTGAACAGGAGGAGGTAGAACGCCACGGTCGCGAGCAGCGCCAAAGCCCCGGTGAGCCAATGATGGGCCCGCATCCGTTCCCATCTGGGGGCAAAGGCGAGCATCCCCAGGAAGCTCAGGATGACGATCACGGCATCGAAACTGGCCCGCTGCCAATAGCTGCCGCCGAGATGGAGCCACATGCCGAATTCATCGAAGGTCAGCGCCATCCCGAATCCGTAGGCCGCAGCGCACCAGAGCCGTTCCCGCGCCCCGAGCTGGACGAAGAGGAGAAGGCCGCCCACCGCCGAGAGGAGGAAAATCCCGTAATTGAGATGGTGGACATGGGTTCCTCCCAGATGGAGAAAGAAATCGGGAATTCGCCGGGCCATGATCAGGATCACCAGGACCCGCGAGACGATGAAGGTGAGCAAAAAGGTGGTGAAAACAATGCGGGCCAGATGCCGCAGGGGCGGCAGGCTCTCTCCGGTGGCGGGCTCCATGCCGCGATCTTCCCCCTCGCGGTGGCGCAAGGCAAGGGGGCGCTCGTCGGGTAGGAGAAAATCCTCTTTGCGAACGTTCGGCTTTAGTCGATCCTAAGCCTGGATGGACCATCTCCCCTTTCTCTCCGATCTGGGTTATCTCGGCCTCTTCCTCTGGATCTTCGGGGAACAGTTGGGCCTGCCGATCCCGGGGCTACCGGTCCTGATTGCCGCCGGGTCGATCATCTCGGCGGGGCGGCTCGATCTGGCGCCCTGCATCGCGCTGGTGCTGGTCGCCTCGGTGGCGGCCGATCTGATCTGGTATTACATCGGGCGGGCGAAGGGCGTCCACATCCTCCATTTCATCTGCCGGATTTCGTGGAAGCCGAACACCTGCATCGCCACCACCAAGGGCGTCTTCATGCGCTTCGGGGCGCAGACCCTCCTCTTCGCCAAATTCGTCCCCGGCCTCAACACCCTGGCCCCGCCGCTGGCCGGGACGGCGGGCGTCAGCCTGCGCCGCTTCCTGGTCTATGATACGATCGGGGCCGCGATTTGGGGCATCCTCCCGATACTGGCCGGAATGGGGCTGCACCGGATGATTCCGAGCACCGCCGCCCTGGTGGCCGATCTCCGCGACCATCTCCCGGCGATCGGGATCGGGTTGGTCCTCGCCTTCGTCGGATGGCGGTTCGTCCGGCGCCGGATCTATCTGCGGAGCCTCCACAACGAGCTGGAGCGCGGTGTCACCATTGACGAATTGCGGGAGATGATCGATCGCGGCGACGATGTCGTCCTCCTCGACATCCGCCATCCGATCAATTTCCGGCTCCGCCCCGTCCTGATCCCGCAGGCGTTGCGGATCGGCTATAATGAGATCGAGTCCCGGCTGCCGGAGATCCCGCTCGACAAGCCCTTGATCGCCTATTGCGATTGCCCGGGAGATCAGGCCTCCGTTCTTTTCGTCCAGGCGCTCCAACGGCTGGGGGCGAAGTCGGTCCGCGTCCTCAAGGGCGGCCTGGAGGAGTGGGAAAGGCGCGGTTACGAGACCGTCGCCGTGGCCGAGCCTTCCTTGGCGGCTTGACCGGGGCCGGACCGGAGACGGGTTTCCCTTGTCTGGTTCGACCGGGAGATTAACGTGGCTCGACGATGAGCAAGCCCGCAGCGCCGAACTCCCCGATTTCCCCCGCCAACCTCGAGAAGCTTTTCATCCCCAGGCTCGGCCTGTTGACGAAGATCGGCGAGGTCTTCGGCATCAGCCGCGCGGTGGCGCTGGGGGCGATCCTCCTGACCGCCCTGGTCGTGGTGGTGGCGGTCTTTTTCTTCGTCCATTCGGCTCCCTCCGACACGATCACGATCACCGCCGGCCCCGAGGGAAGCATCTTCTACACGAACGCGGTCAAATATTCGACGATCCTCGCCCGCCAGGGAGTGAGGCTCCGTATTCTCACCTCGGAGGGATCGCTCGATAATTTGCAGCGGCTGAATAATCCCAAATTCAAGGCCGACGTCGGCTTTGTGCAGGACGGCTTGGGGACCGGTCCGAACGACAAACTGGTCTCGCTGGGGAGCATTTCCTATCAGCCGCTGCTGGTCTTCTATCGCGGAGCGGAGGTTTCCTCATTAGCCGCGCTGGCCGGCAAGAAGATCGTCGTCGGTCCGGTCGGCAGCGGCACGCGGAATCTGGTACTCACCCTCCTCGACGCCAACGGCATCGATCCGGGCGGCCCCACCACCCTCCTCGATTGGGGCGCGGACCAATCATCGCAGGCGCTCCAGGACGGGAAGGTCGATGCCGTTTTCCTGATGGGCGAGGACGTCTCGGTGACGATCCTCCGCCAGCTCCTGCGGACTCCGGGCGTCCATCTGGCGAGCTTTTCCCAGGCGGAGGCCTACACCCGAAAGTTCAGCTGGCTGAGCGTCCTCAAGTTGCCCGAGGGCTCGCTCGACCTGGGCAAAAACATCCCCCAGCAGGACGTCTACCTGATCGGCCCCACGGTCGAATTGGTCGCCCGGAAGGGGCTCCACCCCGCGCTCTCCGATCTCCTTTTGGAGGCGGCGCAGGAAGTCCATGGCGATGCCTCCCTCCTCCAGCGCAAGGGAGAGTTCCCCGCCCCGATGGAGCACGATTTTCGGATCAGCGCCGATGCGGCCCGCTTTTACCGCTCAGGCAAGAGCTTCTTCTACCACTACCTGCCGTTCTGGTTGGCGAGCCTGACCAGCCGGATCGTCGTCGTCTTCATCCCCACCGTCGTGGTGATGATCCCGGTCCTGCGCAGCATCCCCACCATCTACCGCTGGCGGATTCAATCGCAGATCTACCGCTGGTACCGCGCTTTGTTGGCGGTGGAGCGCGATCTCATGCTGGAGGAGCCGACGGCCGAATCCCGGCGGGAATTGCTCGAACGGCTCGACGCCATCGAGCAGGCCGTCAACAAGATGAGAATCTCCGCCTTCTTCGCCGAGCAATTCTACGCGCTGCGCGGCCACATCGATTTCGTCCGGCAGCTGATGATGGGCAGGCAGCTGCCCCATTGAAAAAGGCCCGCCTCGTCCCCGGAAAACATCCTGGGGACGAGGGCGGAGCCCCACTACCGCTCTACTTGTCGGTATTATTACTGGTGCTCGCCGAGGTCTGCTCGGTGGTCGTGGTGGTCGTCGTGGCCGGCTGATCGGCGCAGCCCACCAAGGCGACAAGGGTTGAGGCGGCGACCAGGGCCAGAAGAAGGTTCTTCATATGCTTCAATCGTTGGGGTTATTGGTCGTGGTGGTGGTCGTCTTCTTGTGCTCGTAGGTATAGGTCGAATCCGCCGCCGGGGCGACGGGTGCCGGAGCGGGGCTGACCGACGTAGTGGTGCTCTTGTGTTCCTCATAGGTGGAGCTGCTGGCCGCAGGAACAACCGGGTTGCTGTTATCAACGGTTTGCGAGCTCGACGACGAGGTGGCCGTGGTCTGGGCGGTTTGGGCCGAGGCGATGCTCGCCAGCGAGAGGCCCGCGACTACCAGGACGGCTTGACTGAACTGACGGAGGGTACTTTTCATACCGAGAGAAGGGCATGGGGCATGCCGAAGGATGAGGAATCGCTGTTACTTGCTCGAAGGGAACAGGATTCGATCGGGAGGATTTGCGGGGAAACCCTGGGGCGACCGGGTACCTTGCAAGGTCACGGGCCCTTCCCCGGGGTGAAATCGCCGCGATCTGCCCGCTCTATTGGAGAATTACTCCTGCTGCCGTTGGCGAAAGGCGGCGACCTTATGCCGGTTGCCGCAGGCGGCCATGCTGCACCAACGGCGGCGATGGGACTTCGTCCGGTCGTAAAACCAGAGAATGCACTCGTGATTGTCGCAGGGGCGGACCAAGTCGAAGTCGCCGGAGCTGAGCAACTCGGCGGCGCTTTCGGCCAGGGGGGCGAGAAGTTGTTCCGGGGTGCGAAACTCCCGCTTCCGCTGCAGGCGGGGAGCGTCGGGGCCATCCCAGACCAGTTCAGGGTACGCCTCGGCGGCGCGGAGAGAGGCGTTGAGCGCGGAGGGATCGGCCTTCTTTCCCTCCTTGCGGCGGATCACCAGAATTCGCACCGTCTCGCGCAGCGACCGGGCAGCCTCGAGCAGGGCGTGGCGCGGGACTTTGGGGGCGCTTCCCTCGGGGAGAAGGCTCAGGCGCTTCAGCCAACGCACGACATCGCCGTCGGTGCGAAGAAAATCGAACGGCTGGCCCTCGACGATTGCGACCGTGTTCAGCAGATCGAGCGCCGGATGATCGGCGACCACCGGCGGTTCCGGGCTGATTTCGTCAGGTTTTTCCATCTTGGTATTGTAACCTTGTAAATGACTTTTGACAAGTTACGTGTGATTATGTAACCTTTAAAAATAGCTTATAGAAGTTACAAAATAATCAAACAGCTCTGCCAATTCAATCCATCAACCCAAAAATTCCCATGACCCCATACCCCCCTGCCATTCCCCAGGTTTCCTTCCGCTCCGTCCAAGCCGACGGCGTCGATCTCTTCTACCGCGAGGCCGGAGCCCCGGACGCTCCGGTGGTACTGCTGCTCCACGGCTATCCCACCTCCTCCCACATGTTTCGTGGGTTGATCCCCCGTTTGGCGGGCAACTACCGGGTGATCGCTCCCGACCTGCCCGGCTTCGGGTTCACCACGGTTCCGCCCGAGCGGGGCTATCGCTATTCATTCGATAACCTGGCGACGACCGTGAATGCCTTCGTCGAGGCGCTGGGCTTGGAGAAATATGCCATCTATGTCTTCGATTATGGCGCGCCCGTCGGCTTCCGCCTCGCCCTGGCCCACCCGGAGCGGGTCACGGCGATCATCTCGCAGAACGGCAACGCCTACGAAGAAGGATTGGGCGATGCCTGGGACCCGATCCGCAAGTATTGGAGCGAGCCGAACGCGGCCAACCGCGAGGCGCTGCGCGGCTTCCTCGGCCTGGAAGGGACCAAGTTCCAATACCTGCACGGCGTCGCCGATCCCTCCAGCGTCGCGCCCGAGAGCTATTTCCTCGACGACGCTCTCCTCCAGAGGCCCGGCAATGCCGAGATCCAGCTCGATCTCTTCCTCGATTACGCCAACAACCTGAAGCTCTACCCCGCCTTCCAGGCCTATTTCCGAAAGCATCAGCCTCCGTTGCTGGCGATCTGGGGCAAGAACGATCCGTTCTTCCTCCCTCCCGGCGCCGAGGCCTATCGCCGCGATAATCCGAACGGGGTGGTCGAGCTGCTCGATACCGGCCATTTCGCCCTGGAGACGCATGGGGAAGAGATCGCGGCATCGATCGGCCGGTTCCTCGGCAGCGCGTTCGCCGTCTAAACTGAAACTCCCCGCGATAAAGGCCGGCATCGCCAAAACGCGATACCGGCCTTAATCTTGTCGCATGTCTTCCGAGAACGATTCCACGCCTCCCAAATCCGCCACGCCCGCCGTCCCTGGAAAAATGGCTGCGATTCTCGCCGAACGCGAACGCCGCCGAAAGGAACTGGAGCGGCAGAATGCCCGCCGCGCCCACAAGCCGAACCTGAAGACGATCCCCTGGAAGAAATAGAAAGGCCGATCCGATGTCGCCGCTGCAAATCTTCTGCGATGCCCGTTTCGGCGAGAGCGAGTTCAAATTATTGCGGGAGGGAATCGTTCCGCACCGACTCCTTCTACCTCGCGAGGCGGGTGCCTCGGTCCTGGCGGTCTCCGCCCATGATCCCGCCATTTGCGAGGCCGAGATCGCCTTCGGACAGCCGGCGGTCGAGAGCGTGCGCCAGGCGGAGCGGCTTCGCTGGCTCCAGGTCAGCACCGCCGGCTTCACCCGTTATGACACTTCCGAGTTCCGCGCCCTGGCGGCGGCCCGCGGCCTCATCGTCACGAACAGTTCGAGCGTCTACGCGGAAGCCTGCGCCGAGCACGTCTTCGCCTTCATGCTGGCGGAGGCGCGGCAATTGCCGGTGGCGCTGACGTCCCGCTCTCCCAACGGCTCGGAGGAATGGCTGCGGCTGCGGGGCGCCTCCTCCTGCCTGCGGGATCAGGCGGTTGTGATCCTCGGCTTCGGAACGATCGCGGCGCGGCTGATCGAGCTGCTGGCCCCGTTTCGCATGCGGATCACGGCGATGCGGCGGCAGGCGCGGGGAGGCGAGGGCGTCACCGTGGTGGCTCCGGAGAATTTGCGGGAGGCTTTGGCCACCGCCGATCATGTCGTCAACATCTTGCCGGACAACGCGGCTTCCCTCCGCTTCATCTCCGGGAAACGGCTGGCGGAGATGAAGCCCGGCGCGATCTTTTACAACATTGGCCGGGGCACCACCGTCGATCAGGAAGCCCTGGCGGCCAGCCTGCGCTCCGGCCATCTGGGAGCGGCGTGGCTCGATGTGACCGATCCGGAGCCCCTTCCCGAGGCGCATCCACTGCGAACAGCTCCGCGCTGCTTCATTACTCCGCACACGGCGGGCGGCAGCGGCAACGAATCAGAAACGCTTATTCGCCATTTCCTGAAAAACCTGAAGCGCTTCCTCCAGGGTGCGCCGCTGACCGACCGGGTGATGTGAGGCTTAGGACAGCAGCGCCAGCACCGAGCGCCGGTCGGCATTGGCCTGGGCCAGGACCGAGGTGGCCGCATCGCTCTGGATCGACGACTGCGCCCGCTGGGTGCTGGCGGTGGCGACGTTGACATCGCTGATCCGGCTGTTGGCGGCGGCGGTGTTGACTTCCTCGGTCTGGTTGTTGCTGGCGTAGAAATTGAGCGTCGAGATATCGGCGTTGAGCTCGGCCCGGCGGTTGGTGACTTGGTCGAGGGCGGAGTTGATCAGCGCGACCGCCTGGCCCGCCTGGGCGGGAGTGGCGATCGAGGCGCCGCTCAGCCCGAGGCTGGCGGCGCTGCCCAGGGTGGAGAGCACCAGGTCGCTGGTGGTGCCGTCGGCGTTGACCGCCGCCGAGATGGTCTGGTTGGAGAAGAGGCTGATGCCGTCGAAACTGGCGTTGGCGGCGACCACGCTCACCTGGCCGAGAATGTCATTGAATTCGGAGCTGTAATCGGCCTGGGCCGAGGAACCGAGGGCTCCGTCGTTGGCGCTGATCGCCAGGGTGCCCAGGCGGTCGAGCTGATCCTGGATGGTGGAGAGGAAGCCATCGGCGGTCTGGGCCAGGGAAACGGTATCCGCGGCGCCATTGCTGGCCGATTGGAGCTGGTCGAGCCGGGCGGTGAGCGTCCCGCTGACGGCGACGCCGGCGGCATCATCGGCGGGGTCGGATTGGTTCGAGTCCGAGGCCAGCTCAAGGAGCGTTTTGTAAAGGCTCTTGTTGCTCTGGTCGAGATAGTTGACCGCGCTATTGGCTGCGCTGCTGACGCCTAGGGTTGTCATCGTTCCATCTCCTCGGTTCGCATTGATCATTTTGCGTCCCTCCGGGATTCATTCCCGGCGCGCTTGATGGGGAAAGCCTATCCTATTTCCGGCGCTTCCGCCATTTTTTATTCGGAAATGCCTAAAGTTCCAAAAACTTCGGCAATTCGATGATTCCAAGTGTGTTGCGACAGAAAACGGGCCCGTCCCCCCTCGGCCAGGGCGCGGCGTTCCTCGGTCGAATCAAGGAGGCGGCGGAGGGCGGGGGCGATTTCCGCGACGCCCCGATAGCAGGCGATCTCACTCCCCTCGCGGTAGCAATCGAGGAGCTCCGGCTTCACATCGGTGAGGAGCGGCTTGCCGCTGGCGGTGGTCTGAAAGACGCGGAAGGGGATGCCGCCTTCGACCGATTGGGGATCGGTGGCCTGGAGGTGGACCTCGCCATAGGCGTAGAGCTGCCCCAGGTCGCGCGCGGGGATGCCGCCGGTGTCGCGGAAGACCAAGGGGAAGGGCGCCCCCCGGGCCAGTTGTTCCAGCTCTTTCCCCGCGTGGTTCCGCTCCAGGCTGCCGCTGAAGACGGCGACGGGAGCGACCTGAAGCGCGGCGCGGAGCATGCGGCGGCGGACCTCGTTCTTGCCCCACTTGCAGGTCAGGCCGCGGAGCTTGAGCAGGGAGTTCGGATCGCGCTCGCCCTCGGCGGCGATCTCGTCGCGGAGCCGGGCCGGAAAGGCGGCGATGACCCGCTCGAGGATCGGAAAGGGATTTTCGCCATCCCCGCCCGCGCCGATGGCGGCCTCGACGTGGCGGGCCGCCTTCGCCAGGACGGGAGGGAGGCTGGCCCGCTGTTCGTCGAGGTGGGCCTCCGAGAGGAGGGTGCCGACGAAGACCGCCGCGTCGATCCGGCCCCGGGGACGCTCGACGGGATGGAAATCGTCGGGATCGGCGGCGAGGTGGATCGGGTGGGAAGCGATGCCGTAGGTCTCCGCCATCCACCGCCGCCAGTAGCCGTCCCAGACGAAATGGTGGACGGAGGGCAGCCGCATCGCGTCGAGATAGCCGGGCTCGCGGCCCCAGCGGCCAAGGGAGCGATAGGGATCGTCGTACCAGAAGAGGACGGTCGGCACGCCGGCGACCTCGGGCCGGTGAAAAAATTCCGGGGTAGTGAAGGTGAGGGGAAGGGTGGCGAAGATGGCGGCGGGCCGGTGCTTTCCGATCCAGGCGGCGAGCTCGTCGCGGGGCGCCTCGGAGGGTTCGCCCAGGCGGCGCATCGCCCCCTTCTCGACCCGGTGGCCGCGCTTGCGCAGCGCCGCATTCCATTGCTCGAGGGCGAGCGAGGAGACTCCTTCGACGGGATCGAGGCTGAGAAAGAGACTCATGGGGGGAGCGTTGCCATCCTGCCGGGAGGATATATCGTGAGTCGATGCTGGTCGAAGTCCAAATTGAGTGCCCCCATTGCGGCGCCCCCTTCACGACCTTCGCCGACACCTCGGAAGGGGACTACGCGGCGGTCGAGGATTGCGCGGTTTGCTGCCGTCCGATGGAGATCGCCTTTTCCTGCCAGCCGGGCCGGATCGACCGCGCGGAGGTCAGCCCCCTATGAACTCGAAACCCGGAAAAAAGGAGGACCGCTTTCTGGTTGTCGACATCAGTAATTCGTTCACCAAATATTCGCTCTCGACCGCCGCCCGTCTCGGCCCGATTCGGAGCCAACCGACGCCGCAGGTCAGCGCCGCCTGGCTCGCCGCGCTGGCCCGCCGCCATCCCGGCATCCCCCTCTTCCTGAGCAGCGTGGTCCCGGCGCGAACCCGATTGGTGGAGAAGGCTTTTGGCAAAAGGCTCCATCGTCTCCACGGGACCGCTCCCCTCGGCATCCCGATCTCCTACCGCAATCCGCAGCAGGTGGGGCCCGACCGCTTGGCCAACGCCATCGCCGCCCGCCATCTCTACGGAGCTCCGGCGATCGTGATCGATTTCGGCACCGCCGTGACCTTCGACGTCATCGACGCGCGGGGGGCCTACTCGGGCGGGGTGATCGCGCCGGGGCTCAACCTGATGACCGATTACCTCCACGAGCGGACCGCGCTGCTCCCCCTGGTGACGATCCGCGAGCCCCGCCGCGCCATCGCCCAGAGCACCGAGGAGGCGATCCGGGTCGGCGCGGTGACCGGCTATCGCGGGATGATCCGCGAGATCCTGGCCGCAATCAAAAAGGAGCTCGGGGAGAAGCAGGTCCGCGTCGTCGCCACCGGCGGCCAAGCGGCGATCGTTTCCCGGCGGATGCCGGAAATCGAGGCGGTCCTCCCGGCCCTGACCCTCGACGGCATCCGCATCTGGGGCGCGGGGGTGCTGGCGGCGACGATTTAAGTTTGCTCCCGTTCCTCCTTCCCGGTTTCATGGACGCCTCATGTCCAACCGGCTCGACACCGCCTTCGCCCGTCTCCGCGCCGAAAAGCGAAAAGCCTTCGTCGCGTATATCTGCGCGGGCGATCCCCATCTCGATGCCACGCCCGCGCTGGTGCTGGCGTTGGCCCGGGCCGGGGCCGACGTGATCGAACTCGGCGTTCCCTTCTCCGATCCCCTCGCCGACGGGGTGGTCAATCAGCTCGCCGCCCAGCGGGCGCTCGAGGCGGGGACCACGCTGCCGAAATTATTCCGGACCATTGCCGAGATCCGCAAGCAAACCGAGGTCCCCATCGTCCTCTTCACCTATCTCAACCCTCTCCTCCGCCACGGACTCGCTCCGACCCTCCTCCAGGCCCGCGAGGCCGGAGTCGATGGCGCCCTGGTCCTTGACCTGCCGGTGGAGGAAGCGCTCGGCGATAACGCCTTTCCCCCCGACTTCCGCCGCATCCAATTGATCGCGCCGACCACTCCGGCCAACCGGCTTGAGACGATTGCCCGCGCGGCCACCGGCTTCATCTACTACGTCTCCCGCGAGGGCGTCACCGGCATGCAGAGCCAGGTCTCGAGCGGAGTTGGCGCGCAGGTGTCGGAGATTCGCAAGCGGACGGAGACGCCGGTCTGCGTCGGCTTCGGCGTCTCCAATCCCGAGCAGGCCCGCGCCGTCGCCGGGACCGCCGATGGCGTCGTCATCGGCAGCGCCCTGGTCAACCAGATCGCCCAGCTGGGAAAAGACCCGCAGCTGGCGGAAAAATTCGAAGCCTTCGTCCGCCCCTTTGCCGAGGCGATTCACGGAGTCTAAAGGGGAACCCGAACCATGCCGGTCCTCGCCCTCGATTACGGAACCAAGCGGATCGGCGTCGCCCTCAGCGACGAGACGCTGACACTGGCGCGGCCCCTCCCGTTCATCGACGCTCTTCCTTTCGTGAAGGTCGTCGCCCGGCTCAAGGAGCTGACCAAGGCGGAGAAGGTCCATCTCATCGTCGTCGGCCTGCCCCGCCATCTCGATGGTTCCTACGGCGAGTCGGCCCAGAACGTCCGCTCTTTCATTGCGCAGTTACAGCGCTCCCTCACCACCCCGATCGAAACCTTCGACGAGCGGCTCACCACCGTCCAGGCGAGCCGCCAGCTCCGCGAGGCCGGCCACGACAGCCGCGAGCAGCGGAGCCGGATCGACAGCGCCTCGGCGGCGGTGATCCTCCAGGCCTACCTCGACCGGCTGGCGTTGAAGGGTGGCCTCCCTTCCGACCCGAACGAGCCGCCTCCGACGGATTGAAAACCAAGACTCATCCTCTCGCGGGGCACCGTCTCACGGTGGCCTATGCCGGGACGACCTTCTTCGGCTGGCAACGGCAGGCGGGCCATCCCAGCATCCAGGAAGAGATCGAGAAGGTTTTGGCGCAAATCTGGGGCCGCCCGATCACCCTGGAAGGCTCGGGCCGGACCGATACCGGGGTCCACGCCGTCGGCCAGGTCGCCAGCTTCACTGCCCCGCGCAAGCTGCCGGCGCCGACCCTCCTTCGGGCGCTCAACGATCATCTCCCCATGCCGATCCGGGTGACCCGGGTCGATTTCCTCGAGCCGACTTTCCACGCCCGCTTCGATGTCCGGGCAAAGACCTACGAGTACCGGATCTGCAATGCCCTTTTCAGCGATCCATTCGAGATCGATCGCGTCTGGCACATCCCGGTCCCGCTCGATCTCGCGAAGATGAACGCGGCGGCAGCCTTGTTGCGGGGAAAGCACGATTTCGCTGCGATGGCGACGAATGCGGGCTATGCCCGGACCACCACCGTCCGCACCGTCTCGGCGCTGGAGCTGAGCCGACGCGGTACATCCCTCACCGTGCGGATCACTGCCGATGGCTTCCTCTACCACATGGTGCGGAACATCGTCGGCGCGCTGGTCAAGGTGGGGAAGGGGAAGCTCTCGGTCGACGAGTTCGGCGTTGTCTTCGCGGGCGGAAAACGGACCCTCGCTCCCGCCTCGGCCCCGGCCTTCGGCCTCTACCTGATGAAGGTGGAATACTATCCGAAGGCGGTCCGTCTGGTCCGCGCCCGCAACCGCCGCCCGCCCCAGGCCTTCGATGGGGTTGGCGAGGCCGACGACGAATGAGCGGCATGAGCGACTCCTGGTTCAACGTCGTCCTGGTCGAGCCCGAGATCCCTCCCAACGCGGGCAACGTCGGCCGCCTCTGCGCCGCCACCCGGACCCGGCTCCATCTCGTCGAGCCGCTCGGCTTCCGTCTCGACGACAAGGCGCTCAAACGGGCAGGCCTCGATTATTGGGACCATCTCGATTGGAAGGTCTGGCCCTCCTTCGAGGCACTGCAGGCTGCCCATGCCAATACCACAGGGCGCTATTTCTTCTTCACCACCAAGACTACGCGGTTGTACACGGAGGTGAACTATCAACCCGGCGACTTCCTCGTCTTCGGCCGCGAGACCAAAGGATTACCCGAACCGCTCCTCGCCGTGAATCGGGACCGCTGCGTCACTCTCCCGATGCTCCATCCCGAGGTGCGGAGCCTGAATCTGGCGACCTCGGTCGGCATTGGCCTCTATGAGGCTTTGCGGCAAACTGGATTTTGCAAACCGTGACTTGGCAATCGGCCCCGGGACAGGCTATCAAGGACATCCCCATGCTCGCCAAACGGATCATCCCCTGTCTCGACGTCCACGCCGGGAAGGTGACGCGCGGGCAGCAGTTCGGCCGGGCCGAGGCGGGCGGCCTCCGCGATGTCGGCGATCCGGTGGCGCTGGCGCTCCGCTACAACGACCAGCTGGCCGACGAACTCGTTTTCTTCGACATCACCGCCAGCTCCGAGGGACGGCGCAACATCATCGACGTGATCGAGCGGACCGCCGACCAATGCTTCATGCCGCTCACCGTCGGCGGCGGCATCCGCTCGACCGACGACATGCGCGCCATGCTCAAGGCCGGAGCGGACAAGATCAGCATCAATTCCTCGGCGGTGGCGACGCCCGACCTGATCCGCGCCGGGGCCGAGCGGTTCGGCAGCCAGTGCATCGTCCTCTCGATGGACGTGAAGCAGACCGCGCCCGGCCTCTGGAAAGTCTTCACCCATGGCGGACGACGCGAGACCGAATGGGAAGCCGGAGCCTGGGCGGCGCGGGGCGTCGAGCTCGGCGCAGGCGAGATCGTCCTCAACAGCATCGACGCCGACGGCATGAAGACCGGCTACGATCTCCCGATCACCCGCCGGGTCGCCGATCTGGTCCCGGTTCCCGTCGTTGCCAGCGGCGGTGCGGGAAAGATCGAGGATTTTGCCGAAGTCCTCGGCGAAGGCCACGCCGATGCGGTGCTCGCGGCGAGCGTCTTCCACTACGGCGAGCTCTCGGTCCCGCAGGTCAGGGATTATCTGAAGTCCAAGGGATTTCCGACCCGTTAGAGCGGGCTGGGCGCTTTCCGCGTCCGAAAGAGCAGCCCCACCCCCGTCGTCACCACTGTCCCGAAGAAGACGCGCCAAGGGAAGGCGATCACCGGGAGCCAGGCGGGTTGCGGCAACGGTGTTCCGCCGCAGAGCGCGATCACATCATTGGGTAAGCCGCTCAGAATCGCCACCACGATGAAGCCGCAGAGCATTGCGAACAGGTTTCCCTTATCGCTCCCCCGGTTCTTGGTGAAGAGGGCGATCAAAAACAAACCCAGGAGCGAGCCGTAGGTATAGCCGAAGACGCCGAGGACGATCGGAAGGATGCGGGCGGAGGGCGATTGAATGACGGCGTAGGAGGTGGCGGCACCGATCAACGTGAGGACGACGGCGAAGAAGACGGTCGCGCCTCGCGCCGCGCCGAGGCGATGGCGATCGTCGAGGTTGGGCCGGAAATAGGGAAGGTAGAAATCGCGGCAGAAGCTGGTGGCGAGGGCGTTGAGCGCGGTGCTGAGCGAGCCCATCGCGGTGGCGAGCAACCCGGCGACGAGGAGGCCGCGCAGGCCGGGCGGAAGCTGGGTCAGGATGAAATAGGCGAAGACGTGGGCGTTGGTCGTCGGCAGGTGGGCATCGGGATGGAGCTGGTAGAAGACCCACATGAGAATACCGATCAGAAGGAAGGCGAAGACGATTGGCGCATCGATCAGGCCGGAGAGGACGACGGCGCGGCGGCCCGATTCGTGATCCTTGGCGGTCAGCATCCGCTGGACCATGTCTTGGTCGGTGCCGTGGGTCGCCAGGGTGATGAAGGTCGAGGCGAGGACGGCGGTGAAGAGGGTGTACTCGGCGTCGAGGCCGTTCCGCTTGCCCTCCAGGATGTTCTTAACATTAGTCCAAAAACCGGCGCCCGGGGTGAGGCCGGTATCGAAGAGACGGAGATCGTCGGGGGCGGTCAGCATCGCGTGGGCCGCATGCCAGCCGCCGGGGATGCCGCGCAGGAGGACGAAGAGGGTCGCGCCCAACGAGGCGACGAGGATGCCCGCTTGGATGAGATCGGTCCAGATGACTGCCTTGATCCCGCCGAAAGTGGTGTAGAGCGCGGTCAGCGCCACCACGCCGATGACGGAGAAGAAATAGATCATCAGTTCCTGATGGGGCGTCGGCGTCCGGCCTTGAAAGATTTCGATCGAGAGGACGATGAGGATCGCGGCGACATAGAGCCGGGTGCCGCTGGCCAGCGCACGGGTGATCAGGAAGGTGAGCGAGGCCGCGCCCCGGCTCCACCGTCCGAAGCGGCCCTCCAGGAACTCATAGATCGAGACGACGCCGGAACGGTAATAGGGCTGGATGAAGAGGTAACCGACCAGATACCGCGCCAAGATCGTGCCGATGCCGAATTGGAGGTAGGTGAAGTTCCTCAGCGCATAGCCCTCGCCGGGAGCACCGAGGAAGGTGGCGGCACTGATCTCGGAGGCCAAGATCGAGGCAAGGATCGCCCACCAGGGGATCGAGCGGTTGCCGAGAGCGTAGCCTTCGAGGCTTTTTTCGCCGCCCCCCTTCTTCAGGCCGATCGAGATGATCGCCGCAAAGTAGAGGACGACGACAAGAACGTCCCAGGCCATTAGCTTCGGCTTCTAGCGGTCCGCCCGCCGATTCGGGGCCTCGATGGGAACCGGAATCAATTCCCGGGCGCGGGCTGCTTCGATCTCGCGCACGGTCTTCACCACCAACGAAGTCAATCCGCCGACCACGATCAGCACTGCGCCGAGCATGAAGAGAACGCTGAGCGAGAACCCGGAGAGGATGTCATTGGAATGTCCACTGGCCACCTTTACCGATTCGATGCAGCCGGGACAGGCTCGCGCCAGCGGAGCGCTGAGGAGGATGGCGCTTGGAACCCAGAAGGCGAAGAGGCGGCGCATGCGGGAGCTTAGGCCGCGGCGCGCCGGAGCACAAGTCATAGAGGCGGCGCTCCGCCCGATCACTCCTTGCCTGGCTGGGTGAAGGCGGCATCGGTCATCGGTGGATCGAAAGCGATATTCGTAAAATCCATCGTCGCGGTGGAAGAGCTCCTTATTTTCCTCGGTCCGCCGGGATCATCGAACCAGTGGGAGTTTTCCGCATGGGCCCGTTCCCGCTGCTGGTTCATGACTGCCGCATCGGACTCATGGAATGACCGGATCAAGGTGGCATCCGCTTTGCGGACGAAGAGAGTGTAATAGCCGAAGCCCTTGGTCTCGAGCTTGATCACGTTGCAGTCCTGGCCGCTGGTCGTCTGATCCGGCTCTTGTTCGATTCCCCAAAAATCGAAATAGCCCCGCTTTCCGATGAGCAGGGAGGGCAGGAGATAAGTGGTGCTGCCCGAAACTCCCGCCAAGGTGCCGATGGCATCGTCCACCGAGGAGAAAGGCTCGGTTTTTTGGATGATTCCATCGCGCCCGAAAATTTTTCCTCCTTCCACATAGATCATTCCGGTCACGCTCCCACCGTTCCAGACAGTCGGCTCCTGGTATTCGATCCGAATCCGGGAAGGACGGGCGAAGCGGATGTCGAAGAGGCGATTGGTCGTCATCGGCACCGGCCAATCCGCTGATTCCTGATAGGTGCCGGTGCAGGAAAAAGCGGTGCAATTAGCGTAACGATCTTTCATCGCCTGGAAGATTGCCATTGCCGCCGGATCGCGATCCCCGCCCGCGGGAATCGCTGCCGCCGGGGTCGAGGCTGCGGCGACCGGAACCGCCTTGGGAGCGGCCATATCGGCCCGATCCTGCGCGGAAGGGGTGAACAGGGAGCTGTCCACACCGGGCAGAACCTCGATGGTGTCGAGCTTGGTCGAAGCAAGAAAGGAGCCGTCGGTGATCTCCCCGTGGTCGTATTTGCGGAAGTCAGTCGTGAATTCGACGGGATACCAAATACCCGGCGCGATTTGCCGAAGATTTTGAATCCGGGTCAGTTCGAGATGATCGGGCAGGGCCTCGCCTTTGCCGAAGACTGCCTGCTCCCGCTGAACCAGGGAGTAGTTCCGCGCTGGATCGAACCACCAAGTCGTTCGCCAGACACGGAGGTTCGCGTCCATCAGAGAGGTGACGGAGATTACTGGTATCCCGTTTAGGTTCTCCTTTCGGACGGTCGAGTCCATGACTGGGGAATGGATGTCTTGCTTCGATGTCAAAAGATCTCGGGCAGTACCTACCGCAGCCGTTTCGATCCGAAACCGGTCGCCCGTCAGATAGGTAGGTCCATCGGCCGTCCCCAGATGGGATTCGGCGCCGGGAATCAAATCCCAGGTCTGCGTGCCATCCCCCAAGACAAGGGCGCGGCCCGCTGTCACGCCCGACGCTTCTCCGCTATTCCGCATGATCCGGGTTTGATAAGCGATCCGGAAGCGGGGCCCTTGGGCGGAAAAATCGACGGTTACGTCGGCCACACTCAAGGCGGGAGCCTCCAGGTAGCGGCCTGCTTGCGCGGACCAGCCATCCTCCCGATACGAGGCTTTCATTTGCAGGGCCAGATTCGATCCCTGCTCGATTTCTCCCTGATGAACGATGCCTTGCAGTGCCGCCGTGATCTCCGGGGTGAAAGCCTCGTCCGCACGAGGCGCATGGGTGACTCGAATGCCGGCGCCCGCCACCACCAGTGCCACCAAGGCGAGGGTCACCGCCCAACGCCGCCGTGCGGCGACCGGCTGACGGTTCGTATCCGTGTCCAAAATGGCCGCCATCCGGATCTCCAGGGTCGCCGCGCGGGCCATGGCCAGCCCCAGCGCTCCCCGCTCCGCCTGGAACGACGAATCCCGCAACACCTCGAAAAGAATCCGGCTGTATTCCTCCCCGGAATAGCCGGAACGGAGCACCCAATCGTCGCAGGCCACTTCGACCTCCCGTTTCCATTCGGCAAACAGGCGGAGCACCAGGGGATTGTACCAATGGAGAATCGCCGCCAGCCGCCCGCAGCCCTGCACCAGGAAATCGTGACGCTGGACGTGGGCCAATTCATGGAGGCAGGCGGTCTCCAGTCGCTCCCGGGACCATCCGATGGCCTCCGAGGGGAAGGCGATCTTGGGGTGAAAGAGGCCCCAGGTCATCGGCACCCCGATCCGGGAGGAAACCAAGAGAACCACCGGCCCGTGATAATCGAGATGGATCCGCGCCGCCTCCAACGCCTCTCCGATGGGGCTGTCCGAGATTCGTTGCGAGGCCCACCGGATCCTGAGCAATCCCAGGGCACCGCAGACGAGGGAGATGAAACCGCTCGTCATCCCCGCAATCCAGATGAGGACCGGCAAGCCCACCCCGAGAACCGGACCGATGAGTTGCACATAGGGGCTCTGCAGGAGGGAGCTCTTGCCCTGAAAGAGCCGATCCGAGATCGCCGCTTCCGAGGCTGCCGGGGGATTTTCCTCGATGACGGAGGTCTCCGGGGAAAAGGATGAAGGGATGCCGGGAAGGGGATTCAGATAGCGGGCCAGCCAGGCGCCGCCGGTCGTCTCGGGGGGCAGGAGAGGAAGATGCGCCTTCGGAAGAAGGACGATCGCCAAAGGGAGAAAGAAGATGCCGAGCAAGGCGGCCTGGGCGGCCCCCGCGCGCCAGGCGGCCGATTTCCCCTTTCCCCTGCGCATGAGGCACAAGGCGAGGAGGGCCAACAGACTCGTCGGAAGGATAACGCTCAAAAAAAACAATCCCGCCATCCCATAAAACGTGTTCATTTTCTTTTCCCCTTCCCTTCCTCGATCATTTTGGAGAGCCGTTGCAAGGTTTCAGGATCGCGGGCCTGTTTCAGGTCGAGGAGGGCCATGACCGCCTGATCGACCGAATTATTGAAGAAGGTTTCCACCAATCTCCTCAGGGCGGAGTTGCGGGCCTCCTGGCGGGGGGCGGTGGGCCGATAGACGTAGCGCGGCCCCTCCTCGGCATGCGAGAGGTGGCCCTTTTTTTCCAGGATGGCGAGCAGCGCCCGAATCGCCGAATAGCTGGGAGGATCGGAGATTCCCTCCAAGACCTCGGCGACGGTGGCTTGGCCCCGTTGCCAGACGACGTCCATGATCTGCCGTTCCCGACGGCTCAGCTCCAGTGATTTTCCCCGGGGCGCGCCCATGATGCTAATTATTTAGCATAAGATCGGACCCGGGCGCAATTTAAATGCTAATTATTTAGCAGATGACGTCGGAAGCGCCCGTCGTTTGGAAGGGAGCTTTGGCCGCCGGCTCAGCGATACGCGGCCAGCATCGCGTAGACGATGACGCCGGTTACCGAGACGTAGAGCCAGATCGGGAAGGTATAGCGGGCCAGCCGCTTGTGGGCGGGGAAGCGACCGCTCAGGGAGAAGAAGAAAGTGGTCAGGATCATCGGCAGGGCCACCACCGAGAGGAAGATGTGGGAGATCAGCAGGGGAAAGTAGACGTAGCGGATGCCGCCCTGGCCCTGGAAGCGCATGTCGCCGTGGAGGGCGTGGTTGACGATGTAAGTGACCAGGAAGACCGAGGAGAAGACAAAGGCGGTGAACATGGCGGCGCGGTGGGCGGGGACGAGTCCCTTGCGGATGAAGCGGTAGCCGAAGCAGAGCGCCAACGCCGAGAGGCCGTTCAAGACCGCATTGAGCGCGGGGAGGAAGAGGAGGTGGGTGCCAGCCACATCGGTTGGCGGATGGTAATAGACCAGCCAGGCGAGGAAGAGGCTGGCGACGATGCTGACGGTAATGATGCCGGCGATGACGAAGAACGGCGTGCGCCATTCGTCGGAGGGGAGCGATTCAGCGGAGGGTTGCATAGATTGATTAGTGGATGTTTTCTTCGCGCATCAGCGCGGTGATATCGGTGAGCAGGTGCTGCGGAGTCTCGATGTCGAGGCCGTCATAGTAGGCTCGAATCACTCCCTCGGCATCGACCAGCGCCACCTTGGTGCTATGGACGAAGCGGCCCTGGGTGGCCTGCGCCTCCTTGGGGTTTTCCTTGAAGCCGATCATGAAATCGCGGGCCACCAATTGCTGGGTCATCTCGGGCGTCCCGGCGAGAAAGAGCCACCGCTTGGGATCGGCGCCCATCCGGTGCGCGTAGTCGGTGAGGGCCTGCGGGTTATCGTGCTCGGGATCGATCGAGATCGAGACCAGCCGGACGTTCTCGGTCCGCGCCACCATCGCCTGGAGGCCGGTGAGCTGGTGGCTGACCGCCGGGCAGGGACCGGGGCATTCGGTGAAGAAGAACTGGGCCACCCAGATCTTGCCGAGGAGGGTCTGGTCGGTGACCTCCTGGCCGTCGGCATCATGCATGAGGAACGAGCCGACGGGGGCGATCTTCGGCAGGTGGGAGTCGGCGGCCCGGGCCTCGGCGGCCGCGATCGTGTGCCGGAAGGAGCGAAAGGCGAGCGCGGCGGTGAGGCCGACGATCACCAGGACGATCAGGGTCCAGAGAAAGCGGTGGAGCGGACGATTGAAATCGCTCACAGCTATCAGGCTAGGGATTGCGTACCGTCATCCGGTCAGTGAGGAGGATGGCGAGATAGGTCAGGGCCGCGCTGAAAAGGACCATGACGAGGCCGGAAACCAGCGGATCGAGCATCGCCGGGGTCCGCGCCATCCCCGGCTCGAGCGCGAGGCGAAGAAGGGTGAGGCCGTAGGAGAGGGGGTTGCAGCGGATCAGCCATTGCAGCCAGCCCGCCGAGCCGCCGGGCGGGAAGAGGGCGCCGGAGAGAAACCAGAGCGGCATCAGAAAGAGGTTCATGATGGCGTGAAAGCCCTGGGTTGAATCAAGCGGCCAAGCGATGAGGTAGCCGAGCGCGGTGAGACCGAGGCCGAGGAGGATGACGGTGCCGAGGAAGAGGAGAAAGGCGAGGACCGAGAACGGCAGGCCGAAGCCGAGCGCCAGCAGATAGATCACCAGGCATTGTGCCAACGCCAGGAAGGTGCCGCCGAGGAGCTTGGCCAGGACGAAGGCGGCGCGTGGGATCGGCGAGACCAGGACGCCTTGGAGGAAGCCCTCCCGCCGGTCCTCGATGATCGAGATGGTCGAGAAGATCGCCGTGAAGAGGACGATCAGGAGGAGGGTGCCGGGGAAGAAATAATGAAGATAGGAAACGGTGCTCGCCGCAGGGCCGGTGCTCGCCGCCGGACCGTTGGCTCCCCCGCTGAACGATTTCCCCACTCCCGAGCCGATCAGGAACCAGAAGACCAGCGGCGTCGCCAGGGCGCCGATCACCCGGTTCCGCTGGCGGAGGAAGCGGACGATCTCGCGGCGGGTGAGGGTGCGGACGGCGAGAATGAAATCGCTCATGGGGGAACTCATTTGTGGCCCTTGGCCTTGGCCGGAACAGCTTCCCCGCCGGTGACGAAGGCGCGGCCGGTAAGCCGGGTGAAGACGTTTTCCAGCGAGGGGGGCGCCAGGGTGAGGCCGACGATCTGGCGGCGGAAGCGGCGCAGGACATGGTTGAGGAGATCGCGCTCCGCTTCGTCGCCGTTGGGAATGGGGAGGTCGAGGAAGTTGCCGCGCACGTCCGATTCGATGGAGAGCTCGCGGCGGAGGCTGTCGCGCAGGGTCTCGGCGTTCTCGCACTGGAGGGTGAGGACCGAGCCGCCGACCTGCCGCTTGAGCGCCTCGGGAGTATCGAGCGCCACCCGCTTCCCCTCGTCGAGGATAAGGAGGCGGTCGCACCACTCGGCCTCATCGAGGAAGTGGGTGGTCATCAGGATGGTCAGCTTCTCCGTCTGGCGCAAGGCGCGGAGATATTCCCAGAGCTCGCGGCGGGCGGAGGGATCGAGGCCAGTGCTCGGCTCGTCGAGGATGAGGACGGCGGGGCGGGGGACGAGGCTCTTGGCGACCTCCACGCGGCGCTGCAGGCCGCCCGAGAGGGTCTCGACCAGGTCCCGGCGCCGGGAACCGAGCGAGAACCGCTCCAGCAGCGCGTCGACGCGGGCGGCCAATTCGGCCCCGCGCAGGCCGTAGAGATGGCCGTGGGCGTCGATGTTTTCCTGAACGGTGAGCTTCTTATCGAGGCTGGGAGATTGAAAGACGACGCCGAGACGGCGACGGGCCAAGGCACCCTCCTCGGGATAGAGATGCCCGGCCAACCGGATCGTGCCGAAACCGGCGGCGACCGGCACCAGGGTCGAGAGGAGCCGGAACAGGGTGGTCTTGCCGCTGCCATTCGGCCCGAGGACGCCGAAGATCTCTCCCTCCGTCACCTCGAAGCTAACGGCATCGAGGGCGCGGCGTTCGCCGTAGGTGTAAGTCACCCCCTGACAAGAGACGGCGGTCGCGGAGGCAATGGGGGCAAGAGGGGCCGGGGCCATGAAGGCAGGGATTTTTGGGCATTGCGGGCCCAATGTCAAATGCCCTGCGAAAGTGTGAATGCCTTAGTTGACGCGGAGAGCGGACACCTCGGAAGCGGAAAGTTCCGCAGCCGTCTTCCTGGGCGAATCAGGCGGCGACGTTCAAAGCCGTCCCCGCGCTGGGCCGGGGCGCCTTGTAACGTCCGAAGGAATTGTAGGAAGGGTAGCCGACCAGTTCGGCCGAATCGGTCGCCTGCTGGGTGGCGGGAGTGAGATCCTGGCGCTCGCTGGCCTGATGCCTGACAGGGGCGTCAGGGGTGGCCGTGGAATTATCGTCCGGATCAATGTTGGTCGAGGTGCCGGTCTCCCCGGTGATCCTCGCCGACGCTTCCTGGGCCTGGCTGATATCATCGGCGCTCTCCCCGTGCGAGGTCCGATTGACCTGGGAACGGAGGAGCGAGCTCTGCAGAATCGAGCTTGCCGTGGAGGCGCCAACCGGAGCGGACGTCATATCGGTAGCCTGGACCTGTACGGGAAAATGTCAAGTCAAGGTGGGATGCGCGGGGAATCGCCCAGGCACATAGGAGATCTTTGAATTGGACCTCTCCGAACCACCCAAAGAGCATGACTTGGCAGTCGAATATTCTAAGATGGACTTCATGGGGAAAGCTTTGCGGCTAGGAGGGAAGCCAGAATTAACTGGATCCATGAAGTCTTTCCGCTGGCTCGCAATTATCCTGCTCCTCTTGGCGGTGGTCATTTTGGGCCAACCGAGCCCGCCCATGCGATCCGGTTCTCTTTATCTCCGCGTGGGCTTTGGGCTGGGTTTTCTTTTGACGCTGCCAGCCCTCTTTTCTTTTAAGAGATTCTGGCGCCTCATTCCGGGTTTTTTCGCCGTCATCTTCCTGTTCGCATTGGGTTCTGATCTGCTGGGCTACAATCCCGAACCTTCCGGGGTTAATAGCGCGCGGGCTCGTGCAATGGCCACGCAGCTTAAAATGGCCGTTCAGGGCTATGATAGGGAATACGGTCACTGGCCGCCGACCGATGCGGACGGCCGGATCGACAATCATTTGCTCTACCGGATTTTGACCGGTCAGGATCCGGTCAATAATCCCAGGCAAATCCTATTCATGGAATTCAACCTCCTGGATCTCGACGACCCAAATCATCCGACGGTTTTCGTCGATCCCTGGTGGAAGAAGAGCGGGGAAAATCCTCTACAAACCTACACGGTCACCGTTCACAGAGACGATGTGAACGTCTCCGATCCTGGAAGGCCGGACGGTAAAAAGATCAACGCGGATCCGAATCGATTTATTTATCCGTTCCAATGACGCCGGGGAGCGGTTAACCCAGCTGATTGATGCGGGGCGATCTCACCCGCTGCCGGGCAGCCCCTCGACGATCACGGCGCGGTAGCTGGCTCCCTTGAAGCGGTGCTGCACCACTTTCTGGTAGACGGGACTGTCGTACCAGGCGCGGGCGGCTTCGATGGAGGGGAATTTGGCGATGACCACCCCTTCGACCTCGTTCCCCTCCAGGGTGACATGGGGGCCATAGGCGGCGAGGATTTCGACGGAATGACCCTGGAAGGTGGGGCCTACCTGGGCCGAATAGGCATCCATTTCGGCTTGATTCAGGGTCTGGTCGCGGATGAAGACGGCGTAGGCGGGCATGATTTACTCCTGGGGTGGGGGCATGGGGTTTTGTTGCGAGAGGCTTTGGTGAAGGATTTGCTCGAAAAGGATCTTCTCGACGCGGTCGACGGTGGTGACGTTTCGATTGATCTTGGTCAGCAGGTTGGCCCCCTGCATCGCGGTGACGAGGAAGGCGGCGGTCTCGTCGCAATCGAGGTCGGCGGGCGCGTCCCCCGATTGCACTGCCGCTTTCAGGGCCGAGGCGAAGGAGGACTGGACCTCGGCGAAGATCGCCAGGATCCGCTCGCGGATCGCCGGGTGATCGCTCGCCTCGGCGGTGAAGTTGCCGTAGAGGCAACCGTTGCGGGCGTTGCTCTCGTTGAGGTGGGCCTTGTTGGCGGCGAAGTAATTCCGCAACCGGACCAGGGGCGGGAGTTCCTCGTTCAGGAGCGTCCGCCGCATCGTCTCGCGGCCGCTGACGAAGTAGAGATCGATCACCTCGAGGGCGAAGGCCTCTTTCGAGGCGAAATGATTGGTGAACGATCCAAGCGTTGCTCCCGCCGCCTTGACGATGTCGCGGACGCTGGCGGAGCCGAAGCCCCGCTCATGGACCACGCGGAGCCCTTCGCTCAGGATCTTGTCCCGGTAGGATGGCTTGGGCATATCTAAATATGGGTTTTCACGGCTGGATGTCTAGTGCGGCAGACTGGGCTCAGGCGTAGACCGCCTCCTTTTCCGTGCGGAAGGGGGCGAAGTCGGTGTAGCTCTTCTCGGTCCCGCCCCAGAAGGCGGAACGGTCGTAGGGCGTCAGCGGCCAGCGGTTCTTCAAGCGCTCCGGCAAATCGGGGTTCGAGGTGAAGGAGCGGCCGAAGGCCACCAGATCGGCATCGCCCCGGGCCAGGATCTCCTCGGCGGTCTCGCGAGAGAAGCCGCCAGCGACGAGGATCGTGCCGCGATAGAATTTCCGCAGCGTGGCTGAGGCGATCGGCGCCTCGCCCTCGGCGTTCTCCCGGGCCACATCCCCGGCGACCCGGGGCTCGATGACGTGGAGATAGGCGAGCGGTAGATCATTCAGCTTCTCCGCGACATGGGTGAAGAGGGCTGTCGGATTGCTGTCATGCATCTCGTTGAAGGTGCCGCTGGGACCGACGCGGATGCCGACCCGCCCTGGGCCCCAGACGGAGACGAGCGCCTGAGCGACTTCGAGAAGGAACCGCGCACGGTTCTCGATCGAACCGCCGTATCCGTCGGTTCGCTTGTTGGAGCCGTCTTGGAGAAATTGGTCGAGGAGATAGCCATTGGCGGAATGGATCTCAACGCCGTCGAGCCCGGCCTCCCGGGCCCGCTCGACAGCCTTGCGGAAGTCCTCGACGATTCCCGCGATTTCCTGGCGGGTAATCTCCCGCATTGGCGAGGCCGGGACGAACTCCCCATTGAGGAAGGCATGGCCGTGATAGGGGACGACCGAGGGGGCGAGCGGTGCCGCGCCTCCGGGCTGCAGGGCGACATGCGAGGTCCGTCCGACATGGGTCAACTGGGCGAAGACGACGCCTCCCTTCGCATGGACCGCCTCCGCGATCTTGCGGAAGCCGGTGGTCTGGCCGTCCTCGTAGAGGGCGGGCGCGCCCTGGTAGCCATTGCCGGTCCGGGAGACCGCCGCCGCCTCGATGATCACCAGGCCGCCCTTGGAGGCGCGCTGGCCATAATGGGTTACCATGATCTCGCTGGGGCTTTCGTCGGGATTGGAGCGGAGCCGGGTGAGGGGCGGCATCACCACCCGGTGCTGCAGGCGCCGGGGGCCGAGTTGATAGGAAGAGAAGAGCTTTTCTTGAGGATTCATCGGTTTTCTCGATTAGGGTTGGGAAGGGAGGCTTATCGGGCGGCCAACAGAGCCTCTTCCTTGTGGAAGAACGGATAGTCGGTGTATCCCTTCTCGGTCCCACCGTAGAAGGTGGCGCGGTCGTAGGGATTGAGCGGCAGGCCGAGCTCAAGCCGCCGGGGCAGGTCGGGGTTGGCAATGAAATGCCGCCCGAAGGCGACCAGATCGGCGATGCCGTCGAACACTGCGGCCTCGGCATCGCGGGGCTCGAAGCCGCCGGCGGCGACGATCGTCCCGGTAAAGATCGAGCGGAGCCAGGCCGCCGCGACGGGCGCGGCCCCTTCTTCGATCAACTCGGAGCCTTTCACCCGCGGCTCGACGACGTGGAGATAGGCCAGCTTGAACCGATTGAGCTGTTCCGCGACGTAACCGAAGAGGGCCGTCGGGTCGCTGTCATGCATCTCGTTGAAGGCGCTGCTCGGCGAGATCCGCACCGCTACCCTCCCATCGCCCCAGACTGAGGCCACGGCCTCCGTCACCTTCAAGAGGAGCTGGGCACGGTTCTCGATCGAGCCGCCGTAGGAATCGGTCCGCTGGTTGGAGCCGTCCTGGAGGAACTGGTCGAGGAGGTAGCCATTGGCGGCATGAAGTTCGACGCCGTCGAAGCCGGCTTCCCGGGCCCGCTCGGCGGCCTGGCGGAAGGCTTCGATGATGGCGGGAATCTCCTTGAAAAGGAGCGCCCGGGCAGGCGAGACCGGCACCCAGCCATTGCGGGTGAAGGCGACGCCCTCGAACCGAACCGCCGAGGCCGTGACCGGCGCCTCCCCGCCCGTCATCTCGACGTGCGAGACCCGGCCGACGTGCCAGAGCTGGGCGAAGATCTTGCCGCCCTTGTCATGGATCGCCGAGATGACCTTCCGCCATCCGGCGACCTGGGCCTCGTTATAGAGGCCGGGGGCGCCGAGATAGCCGCGTCCGGTGACGGCGACGGTGGTCGCCTCGGTGATGAGGAGGCCGCCCATCGAGGTGCGCTGGCCGTAATATTCGGCCATCAGGTCGGTGGGGACGCCTTCCTCACCGGCGCGGAGCCGGGTGAGGGGGGCGAGCACCACGCGATGGGCGAGCGCGAGGGCGCCGACGCGAACGGGGGAGAAGAGTGTGGTCATGGAAGTAGGGAGTTGAAGGGTTGGATGAATTTCTGAATGGATTCAGGCCTTGCCGCCGAAGCTGACGTAATCGTCGAGCTCGATGGCGTCGAACCAGCTCTTGATATCCTCGCGGGTCTTGCTGTGCTGCCCGACGTATTCGGCGAAGCCTTCCAGCGTCTCGGTGTCGCTGTCGGGGCCGCGCTTCTCGAAGTAGGCCGACCAGGACTCGATCTCCCACGGAGTGCGCGGGGTCTTGGCGTTTTCCTGCACCCAGGCGAGGATCTCGCCGTCGCCCTTGCCGGCGGCCAGCTCTTTCAGCAGTGCCTCGGGGTCGAAGCCGAGGAACCGGACCAAGTGCTGGTCGGTGCCGGAGTTGTAATTATACTCGCCGTTCTTCTTGGCGAGGGTGGCGCGGCCCTTGTCGAGCATCCGGGCGAGGATGACGTAGCCGCCGAGGCGGACGCGGAAGCTGCGGGGAGGGCGCTGAGTGAGGTCGGTGTAGGCGATCTTGGGAGTGGTAGAGGTGCTCATGGGAGTGGTTTTAGTTATTGGTTGGGTTGTTTTATTGGGTTGGTTGATTAGAGGGCCGACTTGCCGCCGTTGACGGCGATCGACTCTCCGCTGATGAACGAAGCCTTGGCGGAAGCGACGAAGACGACCGCCGCGGCGATCTCCTCGGGGCGGCCGACCCGCTTGAGGGGGATCTGATCGACGAGGAAAGCCTTCACCTCTTCGCTGCCCGCGAAGCGATTCAGCATTCCAGTCTCAACCGGGCCGGGGGCGACGACATTGACGCGGACTCCGTAAGGAGCCCCTTCGAGCGCCGCCGACTTGGTCAGGCCTTCGACCGCGTGCTTGCTGGCGACGTAGACCGAGGCGCCGGGAGCGCCGATCCGGCCGAAGGTGGAGGAGATATTAACGATGCTGCCGCTCTTCTGGCCGGCCATCACCCGCAGCTCATGCTTCAGGCTGAGCAGGACGCCGAGGACATTGGTATCGAAGGTCGCCGCATAGGTTTCGGCGGTCTGATCGACGATCGGGCCGGGCTGGCCTTCGGTTCCCGCGTTATTGACCGCGACATCGAGGCGTCCAAAGCGCTCGACCGTATGGTCTACTAATTGGCGAACCTCTTCTTCATGGCGGACGTCGGCCTGGATGAACTCGGCTTCAGCGCCGAGGGTGCGGAGTTCGGTAGCCAGCGCTTGGCCTTCGGCATCGCGGCGGCCCGAGACGACGACGCGGGCGCCTTCCTGGGCGAAGGCAATCGCGGTAGCGCGGCCGATGCCGGTGAGGGCGCCAGTGATCAGGACGACAGGGGAATTCGAAGCGGTGGTTTGGGTGCTCATTGGAGTTTCTTTCTTTGATTATTGATGGGTTGACTGACTTTCTTTAAAAAATATATACATACGTATGTACGTTATGTCAATCGAGAATCGGAAATGAAATGAGAAAACCCCTGAAAGAATGTTAACTCATTGATTATCAAAATAATTTTCCGAATGCCTTTTTATCGAAAAATTTTTGATAACCGGGTGTTTGCCGAGGAAAATCGGAAAGCGGACCGCCCTCGTGGAATCCCGGAGGCCAAGCCGGGCTCTTAAAACCGGAAGGTCGCCTTGACCCGTTTGGAGACGAGGAAATAAGGGATCCAGATGGCCGCATGTACGGCTGCCTTCACCAGATCGTGATTGGAATCCGCCGTCAGCTTCAGCGCCGAGGGCAGGTGATGAACGAGGAGGTCGTCGATGAGCGATGCGATCAACGACACGCTCAAGAGCCAGATCATGACTCCCGGCAGGCTCGCCCGCCGTTTCCAGAGGAGCAGGAGGGCGAGGATGGAGAAGACCACGGCATAGAGATGGAAAAGAATCTCGAAGAGAAGGGCGGGCGCCCAGACCGGGTTATAAGCCGAATTTCCCGGCACCGTCAGCAGGCTCCAGCGGGCGATGTCCCAGACGGAGGCATAATTGCTCACTAGCAGCTTGATCCCATCGCCGATGCCGAAGAGATATCCGAAAATCACCACGAGCAGCCATCCGCCGATCCCTTCATAGGCCGCGATTGCGGGAGAAAGAGGGAGGGGGAGTCCTGGCCGCTGCCCATAGATGCGGAAGGCGATATAGAAAAAAATCACGAGTGCCAGGAAGCCCATGGTGAAGGCCAGCCAGTTCGGTTGAAAGGAGGTCGGCGCCGGTTGCTTGGGCTGAGGGGAAGGCGGCAGATAGGTGAGGTTGTAATCGAGGTTGTTTTTGGTTTTTTCCACCGCGTCGTGGTAGTCGGCGATGTCCTTGGGCAACACATCGGCGACCAGGCTTTGATAGTGGTAGTTGAAGTGGACGATGCTCCCATCCACGGAGGGATCGTCGCTGAGGGTGAAATAGGGCGTGACGACGGGAGAGGGCGTCGAGCTGACATTCCAATTCTCGAACAGGTGGACCTCGATATTCTCGGCGATGTCGTAGGAATCGCCGATATGGTAGGGGGATTTCCGCTGCGGCGAGGGGGCGGTGCCGATCGCGTCGGAAACCAGGGTGGGGCGGAAGACGGCCTTCCACTCGGAAGTCGGCGTCTCCCGTTTCCAGAGATCGGGAACCGAATAGCTTTCCCAAGTCTCGAAGCGGTTGTCATTGGGAAAATCCTGATAACGGAGGGGCTTCTCGGTTTTGATCTTCGGGAAGAAATTGGCGTAGTAGGTGAGGCAATCCTTCTGGACGGTCTCGACGCTCGATTGGGCGAAGGTCGAGCGCTCCGAATCGGCCCGCTCGCCCTGGAAGACGCTGTGGACCTCCAGCGAGACTGGGGCCTCCACCGATTTGACGGTGTAGAGGTCCTCAATCTTCTCCCGGGAGAGCGATGCGGGGGATCTTTCGATGGGAGTCAGGGCATCGTTTCCTTCCTTGATGAGGAGCGCCTGTTTGAAGTCATCGATATAGAAATCCTTGAGGAGCCCCCGTTGATCGGAGCGGGTGGTGTCGATCCAATAGGGATGATGGTCGATGACCGCCTGGACGATGACGTGGTCGAAGGCGAAGGGGGAGGGCAGCTGTTTGCCGGTCTCCTGCAGATAGTCCGTATTGACGAGGGCGGGATAGGCTTCGATCCCCAGCGTGCGCAGCAGGGCGACGCAGAGCAGGGCCTTGTCCTTGCAGTCCCCGAAGCGGTTTCCATAAACCTGCGCGGGGGGATTCGGCTGGTGCGAGCTCGCGCCCATTTCGATGCCCAGGTAGCGGACATCGTCCTGGACGAGACGGATGACGGCCAGCGCCCGGTCCTCGTCGCCCGCGTGGTCCTTGGCGATCTGGGCGACCTTCTCCTGCAGTTCCTTGGAAAGCGGGGCGGTGAACGGATAGATCGAGAGGGCCCAATCGACGACTTCCTTCCACGATTGAAACTCGGAGATCTCCACCCAGCCATAGGAATCGTACCAGGACGGCGTGTCATCCTCCTCGGAGAAGGCGGGCACCTCCTTGTTCTGCCAGGTCAGCAGTTCTCCGTGATTGGCGGTCTCGGTCCGGGTTGGCTCCAGGGAGTAGCCGTAATCCTTGAAGGCGACCGTCCGCCCGGGCGGGAGGATCAATTGATGGCGGAAGAGGTGGACCGGGCTCGACCAGGTCGTCGAGAAGGAGTCGATGAACTTCCCGTGGAAGACCGGATTGGCGCCGGTGATCGTGTAGGCGTAGTCGATCTCGTCCCCGACGCGGATGTCCTGCAGGTGGCAAACCACCGAGAGCCGCCCGTCGAGCATTTGCGAGTCGAGGTTTTCCTCCCGGTGCAGCACCTGGAACTTCTCGTCGCGGAGGCGGTTCTGCCAGACGCCGTCCCGTTTGATCTTCAGCCAATTCATGGCGAAGCCCTGGCAACTCGGATCGTAATCGATGCGGATTTCCGATCCATCCTCCAGGCCATGCTGGTTGGCCACCCGCTGGGTGTAATGGGAGAAGTCGGTCCGGGGAGCGGCCAATTGCTGGCAATCGACCAGGATATAATCGAGGCCGCCCTCGATCTCGGTCGATTTCGAGAGGGGGACGGTGTCGGGATCGAGCGGCTTGACCCAGGAGGGGGCGGGAACGCCGATCGTGAAGCCCGTGCCCGGCAAATCGTCGGCCCCCCGGGCGGCCGCGAGCGAAAAAGTTCCCACCACCCATAACCCCAGGAGGAACCGGCACATGGGAGAGAGTTAATGATCGGGAGGGAACTTGTCCAGCCCTCCCGGGAAGCGCGGGATGTGCTACCTTGGCCGATGAAACCGGCATCCAACCCGCCCGTCCCTTCCGGGCCGCCCTCCGGGAAGAAAGGAAAGCGCTCGGGCCTGGTCCGTTTCTTCGCCTGCCTCGGGCCCGGATTCATCACCGGCGCGGCCGATGACGATCCTTCGGGGATCGCGACCTATTCGATCGCCGGAGCCCAGGCGGGGACCTCCCTGCTCTGGTCGGCTCTCTTCACCTGGCCGTTGATGATGGCGGTGCAGGCGGTCTGCGCCCGGATCGGCATGGTGACCGGGGAGGGCCTCGCCCACTCCCTGCGCGCGAAGTTCCCCCGCCCCCTCCTGATCGTGGCGATCACCGCCCTGCTGATCGCCAACACCATCAACGTGGCCGCCGATCTCTCGGCGATGGCCGATGCGGGAGCGATGCTGATCCATGTGCCCGCTCCTTTTCTGGTGATTCTGTTCGGAGTGCTCATCACCTATGCCACGGTGCGCTTTTCCTACACCCGGATCGCCGGCATCCTCAAGTGGCTGGCATTGGCGTTGACGGCCTACATCGTCACCGCCCTGATGCTCGGTCCCGATTGGAAGCGGGTGCTGCATGACACCTTTCTTCCCTCCCTGCCCAAGAATCATCAACAATGGAGCACGCTGGTGGCGATCCTTGGGACGACCATCAGCCCCTACCTCTTCTTCTGGCAGAGCGCCCAGGAGGTCGAGGAGGAGAAGAAGCTGGGCCGGGCCGTGATTCTCAAGCGGCAGGGGGCGACCCGGGAGGAGCTGGCGGTGCGGCGCCTCGATGTCGGCGTCGGCACCTTCTTCTCGAATCTGGTGATGTATTTCATCATCCTGACCACCGCGCTTACCCTCCACGTCCACGGCATCGTCCAGATCGAGACCTCCCGGCAGGTCGCCGAGGCGCTGCGGCCCCTGGCGGGTGGATTTACCGTCCTGCTCTACACCCTGGGTCTGCTGGGAGTCGGGTTCCTGGCGATTCCGACCCTCACGGGATCGGCGGCCTACGCCTTTGCCGAGACCTTCCGCTGGACCCACGGGCTCGATCGGAAATTCGTCCAGGCCCGCTCCTTCTACCTTCTCATTATTCTCTCCGGCCTGATCGGCATCGGTCTGAACTTCGCCCACGTCAGTCCGGTCGATGCCCTCTATTGGTCGGCGGTGATCAACGGATTGCTGGCCCCGTTCCTGCTGGTCGGCATCTTCTGGGTTGCCTGCGACGCGAAGCTGATGCAGGGCCTGCCTCCCTCGAAATGGGTATTGGGCGGCGTGGCGCTGGCGGCCTTGGCGATGTTCGTCGCCGGAGTGGCGATGTTCCTGGTTTGAGAACCGAATCCCGAGGTCACTCCTTGTCGGGCTCGGAGACCGCCATCTTGTACTTGTAGACCATTTCCCCGCCGTACCACCCGGCCACGGTGATGAAAAGGACGCCGAATCCGGCCAGCGCCACCGGCAGGAGGCTGGAGGTCTGCGCGGCCTGCTCCCCCCAACGAAGCGCGAAACTCGCGCCGAAAATCGCCAGCGCGCCGACGTTGAGAATGAGGTGGGCCACCGCGATCTTTTTCAGCCGTCCCTTGCCGGTGATCCCCGCATAATCGACGAGCCCCGGCGCCGCCGCGACCACGGCACCGATCAAGCCACCGCCAATGCAGAAGAAGGCGGTCTCCTTCCAGGCGTAATTCGACGAAAGGAAAAGATAGACCAGATCCGCGACGAAGCCGAAGGTCCAAAGCCCGATGGGAAAGGCGACGAGAATCGGGTGCAGCGGATGTCCGGCGATCGAGGCAGAGCTTTTCATGAAGGAAGGTAATCCTTCAGGCCGCCGCCGCAACTCTCCGAGCGAAAAGAAACTGACGGGCGGCATTGCAGATTGCCCAAGACGCCGGGCATCGGATTTGATTCGCGCGCCATCGGGCCGGCTTCTATCGTGTTTGTAAAAGAAGCGCATGTCCGTCCCGTCCATCCCTATTCCCCTATCGACCGAGCAGTTGCAGGCCGCCGCCGAACTTCTGGAAAAGATTGCGGCGAACCGCGCCGTGCTCGACGAATTGTCCGAGAGCGACCGCACCCGGCTGTTGACGGCGGCGGGCGATCTCTTCTGCCCGGACGTCGCGGTCCGGCGGCGGGTGGTGAAGGAGAGGGTCCGTCGGCATAAGGCGGAGAAGCTGCGGCGGGACCAGTCCAAACTGAACGAAACCGGCATTCGCCAGCTCCGCCGCCAATCCGTCTTCACCACCCCGAACGTTTTCCCGCCCCGCGATTTCCAGCAGCAGGAAATCGCCGGCGATCCCGGGTTCCGCGAGGTTGTCGAGCCGCAAAACTGCTACATCTGCAAGCAGGATTACTCAGCCATCCACCATTTCTACGACCAGCTCTGTCCGGCCTGCGCCGAGCTGAACTGGTCCAAACGGAGCGAGACCGCCGACCTGCGCGGGCGGGTGGCGCTCCTCACCGGCGGACGGGTGAAGATCGGCTATCAGGCCGGCATCAAGCTGCTGCGGGCTGGCGCCTATCTCATCGTCACCACCCGCTTTCCCCGCGATTCGGCGGTCCGCTACGCGGCGGAACCTGATTTCGCCGAATGGGGCCACCGGCTCGAGATCTTCGGTCTCGACCTCCGCCATACCCCGAGCGTCGAGGCGTTCTGCCGCCATCTCACCGCCACCCACGGGCGGCTCGACTTCATCGTCAACAACGCCTGCCAGACCGTGCGGCGGCCGCCCGATTTCTACGAGCATATGATGGAGCGGGAGAACGGCCCACTCCATGTCCTGCCGGAGCCCGCGCGCAAACTGCTGGGCGCGTACGAGGGATTGCGCGGGTATCATCTCCCTTCGCCGGGAGAGGAGCTGACGCCAACGACGACGGGAGCTGCGGCGTCAACGCCTGGCCTCGTCCACGCCGCCGCCCTTTCGCAGGTGCCGCTGCTCCCGGAGGAATTCGCCGCCGCCAACACCTCCAAGCAGCTCTTTCCCCAAGGCCGCCTCGATCAGGACCTGCAGCAGGTCGACCTGCGGGAGAAAAACTCATGGCGCCTGATGCTGGCCGAGGTCTCCTCGGTCGAGCTGCTCGAGGTGCAACTGGTCAACGCCATCGCCCCTTTCATCCTCAATGCCCGCCTCAAGTCGCTGATGCTGCGGACCCCGGGGCGGGACAAGCACATCGTCAACGTCTCGGCGGTGGAGGGGCAGTTCTACCGCAAGTTCAAGACCACCCGCCATCCCCACACCAACATGGCTAAGGCGGCGCTGAACATGATGACGCGGACCTCGGCGGCCGACTACCACGTCGACGGCATCCACATGAATGCCGTCGACACCGGCTGGGTGACCGACGAGGACCCGGCGCAGATCGCCGAGCGAAAAACCCAGGAGCACCGCTTCCATCCCCCGCTCGACATCGTCGACGGCGCGGCCCGCATCGTCGATCCGATCATCGCGGGGGTCAACACCGGCCAGCACCTTTGGGGCAAGTTCCTCAAGGACTACCGCGAGACCGATTGGTGACGGGGGCGGCCTGCTTTGATCGCGGAATGAAAAAGACAAATCCCTTTGCCTTCGATCCGGAGGAGGCCCTCCGCCATCTGCGGGCCGCCGATCCGTCTCTTGCCGCCCTGATCGACCGCCACGGTCCATTCGTCCTGGAACCGAGCCGGGCCAAGAGCCTCTTCGAGGCGTTGCTTCGGTCGATCGTCTACCAGCAGCTGCATGGCAAGGCCGCCGCCACCATCCTCGGGCGGGTGCTGGCGCAATTGAAGGCGCGGGGGGGAGCGCTCCACGAGGCAATCGCCAAGTGCTCGGACGAGGAGCTCCGGCAGGCCGGACTTTCGCGGAACAAGCTCCTGGCGGTCCGCGATCTCCACGCCAAATGTCTCGACGGGACGGTCCCGACGCTGCGGGAGGCGCGGGAGATCGGCGACGAGGAATTGATCGCCCGGCTCACCCAGGTGCGGGGAATCGGTCCCTGGACCGTCCACATGCTCCTCATTTTTCATCTAGGCCGTCCCGATATCCTCCCCACCGGCGATTTCGCCGTCCGGCTCGCCTTCAAGAATCTCTATAAAAAGCGCCGCGATCCGACCCCGGCGGTAATCCTCAAGCACGCCCGCCGCTGGCAACCCTACCGCTCCGTCGCAAGCTGGTATCTTTGGCGCTCGCTCGATTAGGGCTCACTTGTACGCGTTATCGCAAAAAACTGGCTCAATTCCTGGCGCCTCCTGCCGATACATACTTTCAAGGAGATAGGATGGCTTCGAAAGGTGTCAGTAATGGGATTTTGATCGGCGCGGCCTGCATGGTCGTCGCCGGTCTAATGGCGGCGGTAGTTCTGAGCGGTTGCGGACCGGCGAAGGCCGCCCCGGAACTCGACATCACCGGCACCAGTTGGTCCGATCCGAAGGCTCCGGCCAATACCTACACCTTCTGGAAGGCGGGAGCCTGCACGGCTAAATACGATGACCGGACCTTCTCGGGCCGCTGGACGCAGAGCGGAAAATCGGTGAATTTCACCATCGACGGCGACGGCGGCCCGGTCGTCTTCCACATGATCCTCGGCCAGGGGGAGATGAACGGGGACGGCTTCCCGCCCGGCGGCGAGAAATCGATATTCGTGAACCTGGTCCGGCTGGAGGGACCGTAAAGGCGGAAGCCTACGGCGAATCGTCGGCGACGGTCTGGATCACCCACCGCCCGTCTTCCTGCGTCCAATTGACGAAGCTGGTGCCGACATAGGAGGGGAGCCGGTAACTGTTCCCGCTGCGGGCCCAGGCGGAAAGGGGATAGCGGTTCATCCGGTCGGAATAGCGGTAGGCATCGGTGCCGACGAAGAACTCGAAATAGAGGCCTCCCTTCCCGAGGAACTGGTCCTTGGTCTCCTCATAGGTGAACGAGCTGGTCGTCACCACGTTCGAGGTCCCGGCCCGGTAGGAGAAGAAGCGCCAGGGGCGGTCGTTCGAGAGGAGGGCGAGCATGCCGTAGGGATCGTGCTCGCGGATCGCGTGGATGTAGGCGCCCATGGCGTCGTCGAGATCGTCGGCCCGGACCGGGGCGGACACCGACAGGAAAACAACGATCAGCATGGCCCCGAGGAGTCCCCCCAAGGCGACCCGCCCGCCGGGAGTCGTTCTTGTGCGCATCCGCCTGATATAAGTTTTTTTACTTAGAGGATCAAACTATTACGCCGCGCACTGAAAAATTCATTTTCCGCAGGGCCTCGGCGATGGCGGCAGGGCGGTCGCCCTGGATGACGATCTCCCGCCCGTCGACGGTTCCGCCGCAGCCGAGCTGCTTGCGCAGCACCCGGGCCAGTTCCTCCAGCGCCGGAGCGGGCAGCGTTCCCGCCCCGGGGAAGCCCGAGACCACCACCACGGTCTTGCCGCCCCGGTTCTTGGTTTCGCGGCGCAGGATCACCCGGCCCCGCGATTTGGCGGGAGCGGGCTCGGCGGCGGAAGCTGTGGGCGCCGGTGGGGTTTCCGGGGGCGGGGGGCGGAGGGCGGCGGCGTCGAGGTTCTGGAGGGCGGAGAAGGGATCGGCCTGGAGCGGGGTTGCGGCGGCGTCGAGGGCGATCTTTCCGGGGCGCTTTTCTTTCATCGGCGGCTCTATTGTCGCATGAAGGGGACTCTGCTAGAAACTTTTTTCACCCGCTCCCCGCACCCCTGGCCGATGGATCATCTCTCACTCAAGAAGCTAAAAGAGCTAAAGGCCCAGGCGGTACAGCTCTATGAGCAGGGGAAATATCCCCGGGCCGGCGAACTCTTCTCCGAACTCCGGCAGCGCGATCCCGGCGATATCGACGCCTATAACTTCCTCGGCCTGATCGGCCTGCAGACCGACGACCTGCCAGCGGCCAAGGAGGCCTACGAGACGGCCCTGCGGCTCGACACCGAGAACGCCGACCTCTGGAACAACCTCGGCCTGGTCCTCTGCAAGATGAAGCTCTGGCCGCTGGCCGAGAAGTGCATGCGGGCCGCGCTCAAGCTCGCCCCCCATCAGGTCCCCTCGCAATTCAACCTGGGCCGCACCCTCCTTTCCCAGTCCCAATTCGAGGAGGCCTCCGCGCTCTTCGCCGGGCTGCCGAAAGAATACGGCGCCAACCACGAGTACCAGTTCATGGTCGGCACCTGCCACTTGCGGCTCAACCGCCTCGAGGCCGCCGAGACGGCTCTCCGCCGCGCCCTCGAACTGAGCCCAGGGCTGGTCGAAGGCTACAACAATCTCGGAGTGACCCTCCGTTTGCAGGGGAAGGTCGGCGAGGCGATGGCCCTTTTCGAGGAGGCGTTGCAGCTCCAAGAGAGCCATCCGGAGACCCATATCAATCGGGCGACCCTCCGGCTCCTCCAAGGCGATTTCGCGCAGGGGTGGAGCGAGTTCGAGTACCGGTTCACCTCCTACCGGCTCCTTTTCGGCACCGAGGAGTTGACCATGGAGCGGTGGAACGGGGAGCCGATGCCGGGGAAGACGATCCTCCTCCTCGCCGAGCAGGGCTTGGGCGATACCCTTCAGTTCGTCCGTTTCGCCGAACAGGTGCGGGCCCGCTGCGGGCGGGTGATCCTCGAATGCCAGAAGAACCTGGCCCGCCTTCTGCGCGGCGTGGCGGGGATCGACCAGATCATCCTCCAGGGCCCGAGCCAGCCTCCCCGCCCCCCCTTCGACAGCTGGGCTCCGCTCCTCAGCCTTCCCCGCTTCTTCACCCCCACGCTCGAGTCGATCCCGGCGCCGGTTCCCTATTTGGGGCGCAGCCTGCCCGCCCGGGTCCGTCCGCCCGGCGCTCCGCTGCGGGTCGGCATCGTCTGGGCAGGGAGCCCGACCCATGCCGAGGACCGCGTCCGCTCGTTCCCTGTCGAGATGTTCACCTCCCTGCGCGATCTCCCCGGCGTCGAGTTGGTCAGCCTCCAGAAGTTCAAGGGGGAGGACCCCGTGCCGGGCGAGATCCCTTTCCCCAACGCCGTGGCGGGCTGCCGCGATTTTCTCGATACCGCCCGGGTCGTCGCCGACCTCGATCTGGTGATCTCCGTCGATACCGCCGTGGCCCACCTCGCGGGAGCAATGGGGAAGCCGCTCTGGCTTCTCCTTCCCTGCCACGCCGAATGGCGCTGGCTTCTCGACCGGACCGACTCCCCCTGGTATCCGACCGCCCGGCTCCTCCGCCTGGCCCGTCCCGGCGATTGGGAAGAACTACGGGAACGCCTCGCCCGGGCGCTCGTGGAGGCGGCGCTGCTGCCGACTCTGGCTCCGGCCCCGGTCTCCATCGCTCCTTCTTCATGAGCGACGTCACTGGATTATTGATCTTCGCCGATGGGCGCGATGCGGCGGCCTGGCGGCGCGGCGTGGCACTGGCGCGGGAGTGGCGGCGGCGGAAAGTCGTCGTCCTGCTCCGGGACGGCGCCTTGGTCGAGGAGGTCCTGACCACCTTTCCCGCCGCCCTTCAGGTCGGAGCGGTTGCCCAGTTCCTCCGCCTCGAATACCAGGCCCTTTGCCAGCATTTCCGGCTTGATGACGTTCTCTGGCTTCCGCCGCTCCGTCCCGTCATGGAGGAGTTCCTCGCCTCCCTGCCTTGGGTGAAGCTCCTTCCCGCCCTCGCTCTGGATGCGGCGTCCTCCGCGCCGGAACCCGTTTCCGGTCCCCGCCTTATCCCCTCGGTGCCGCTCGTCACCCGCAGCGTCCTGATCGTGACCCATGATCTGGCGACCTGCGCCACCAAGACCTCGGAATGGCTCTCCCAGGCCTGCGATGAGCTCGGCATCGCCGCCCGGATCGAGAACAGCAGCCCCCTGCGCGCCCTTTGCATGGTCACCCCCGACGAGCCGGGGGAAAGCGCCGGGGAGAGCTTGGGGAAAAAGATCGCGGCCCGCTTCGATAACCTGACGGAAGAGGCCGCCGCCGACACCGTGGTGGCGCTCGACCTGAACTGGTTCCTCGACAAGCCGAGTCTGCTCGGCCTCGACCGGGTCAAGCGGGTGATCTCGCTCTGGTACGACGACGTGAAGTCGTGGTGCCAGGCTTCCTACAACGTCTGCGTGCCGGGCGCGATCGCCGACCTGCAGGCGGCGCTCCGCCATCCCAAGGTGGTCCATTGCTGCTACGGCCGGGGGCAGCTCGACGAGATGCGGCGGCTCGGGTTCGAGAACGTCCGCTTCAGCTTCCTGGCCGCCCCGACCGCCTACCTCCGCCGCCATGCCGCTCCCGAGATCACCGATCGCGCCGCCTTCATCGGCAATCCCGGCTTGATCGCCACCCCGCCGCCCCGGCTCCTTGAGCTGCTGGCGCTGGGAATCGATCTCGACGGCCTCCGCGCCTACGCCCAGAACCTCGCGCTGGTCTTCGTCCGCCACCACTTCGCCGGCCAGATCGCGCGTGAGCCCACGGTCCTGAAGCTCTTGTCGTTGGCGATCGAGACCAAGCTGCAATTTCCCTACACCTCCGCCTCCTCGCTGCTGCAGGGCGCGGCCACCCATTATCCCGCCGCCTTCGAGGTCCTCAACCAATCGGGCGAGGTCCTTAACGGCCTCGCCGCGATCAAGATGGTGACCCAGTTCGACCGACCCGCCCTGGTCGTCCGCCTCCAGCGCGCCGGACTCCTCGATGTCTACAGCCGCGCGGACGAGTGGCGTTCCTACGGCATCGAGGCCCGGCCCGATGTCCTCTTTCCCGATCTGCCCGCGGTCTATCAACGCTACAGCTGCCACCTCAACGGCTACAACTCGGGCCGCGACGCCACGGCCAACGAGAAGCTCTTCGAGATCGCCGCCTGCGGGCGGGTCTCGGTCAATCTTTCGAGCCCCGATGTCCATTTATGCTACGAGGAGGGAGAGGTCGCCTTCGTCGGCTCGCTCGCCGAGGCCGAGGAGCGGGTCCGGGCCTTCCTCGCCGATCCCGATTTGGCCCTTGAGTACGGCAGCCGCGCCCGCCACCGCACTGCCCGCGAGCACCTTTGGACCCACCGGCTCCGCTCCCTCTTCGCCGCGCCGGGAACGGCGGCTGTGGAGCCGTCATGAGCGCCCAGCCGGGGACCGTACTCGCGATCATTGCCGCACTGCAGGCGGGCCGGGAAGAGGAGGCAGCGGCGGCATTGGCCGCGCTGCTGGAACGGGAGCCCGCCAACGGGGAGGCGTTGGCGCTGGCCGGTTTCCTCCGCCTGCAGAAGGGAGATCCCGCCGGAGCCGCCGCCCTTCTCGATCGCGCCCTGCAGGCCCGGCCCGGCCAATGGCTGGCCCATCTCCATCGCGCCTCCGCCCGCGAGGCGCTGGTCGATCTGGCCGCCGCCGCCGCCGATTACGCCCATGCAGCCGAATTGAATCCCCAGCCTGAATTTCGGGTCCGCCAGGCCTCTCTCCTCGCCCGGCTCGGCGACCGCGCCGGGGAACGGGCCGCGCTGGAAGCTGCGCTGCGGCTCGATCCCGCCTTCGTTCCCGCGCTCAACAATCTCGGCCTCAGCCACGAAAATGCCGGGGACGAAGCGGCGGCGCTCGCTTGGTTCGAGCAGGCGGAGTTGGCCGCCGCCGGCAAGCCCGAGAGCGCCGAGGTCGCCGAGAATCTGGAGCGGCTTCTCTTCGAGAAGGGGAAGCGGCTTGCCGTCGTCGATTCCGAGGCGGCCCTCCGTTTTTATCAGGCCGAGATCGCCCGCCATCCCGGATATGGCGGCCTCCAGACCGGTCTGGGCAATCTCTGGCTCGAGCTGTGCGAGATCGAACGGGCCGAAGCGGCCTTTCGGACGGCCTTGGAACTGCGGCCCGCCGATCCCGATGCCTGCATCAACTACGGGATCGCCCTCCATCGGTTGGGAAGGCCCGCCGAGGCCCTTCGATTCTACGAACGCGCCGAGACCCTTTTGGGAGGTGAGGCCAAGCCCGAGCTGCGCTGGAACCGTTCGCTCTCCCTTCTCATTCAAGGACGGTTGGAGGAAGGTTTCCGCGATTACGAAGCCCGCGATCATTACGAGGGCTATCGCCGGTTCCCGTTTCCGCGTTGGGAAGGCGAACCCTTCCCGGAAGGAAAACTCCTCATTTCCACCGAGCAGGGTTTCGGCGACGCCATCCAGTTCGTCCGCTACGCGGCCCTGGCCAAGCAACGTGGCGGAATCGTCCACGTCGCCTGCGATCCGCCATTGCAGCGGCTCCTCGCCAAGGCGCAGGGTGTCGATGCGGTGGTCGGCGCCGATCAGGCGATGGCGGGCGACTACGACTGGCAGGTGCCGATGCTTTCGCTGCCCCATCTCTTCGGCACCCGCCTCGAAACCATCCCGGCGGCGATTCCCTATTTCGATCTTCCCCCGGCTCCTCCCGCCGCGCCGGGCCCCCTACGCATCGCCCTGGTCTGGGCGGGCAATCCGAAATACCGGAACGATCGCCGCCGCTCCTGCCCGCTCGCCCTCTTCGATGTGTTGGGAGAGTTGCCCGGGACCGAGTGGTCGGCGCTCCAGCCCGGAGCGGTTGAAGCGGGAGCAGACGGGCGCAAGTGGCTGCGGGACGATTCCCCGCAGTTGGCCGATTTTTACGAGACCGCGCTCCGCCTCCGGCAGGCCGACCTGGTGATCTCGGTCGATACCGCCGCCGTCCATCTCGCGGGAGCGCTGGGACGGCCCGTCTGGGTCCTCCTTCCTTTCGCGCCCGATTGGCGCTGGTTGCGAGAGCGGGACGATTCCCCCTGGTATCCCAGCGCCCGGCTCTTCCGGCAGGAGAGCGACGGCGATTGGGCCGGGGTGGTGGCCCGGATCGGCGCCGCCCTGCGCGCCCTGCTGGCGGAGCGGAGGTAGACGCCCTACGGCAGCTTTTCGCCGCGTGCCGCGCGGAGGATGCGGTACCACGAATCCCGGTCGAAGGAGATCTCGTCGGCCTTCGCCGCCGATTTGATCCGCTCCGGGTTGACGCTGCCGACCACCGGGATCATCCGGCTGGGGTGGAAGAGGAGCCAGGCCAGCACGATGTTCGTCCGGTCGGTGCTATGGGCTGCGGCGGCGGCGTCGAGCGCGGCCAACAATTCCGTCTGCCGCGCGAAATCGGGGGCGGCGGGATCGGCCTGGGCGCCGCTCGCCACCCGGCCGCGGTCGAGCGGACTCCACGCCATCGGAGTGATCTTCCGTTCCAGGCATTGGTCGAGCGTGCCGTCCTCGAAGCAGGCCAGCCGGTTGGGATGGACCTCGACCTGGTTGACCAGCAGCGGGAAAGAGAGGGCGCTCTGGACCATCGAGAGGAGCGAGGGGCGGAAATTGCTGACGCCGAACTCGCGGACCTTCCCCGCTTCGCGCAGCGCGGTGAAGGCGGCGGCGATCTCGGCCGGATCGGCGAGGAAATCGGGGCGGTGAAGCAGGAGGAGATCGATCGTCTCGACGCCGAGCCGCTGCAGCGATTCCTCCGCCGAGGCGACGATGTGGTCGCGGGAGAAATCCCAACGGTGGGGTGTCCCTTGCGGCTCGTCGTCGAAGCGGATGCCGCACTTCGTCACCAGGGTGATCTGACGGCGCCAATCGGGATGCTTGCGGAGCGCCTCGCCGAAGACCGATTCGCACGAGGTATCGCCATAGATGTCGGCGTGGTCGAAGAGGGTGTAGCCCGCCTCGAAGGCGGCTTCCAGCGTGGCGATCCCCTTGCGCACCGTCTCGGCATCGACCTTCGTCCGGTCCCAGGTGCCGGTGATCCGCATGCAGCCGTAGGCGAGGCGGGAACTGAAGAGGGAAGAAGCGCCGAGGAGTTGGGTTTTCATAAAAAGATGGGGTGAGAATAAACGGCGATACGAGCGATGCAAGTTTCTAACGTTCGATGCCTCCTTCGAAACCGCAAGGCGCGGCAAAAGAATGACAAGGCGCCGTTAGCGCGAAATCGGGTGAACCCCTATGATGAAAATCCGATCGCCCCTAACCATCCATGGAAACGCTCTCCTCTTCCGCTCCGGTCGCCCCACTCCGACTGGGGATTCCGCTTAAGGCCCTCCTCGTCCTCCTGGCCCTGGTGGTGGCGGCGGTCCTCATCTGGCAGGGCGTCTCGGCCGGCGGTTCCCCCGATCCGACCCAGCCCGGCACCTCGCTCGCCGTCGCCGTCTTCGATATCGCCGTCCTCGTCTTCCGCGAAGGGCTCGAGTGCATCCTGGTCCTGGCTGCGCTGATGGCGAACATGGTCGGTCCCCGCAGCCACCATCGGATTCCGGTGCTCGGCGGGGTCGGCATTGGGTTTGTGGCCACCGTGGTCACCTGGTTCATCGCGGCGGGCATCGTCCATGAACTCGACCAGAGCGTCTCGGCGCTCAATCTTCAGGCGGCCACCGGTCTCCTCGCCGTCGTCGTCCTCCTGGTGGTGATGAATTGGTTCTTCCACAAGGTCTATTGGGGCGGCTGGATCTCGATGCACCATAAGCGGAAGCGCGATCTGATGAGGGAAGAGGCTGCCGGGAGCGAGGGCGCCGGCCGAAAGCTGATCTTCGGCCTCGGCCTTCTCGGCTTCGCCTCGCTCTACCGGGAGGGCTTCGAGGTCGTCCTTTTCCTGCAGACCTATTACCTCAAGATGGGAGGCCTGATCGTCTTCCAGGGAGCCCTCCTCGGCCTGGTCCTCTCCGGGATGGTCGCGGTCCTCACCTTCGTCGCCCACCGCAAGCTCCCCTACCGCAAGATGCTCGTCCTGACCGGTATCCTCCTCGGCGTCGTCCTCCTGGTGATGGTCGGCGAACAGGCCCAGGAGATGCAGCTGGCCAACTGGATCCCGACCACCAACATCGACGCGCTCAAGGCGATGCCCGATTGGCTCGGCGTCTGGTTCTCGGTCTTCCCCACCGTCGAGACCCTCGCCGCCCAGGCGGTCGCGGCAATTCTGGTGATCGGCTCCTATTTCGTGGCGCAGCGCGGCACCTCCGCTTCCCCGTCGGAAGCGGCTTCATAAAGAACGGTTTCCAACTCTGCGGCGGATCCCGGCTCCAAGATCCGCGCAGCTTTGGGCAAGATAGGCATAGTGGAGCGCCGGGATTCAAGGTAGCCTCCGGCCTGATCGCCAACTAATATGGATGTACTTATCTTGTCCCGGATTCAGTTCGCCTTCACCATCGCCTTCCACTACATCTACCCGCCCCTCAGCATCGGCCTGGGGGTGATCCTCGTCATCATCGAGGGTCTCTGGCTGGCGACCCGCAATCCGCTCTACCACCAGATGGCCCACTTCTGGACCAAGGTCTTCGCCCTCACCTTCGCGATCGGTGTCGCCACCGGGATCGTGATGGAATTCGAATTCGGGACCAACTGGGCCACTTACTCCCGCTACGTCGGCGACATTTTCGGAAGCGCCTTGGCGGCGGAGGGGATTTTCGCCTTCTTTCTCGAATCAGGCTTCCTCGCCCTTCTCCTCTTCGGCTGGAACAAGGTCGGGCCGAAACTTCACTACTTCGCCACCTGCATGGTCTGCCTCGGCGCCCATTTCAGCGCCGTCTGGATCGTGGTGGCGAATTCATGGCAGCAGACCCCAGCCGGTTTCCACATCGTCGGGGAGGGGTTGCACGCCCGGGCCGAGATCACCGATTTCTGGGTGATGATCTTCAATCCCTCGATGCTGCAGCGGTTGGCCCACACCGTCTGCGGCGCCTGGCAGGCCGGAGCCTGGCTGACGGTCAGCATCGCCGCCTACTACCTCCTGCGCGGAAAACATCTCGAATTCGCCAAGGGCTCGATCAAGGTCGGGCTCAGCGTCGCCGCTGCGGCCTCGATGATCCAGCTCTGGAGTGGCCACGACAGCGCCGAGGGCGTCGGTGCGAATCAACCCGCCAAGCTCGCCGCCTTCGAGGGCCATTATCCGGTTTCGGCCCCCGCGCCGCTCTATCTCTTCGGCTGGGTCGATGACGCCCGTGAGCGGGTCCGCTTCGGCATCGGCGTTCCCGGCGGGCTGAGTTGGCTCCTCCACGGCGATACCCAGGCGCCCGTCACCGGGCTCGACAGCTTCGCCCCTGGGGATCGTCCTCCGGTCAACTTTGTCTTCCAGACCTACCACGGGATGATCGCCATCGGCTTCGGGCTGATCGCCCTCGCCTACTTCAGCCTCTACATGCTCTGGCGGAGGAAGCTCTTCGAGACCCGCTGGCTCCTCTGCCTCCTCGTCCTCTCGGTCCTCGGTCCGCAGATCGCCAACCAGCTCGGTTGGTTCTCCGCCGAAGTTGGCCGCCAGCCTTGGATCGTCTACGGCCTTCTGCGGACCTCTGACGCCCTCTCGAAAACCGTCCGCGCCGAGGCTGTCGTCACCTCGCTGATCCTCTTCAGCCTGGTCTACGCCCTCCTCTTCGCCGTCTTCGTCTACCTGCTCAACCACAAGATCCAGCACGGCCCCGACGAGAGCGATCTCCATCCCGCCGGGAAGCTGGCGATTCCCTCTCCCCTGGAAAACTAGGCCCGCACCGGAATCCCATGCACCTCGATCTCAACACTCTCTGGTTCGTCCTGGTCGGCATCCTCCTGGCTGGCTATGCCATCCTCGACGGCTTCGACCTCGGCGTCGGCGCGCTCCATCTCTTCACCAAGACCGATGAGGAGCGGCGGATCGGCCTCAACGCCATCGGGCCGGTCTGGGACGGGAACGAGGTCTGGCTCGTCACCGGCGGGGGCGCCCTCTTCGCCGCTTTCCCCGAGGTCTACGCCACCGCCTTCTCCGGGTTCTACCTCGCCTTCATGCTCCTCTTGGTCGCTTTGATCTTCCGGGCGGTCGCGATCGAGTTTCGCAGCAAGCAGCCGATGAAATGGTGGCGGCAGATGTGGGACATCGGATTCTCCATGGGCAGCCTCCTCTCGGCCCTCCTCATCGGCGTGGCGATGGGGAACATCGCCTGGGGCGTCCCGCTCGACGCCGACCATGAATTCGCCGGGAGTTTCCTCGGCCTCCTTCGCCCTTATCCCCTGCTGATGGGGGTCACCACCGTCGCCCTTTTCATGATGCACGGCTCGATCTACCTGGTGATGAAGACCGAAGGGGCGATGCACGAGAAGGTGCGGGTCTGGGTCAACCGCTGCATCATCTTCTTCATCATCTGCTACGTCACCGTCACCATGGCCTCGCTCCTCTATGTGCCGCATCTGGTCGACGTAATCCGGGCCCGTCCCGCCTTCTTCGCCCTGGCGGTGCTGAACATGCTTGCCATCGCCAATATTCCCCGTTCCATCCATCTGCGGCGCGATTTCATCGCCTTCCTCTCCTCCTGCGCCTCGATCGTCATGCTCCTCGCCCTCTTCGGCCTCGGCATGTATCCGAACATGATCTTCAGCATCCCGCCCGAGAACAGCCTGACGATCTACAACGGCGCCTCCTCGCAAAAGACCCTCGCGATCATGGGCTGGATCGCGCTGATCGGGGTGCCGTTGGTGCTGACCTACACCGCCTGCATCTATTGGGTCTTCCGAGGGAAGGTCAAGTTGGACAAGCTGAGTTATTAGGAAGTGCCTTTTTGGGGCTGCGCCCCTGGCCCCGCTGGGAGGGGGATGGTCGCCGAGTCTGGGTCTATTCTACCGTGCGGACGCGAGGAGCGCGGGAGAGCGGGCTCTTGGGTTTTAGGTGGCGCGTATCAAGGGCAGATCGAACGCGCTGACTATGGGCTGGCCGGGATGCACGGGGGCAGCTTGTACGACGCAAAGGGGCTGCGCCCCCTTGGATTGCCTCCCGGCCATGCCAGTTAGTTTCCCCTGGGAACGATGTGCGCTATCGCGCAGGCATTCTGGCTCAGACTCGATCTGTAACCTCGATGGGAGCGGGATCACAAGACGACTACACCCACGCGCCCGGGTGCAGTTCCTCGGAAAGTCCGAGGAAATGCCGGACGAAGTCGTCCTTCGGATGGCGCTTCACCTCGTCGGGGCTGCCGATCTGGCGGACCCGGCCTTCGCCGAGGATCACCACCCGGTCGGCGAGCTGGAAGGCTTCGTCCTGATCGTGGGTGACGAAGAGGCTGGTGATGTGGGTTTCATCGTGAAATTTCCGCAGCCAGACGCAGAGCTCGCGCCGCACCTTGGCATCGAGCGCGCCGAACGGCTCATCGAGCAGCAGGACCTGCGGCTCGGTGGCGAGGGCGCGGGCCAGCGCCACCCGCTGCCGCTGGCCGCCCGAGAGCTGGGAGGGATAACGGTTGATGAACTGCCCCAACTGGACCAATTCGAGCAAGCTCTCGACCCGTTCGCGGATCTGCTCCTTGCCGGGACGCAGCTTGGCCGGGCGGACCTGGAGGCCGAAGGCGATGTTGTCAAAGACGTTCATGTGCTGGAAGAGCGCGTAATGCTGGAAGACGAACCCCGCCTTCCGCCGGTAGGCGCTCAGGCCGGTCACGTCGTTTCCGTCGAATTCGATGACCGAGGGACCGTCGTCGGGAAATTCGAGTCCCGCGATGATCCGGAGCAGCGTCGTCTTGCCCGAGCCGCTCGGCCCCAGCAGCGCCAGTAATTCACCGCGCTGGATATCGAAGCCGATGTCGCGCAACGCCGCGAATTTGCCGAAGGTCTTGCTGACCGATTTGATCGAGATGCTCATAACGAGGGGGGGATTTCCTGGGAGGCGAGCTGCTGCCGCGCCGCGCGCCATTCGACGAGGGTCTTGATGCCGAGCGTGATGACCGCCAGCACGGAGAGGAGCGCGGCGACCGCGAAGGCGGCGGCGAAATGGTATTCGTTGTAGAGGATCTCGACGTGGAGCGGCATGGTATTGGTCTGGCCGCGGATGTGGCCGGAGACCACCGAGACCGCGCCGAACTCGCCCATGGCGCGGGCATTGCAGAGGATCACGCCGTAGATCAGCGCCCACTTCACCTTCGGCAGCGTCACCCGCCAGAAGACCTGCCAGCCATGGGCGCCGAGCGAGAGGGCGGCTTCCTCCTCGGCCTTCCCCTGGGTCTCCATCAACGGGATCAGATTCCGCGCCACGAAGGGGAAGGTGACGAAGGTCGTCCCCAGGACGATGCCCGGCAGCGCGAAGATGATCTTGATGTTGTGATCGCTGAGCCACGGCCCCAGCCAGCCCTGCCGTCCGAAGAGGAGGACATAGATCAGGCCGCCGATCACCGGCGAGACCCAGAGCGGCAGATCGATCAGGATCAGGAGGAGATTACGGCCGGGGAAGCGGAACTGGGCAATGCTCCAGGCGGCGGCGAGGCCGAAGATGGTGTTGAGCGGCACCGCGATCGCGGCGACGATCAGGGTCAGCTCGATCGCCTTGAGCGTGGCGTCATCGCGGAAGGTATCGAGAATCACGCCGGTCCCCTTGGAGAACGCCTCCAGGAAGACGGTGCTCATCGGCAGGATCAGGAAGAAGGCGACGAAGAGGAAGAGAATCGCGATCAGCGTCCCCTTCAGCCAGGCAGGCTCGGCGGTGGCTCGGCGGTTCTGGCGCGGGCGGGTGCCGATCTGTTCGTGCAGGCTGTTCACGCCGATTCCTCCCGCGCCATGGTATTGCTGGCATGCCAGCGGTGGAGCGCATTGACCCCGATCAGCGAGACGAACGAAAAGAGGAGCATCACCGTCCCGATCGCCGCCGCTCCCTGGTAATTGTACTGCTCCAGCTTATTGACGATCAGGAGCGGCGCGATCTCGGTGCGGAACGGCAGATTGGCCGAGATGAAGACCACCGAGCCGTATTCCCCCACCGCCCGGCCGAAGGCGAGGGCGATCCCGGTCAGCCACGCCGGCACCAGCGCGGGGATGATCACCCGCGCGAACGTCTGGATGCGGCTCGCCCCCAGGCAGGCCGCCGCCTCCTCGACATCGGCGGGGAGGGACTGGATCACCGGCTGGAGCGTCCGGATCACGAAGGGAATGCCGACGAAAATCAAGGCCAGCGTCACCCCCGCCGGAGTGAAGGCGATCCGGATGCCGAGCGGCGAGAGGAAGGCGCCGATCCACCCGTTGGGAGCATAAATGGTGGTCAGAGCGATCCCCGCCACGGCAGTCGGCAGCGCGAAGGGGAGATCGATCAAGGCGTCGATCACCCGCCGTCCCGGAAACTCATAGCGGGCCAGCGCCCACGCCCCGATGAAGCCGAAGACTCCATTGACCAACGCCGCCACCAGCGAGGCGCCCAGGCTCAGTTTGTAAGCCGCCATCACTTCCGGCGCCGTCACCGTCGTCCAAAAAGCGCTCCAGGAAAGCCCGCTCGCCTTCAAGACCAAGGCGCCCAACGGAATCAGGACCACCAGGCTGAGATAAAAGACGGTATAACCGATCGCCAACGGAAATCCGGGCAGGACTCGGCGATTAAACCTGCGGTGCTGCCGGGGAGCGGCCGCAACCGGGACGGAAAGGGGAGCGGCAAGACTCATGGGAACGCGGTGAAAATCCGAAACGGAAATGATTTAATCGATTATATTAGTAGACTAATATTAGCGGCACGGAGTCCCTTGCAAAGAAGTTTCGCGAAAGAGAGCAGAGGCTCGCGCCTCCTACTCAAGCCGCCGTCAGCGGGCGGAAATGGAGGGCGAGCCGTTCGGCATCGAGTTCCCGACCGAGCAGTACCAAGCCCCGCGCCAGCGGCACGCTATCCTTGCCCTGACCCTCCGGCGACTTCCAGACCACCACCTCCGATTGCGCCCCCGCCTTCTGGAAGACGCAGAGCTGTCCCGGATCATCATCGAAGGCGACGAAGCCTTTGGCCCGATAAAGCTCGCCGGGCGCCCCGGCCAATCCGGCCTCCAGCGCCTGGCGGGAGACCGCCTTGTCGAGCGGCAGGAATACCGTGGTGGTCACATGGTTGGCTCCCTGGTCGGGACGGCAACGGAGTGCCGCCAGCGAGATCGCCGTCGTCTCGCCGGTTGGCAGCGGGATCGCGCCCCGCGTCGCCTCGATCGTCCGCGCCTTCGGATTGAATTTGGCGATGTCATCCCGGATCTTTTCCAGCGCCCCCGCCTTGGCCCGGTCGAGCTTGTTGATCACGATCAGATCGGCCCAGCGGAGCTGTTCCCGCGCCAGGGAGCGATTGGTAAACCAGCCGGGATAGGAAGAGGCATCGACCACATGGATCACCTGGGCGATGGCGATCCGCCCGATCAGGCGGCGGTCGGTCAGCCGGTCGAGGAGATCATCGGTCTCGGCGACGCCCGAGGCCTCGATCCAGACCTGGTCGACTGCCGGATCGTCGGCCAGCGCCAGGAGATTATTGCCCAATTCGGGATAACTGGCGCAGCAGAGGCACCCCGCCGTCATCTCGGTCAGCTTGGAGATCTTCGCCGCCAGCAGCGCCGCATCGATGTTGATCGCGCCGAAATCGTTGACGATCACCGCCGTCCGCTCGCGGGGAAATTCGGGCAGCTCCAGGACGTGCTGGAGCAGTGAAGTCTTCCCGCTCCCAAGGAAGCCGGTCAGGAGGGTGACGGGAAGGCGAGAGCGACTGGCAGCGGGCATGGCCTAAAGTCTACCATGCCCGCCGCCCGAAGCAATCCAGCTGGCAATCGGCCTAGAACGTGAACTTTACCCCGCCATAGAAGCCCTGATCGAGCACGGGAAAGCCCGGCACTTCCTCGTACTTCTCGTTGAAGACATTCTCGATCCGCGCGAAGACCTGGAGATACTTCCGCGCCTGCCAGCTCGCCGCCACCCGCGAGGTGAAGTAACCGGGCAGGTGCTCGTAGGTCCCGGACGCCGTATCGGTCCCCTCCTCGCCGTTGAGCGCGCTGCCGCTCCACGCCACGCTCACCCCGGGGATCGGCCGTTCCGTGAGGTTGAAGGTATAGACATTGCGGGGCCGCTGGGGCAGGAGCCGGTTGTTGCTCAGGTCCTCGGCGTCGGTGTAGGTATAGGAGAGCCCCACATCGAGCTGGTCGATCGGATGCCAGATCGCGCTGGTCTCGACGCCCTGGGTCCGCGCGGAGTTGATGTTGACCGGCTGGGGATTGGCGTAGGAGATCAGGTCGTCGATGTTATTCTGGAAATAGGTCGCATCGAGCACCACCTTGTCCTTCCAGAGCGGCTGCTCCAACCCGAAGTCGAAGCCCTGGCTCCGCTCCGGCTTCAGGTTGAAGTTGGGAACCTGGAGCCCGCCGAAGCTGAGATAATTCAACTCTGTGGGCGGCGTGGTCGCGGTCCCGAAGGAACCATGGACCAGCGTCCGCACTCCCTCGATCCGGTAGCTCGACGCCAGGCGCCAATTGAGGAACGTGCCGAAATCCGAGTAATGATCGGCCCGGAAACTGGGATCGATCTTCCATCCCTTCACCGGCTGCCAATCGAGGCCGGTATAGCCGCTGGTGTTGGTCTGGTTGTTGTTGTAGTTCGAAGTGGGCACCGGCGGATCGCCGTAGACATCGGTGACGGGATTTCCATCGTCGGCCTGCCAGATTTTCTCGTCGGAGAATTCGCTCCCGGCCGTCAGCGTCAACTGATCGGAGAGGGCGAAGGTATTGTCGTAGTCGAAGCGGTTGTCGTCGATCTGCGTCCGCTCGGTGTCCCCAGTGGCCTCCAGGAGGTCCTGGAGGCTGCTGTGGTTTGCGATGCGGTATTGGCTCCGGTCGTAGGAAAACGTCTGGGTCCACCAGTCGGTCGTCTTCCATTCCAGCTCCGGAATCACCGACCAGAGCTCGATCTGCTGCCAGCTCGCCGGATCGTTGGCGTCGTCGGACGGGTTGACGTTGGTCGAGGGGTTCTGCGCCGTCGAGACCCGGTGGGAGGTCGCCAGGGTGAAGCGGAGCTCCTTCGAGATCTGCCAGCCCGCATTGCCGGTGTAATTCTGGAGATCGTAATCGTTGTTGGCCCGCTGGTTCTGGGTGTCGAGCGAGGAGACCGCCACGCTCCAGTCGAAAGGGCCCTGCGCGCCCCGCGCCGTCACCACGTCATGGATCGTGCTGTAGCTGCCCGCCTCCAGCGAGACCGAATACTCCGGCTTTTCCAGCCCCTGCCCGCCGCGCGTGATGATGTTGATGACGCCGCCCATGGCATTGCCGCCCTGCACCGAGCTGAGAGGCCCGCGCACGACCTCGATCCGCTCCACGTTGTCGAGGGTCAGGTCGGTCAGGTCATAGCCGCCCGCCAAGTCCGCAGGGAGCCGCTTGCCATCGACCAGGATCAGGTTCTCGTTGGTGGAGGCGCCGCGGATGATGAGGGTGGCCGCCTGTCCCGGCGTGCCGGAGGTTTCCACTTCGACGCCCGGCACCTGCTCGAGCGCCTGGGCGACGTTTTGGTATTGGTTCTCGTCGATCTGCTGCCGCGTCACCACCGTCACGCTCGAGGCGCTGTCCTCGGCGGGCTCGGGAATTCGCGTCGCGGTCACCACGACTTCCGGTTCGGTCAATGACGGCACATTAGAATCGGTCTGATTGGAGGTCCCCGTGGCGGTGGACGCCGGGGTCGAAGGGACGGGCGGAGGGGTGGTCTGAGCCCGCGCCGAGAGCGGGAGGACGGCGATCAGCGCCGTTCCCAGGAACAAAATTCGTTTCATGGAAATCCTTTGCTTTGTTGGTTCGACAAAGGCGCTCTCCGCGTTGGCGGGCGCGCCAGATTGGCTGGAACCTGTCCCCAGATGTTCGGACTCCGAGCTTGGTGGCCGGGCTTCCCCGGCCGGCCCGCTTCCTCGCCTTCACCGGCCCCTCGATGGGGAGGTTCCGATTGGCTTTCTTCCCCGGGAGGAGCTGAATTTCCCGTGGGATCAGAAGCAGGACTGGCTCGTTACCGCAGCGTCCACTGTGGCCGGATCTTGAGGAACCCCTCGCGGAGTCCCAACG
>Ga0302314_10000344_pt1 | contig 84614 bp, 80 predicted proteins | sample III_Palsa_N2_3_FD_200533 | JGI IMG/M metagenome (GOLD analysis project Ga0302314, IMG submission 200533) | Peat permafrost microbial communities from Stordalen Mire near Abisko, Sweden - III_Palsa_N2_3 | ecosystem: Environmental > Terrestrial > Soil > Palsa > Peat permafrost | place: Sweden...
CGCACCGCCGCCGACCTCGCCGCCCGCGCCGCCGACGCCCTTTCCGCCGAGGCCCGCGAGCATCGCGCCGCCGCTGGCGCCCGCCTGGACGCCGCGCGCGAGCGGCTGGGCGAAATCGCGGCCAATCTGCGCGAGACCACGCATCAGGAACCCGAGGTGCTGGGCCGACGCTTGCGCGAGGACGCGGTCGCCCTGCCAGGCGACGCCGCTGGCGTCGAACAGCACCTGGCGGCGCTGGAGCGGGACCGCGACGCCATCGGCCCGGTCAATCTGCGCGCCGAGGAGGAGGCCGGCGAATACGCGGGGCGCCTGCAAACCATGCATGCAGAGAAGGCCGATCTGGCCGGCGCCGTGGCGCGGCTGCGCGAAGGCATCGAGGAGCTGAACGGCGAAGGCCGCGAACGGCTGCTGGCCGCCTTCGACGTGATCAACGGCCACTTCCAGACCCTGTTCCAGACCCTGTTCGGCGGCGGCCAGGCCGAGCTGCGGCTGATCGAGTCCGACGACCCGCTGGAGGCCGGACTGGAGATCTACGCCTGCCCGCCCGGCAAGCGGCTGGCGACCATGAGCCTGATGTCCGGCGGCGAGCAGGCCCTGACGGCCGCGGCGCTGATCTTCGGCGTGTTCCTGGCCAATCCCGCGCCGATCTGCGTGCTGGACGAGGTCGACGCGCCGCTTGACGACGCCAATGTCGACCGCTTCTGCAACATGCTGAACGAGATGCGCACCCGCACCCAGACCCGCTTCATCGCCATCACCCACAATCCGGTCACCATGGCGCGGATGGATCGGCTCTACGGCGTGACCATGCCCGAGCGCGGCATCTCGCAACTGGTCTCGGTGGACCTGCGCCAGGCCGAGGCTCTGGCGGCGCAGTAGGTCAAGCGCCGGGGCGGGAATCCTGCCCCTCGTAGGGCAGGGCGGGCTTGGGACAGACCTTGACCGGCGTCGGTTTCAGGCCTTGCAGATCATTGACCCAGCACTCGTCAAGCACCGAGCAATAGCAGCCGCGAAAGCTGATGTGATTTCGAGCTTCGTTCAGGCGCTGCCAGTAGACCTCGTTTTCAGGAGTCCTAGAAAAACTCAATATTTCAAAGATTTGCCCTGGTCGAAGCACCTGGATGCCATTGTCCGATAGTCCATGCCAGGCGCCGGCTGGCGCCGGCGGACCGGAACTGCAGCAGCGCGCTATCAAATTCTTCTCGCTGGCCATCGGCCGACCATCATAGAACAGCTCGAACGTCTCCAGCTTGGCTGGGCCGACTCCGGCGTTGATGAGTTCGAAGCTGACGCGCCACTCGCCCGTGGGCGTTGCGTTGCTGCTGCCGGCCTCAACGAACGGCCAGGAATTGGCGGCGACCAGCTGGCGCTCGACATGGCCGTGCTCGATCGCCACGAACAGCGAGATCACTGAAATCGCGATCGCGGAGATTCCGACCACAAGATCGAACAGCCGGTCGCCGGTATGGCGCGGTTCGGGGTGCACGCCATCAGCGTTGACATGGACGGGTGGTTCGGACAAAGGCGGCGCTCCCCGGGATCAAAGCCGCCTAAGCCAAGCCATGGCGCGGCGCAAGCGCCATCGATGAAGTCTTCCGCGCGCCCTGCTTCAGGCCGGCTGAACGGCGGCCGAGACGCCCATGCGCGATCGATCGCCGCGCTCGACCAGCCATGCCAGCGCCGTCGCGACCAAATAGACCGCCAGGGCCATCGCGCCGCCCGTCACCGCGTCGTCCGAACTGGGCGACAGGGACGCGACCATCTGCAAGGCGGTCAAGAAACCCATGAAGGCGATCACCGGCCAGGCCTTCAGGCCGGCGTCCTTGCGCTGGGCGATCCAGCCGCCGCCGGCCATGGCCACCAGGCCCAGCTCCAGCGCCATTTCGGGTATCGGATAGCTCCAGAAGCCGAAGCCCGCCTTGGGGCCGCCGAACCACAAAAGCAGGTCCGGCCGATGCACGAGAAGGTCCAGGATCCAATGGGAAAACACCGTCAGCCCGACAAACACCGCCGCCCGCCAGGGCAGGCGCAGCAGCAGCCGGCCCAAGACCAAGGCGCCGATCGACCAGGCCGCCGCCCCCGGCAGGCTGTGGGTATAGGGCATGAAATAGAGATCCATGCCGCCCGGCAGGCTGGGGTTTGCATGCATCTTCTCGACCCCGCCCATGATCAGCCCGCTCCAGCCGATGTCGACCAGCTGGCAGGCGGCCGCGTAGGTCCAGAACCGCGCGCGCGGTTCGAGGGTCTTGGCGGCCATCGCCGCGGCGTAGTGTCCAACGAACATCCGAGTCTCCCGGTGAATCCGAGCCTTCGTCGACTGGAACCGACCCTGGGAAAACCCAAATTGTTTCGAGGCGGCCATGCAATCTTGAATAGATCGGCCGTTTGATCCGATATCTCATCGCCTATTCACGAACAGGCAACAGACTTGTCACAACCTAAGAATGGCCGATGCTGCTGATTCGCAAAGATAGGCCGTCGAAACAGGATCGCCCTTTGGATTGGGCCGGTCTCGCGCGAGGGGGTGACTGATGCCGGACCATATCGAGCTGCGCGAAGACGAGGACTGGGCGACCATCCTGGCTTCCGACGGCTGGGCGCCGATGGATCGCGGCGCGCCGAGCGAGGAGGTGGAAGCCCATATCGCCCGTTGCTTCGGCGAGCCCGCCATCGTGCTGCACGAAACACTCAGCAAGTTCGTTCATCTCGACATTCATGTGATCGCGCCATCGAACGGACGGGATTTCACCACCTATGTCACCTGCGGGATGAGCGATCGGCCGACCAAGGCGCCCAGCGCCTATTCGGACTGGGAGCGAGCGGAGCTGGTGATCGCCCTGCCTGGTCCTCCCCAAGCCCATGTCGACGCCGAAGGTCGCTGGCACTACATGATCGATCATCTGCGCAACTACGCGCGGCGCCCGCACGCGATGGGACTCTGTTTCATTCTTGGCGATACGATCGGGACAGTCGACGCCGAGGAGACGGTCGGCCCGGACACGCGGCTGTCCGCCTTTGTCCTGACGCGCGCCGTCGCCTCGCCCATCGGCGACCCGATGGACGCGTTTCGCGCGACGCTGAGCACCGGCGCCGTTGTCAATTTCCTGGCCCTGGAGCCGATCCACGCCGACGAGCTGGACCTGAAGACCCAGCAGGGCTCTGACGTTCTGATCGAACGCCTGGAAGAGGCCAAGGCGTTCGAACTCTATGACTGCAACCGCGCCAGCGTCGCGCCGCGCAAGGCGCGCGGGTTCAGCCTCAAGCGCCTGCTGGGCGGATAGGCCGGCCGCGTGCCTAAAGCGTCGGATAAGGCGCGGCGTTCAGCAGCATGTAGCGGCGCCGCGTCGCGTTGATCCAGCCGGTCTCCTTCGAATTGAACCTGTCGGCGCGGGTGACCAGCAGTTCGTCGCTCAAAACGATCCCGTGGCGGAAGACGGTGTAGCCGACCCAATGGGCCTGGCCCGGCGTCACGTCCAGCTTGATGCTCTGCCCATCCTTGGTCAGCGTGGTGGTCGCGGGCTCATCGGCGAACGCGCCGGCGGCGGTCCCTTCCCGCTTCAGCGTCACCGTGCCGTCGGTGTCGTCCACATGCACGACGGTGACGGTTTGAACGCCTGGCGGGCCGAGCTCCCAGGGCTGGGCCATGGCCACGGTCCAGATCATCCCGGCCTTGAGGGCCGCCGGAGGAGGCCCCCACATTAACCGGTTATAGGTCAGTCCGCTTGCGTCGGTATAGGTGCGGCAATGGTCCTTCCCGCAGACCGTCGCGCCGCCGTCGCTGATCTTGCTTTGCCCGTGATGGATCGGCGATCCGTCATAGACCGACGTCGCATCGATGGTCAGGACGCCATCGGCGGAGGCCTGGACCATCGCGTAGTCGGCGCTGCCGCTGTTGCGGCGCACGACCTCGTCGAAGCCGTCGGCCTTGGTCGACGAGGCGATCGAATAGACGTTGGAGAAATGCTCGCCGGCCTTCGGGCGCGGGACCAGATAGTCAGTATCCCGCGTGGGCGAGGCCGCGGCCGGAGATCCGATCAGCAGCAGGCCGGCGGCCGCCAGCATCCATCGTGACATCATGTTGTTTCACCACCATCCAAACGGCGCTCGGGCGCGACAACCGATGGTCGCGGCTGGCGGGGCGGCCATCAAATTACATTTTGGACAGAAATGGCGATCGGGCGAGAGGAAGTTCTCAGGGCAACGAACACGGGTTAACGAGGTCCTATCTTTCGCCGTCATCCCGGCCGTAGCGAAACGCAGAGCCGGGACCCACGGGCCGGTGCACCTGCCCCTAGGTCCCGGCTCGGCCTTGCAGGCCGTCCGGGATGACGCTCCGAGGTGCGTGTTCGCCGGTCCGTTGACCCGAGTTCGTCGCAAGACCCGTCCCTGCCTCATCATTTCGCCGCCGGAAATCCATGACCATCTGCGTACGGTGACGGTGGCGCCAATGACCACCGGTAGCAGGCCCACGCCCTTTCGCATCCCAGTCGAGTTTCAGGGCGTGAGCGGGCTTGTCCTGCTGGACCAGATCCGAACCCTGGACAACCGCCGCCTGGCGCGTCGGTTGGGCGCCACGGAGGCGACAACGCTCGCCAAGACCTTGGCCACCCTGCGCGAATTATTCGAGGACTGAGTGGTCCACGGAATTTATGGCGCCGCGCGTAGGCTCGTCTCCATAGCGGTTGGATCCCCGTTCGCCACGCAGAAATCCGATTTCCACCAGTCCCCAGACGCTGAGCGCTAGACCAGGAAGACTGAAGAGCAAGCTGAGTAGCGGATTCATGGGCGCGCTGTAGCCCAGGAGTTCATTCGCCGCGCTGGAGCATGCGATGGGAACGATGACAAAGAGCAGGTACCACCAACCGCGCTTGCCGCGATCATGCAGCCGCCTGACGCAGACCGCGACGCTGAGCGCGAACAAAGGGATGAAGGCCAGGAACAGCAACCCACCCGCCCCGCCGATGAACTGGATCGCGACCAGGCTCGCCAGCGCAACCGCGCCTCCCAGGATCAAGGTAAGAACCTGCACGCGCCAGAATTCCAATCGGTCGCTACGGCTATTGAAGTTGAAACTCAGAAGTCTGATCATGCCGCCCCCGGAGCCAGATATTTCCACCTTGAGTTGGTGGTTTAGTTCTAGTTTTGTTCCCAGTCAAGGGAGGCCGCGCGCGGTCCCGGGGTTCGCCGCGCCTTATTAGGCCGCCGCCTCCCTCGCCCTGGCCACGTCGTAGCTCAGGATCGGCGCCAGCCAGCGTTCGGCGGTGGCCAGGTCCCAGCCCTTGCGGCGGGCATAGTCCTCGACCTGGTCGCGGTCGACGCGGCCGACGCCGAAATAGTGCGACTGAGGATGCGCGAAATAGAGGCCGGAGACCGCCGCTGGCGGGGTCATGGCGAAGCTTTCGGTCAGTTCCAGGCCCGTGGCGGCCTCGGCGTCCAGCAGGCGGAACAGCGTGGCTTTTTCGGTGTGGTCCGGCTGGGCCGGATAGCCGGGCGCGGGGCGGATGCCGCGATAGGTCTCGCCGATCATCGCGTCCAGATCGAACGGCTCGTCCGGCGCATAGCCCCAAAGCTCGGTGCGGACCTTGCGGTGCAGGGCTTCGGCGAAGGCCTCGGCCAGCCGGTCGGCGAGCGCCGTCGAAAGAATCGCCGAATAGTCGTCGCCGGCCTGGCGGAAGCGCTCGGCGACCTCAAGCTCTCCGTGACCCGCGGTGACGGCGAAGGCGCCCGTATAATCCGGCGCGCCCCCGACCGGCGCGACGAAATCGGCCAGGGCGACATTGCCCCGCCCCTCGGCCTTGGACATTTGCTGGCGCAGGCTGTGCAGGCGCGCGATCTCGGCGGTGCGGGTCTCGTCGGCATACAGGACGATATCGTCGCCAAAGGCGTTGGCGGGCCAGAAGCCGACCACGCCGCGCGCCTCGAACCACTTCTCGTCGATGATCTGTTTCAGCATGACCTGCGCATCGGCGAACAGATCGCGGGCTGCGGCGCCGACCACCTCGTCGTCCAGGATGGCGGGATAGCGCCCGACCAGCTCCCAGCTGGCGAAGAACGGCGACCAGTCGATATGTCGCGCCAGCTCGGCCAGGTCATAGGCCGCGAAGGCGCGCGTTCCCAGAAAGCTTGGCTTGGGCGGGACGTACCCCGACCAATCGATCACGAAGCGGTTTTTGCGCGCATCGGCGATCTTTGTGCGGACCTTGGCCTCCTGGCCGCGGGCGAATTGCTCGCGCACGCGGATATAGTCGGCGCGGGTCTCCGCCTGCAGCCGGTCCTTTTCGCCGGGCGACAACAGGCCGGAAACCACCCCCACCGCGCGGCTGGCGTCCAGCACATAGGTCGTCGAGCCCTTATGATAGGCCGGCTCGATCTTGACCGCCGTATGGGTCTTGCTGGTGGTGGCTCCGCCGATCAGCAAGGGGATCGAAAACCCGCGCCGCTCCATCTCGCCGGCCACGAACACCATTTCGTCCAGCGAGGGCGTGATCAGGCCGGAGAGACCGATGATGTCGACCTTGTGCTTCTCGGCTTCGTCCAGGATCCGGGAGGCCGGAACCATGACGCCCAGGTCGATCACCTCGTAATTGTTGCACTGCAGCACGACGCCGACGATGTTCTTGCCGATGTCGTGGACGTCGCCCTTGACCGTGGCCATCAGGATCTTGCCCACCGCCTGGCGCGGCGCGCCGTCCTTCTCGGCCTCCATGAAGGGCTCCAGCCAGGCCACGGCCTGTTTCATCACCCGGGCCGACTTGACCACCTGAGGCAGGAACATCTTGCCCGCGCCGAACAGGTCGCCGACCACGTTCATCCCATCCATCAGCGGACCCTCGATCACGTGCAGCGGCCGCGGCAACCCCAGGCGCGCCTCTTCCGTGTCGGCCTCGATGAATTCGGTGACGCCATGCACCAGCGCGTGCTTGATCCGCTCCGCCACCGGCAGGGCGCGCCAGGCCGCGTCGACCACCTTGTCCGCGCCCTTGGCTCCCTTGTATTTGGGCGCCAGGTCGACCAGCCGCTCGGTGTGGCTCACCGGTCCGGTCGACGGCCGGTTCAGGATCACGTTCTCGACCGCCTCGCGCAGTTCCGGCTCGATATCGTCATAGACCGGCAGGTCGCCGGCGTTGACGATGCCCATGTCCATGCCCGCCGCGACCGCATGGTAGAGGAACACCGAATGGATCGCCCGGCGCACCGGCTCGTTGCCGCGGAAGCTGAACGAGACGTTCGACACCCCGCCTGAGATCCGCGCATGGGGCAGCGCCTGCTTGATCACCCGCGTCGCCTCGATGAAGTCGACCGCGTAGTTGTCGTGCTCCTCGATGCCGGTGGCGATGGCGAAGATGTTCGGATCGAAGATGATGTCTTCCGGCGGAAAGCCGATCTGTTCGGTGAGAAGCAGATACGCCCGCTCGCAGATTGAAATCTTGCGCGCGGCGGTGTCGGCCTGGCCCTGCTCGTCGAAGGCCATGACCACCACGGCGGCGCCATAGCGCAGGCAGGCGCGGGCCTGTTCCAGGAACTTGGCCTCGCCCTCCTTCATGCTGATCGAATTGACGATCGCCTTACCCTGGACGCACTTCAGGCCAGCCTCGATCACCTCCCATTTGGAGCTGTCGATCATGACCGGCACGCGGGCGATGTCGGGCTCCGAAGCGATCAGGTTCAGGAAGGTGACCATGGCCCGCTTCGAATCCAGCAGGCCCTCGTCCATATTGACGTCGATGATCTGCGCGCCAGCCTCGACCTGTTGGCGCGCCACGGTCAGGGCGGCGTTATAGTCGCCGTCGATCACCAGCTTCTTGAACCGCGCCGAGCCGGTGACGTTGGTCCGCTCGCCGATATTGATGAAGGTGGGTCTCATGGGGGCGGTCAACTCAGGGTCAGAAGGGTTTGAAGGCGAGCGCTTGGGCCATCCGGCCCGAACGGATTGATAATTTCCAGACCGCCATGAACGAGACCGTCGGTCATGTCTTCGCTCAATAGCGTCTTGACCCCGACCGCGTCGGCGGACGCCACCAGCAACGCGTCCCAATAGCTCATTCTGCCAGCCGCTGATTGGGCAAGGGCCAGCTCCACGGCGGCGCTGTCGTAGGGGAACGAGCCGAACTGAGCCAGGAGGTTGCGAGCGGCCTGCGCCGCGGCCCAAGGCGGCAGCTTGAGGCGGCGTTTCAGCGCGTTCTGGAATTCGCCCACGACCTGCAGTGCGACCACCGTTTCCACGCGAGCGAGCGCCAATATCACCGACCGTGCGACTGACTGCTTGGCGGGTTCGCGCTGATCAATGGCGTAAACGAAGATATTGGTGTCCACGCTGATCATCAGCGGTCGTGCAACTCGTCGCGCGATCCGTAGGCGTCATCCGATCGCCAGCCCTGCAGCCCCAGATCCAAAATCGCATCCAGGGCGGCGCGGCGCTCTACATCCGTCCGGCCGAGCGGCGGCGACAGGAGCGTCGGCGCACGGGGTATGCGACCCTCGTTGCTGGGAAGTTCCAAGGTCACAACATCACCTCGTCGAGACTCATAGAGCGAGCGCCAAAACGCCTGGGTCTGACCGAGCGGACGTATGCCACGGGTGGGGCGGCCGTCCTTGCCGTCGTCCATCTTGCGCCACACGCCGCGAATCCCATCGACGATCAGGTCGATGGTCTGACCCGCGTTTAGGGCGGCGATGCGCTGGCCGATGTCTTCGTCGTCGTGAATCTGTTTCGCCCAGATCACGAAATCGGAAATCGTCGTTCTCGCCACGGCGAGGCTCCTTGATGGGGTGTGAGGTCGATGGGTTCTATGGGGCCGTCAACATACCCCATGGGACCCCCTTTCGCTAGACCAACTCGAACGGCTCCAATCCGGCCAAGCGCATCGCCTTAGGCCGTTCCGGGATCGTCCGAGTCTTCAGCCCAGCAACGGCCTCGGCGACATGTCGGATATGGTCCGGCGTCGTGCCGCAGCAGCCGCCCAGGATGTTGACCAGCCCACTGCCGGCCCACTCGTGCAGGTGCCCGCCGGTCTGGTCCGGCGTTTCGTCGTATTCGCCGAACGCGTTGGGCAGCCCGGCGTTCGGATAGGCGGCGATCAGGGTGTCGGCCACCCGCGACAGTTCGGCGATGTGCGGGCGCATCAGCTCCGCGCCCAGGGCGCAGTTGAAGCCGACGGCGAAGGGATTGGCGTGCTTGACCGAGTTCCAGAACGCTTCGGCGGTCTGGCCGGACAGGGTGCGGCCCGACCGGTCGGTGATGGTGCCGGAGATCCAGATCGGTAGAGATTCCAGACCCTCGTCCTCCAGGTCCAGGATCGCCTTGATCGCGGCCTTGCAGTTCAGGGTGTCGGTGATGGTCTCGATCAGGAACAGGTCGACCCCGCCCTGGTGCAGGGCCAGCACCTGTTCGCGATAGGCGTCATAGACCTGGTCGAAGGTCACCAGCCGCGCGCCCGGATCGTTGACGTCGGAGGACATCGACAGCATCCGGTTCAGCGGCCCGATCGAGCCGGCGACGAAGCGCGGTTTTTGCGGCGTCTTGGCGCTCCACCGGTCGGCCGCCGCGCGGGCAAGGCGCGCGCCGGCGAGGTTCATGTCGCGCACCGCCGGACCCATCTCGTAGTCGGCCTGGGCGATCCAGGTCGAGCTGAAGGTGTTGGTCTCGCTGATGTCGGCGCCGGCGGCGAAATACTGGTCGTGCAGGTCGGCGATGATGTCCGGGCGCGTCAGGCACAGGATGTCGTTGTTACCCTTCAGCTGGCCGTCGTGATCCGCGAACCGGTCGCCGCGGAAATCGGCCTCGCTCAGCCCGCAACGCTGGATCATCGCGCCCCAGGAGCCGTCGAAGATCAGGATGCGTTCGCGGGCGGCCGCCTTCAGGGCGGCGATGCGGTCTTGACGGGTCATTGGGAAGCCTCCCGCACGCCCAGCACCCGGCAGATGGCGTAGACCAGGTCGGCGCGGTTCAGGGTGAAGAAGTGGAAATCGCGGAAGCCTTCTTCCTCCAGCTTGGCGCACATCTCCGCGGCCACCGAGCAGGCGATCAGCCGGCGGGTGTCGGGGTCCTTGTCCAGCCCGTCGAACAGGGCGCCCAGCCAACCCGGCACGCTGACCCCCATCGGGCCGGTCATCTTCAAAAGGCCTTTGTAGTTGTTGACCGGCATGATCCCGGGCAGGATCGGGATGGTGACGCCGGCCTTGCGCACCTGATCGACGAACCGCAGGAAACCGTCGATATCGAAGAAGAACTGGGTGATGGCGCGCGTGGCGCCGGCGTCCACCTTGGCCTTCAGGACATCGATATCCTTGGCCAGCGAACCGCTCTCGGGATGAATCTGCGGGTAAAGGCCCACCGAGACCTCGAACGGCGCCAGGCGGGTGATGCCGGCGGTCAATTCCGTGGCGTTGGCGTAGCCGTCGGAGCGGGGTTGATACGCCCCGCCGATCGAACCCGGCGGATCGCCGCGCAAAGCGACGATGTGTCGGATGCCGGCGTCCCAATAGGCCTGGATCACCTCGTCCACCTCTTCGCGCGGTGCGTCGACGCAGGTCAGATGGGCGGCGGGGCTCAGCGTGGTCTCGTCCAGGATCCGCTTGACCGTACGGTGGGTGCGATCGCGGGTCGAGCCGCCGGCGCCGTAGGTCACCGAGACGAAGCTGGGGCCTAGCGGCTCCAGGCGTCGGATGCAGGTCCAGAGATTCTCCTCCGCCTCCGCGGTCTTCGGCGGCGAGAATTCGAAGGAGATGGCGAGCGGATGGGCCGCGGCGCTGCTTTGCCGGTCGGCGACACGCGCGACCGGTCCCAAGGCCGTGGGCAGCGAAGCGAGGGCGGCGGTCATGCGAAGCTCTCCTCGGGAGCGGCCTGTCTCACAAGCGCCCGCTCGGCGGTCCAGATCTTGACAGTCAGGCCGCCGCCATTGGCGGCGGGCAAGGCGGTCGGCCGCTGGGATTTCAATCCAGCCGTTTCGGCCCAGCGCTTCATTTCGTCGTCGGAAAAGCCCAGCCGGCGATGCTGGTGCGCCTGGCGCAAGAATTCGAGCTGGTGCGGGGCGAAATCGACCACCAGCAACTGACCGCCCGGCGCCACCAGCCGCGCGGCCTCGGCGACGGCGGCGGCGGGATCGGACAGATAGTGCAGCACCTGGTGCACCACCACCAGATCGGCGCTGGCGCCGGGCAGGCCGGTGGCGAAGATGTCGCCATGGCGCAGTTCGCAGCGGTCCAGGCCCGCCTCCGCGGTATGGTCGCGGGCGATGTTCAGCATCTGCTGCGACAGATCCAGACCAATGGCCGCTTCCGCCATGGGGCCCAGCAAGGTCAGCATCCGCCCCGTGCCGGAACCCAGATCGACCAGTCGGCGGATGGGTCTTGGGCCAGCGGCTTTCAAAATAGCGACCTCGACATCGCTCTCGGAAACATAGAGCGAGCGCAGTTCGTCCCAGTGCGCCGCGTTGCGCGCGAAATAGGCCGAGGCCTCCTCCGAGCGCTCCTGGCGCACCTGCTGCAACCGCTCGGCGTCGCGCACGATGATCGGGTCGGCGTCGTGCACCAGCGCCAGGGTCTGGTCGAGCAGCAGCCGCCTTGGCCCATGGGCGGCCAAGCGGTAGAACATCCAGGCGCCGTCGGGAAACCGCTCGACCAGGCCGGCCTCGGTCAAAAGTTTCAGGTGGCGAGAAACGCGCGGCTGGCTCTGGTCCAGAATCTGGCTCAGCTCCATCACAGCCAGCTCTTCGCGCGCGAGGATCGCCAGGATGCGCAGGCGCGTCGGCTCGCCCGACGCTCGCAGCATCTCCACCGCCTGTTGGGCCGAGAGTTTCATAACGCATATAAAGATATGCTTATGTCTTTATGTAAAGTGAATTTCGGGAATGTGATGGGCCTTCTGTGGCGCGCGCGCCGCATTCTGGTCGCGATGACAGGCTTCTTGGCCTTTCACGCCTTGAAAATGCGCCCCTCCTCGATCACCTCAGCGAGACGAACGCCTCGGCACTCAACGTAAGCGCACTGACCGGTATCTCATGAGACAGCACCTGCTTCCCCATCGTCGCGCCAGCATCGGCCTTGCGATCGCCACGGGTCTGGCGCTGTTGCTGCCGGCGCTCCCCGTCCACGCCCAGCGCGCGCCCCGCGATTTGGCCGCCGAACAGTATGTGCAGGTCCAGGCCCAGCGCGTGCTGCAGGTCCTGTCCGACACGTCCATGAGTACGGCGGACAAGATCCACACCTTCCGCGGCGTCGTCGATCAGATCGCCGACGTGCCGCGCATCACCCGTTTCGTGCTCGGCAAGTATGCGCGCACCGCGACGCCCGCCCAGCGCCAGCAGTTCGACGCGCTGTTTCGCACCTACGCCCAGGATGTCTATGAGACCCGGCTCAATGAATATCATGGCGAGAGCATTCGGGTGGTCGGCTCGATCGTCCGCAATGCGGGCGACGTCATCGTCAACAGCACCGTCGCCGGCGGCAAGCTGGACCAGCCGGCGCATGTCGGCTGGCGCGTCATGAACGACGGCGCGGGCTGGAAGATCGTCGATGTCGAGGTCAGCGGCGTCTGGCTGGCCATCACTCAGCAACAGGACTTCGTCTCCACCATCGACAATGCCCACGGCGATGTCGGCGTCCTGATCGCCCAGCTGCAGAACGACGTGAAGCGTCATGAGGCAGAACGGCGGTAGGGGGCACGGACCGAAGTTCCTAAAAGTCTCCACGGCGTGGGACGAGAATGCCGTTGCGCCGCAAGTCCCTTGCTGTTGTCGCGACAGATTTGGTGCTTGTCTTCGCGTCCGGGAACGTCTGCTTCACGCGCCAGACGATTTGCGCGTAGTCGAATTCCGGCCTCATTAATAGATCGGCGATCATCCCGCCGATCGGCCCACCGTGGACGGGCGCCCGTAGCACTGACGACTGACGCGGTGCTTTGATGACTTCAGCTACCGGCGTCAATGCTGGCGCAGGTTTGGTTTCCGGCCACACTCGACGAGCGATCGATTTGAACTGGGTGATCCCCATCGATTTTCTCTCGTTGCGAGAACGTGAGCCAGGAACGTCGAGCCTGTCTGCTACATCAGAACGTAGGGCCTGCCACATCTCGAGCACGCCGTAGGTCGCTCGATCGAGCAGGACGAGAATGACGTGCTCAAACTCGCCGTCGCACTTGATCGAGGGGGTACGACCTCGATATCGGTCATCGGGATCCACGGCTCGCCCTTTGATTTGGAAGCGCTCTATCTTTTCGGATACGTCCCGATAGGCGTCATAGAAAGCCGTACGGACCTCGGCCAGCCTCAGGTCCAGCTTCTCGGCCGCCTCGACCTCAGCGACCTCGCCCGTTACGCCGAGCGGCTTGCCTGTGAGCAAATAATAGCGCGACGCCAACGCCTTCGCGACATGGACCAGCGCCTTGATAGCCACCTCCCGCTCGTTCGCAATCATCTTGCTTTCCGACGTCGTTCTTCCAGGGACTGTAAGCGATCAGAGCGATCGAACGCCAGGTCGCGGACAGGCGGCAGCTTGTGTTCATCAAGCAGAACCTGACCAATTGATCCACGAAGAACCCTTCCCCCTCGATGGGGGAAGGGCAGGGTTGGGGGTGAACACGCCGAGGACGGGGCGAAAAACGCGGTAAACGTCGAACGCGATCTTTTCTTCACCGCTAGTGGACGCACCCCCACTCCAACCTCTCCCCCATCGAGGGGGAGAGGCTTTTTCTAGAGTGCCCGGCCGCCCTACTCCGCCGTCGACACAAACCGCAGGATCGGCCCGCGCCATAGCGGACCATCCATCTCAAGCGTGGTCAGCTCGCGAACATAGTGCAGAGCCCCCACCGTGCGAGGCCAAAACGCCAATGCGGGTTTGTTGCGCGCGGCGATGGCGATCTCCCAGCGGCCGGGAAGGCGCCGCAGGATTTCGCCCACGACCGCCGCCCCGACGCCGCCGCGCCGGTATTTCCGCAGCACGAAGAACTCGGCCATGCTGTGATCGACCACGCCGCCGGAGTGGGCGAAGGCGTTGATCAGCGCGAAACCGACGACGCGTTCGCCGACCTTGATCAGCAGCGGGGTGCAGGCCTCATCAGCCCAATACTGGTCGAGATAGGGATAGGGCTCGTACCGGCCCTCGGCGTTGAGCTCGAAATCGGGCGAGTCCGCCGGCTGGAATTCGGAGAAGTCGTAGACGTAGAACTGGAACAGGCCCGCGATCAGCGCGCGCTGATCGGGCGTCGCGCGCACCACATCGATCTTCGGCCTTCCGCCCCCGGCGGTTCCCGTCACCGCCCGAACTTCTGGAACTTGATCCGCTTGGGGATCAGCGAATCCGCGCCCAGCCGGCGCTTCTTGTCCTCTTCATAGGCCTCGAAATTGCCCTCGAACCACTCGACGTGGCTGTCGCCCTCGAAGGCCAGGATGTGGGTGCACAGGCGGTCCAGGAACCAGCGGTCGTGGCTGATCACCACCGCGCAGCCGGCGAACTGCTCCAGGGCGTCCTCCAGGTTCTGCAAGGTTTCGATGTCCAGGTCGTTGGTCGGTTCGTCCAGCAGGATGACATTGCCGCCGGTCGTCAGGGTCTTGGCCAGGTGCACCCGGTTGCGCTCACCGCCCGACAACAGACCGACCTTTTTCTGCTGATCGCCGCCCTTGAAATTGAACGAGCCGACATAGGAGCGGCTGACCAGTTCGCGGTTACCGACCTTGATCACGTCCAGCCCGCCGGAGATGGCCTGCCACACCGTATCGTTCGGCTTCAGGTCGTCGCGGGTCTGGTCGACATAGGCCAGCTTGACCGTCTCGCCCAGGCGGATGGTCCCGGCGTCCGGTTTCTCCTGGCCGGTGATGATCTTGAACAGGGTCGATTTGCCGGCGCCGTTGGGCCCGATCACGCCGACGATGCCGTTGGGCGGCAGCTTGAAGGACAGTTTGTTGAACAGGACCTTGTCGCCATAATCCTTCTCCAGCCCCTCGACCTCGATCACCACATTGCCCAGCCGGGGTCCAGGCGGGATCTGGATAGTGGCGAAGCTCTGCTTCTCCCGCTCCTGCTGATTGACCATCTCGTCGTAGGCGGCCAGGCGGGCCTTGGACTTGGCTTGCCGCGCCTTGGCCGAGGAGCGAACCCATTCCAGCTCGCGGGCCATGGCGCGCTGACGCGCCTCGCTCTCGCTGTTCTCCTGGCGGACGCGCTTTTCCTTCTGCTCCAGCCAGCCGGAATAGTTTCCCTCGTAGGGCACGCCCTTGCCGCGATCCAACTCCAGCGTCCACTTGGTCACCTGGTCCAGGAAATAGCGGTCGTGGGTCACCAGGATCACGCAGCCGGGGAAGTTCTCCAGATGATGCTGCAGCCAGGCCACCGATTCCGCGTCCAGGTGGTTGGTCGGTTCGTCCAGCAGCAGCATGTCGGGTTTGGAAAGCAGCAGCCGCGCCAGCGCCACCCGCCGCCGCTCGCCGCCCGACAGCTTGTCCACGGGCGAAGCGTCCGGCGGGCAGCGCAGGGCGTCCATGGCCATCTCGATCTTGGAATCGATGTCCCAGAGGTCGCCCGCGTCCAGCTTCTCCTGCAGGGCTGTCATCTCTTCCATCAACGCGTCGCTGTAGTCCTCGCCCAGCTTAGCGGCGACGGCGTTATAGGCGTCGAAGGTCTTCTTCTCGTCGCACCAGGCGATGACATTGCCCCAAACGTCCAGGGTCTCGTCCAGCTGGGGCTCCTGCTCCAGATAGCCCATCTTGGTGCCGTCGGCCGCACGCGCCTCGCCGCCAAACTCCTTGTCGATCCCGGCCATGATCTTAAGCAGGGTCGACTTGCCCGAACCGTTCACCCCCACCACGCCGATCTTGGCGTCGGGATAAAAGCTCAGCCAGATGTTCTCGAACACCTTCTTGCCGCCGGGATAGGCCTTGGTCAGGCCCTGCATCTGGAAAATGTATTGAAGCGCCATAGAGGCTCGATCTCGCGAAACGGAGGGTCGGGGGGAATGCGCGCGGTTCTAGCGAACGGGAGGCCGCGCGTCCACGGGGCGGCGTGAAGCAGGCAACGAATGGCGACTAACGGCGTTTGCCTTTGAGACGGCGCGTGACGCCGCAGTAACCGGGAGACCTATCATGGACAAGAATCGCATCGACGGCGCGGCCAAGGAAATCAAGGGCGCGACCAAGGAAGCCTTTGGCAAAGTGACCGGCAATACCGGCAAACAGGTGGCCGGCGCGGTGGAAAAGAACGTCGGAACGGCTCAGCGCAAAATGGGCGAAGCCGCCGACAAGGGCCGCCAAGAGACCAGGCGCTAAGCTTCCCAACGACAATTGACTGGCGCCGCGTGGGTCCGCCCACGCGGCGTTTTGTTTCTCCGGCGACCTAATTTGATAACTGGAACCAAATAAGATATGGTTCCAGATCGAATAAAGGCGCCGAGACATGAATTCGGTCGGGAATGAGAAAATGGCGCGCGTGTCGCAATCGGGCAAGCTCAACCTTCCCGCCCAGCACCGTAAGATGATCGGTCTGGAGCACGGCGGCCCTGTCCGAATTCGCGTCATCGACGGGGAGATCCGTATCCGCACCGTCGAGGCGACCATGCAAGCCCTGCAGAAGCAGGCCAAGGCGCTGCTGCGGGGCGACAGCGTCGATGCATTCTTGGCCGACAAACGCAAGGACGCCGCGCGCGAGAACGACGAGGTATGAAACGCGTGCTCGATGCCTCGGCCGTGCTCGCCTACCTGCTGGACGAGCCGGGAAAGGACGCGGTCCTGGCGGCCATTCTCGAAGACAGCGTCATGTCCACGGTCAACTTCGCGGAGGTGGCGGCCCGGTACGTCCGAGGCGGCGCCGGATCTGACGTCGTCGCCGATTTGCGGGCTCAATTTCCGGTCCCCCTGATCCCGTTCGACGATGACCTGGTCGAGGCCGTGGCGCTGCTCTATCCCGTCGCCAGCAAGGCTGGGCTTTCCCTGGCGGATCGCTGTTGCCTCGCCCTGGCCGCCAAGCTCGATCGGCCGGCCATGACCGCCGACCGCGCCTGGAGCCGGATCGCGGGCGAGATCGGGGTCACGGTCGAACTGATCCGCTGATCTTATTTGTTCGGACTGAGCAAACAGAAGCTAGCGCCCTGGGGGTCGGCGCCCTGGACGATCCAGCCGCCGGTCGGGACCTGGAACGGGCCCACCCTGACGGCGCCGCCGGCCGCCTTGAGCCGCTCGATCGCGGCTTCGATCGAATCCACCTGGAAATAGAAGTTCCAGGCCGGGGACGCGCCGGGCAGGCTGGTCCCCACCGCGCCCTTGTCGCCGCCCCGCCCATCGGCCCACAGCAGATAATCCCCCGTCGGACCGAAGGCGCCGGTCTTGGTCCAGCCGAACAGGCCCGAATAGAAGTCGAACGCCGCGGCGCCGTCCCTAGCGAACAGTTCGTGCCAGCCGATATAGCCGGCCTCGTCCGCGTTCCCGTTCGGCGGGCCCTCGGCGGCGGTTCCCTTGTAGACGACAAAGGGCGCGCCTTGCGGATCGGCGACGCCGCAAAAGCGCAGGATGCCCGGAACGTCGAACGGCGGCTGGCGGATCGAGCCGCCGGCGGCCTTGACCCGCTCGGCGGCCGCATCGACATCAGCCACCGCGACATAGCCGACCCAGCGCGGCGGTCCCTCGCCCGCGCCCAGGGTCATCATCCCGGCGACGCCGCCCCTCGGCGTATTGAAGGTCGTATAACCGTCCGGCTGGGCCCCCATATGGTCGGCGCTCCAGCCGACCACGGCGCAGTAAAACGCCTCGGCCGCCGCCGCGTCGGTGGTCTGCAATTCGTACCAGCGGAATTGTCCGGTCATAACGTTCTCCCGTTGTCATGCGCCCGTGCGATGGCGTCTGATTTCAAGACGATCATGCACGCCGCCAGCCGACAAGATGAGCGAGATTTTGTGGCGGGACACGCCGGCCAAGTTCCTCTCCCGTTTGTGGAGTGGCCTTGCCGGAGTGGCCTCAGCGACCGCAAGACCCCCCCCGATACGGGGACACAATACTTATCTCCACCGACTCTCCGTCCCGTCAGCCGCGCAGCGCGTCCTTCACGTTCCGGTCGGTACGCCGTTGGCGGCCGGCGGGGGCGGGCAGCGGCCGGCGCGGGCTTGCACCACGTACAACAGCGCCCGACCGTGGGCGAAGGCGCTGTGCTCGGCGAAGGGGTTGGTCGGCTGGCCGGTCATCAGGCTCAGCGCCTGTTCCGGCGGCGCCGCTTCGGCCTGCGCCTGCTGGTTCACGCCCGCCTGGTTCCAGCGGGTCAAGGCGGCCGCGCAGGCCGCCACGCTGGCCTCGGCCACCACATCGGCGCTGTCGCGCGAGCCGGCCAGGCTGTAAGCCCAGCGGCGCACGCAATCGTCCACCGGCGTGGCGGCGTCGCTGGGCGAAGCGGCCGGCGCGCCCGCCTGGGCAGGGCCCGCGGTCTTGAAGTCGGCGCAGATCTTGGCGTTGGCCGTCCCCTCGTCACGATCGCCGCAGGCCGAAAGGCCCATGGCCGCCAAGGCCAGCGCTGCCGTCAGGGTGTTACGCAGCATGGAGGGTTCCTCTCGCTCTTTTTAAGGTGGCCCGTGGCGATCAGCGGTCGCAGATTTGGGCCGGGCTCTGCACCAGGGCGCCGCGGTTGTCGTAATAGGCCGTTGGCTGGGTGCGGCAGGCCGGCGCCTGCGCATAGCGCGGGTCGGCCGGCGCCGGGCCTTGATTGACCGGATTTCCGTACGGATCGTAGTAGACGATGGGCGCCAGCGGAGGCGGGCCTTCGCCGCCATACCCTGGGCCGGCGTATCCAGACCGATAGCGCTCGCGGCCCCGATAATAGGCCTCGCGCCGCGCGCGGTGGCAGCCGGCGCCCGCGACCTCGTGGCCCAGCACCGCCCCGCCCAGCCCGCCGATCAGCGCGCCGCCGCCGCCGCGGGCGATGGAATTGCCGATCAGGGCCCCGCCGACGCCGCCGATCACCGTGCCCGCGACCTTGCGGTCCGAACAGGACGCCTGGGCCTTGTCCGGAGCGGCCAGAACGGGCAGCGCCAGCGTCGTCGCCAGGCATGCCATTGCGATCCATCGGTTCATAGCTTCGCCTCCACCCGTATAGGTGTGTGCGCAGATAACGCGCCGGCGGCCTCAAGGATGCATGTCGGACCCGCTAGGCCGGCGCCCGCGCGCCGAAACGCTCCGCCGAGCGCTGCCTGGCCTTTTCGGCCTCGATATCGCGGTCGCGCGGCGAGGCGCCGGTCTCCAGGCTGGTCAGCAGCCGGCGCGCGGCCTGGGCCACCTCTTCGACCGCCAGATCGAAGGCCTCCTGATTGGCCTTGGAGGGCCTGTTGAAGCCGCTCAGCTTACGCACGAACTGCAGCGACGCGTCACGGATCTCCTCTTCCGTCGCCGGCGGATCGAAATTGAACAGCGTCTTGATGTTGCGGCACATGTTCATCTCCGTTCGTGAGGCGCGTACAGGATATCCCTTCTCCCCTTGCGGGAGAAGGAGGGGCCCGCGAGCGCAGCGAGTGGGAGGATCGAACGTAAGATAAGGGGACGCAATACTTATCTCGAAATCAATCCCCACTGCCTAGTTGTGTATTGTGTCCCCTTATCCCTGCTATTTCACCCTGAAGGTCGTCATAAGTTCAATTATGCGAGACTCGATGGATGCCAACTGGCCGCGCAGGCGATACGGAAATAGGAAACTAACTGAATCACCGTCTGACAACCGCAATATATCTGAACACACTCCATCATATTGTTTCTGAACATCTAATTGCGCAGTGCAATAAAAGAACAAAAAAGTCTGCCCGTTATCTCTGGTAAACTGCAATAGCGAGAGATTGTTCCTGCTCCAGGAAACGGTATAACCATATTCATCAATCTTTTGAGTTCTAATTTTCGGGCCTATTTGACTATTGTGCGCCATTTGTCGACGACTAGGGCCGTCCGGGCCAGACACTATAAAGTCGAATTGAGCACAGGTGTGGCGGAACTCAGAGACGAACCATGTTTCGCAGTTGTGTAGATGAGCAGGTTGAAATTCCGGGTAGGTCACGGAAAGCACTGGCGCTTCACCATAAGGTGGAGACAGATACTGGGTTGGAATTTTGTAGACTATCGAATAATAGGAAAACGTCTTCGAGGTTTCTTCGCTAGCCTCAGGCGCGGTCGTTCGGCCGCTGGTTGCTGAAACGACCGCCGCATCTGATCCTAGCGGAACGATCAGCGTAGCAGCGGCCCCCAACGAAAGCCAAAACACTGGGGTAGCTAATGGGCGACAGCGGATCCGAGATCGTGAGTGCTTAGCTGCTCGCGTCATTTCGAGCGGCCTTCCGCTTCAACCATTCCGATCAACAATCGCAGCGGTAGTTATAGCCAAGTCTGTTCGCGCCGCAAGATAGATTGTTTCTGGTAGCGGAGGTCCTTTTTCAGGTGTGAGATATGCGCCTTGCCGGTGTGGATTTCGACCGTTTCCGACATGCCAGGACCAAGCAAGGACCCGGCCAGTCGCCGTCGCCATCCAGTTACGCGCCTAGGATAAGGGGACGTAATACTTATCTCGAAATCAATCCCCACTGCCTAGTTGTGTATTGCGTCCCCTTATCCGTCCCCTTATCCCTGATGAGTAGGCTGCTAGCCGCTGAGCTCACCGAGCCTGCCGCCTTGTGGCCCGCTGGCGCGATATCTTCAGCGTGGGATCACCCACCCCATACCCCCTACGCCGCCACCGCCGCCTTCAGCCGGTCATACAGCAGATACACCTTCGACAGCCCGATCCCCTTCAGATCCACCGCCGGCGCGGCTTCCGTCCTGAACGTGCCCCTCAACCGCTCATAGGCCGACTCCGAGATCAGCACCGCGCCCGGGCCGCTGGCGTGTTCCAGGCGGCTGGCCATGTTGACGGCGTCGCCCCAGCAGTCGAAGGCCGGCTTTTTCACCCCGATCACGCCGGCCACCACTGGCCCCACGTGCAGGCCGATGCGCACGGCGACCGGCAGCTCCATTTCCGCCGCGAGTTCGGCGGTGATGTCGCGCATGGCCAGGGCGAAGTCGGCCATGCGCACGGCGCCGAACGACAGGCCCCCGACGGCCATATAGGCGTCGCCGATGGTCTTGATCTTCTCGACGCCGAGGCGCCCCGCGGCGTCGTCGAACCGCGAAAACACCCGGTTGAGCATGTGCACCAGCGTGCTGGCGCTGAGCTGGCGCGACAGGGCGGTGAAACCGACCAGGTCGGCGAAGACGATGGAGACCTCGCCATGGATGTCGGCGATGGTGGACTCCCCGGCCTGGATGCGGGCGACGATCTCGTGCGGCATCATCGAATGCAGCAGATCGTCGACGCGGGCGTGGGCTTGCTCCAGGGCCAGGTCGGTCAGGAATTCGCGCCGCGCGGCCAGCTCGCGCCCGGCGGTGGCCAGCGTGCCGATGACGACGCCGGCGAACAGGCACATGGCGTTGGCGATCATCATGTCGGCCGAGGTGTTGTGGGCCAAGGCCTCGAGCCCCAGGAAACCGCCGAACGTCACCAGGCCGGGCAGCCCGACGAAGATGATCCGCAAGGGGAACATCGCCGCGCCGCCGAAATAGATCAGCAGCATGCCCATGACGCCATAGCGAAACCCCAGGTCCAGATTGGCGCAGATCACCTCGAACCCGGCCAGGGTGATGGTCCAGGCGAGGCAGACGATGGTCTCTAGCTTGGGCCGGAACCTGGCGATGAACAGCGAGGCCGAGGCGGCGAAGAGGATCGGCGAGAGGACGAACTCGCGAAGGGCGAAGACCCGCGTCCAGTGCTCGCGATCGACCGCCCGGTCCCAGATGAAGAACGAGCAGAACAGAATCGCGGTGGCCAGCAGGAAGAGCTGCGAGGCGACCACGTGGATCAGCACGAACCGCTCGACGAACAGGCGCTCGCGTTCCTCATCGGGAAACCGGAATCCAAGGCGGACCAGCGCCTGTCGTATCATTCGGCCACCTTTGCTTTGAACGGAAACTCAAATCGCGGGACGAGGGTTCCAGGCAGACACAATTCCTGGCCCGGCGCCAAGGCCAAGACATGGCGGAAGTATATCAACGTCGTTCATGGCGATTAAAGCGGTGCGATCGAATCCGGTCGGCGACTCGCCGGCGGATCGAGGATATCCGCCCCGATCGATAGGTCGCGCCCATGGGGGCTCAGGGCCCAAGCGCTCTGGATTCGAGTTCAAGGGACATATGTTCCCTTTTTGTTCTTTACCGAGCGCGAGGCGTCCATGTGCTTCGAGGGGTCCGGGTTGGTTTTGGGCGCCGGCACGGTCTTGGCTCCGGTCGATGAAGACGGCTCGATCGTCATTGATGGCCACGAGACACGGCTGCTGACCTTGCTTTCGGCGGCCTATTGCGAGCCGATTGGCGAGGCGGCGTTTGGTCATATCCGCCGCGCCGCCTTGCGCTGGAGCGAAGGTGATGTCGCCCTGGCGAACACCCATATGGCCCTGACGCGCCTGCAACGACTGGAGCAGCCTTTGGCGGCGTCGCGGCGGCTTGTCGCCGCCGAGGAACTCCTGCGGGAGGGCATGGCGTCGGACAGTCTTCTCAAGGCGCTGGGCATGAACAGGGCCGCCATCGAGATGGTTGAAGTACAGCGCCGGTCAACCACGCGTGCCTGTGGGAAGCGGAAGAACGAGCGGCCAGTGGACCGCTGAGCCGGCAACTCAACAAATAACCGTCCCCGAGAAAGCCCCGCCGGCGGCCCGGTCTGGTTCGACTCGTTCAGCGGAGATTGAGCCTGGATCGACCTCAGACGCCGTTCCGAATGCCCGGCCAGAGCCTGCGATTGATATTCGGCCACCGGAGCGAAACCTGACTGATGTCGTGAACCCGTCGACGATTGAGCCTGTCAATGACAGGGCGCTGCACCACGACACCGTCGTGCAGTGGCTTGCCAATATGCTGCGCTCGACTGGGTCCACTGTTGAAACGAATTTTCCGCTCACACTGATTGGCGGGGACCCGACGGCGTACCCCGATCTGATCGTGTTACCTCACGGATCGCTCATTCCCTACCTGATCGAAGTTAAAACCGGCAATGATCCGATACTCTCTCCTGAGCAGCGAATAATATATCCTGCAGCCCTTCTGGGAGAGCATCTGTACTCATATTCACCTAGAATCTCTCTATTTGGATTTGCGCGTGGAGAACCCCTTCCGCCCATGATGGTCTGGGCTGTCTATATTAGTAAACCAGGCGCCGAAGTTAAAGCCTCTTGGCTGGGTCTGGACGGAGAATGGCATCACGCTAAGAGCGCAGGATCGACCGCGCCCATCACAGGAGAGCGAATGTGGCCGAGCCCGCCGAGGATCTGAACATCCTCCTCAAATATCTGGTGGAAGGTGGCGTGCTGAAGGACGGCGAACTCGCACGGAAGCTCGCCACGGTCTTGATCGAGCATCACTACGGCGCGGATGAATTGCGTCAACAGCAACCGCTCAATCTCACGGATGAAGGCGAGAATTGGCTGGTCAAAGGCAGCGCGCGGCGCCGGAAGGACGACCTCAGCGCGATGGTCGTGCGCCTCAGCAAGCGTGATGGCCGCCTCATCAACTTCCACCAGATCTATCACATAACGCCGAGTCCGGACGTGGACCCCTTCGGACCCGCGCCATCAGCCTGAAACGATCGCGGCGCCCTCACCGCCCCGTCGGCATGTCCTTGAACGCCACGTCCTTGTCGACCCGGATGTCGCCGGGCAGGCCCAGGACGCGCTCGGCGATGATGTTCTTCAAGATCTCGTCCGTCCCGCCGGCGATCCTTAAGCCCGCCGAGGACAAGACCGCCGACTGGAACGCCGCGCCCAGGGGCGAGATCGCGCCGTCGTCGATGATGCCGTACTGGTCCTCCATCTCCACCGCGGCGTTGGCCAGGTCCTGCAGCTGGTTGGCGGCGATGATCTTGCCGATCGAGCTTTCCGGCCCCGGCGTCTGGCCGCGCGACAGGGCGGTCATGGTGCGCATGCGGGTGTTCTTCAGCCCCTCGGACTGGACGTACCAGTCGGCCAGCTTCTCGCGGAAGGCCTGGTCGGCCAGGGCCGGACCCTTTTGCGTGTGCAGCTCGCGGGCCAGCTGCATGATGGTCGAATAATCGATACCCGCCCCGCCGCCGACCGCCAGCCGCTCGTTCATCAAAGTGACCAGCGAGACGCGCCAGCCGTCGTCCACCGGCCCCAGCCGCTGGCTGTCCTTCACCCGCACATCGGTGAAATAGACCTCGTTGAAATCGCGCCCGCCGGACATCTGGTGGATCGGCCGCACCTCGACCCCGGGCGAGCGCATGTCCAGCCAGAACATGGTCATGCCCTTGTGCTTGGGCTTGTCGAGATTCGTCCGGACCAGGACGATGCCGAAGTCGCTGTAATGGGCGCCCGAGGTCCAGACCTTTTGCCCGTTGATCACCCAGTCGTCGCCGTCCTTGACCGCTCGGGTCCTGGCCGCCGCCACGTCCGACCCGCCCGAGGGCTCGGAGAACAGCTGGCACCAGATATTCTCGCCGCGCACCGCCGGGCCAACGAACCGCTGCTTGGTCTCGTCGTCGGCGAAGGCCATCACCGTCGGCACGCACATGCCAAGGCCAATGGTGAAATAGCCGTAGTTCTGGCCGTACTTGCCCTCTTCCTGGCTGAAGATGATCGACTGCATCTGGGTGCCGCCGCCCCCGCCCCACGCCTTGGGCCAGGTGATCTGAGCGTAGCCGGCGGCGGCCTTCTTGGCCTGCCAGGCCTTGGCGGCGGCCATGTGGGCGGCGTCGCCGCGGCCCGAGGCGCGCTCGCGCGGCGCATTGGCCTCCAGCCACGCGCGGGCCTCGGCGCGGAAGGCGGCTTCTTCGGGGGTGTCGTTGAAATCCATGACCGTGGGTCCCTTCGGGCCTTGGGAGGGGTTCAATAGGACGGTGTTGGGGCGTGTGAGCCCCTTGGCTGTCCTCGGTGATCTTGGGCGGAGCGCTTTTTGACCACGAAGGACACAAAGGACACGAAGGAAAAACTGCGCGCTTCGCGCAGGACTCGGCCGTTCTGGATGACCCTGAACTTCGTGTCCTTTGTGTCCTTCGTGGTGAAAATCTGGCTCACGCGCATCGCCCCTAAGCCGCGTTGCGGCGTTCGAGGTGGCTGACCAGCCGTTCCTTCCACACCTTGGGCGCGCCGGCGACCAGGGAGAGCTGGCGCGAGCGGCGGTAATAGAGGTGGCAGTCGACGTCCCAGGTGAAACCCATGCCGCCGTGGGTCTGGACGTTTTCCTTGGACGCGAACCAGAAGGCTTCCGACGCCGCCACCCGCGCCGCCGAGGCCGCGATCGGCAGCTCGGCCGCGCCGGAATTCAGCGCCCAGGCGCCGTAATAGGCGTTGGAGCGCGCCAGTTCGTTCTTGACGTAGATATCGGCCAGTTTGTGCTTGATCGCCTGGTAGGAGCCGATCACCCGCCCAAAGGCATAACGCTCCAGGGCGTAGGCCTTGGCCATCTCCAGGCTGCGATCCGCGCCGCCCACCTGTTCGAAGGCCAGCAGCACCGCCGCCCGGTCCATCACCGCCTCGGTCAGGTGCATGCCCTCGCCCGCCGCGCCCAGCCGCTGGGCGTCCGCGCCGGTGAAGGTGATCTTGGCCACGCCCCGCGTCGGATCCAGCGTCTTTAGGGTCTCGCGCACCACGCCAGGGCCGGTCAGGTCGGCCAGCCAGAGGCCCGGCTGGCTGTTCTCCTTGGCCAGCACCACCGCCAGATGCGCCACGTCCCCGTCGGTGACGGGGATCTTGACGCCGGTCAGCTTGCCGCCCTCGACCCTGGCCTGCAGCGCCGCGGCCGTGACCGGGCCCGGCCCCTCAGCGGTGCAGAAACAGCCGATCAGCTCGCCGGCCGCGATCTTGGGCAGATAATTGGCCTTTTGCTCCTCGCTCCCGGCAAGCATCAGCGCCTCGGCCAGGAAATAGACCGTCGAGGCGAAGGGGATCGGCGCCACCACCCGGCCCAGCTCCTCGGCGATGGCGCACAGCTCCAGTCGCCCAAGGCCCAGGCCGTTATATTGTTCAGGGATCGCCGCCCCCAGCCAGCCCTGCTCGGCGACCGATTTCCAAAGCGCCTCGTCATAGCTCTTGGCCGGGTCGTCCAGCACCGCGCGCACCCGCGCCACCGTGCAATGGGCGTCCAGAAACTTGCGCGCCTCGTCCTTGAGGAACTTCTGGTCGTCGGAATAATCGAAATTCATCCCCGCGGCGCCTCCCACGCCCAGCGCGAATATGGCGCCGTTGTCTTCGTTGTTGTGGCCGCAGGCAGAATAGACCTCTTTCACGCCGGTGAAAGATTGACCTGGCGTCAATGATTTTCAGCCATATCAACAGGCTCTGCCGACGATGGAGCCGCCCATGGCCAAGGCCCAGTTTCACCGCAACCAGAAGGTCTGGGTCGAAACCGTCGGCACCTGGGCGACCGTCGAAAAGATCGTGCCGATCTGGGCCAAGGGCTTCGAGGAGCCGGTCCGCATCACCTATGACGTCGGCCTGGGCCGCGAATTCCTCAGCCACGAATTGCAGCCCGAGGAGCGTATCGTCGACGCCCCCGCGCTGGCCGACGAGGTCGGCGCCTGGCGAATCCTGCGCGCTCGCAACCGTTGGCAGGCGCCCGAGGAGTGCGGCCACCATCCCTTTCCCGGCACCTTTCCCGTCGTGGTCACCGATCCCAACGACTGGGGCGGCTGGCGCACGCCCGGCGCGGAATACGACCGCGATCCGCGCAGGATCGAGCACCAGGCCCGCCTGATCGCCAGCGCGCCGCGCCTTTTGGCCATCGCCCGCGAACTGGCCGCCCTGGTCGGCGAGTTCCCGGACGAGGCGCCCGCCCCGGTCCAGGCCCTGGCCAAACGCGCCGAAGCGATCCAGCGCTACCTCAACGAAATCCCCGCCGCGCCGGAGCCGGCGGCCGATGGCGCATCGACGATGGCGGCGGAATAAAGGCCCTTCCGCTTGACGACACCCGCTGCTCCCCCGTTGGGGGAGCTGGCGCGAAGCGGCTGAGGGGGACTTGCGGCTGTATGGACCTCTCCGGCAAGGCCCCCTCCACCACGTTACACGTGGTCCCCCTCCCCCAACGGGGAGGAACTAGAGCGGCGCACCCTATCGGCGGCGCGCATTGGGGGCTAAATCGCATCCATGCGCACAGATCTCCCCCAGCCGATCCGGCTCGCCGAATACCGCCGCCCCGCCTTCCTGATCGACGAGGTTCACTTCGATTTCCGATTGGAGCCCAACGCCACCCGCGTTCGCGCCCGGCTGACCATCCGCCGCGACGGTGATCACGCAGAGCCGCTGCGTCTGGACGGGGTCCGGTTGAGGCCGATCTCGGTTGCGATCGACGGACGCGTCCTGGCGCCCGACACCTACCAGATCACGCCCGAGGACCTGACCATTCCCGGCGTTCCGGGCGCCTTTGTGCTGGAGACCGAGGTCGAGATCGACCCCGCCGCCAACACGTTCCTGGAAGGCCTTTACCTGTCCGCCGGCCGCTTCTGCACCCAATGCGAGGCCGAGGGCTTCCGTAAGATCACCTGGTTCCCCGACCGTCCGGACGTCTTGGCCCGCTACACCGTGCGGATCGAGGCGGACAAGGCGGCCTATCCGCACCTGCTCTCCAACGGCAATCTGGTCGAGGCGGGCGAGCTGGCGGGTGGCCGGCATTTCGCGGTCTGGAACGATCCGTTTCCCAAGCCCTGCTACCTGTTCGCCCTGGTCGCCGGCGAGCTCGACGTGCTGGCGGACGAGATCGTCACCATGAGCGGGCGCACGGTCGCCTTACGCATCTATGTCGACACCGGCATGGCCGAGCGCGCCGCCTATGCGATGGACTCGCTGAAACGGTCCATGAAGTGGGACGAGGAGACATTCGGCCGCGAATACGACCTAGACCTGTTCATGATCGTCGCCGTGCGCGACTTCAATTTCGGGGCCATGGAGAACAAGGGCCTGAACGTCTTCAACTCGTCGCTGCTGCTGGCCGATTCCGCCACGGCGACGGATTTCGACTATGAGCGGATCGAGGGCGTGGTGGCCCACGAATATTTCCACAACTGGACCGGCAACCGGATCACCTGCCGCGACTGGTTCCAGCTCTGTTTGAAAGAGGGTCTGACGGTCTTCCGCGACCAGAGCTTTTCCGCCGACCAACGCGGCCACGCGGTGCAGCGGATCAAGGAGGTCAAGGCCCTGCGCGCGCGCCAGTTCGCCGAGGACGCCGGCCCCCTGGCCCATCCCGTGCGGCCGTCCAGCTATCTGAAGATCGACAACTTCTACACCGCGACGGTCTATGACAAGGGCGCGGAACTGATCCGCATGTTGAAGACCCTGCTGGGCGCGGAGGGTTTCCGCGCCGGCATGGACCTCTATTTCGACCGCTGGGACGGCCACGCCACCACCGTCGAAGCCTTCATCCAGTGCTTCTCCGACGCCTCGGGGCGCGACCTTTCCGACTTCTTCGCCTGGTACGAACAGGCCGGCACGCCCCAGGTGTCGATCGCCACGCGCTATGACGAGGCCGCCAAGGCGCTGGAGCTGACCTTGAGCCAGGTCACCGAACCGACACCCGGCCAGCCGGACAAGCGGCCGTTGCCCATGCCGGTCCTGATCGGCCTGTTGGACGAGGACGGCCGCGTCCTGCCGTTCCGAGCGCCGGACGCGAGCGTCATGGTCGAGGAGGCGGTGATCGTGCTGGACACGGCCGAGAAGACCGTCCGGCTGGAGGGCGTCGCGCGCCGGCCGGTGCTCTCGCCCCTGCGCGGCTTTTCCGCGCCCGTGGGTCTGACCACCGACGCGCCGGCCAAGGACCGCTACGTGCTGCTGGCGGCCGACCCGGACCTGTTCAACCGCTGGGAGTCCGGCCAGGAGCTGGCCCGCGACCTGATCCTGGGCCGCGCGGCCGGCGCCCCCGACGAGGTGGGCGAGGAACGCTATGCCGAAGCGGTCGGCCGCGCCCTGAACGACCAGTCCGCCGAGGACGCCTTCAAGGCCCTGCTGCTGACCCTGCCCAGTGAATCCGACCTGTCGCTGGCCCAGACGCCGGCCGATCCGGCGGCCATCCACGAGGCGCGCGAGGCCCTGCGCGCGCGTCTGGCCGTCCACCTGGGCGAGACGCTGCGGCGTCTGCACGGAGGCTTGCAGAGCGGCGAGACCTTCTCGCCGGACGCCGCGAACGCCGGCCGGCGCGCCCTGCGCAACACCGCTCTCGATCTGCTGGCCGCCGACTCTCACGCCCGCAACCTGGAGCGGGCGATCGGCCACTTCCAGGCCGCCGCCAACATGACCGACGCCATGGGCGGCCTCTCCGCCCTGATGCTGCTGGGCGGGGAAGCCTTCGACCAGGCGTTGGCGGACTTCTTCGAGCGCTGGAAAGACGAGCCGCTGGTGATCGACAAATGGTTCGCCGTCCAGGCGCGCAGCCCCTCCGAGGGCGTGCTGGGCCGCGTCTTGGGCCTGACCGCGCATCCGGCCTTCGATCCGAAAAATCCCAACCGGCTGCGCGCCCTGGTCGCGACGTTCGCCAGCGCCAATCCGTCACGGTTCCACGACCCGTCCGGCGCCGGCTACCGCTTTCTAGCCGACCAGATCCTGGCGATCGACGGCTTCAACCCGATGGTCGCGGCGCGGCTGGTCGAGCCGCTGGGAAGCTGGCGCCGCTATACGCCCGCTCTCGGCGCGCTGATGCGGGAACAGCTGCAGCGGATCGTCGATACGCAAGGATTGTCCAAGAACGTCTTCGAACTGGCCAGCCGGGCCCTGGCCTGAGTCCCCGACCCAAACCGTTCGACCTGAGTCCTGGCTGCAACGGCGCGCGGATCGATGCAATCGGACGCACCCCGCCAGCGCGGCTGGCGCGTGACAGGCGTCAACCGTCGCGCTTAAGGTCATCGTGGGTGACTCGGCGATTGGGGAACGGCGCCTTTGACGCGCGGCAGCGATAGAGGCGGGACGCGGTCGCTGGAAAGCGTCGTGAGTTTTGACGCGCCGCGGGCCGCCAAATCCAGCGCCCCGACCGCGTCCTATGTCCGCATGGCCGTGCTTTGCGCCGTGCTGGTGCTGGCGGTCTTTACGGCTGTGTCCGCTGTGCGGCTTGTGCGTGATGCGGGGACCGCGCGGCCGATGGACACGGCGGGCGCCGAGGCGGGCGAACGCCTGAGCGCCAGCGTCGACGCCGACTTGTCGCGCCTGAGCGCCGCTCTGACTGGCGCCGGCGCCATGGCCCAGCGGTTTCCTGACAGCCCGATGGACGCGGCCGAGGCGGCGCTGAAGGCGGCGCGGCCCTCCGCGCGGGCCGTGGCGGTGGTCGGCGAGGACGGCGTCCTGGCCCAGGCGGGCGAGGTGGGCGACGCGGACTGGGCCGGGGCGGCGCGCGCGGCCTCGGCTTCGGGCGGCGCTTTCTGGGTTGGGCGCCTGCCCCGGGGGGGCGTCTATGCGGCCCAGACGGTCGCCGGCCAAAAGGACGCCGCCGGCGGCGGGCGCCTCACCCTGGTCGCCATCACCAATCTGGCGCGCGCGCCGGCGGCGGTCGCCGCCGCGGATGCCACTCCACTGTCGGCCGGGCCGCTCGCCTCGGTTCTGGCCACGACCGACGGGCGGATCCTGGCCATCGACGGGCGCGGCGGCGTGGAGGCGGCGACCAGCCTGCGGGACGCCTTTTCGGTTAATCCCGCCAGTATCACGATCAATGGCGAGGTCCCAGGCCGACTGCCCGACGGATCGCCGATCAACCTGACCGCCCGCCAGGTGGACGGCGCCGGCGTGATCGTGCTGATCGCCTCGCCGCGCGACGCGGCCGCGGTCGCCGCCTCGCAAGCCTTCGTCAAGGACATGATGTGGACACTCGCGCCGCTGGCGATCGGCATCGGACTGGCGATCTTGATGCTGGGCCAGATCCGCCGTGCCGAGACGGTCCGCCGCGCCTTCACCGAGAGCGAGCGACGATTCCGCCTAGCGGTCGAGGCGGCCCATTGCGGCATCTGGGAATGGGACCTGCCCAGCGACCAGCTCACCATGTCGGACATGTCCGGCGCGATCCTCGGCTGGGGCGGGGCGGGCGTGGCGCCTGGCGCCGAGGTGCTTGAGCGGGTTGCAGCCGAACACCGCGACCGGCTGCGCCAGGCCCTGGCCGGGGCGCGGGCCTATGGCGCCTTCGACGTCTCGTTCTGCATCCCCAACCGGGGCGGTCGCGCGGCCTGGATCGACGCGCGCGGCCAGGCCGCCGGCGAGGCCGGACCCGACGGCTACGAGCGCATCATCGGCGTCATGCTGGACGTCACCGAGGAACGCACGACCCAGGCGCGGGCGCAGTCCGCTGAGAACCGGCTGCGCGACGCCATCGACAGCGTCTCGGAAGCCTTCATCCTGTGGGACCGCGCCGGCCGGCTGCTCATGTGCAACAAGAACTACCGCGCCTTTTTCGGTCTGGAGCCTCGCCTGCTGAAGCCGGGCACGCCGCGCGAAACGGTGAACCGGTTCGTCCGCCTGGCCGTCAAAAAGCAGCACGCCGCCCCCGATGGAGCCCCGGGCGTGCGCGAACTCGAGATGCACGACGGGCGCTGGCTGCAGATCTCCGAGCGCCGCACCGCCGAGGGCGGCCTGGTCATGACCGCCGCCGACGTCACCGCCATCAAGCTGCAGGACGAAACCCGCCGCCTGAGCGAGGAGCAGCTGCGCGAGGCGGTGGGCAAGCTTGAGCACAGCCAGGTTCAACTGGCCGAGTTGGCCAGGAAGTACGAGGCCGAGAAGATCCGGGCCGAGGGCGCCAACAAGGCCAAGAGCGAGTTCCTGGCCAATATGAGCCACGAATTGCGCACGCCGCTGAACGCCATCAACGGCTTCTCCGAGATCATGGTCGGCGAGATGTTCGGCGTGCTGGGCGACAAGCGTTACAAGGAATACGCCCAGGACATCCTCTCGTCAGGCCAGCATCTGTTGGCTCTGATCAACGACATCCTGGACATGTCCAAGATCGAAGCCGGCAAGATGAACCTGCGGTTCGAGCCGCTGCACCTGCAGGACGTGGTCGACGATGCGATCCGGCTGGTGCGCAATCGCGCCGACTCCACCGGCCTGGCCCTGGATTCCGACCTGCCGGCCCTGCCCGAGATCGAGGCGGATTACCGGGCGATCAAACAGGTGTTGCTGAACCTGCTCTCCAATGCGCTGAAGTTCACCCCCAATGGCGGACGGGTGCAGGTGACCGCCGAGCTGCGCCGCGACGCGTTGGGCGAGCGGGTGCGGGTCAATGTGCACGATACCGGCATCGGCATCTCCAAGGCCGATCTGGCCCGGCTGGCCCGGCCGTTCGAGCAGATCGAGAGCCAGCACTCCAAGACCCAACAGGGCACGGGCCTGGGCCTGGCGCTGACCAAGTCGCTGGTCGAGATGCACGAGGGCGAATTGGAGATGGCCAGCGAGCCTGGCCAGGGCACCACGGTCAGCTTCACCCTGCCGGTCCACCACGTCCAGGTCGGCGCGGCGGGCGCGTTCGCGGCGTGAGCCTTAGAACTACCTGTTGAGCATCCACATCTAGGCGCCCGCGCCGCCCCGGTCGGGGCGGAGCACCGTGAGCTGGAGCGGACCCGCGGTGGCTGCGGCGTGGGCCACGGCGTCGTTGGCGTCGTCCAGTGCGAACTCGGTCAGGTCGAACTGAGCGAGGTCGATCAGCCCGGCGCGGACCAGCCGCGCCATCTGGGCCCCCGCCTCGCGCGGGTACATGTACTTGCCGCGCACGGTGATGTCGTTGCGCATCAGCCAGGGATAGGGCAGCTCCAGATCGCCGCCGCCCTGTCTGCCGACGCCCCCCATCAGCACCACGCGCCCGCCTGGACGCACCGCAAGCGCGGCCGCGCGCACCTGCGCCCCGGTCGCCTCCCGCGGCAGCAGGTCGAGTACGCAGTCGATCGGCCCGTCGGCCAGCTCGACGATCAGCCGCCGGTCATCCTCCTCGACGCCGGTCATCGGCGCGGGCCGCACCCGCGGGCCGAAGCGGCGGACCAGGTCGTCCAGCGCGCGCCCGTTGCGGCCTGTGGCCACGACCTTTCCCGCGCCCATCGCCAGCGCCACGGCGACGCCGGCGCTGCCGAAGCCGCCGGTGGCGCCGTTCACCACCAGCGTCTCGCCGGCGCGCAGATCGCCGACCTCAAGCCCGCCGTACGGCACGAGCAGCGTGCCGAGCGCGCACCATCGGCCCGCGTCCGCCGCGTCGATATCGCCGATCGGCGTGACGTTCTCGGTCGGGACCAGCATCTGCTCGGCGAAGGAACCGTGGTGATAGAACCGATGCAGCGGCAGGCCCGCGGCCCTGACATAAGTCCAGCCCTGCAGGATCACGTCGGGATTGACGGCGTCGTCGCGCGAGCGGACCGTCGGGTCGCAGAAGACCCAGTCGCCGACCGAAAGCCTGGTCGCGTCCGGCCCCGTCGCGCGCACCCGGCCAATGCCGCCCGCCCCCGGCGCGATCGGCAGCTCCAGCATGTAGTTGCGAGCGCCGGAGAAGACGCCAGCGGTGTAGCCTGGGACGCCAGCGGCGGCGACATCGACGACGACCGACCCGGCGCCCGGCGCCGGGTCGGGCAGCGTCTGAATGGCGAGCGGCTCGCCGAATGCATTCAAGACAGCGGCTTTCATGGAAACCTCGTGAGAAACTGACCGCGGCGACCCTAGCCCCGGTTTCGCATTCCATCCAGGCCTGGTATTATCCTGGGATTATGAAGCCTATCCTGGAGGCGCGACGACATGGCGGAGCAGAAGCGGGCCGACCTGAACCGGCGCGAGCTCGGCGACTTCCTGCGCGCCCGGCGCGGCCGCCTGACCCCGGAGAGCGTCGGCCTACCCCGCCGCCGGCAGCGGCGCACGCCGGGTCTGCGCCGCGAAGAGGTGGCCGAGCTGGCCGGCATTGGCGTCGACTGGTACATCCGCCTCGAGCAGGGCCGGCCGGTGACCCCGTCGGTCAGCACCGTCGATGCGCTGGCCCGCGCCCTCAGGCTGACGGAGCTGGAACATCAGCATCTGCGCGCGCTGGCGGGCGGCGGCGGCCACAGGCCGTTCCAGCGCGAGACGGCGCCGCTCGCCCTGCTTAGCCTGCTGGAGAGCCTTAGCCAGCCCGCCTACGTCACCGGCCGACGCCGGGACCTCGTGGCCTGGAACACCGCGGCCGACGACATCTTCGCCTTCAGCAGTCTGGCCGAGGACGAGCGCAACATCCTCGTCTCGATGCTGACCATTCCGCGCAGCCGCGAGCTCTTCGGGCCGGGTTGGGCCGAAGAGGCGCAGCGAATGGTCGCCCAGTTCCGCGCCACCCACGACCTCTGGGCCGGCGACCCGGCATTCGTGGCGCTGTTGCGACGTTTGCGCGACGGCTGCCCGGAGTTCGACGCCTGGTGGGAGCGCCACGACGTCCGCCACCCGGTCTCCGGCCGCAAGACGCTGCACCACCCGGCGAAGGGGGTGATCGCCTTCGACCACGCCAGTTTCCAGGCCAACGACGACCCGGGCCTGAAGCTGGTGATCTACACGCCGGTTCCAGCGGACGAAGCTAAGAGACCCTAGCCGGCAACGATCAGCGCCCCGGCGGCGCGCGGCCTGGATGGGCGGCGATCCAGCGGGCCCACGCCGCGCGGCTCAAACCCTTGGCGAAGGCGGCGCGCTGGTCAGAGGGCAGTTTGGCGGCGAAGTCCAGCAGCGCCTCCTCGAGCCGGGCGCGAGCCGCCGCGTCGTCGGCCCGCGCCAGGGCGAAATCGGCGCTGGCCGCCGCGCGGTCGAACGGCTGGATCTGGAAGCGGACCATAGCGTCGCGCCGGGCGATCCGCGCGTCGCGCAGCTGCGGCCGCAGCGACTGCAGCATCGGGCCGATCATGGTCCGGTACGCGTCCCGCTGTCCGGACGACAGGGCGTCGGCGGCGTTCATCAACGGGTCATCGCCGCTCGCGCGGGCCAGGGCCTGCTGCCGTATGATCAGGACGCCGGCCACCGCGCCGATGACGAACACGTTCAGGATCAGCGAGACGCCCAGCAGAATCTTGACCCAAAGCCGGTTCATCCACCCAAGCCCACGTCCAGCGGCGATCCGAACAGGCTGACGCCGTCGGACAGCAGGCCGCTCGCCTCGGTTCGGTCGCTGGGAAAGGCGTTCGCCAGGCTGGGCCCGATCAAGGTCGCGCCGACCACCGCGCCAGCCGCGCAGGCGGCGGCCAGGCCGGCGCCGGAAAGCCACAGGTCGCGCCACGACCACGGCGGCGACCAGACCTCGCGCGCGGCCGGCGCGGCCGCCAGGATCTGTTCGCGCAGAGCCGCCGTCACGACCTGCGCCGTCCAGGCGTCCAGGACCTCGTCCAGGGCCCTTTCGGCGTCCAGCCCAGCCAGGGCCCGCGGATGTTCGGCCAGATAACGCTCGCCCGCCGCCCGTTCGCGGACCGGCCAGCGCGCGGGGGTCGCGCCATAGGCCGCGATCAGCCGTCGAAGCCGGTCCTCGTTCATCGTCACGCCAGCCCTCCGATCAGTCATGACCCGCCACATCCGCCAAGGCGGCGCGCAGGGCGCGCCTGGCCCGCGACAGCAGGCTTTCCAGCGCCTCGATGCTGACCCCCATCAGCGCCGCGGCGTCGATATTGCTCAGCTCCTGATAGTGGCACAGCACGATCGCCTCGCGCTGGCGATGGGGCAGCGCGGCCATGGCCTGCTCGACCCGCGCGCCGACATCCGCCGCCATCAGGCCGCGATCGGGCGCTGGCCCGGGATCGACCGGATCGGACGCCGCCTCGAAGGGCTGGTCGCGCCGCCGCCGCAGCCGCAGCCGGTCGTAGCAGAGGTTCAGCGCCACGCGGTGCATCCAGGTGTCGAACCGCGCCGCGCCAGGCCGCCAGCGCGGCGCCTGGCGCCAGACGCGCAGCATCACCTCCTGGGCCACGTCCTCCGCCTCGACCGGGTCCGCCAGCATGCGCCGCGCCAGCGCCAGCAACCGGGGCAGCTTGCGCGCCAGCAAGGTGCGCGCCGCCGCGGGATCGCCCCGCGCCACGCCGACCACCAATTCCTGGTCCGGATCGGCCTCGCTCAACCGTCACCTCGTTCGCCAGGATCGATCTGCTGGCCGATGCGCTGATCATATCGCAACCTGGGTTCCATTACGCGGCGACGCGGATGCCCACGCGAGGCGCCTTGGCAGTCTAACGTGCGTGGCGAGGCGATTCCGTCGCGACGAGGGTCCCGAACGCCTTCACCGCCCCGGCCCGAATCTTCGCCAGCCGCGTCGCCAGCTCGCCGAAGCGCCGCACGCCGCCAGCCCGCGCCAGCCGGTCGCGGAACCCCTTGGGCTCCCCCGTCGGATCGACATCCTCGTCGAAGGCCAGCTTCAGGACCTGGGACAGGTCTTGCTGCAGCCGCCAGGCCGCCGTCAGCGCACCGACCGCCGAGGGATCGGCCAGCCCGGCCTCGCCCATCGCCAGCAGGGCTTCGGTGGTGTGCGGCGCCAGCGGCCCGCCGCCGGCGGCGTGGATCAGCTGCAGATATTGGGCGGCGAACTCGACATCGACCAACCCGCCGGGGGACAGCTTCATGTCCCAAACCCCCGACGCCGGGCGCTCCTGGTGCATCAGAGCGCGCATCTCGCGCACGTCCTTGGCCGTGGCGGCCGGATCGCGCGGCCGACGCAGCGCCGCTTCGATGTCCGCGCTCACCGCCTCGGCGAAGACGGCCGAGCTGGCCCAGACCACTCGAGCACGGGTCATGGCCAGGAACTCCCAGATCTCCGCATCGCTGGCGTAATAGTGCTCGAAGGCCGCCAGGCTGACGGCCACCGGTCCGGAGGTGCCCGAAGGCCTAAGGCGCATGTCGACCTGGTAGAGGCCGCCCTCGCCGGTCTGAGCCGACAGCGCGGCGATCAGCCGCTGGGTGAAGCGGGCGAAGAAGGTGTCGGCGCTCCAGCCCTTCAGCGCCGACGCCGCGCCGGCCTCCGCCGCGCGGTAGAGGGTCATCAGGTCCAGGTCCGAGCCAGCGGTCATCTCGCGCGAGCCGCACTTGCCCAAGGCCACCACCGCCGCCTCGCCGGGAAAGACGCCGGCCACCCGCTCCACTTCGCCCATGGCCGCAGGCGACAGCACGCGGATGCAGGCGTCGGCCAGGTCGGCGAAGGCTGGCCCCGCCTCGGCGGCGCTGGCCAGGCCGCTCGTCACCTGGACGCCGATGCGGAAGGCCTGTTCGCGGCGCACCCGCCGCGCCGCGTCCATCGCCGCCTCGAAGCCGGGCTTGACGTGGGCCAAAGCGGCCGTCACCGCGGCCTCGATCTCCCCCGCCTCGATCGGGGCGAAGAAGTCGCTGTCCAGCATGGCGTCCAGCGCCGCCGGCCGGCGCGCCAGGGTGGCCGCCAACTGCGGGGCGAAGGCCATCATCTGGACCACCAGCTCGAACAGCTTGGGCTGGGCCAGGAACAGCGACTGGACCTGGACGCCGGAGGACAGGCTGGCGAAGAAGGCGGCGAACCGGTGGAAGGCGACATCCTGGGCGCCGGTGGCGTGGGCGGCCTCCAAAAGGCGCGGGACCAGGCGGGTGAACAGCTCGCGGCTGCGCTCGGTGCGGGTGGCGGCGATCCGGCCGTGGTGCCACGCGCGGATCGTCGCGGCGACCCGCTCGGGTTGGCTAAAACCCATGCGCGTCAGGGTCTTGAGGGTCTCCGGATCGTCCTCGACGCCGGTGAACACCAGGCTGCCGAAGCGGGAGGACAGATCCTCGTCGTCCGCGAACAGCTCGCCATAGCGGCGATTGACCGTCTTCAGCACCCGCTCGACGGACGCGTCGAACCGGCGAAGATCATCCTCGCCCGACAGGACCGCGATCCGGCGCCGCTCCGCATCGTTCTCCGGCAGCTTATGGGTCTGTTCGTCGCCGATCATCTGGGCGCGGTGCTCCAGCCCGCGCAGGGTCTCGTAGGCGCGGGCGAGTTCGGCGGCGGCGTCCGCGGAGATCTGGCCGGCGGCCGCCAACGCGGTCAGCGTATCCACCGTTCGCCTCGCGCGCAGACTGGCGTCGCGGCCGCCCAGGATCAGCTGCTGGGTCTGGACATAGAATTCGATCTCGCGAATGCCGCCGTGACCCAGTTTCAGGTCGGCGCCCTTGGCCGCCAGGCGGTCATAGGCCTTGTGGACATGGATCTGGCGCTTGATCGAATGGATGTCGGCGATGGCCGCGAAATCCAGATTGCGCCGCCAGATGAAGGGCTGCAGGGCCTCCAGCAACGCCTCGCCGGCGACGACGTCCCCGCCGACCGCGCGGGCCTTGATGAACGCGGCCCGCTCCCAGTTCTGGCCGACGCTTTCGTAATATTCCAGCGCCGCCGGCAGCGAGACCGCCGGCGGGGTGGAGGACGGATCGGGCCGTAGCCTGAGGTCGACGCGGAAGACGTAGCCGTCGCTGGTGCGCTCCTGCAGCAGTTCGGCGACCTGTTTGGTCAGCCGCGAGGCGAAGGCTTCCGGCTCGACCCCGTCGGCCAGGGCCAGGACGTCGGGATCGAAGAAGACGCAAAGGTCGATATCGCTGGAATAGTTGAGCTCGAAGGCGCCGAACTTGCCCATGGCGATGCAGAAATAGCCGGGAACCGGACCGCGCTCGGCGTCTGGCGGCGCGATCAGCCGGCCACGCTCGATCTCGGCGCGCGCGGCGATGGCGACGGCGGCGCTGAGCGCCACGTCCGCGAAGCGGCTGAGGGCGCCGGTCACCTGGTCCAGGCTCCAGACTCCGCCGAGATCGGCCAGGGCCGTCAGCAGATGCGTCTGCGTCTTCAGTTCGCGCAGCCGGCGTTTGGCGTGGTCGAGGTCGAGGTTTTGGGCCTCGACGGCCGCCCCGGCGACGAGAATCTCCGCCATTCGATCGTCCGGCGCCTGTTCCAGCACCTGCCGCAGTCGGGAGGGCGAACGCGTCGCCAGGCTGGCCAGATAGGGCGAGGCTGAGAAGACAGGCAGCAGCGCCGCCTCGGCGCGGGACAAAAGCTCGGCCCAGCTGTCGCACTCGGCGGCCTTGGTCAGGGTCTCGAACGCACGCGGACCGGCGGCGCCGGGCAGCGTCGGGCCGCAGGGACGCAGGCATGCGGCGAGGGGGGCAGTCATGGCAGGCGGGCTTGCGCGAGCGTTGAGGGCGGCGCCGCCGCCCAGTTCCTCCCCCATTGGGGGAGGGGGGCCGCCTGCAAGGCGGTGGAGGGGGCCTTGCCGGAGAGGTCTCTACGGCGGAAAGGCCCCCTCAGTCGCTTCGCGACAGCTCCCCCAACGGGGGAGCAACTAGACCCGTTGTCCACCCCCACTACCCGGCCCTCGGCAGCACTAGCGCGACGCGGAGCCCTGGGCCCATCTCGCCGACCTTGCCAGGGCCCTCGTCCAGCTCCAGCCGCCCGCCATGGGCCTCGGCGACGGCGGCGACCAGCGACAGGCCAAGGCCCGAGCCCGGCTGATTGCGGCTGTTCTCCAGGCGCACGAACCGCTCCACCACCCGCGCCCGCTGATCGTCCGGCACGCCGGGCCCCGTATCGGTGACCGAGAACTCCACCTCCCCAGACGAGCGGCGCCGGTTACGCAGCATCACCGCGCCGCCTGGGCCGGTGTATTTGACGGCGTTGTCGAGGATGTTGGCCAGGGCCTGGGCGATGAATTCGCGGTTGCCGCGGGCCTGCAGGCCGGGGCTCAGTTCGGCCTGGAACTCCAGGCCCCGCTCCTCGCACAAAGGCTCGTACAATTCGGCGATGTCGGCGGCCAGCTGGCTGGTGTCGAACGGCGCCTGATCCGGCGCCGAACCGACCGCCTGCAGCCGCGCGATGGCCAGCACGGCGACGAAGGTGCGCAGGACCCCGTCGGCGTCCTCCAGGGCTTGGGCCAGGGCGGCCTTGGGATCGCCCTTGCCGGCCTCGACGTCCAAGATCGCCACCTCCAGCCGCGTGCGCAGCCGGGTCAGCGGCGAGCGCAGATCGTGGGCGATGGCGTCGCCGGCGTGGCGCAGGCCGCCGATCGAATGCTCCAGCCTGTCCAGCATGTCGTTAAGACCCGCGGCCAGGTCCTCGAATTCGTCGCGGGCGCCGCGCAGTTCGACCCGGGCCCGAAGGTCGCCGCCCTGCACCGCCGCCACCACCGCGTTCAAGCCGGCGACGGACCGGCTGACATTGCGGCTGACGATGACCCCGCCGACCAGCCCCAGCACCACCACCAGCCCCCCGGCGCCCCACAGGGCGCGGACGATGCGGAACACATAGGCCTCGGCCTCGGTGACGTCCTGGCCGACGAACATGGTCTCCCCGCCGGTCAGCTTCTGCCGCTCGCCGCGCGCCAGATCATGGCTGGCCGAGCCCGGCGCGCCAGGCTTGGTGACGCTGAAGCGCACCATGTCGGTGTTGCGGTCGTCGAACCGGGCCACCGAGCCGCGCGGGATGGTCCCCCAGATGCGGTGTCCCGACGGGTCCTCAAGCAAATAGAGAAACGGCCGGTCGCCCTGGGTGCGCTCGATCATCGCCCGACGCAGCGCCTCGCGCCCGCCGATGCTGTAGACCCCCTCCAGCGACTGGACCTCGCGCGTGATCGCGACATCGGCGATCCGCGTCACCTCCAGCACGGTGACGCTGTAGATGTAGAACAGAAAGGCCGAGGCCGCGCCGGCGAACAGCGCCAGGAACAGCAGGGTCAGCCGAAACGGCGTGGTGCGAAATATCGGCGGCAGGCGCACGCCCCTAGAGCCTTTTAGCTTCAAATGGAATCATTTGAAGCGTTGAAAAAGGCTCTAACTCTTTGATTTTAGAGCGTGACGACCGCTTTAACCGGTTTCCACTTAAAGCTGTCACGCTCTGGCCTTACGCGTCTAGCCGATAGCCGGCCCCGCGGACGGTCTGCAGCATGGCGTGCTCGAAACCCTTGTCGATCTTGGAGCGCAGGCGCGAGACGTGGACGTCGATCACGTTGGTCTGGGGGTCGAAGTGGTATTCCCAGACCTTTTCCAAGAGCATGGTGCGGGTGACCGACGTGCCGGCGTTGCGCATCAGATATTCCAGCAGCTGGAACTCCCGCGGCTGCAGGTCGATCTCCTTGCCTTCACGGCGCACGCTGCGCCCGATCAAGTCCATCTCCAGGTCGCCGACCCGCAGCAGGGTCTGGACCGAACCGGTCTCGCGACGCCGCGCCAGGGCCTCGACCCGCGCGATCAGCTCGGCGAAGGCGTAGGGCTTGACCAGATAGTCGTCGCCGCCGGCCTTCAGGCCCGTGACCCGATCCTCGATCTCGCCCAGGGCCGACAGGAACAGCACCGGCGTCTGGTCGCCCTGCCGGCGCAGGGTCTCGACCATGGTCAGGCCGTCGACGTGCGGCATCATCCGGTCGACCACGAGCACATCGTACGGGCCCTCGTTGGCGGCCGCCAAGCCGAGCCGGCCGTCGACCGCGTGGATCACCTCGTGGCCCGCCTCGCTCAGGCCCCGCACCATGGCCGCGCCGGCCTCGATGTCGTCTTCAACGATCAGGATTCGCATCACCCGCCCCCAGTCCGCATCCACATCCAGGTGTGGTCTATTTCTCGATCTTGAGCGGGATGAACAGCGTATGCCCCTCGCGCCGGACCCCGACCAGGATGCTGGTCATGCTATCGTGCTTGGCCCGCGTCACCGCGGCCTGCACATCGGCGGGACCGGCGATCGCGGTTTCACCCGCGCGCACCAGGATGTCGCCGGCGCGCAGGCCTTTCTCGCCCGCGTCGGACGAGGCCTTGACGCTGAGCACCACCGCGCCGTGCACGTCGGCCGACAGGCCGAGGTGGCGCCGCGTGACGTCGTCCAGCGCGCCCAAGGTCATGCCCAGGGCGTTCGGATGCTGCGCCTCGGGGGTGTCGGGCTGACCGCCGCCGCTTTCGTCGTTCGGGCTGTTGGCGGCCAGTTGACCTTCGGAAGGCCGCGTGCCCGAGCGTACGTCGAAGGCCCGCTCCTTGCCGTCGCGCAGGATGGACACGTGCAAGGTGTCGCCGGTATGCGACATGGCGACCATCCGGGTCAGCTCGATGGAGCTGGCGATCGGATGGCCGTTGAGCTCGACCACCACGTCGCCCGGCTGGACGCCCGCCTTGGCCGCCGGCCCGCCCGGCACCAGTTCGGCGACCAGGGCGCCCTTGCGGCCCTTCATCCCCATGCTCTCGGCGATTTCCGGGGTGACGTTCTGGATGGTGGCGCCCAGATAGCCGCGCGTCACCTTGCCGCCCGAGATCAGCTGTTTGGTGATGGTGTCTGCCACATCCGCCGGGATGGCGAAGCCGATGCCGACCGAGCCGCCTGACGGCGAGAAGATCGCCGAATTGACCCCGATCACCCGGCCATAGATGTCGAAGGTCGGCCCGCCGGAATTGCCGCGATTGATCGGCGCGTCGATCTGGATGAAGTCGACGAAGCTGTCGCCGATATCGCGGCCATAGGCCGAGACGATGCCGGCGGTGGCGGTTCCGCCCAGGCCAAACGGATTACCCACCGCGATCACCCAGTCGCCGACGCGCGGCTTGGCGGAGTTTTCAAAATCCACGAAGGGAAAGCCGGACCCGTCGACCTTGATCACCGCCAGATCGGTGGCCTCGTCGCGCCCGACGACCTTGGCCGGCATCTCGCGGCCGTCCTTCAAGGTGACCTTGATGTCGTCGGCGTTCTCGACCACGTGGTTGTTGGTGACGATGTAGCCGTCGGCCGAGATAAAGAAGCCGGAGCCGGAGGACTGGGCCTTGGGGCCCGCCGGAGCGCTGTCGTCGTCATCGCCGCCGCCCTTGGGGTTGGGCGGCACCACGTTGAACGGCAGGCCGGGAATCTTCAGGCCGTGGGCGATCGCCGAGCGCGCGTCCAGGTGGGAGGTGACGTCGATGGTCACCACCGCGGGGGAGACCTTCTCGAAAATGTCGGCGAACGACATGGGCGCGCCTGGCGGCGGCGCGAAGATGGTCGCGGTCGAGACCTGGGTGACCGGCAGACGATGATCGCGCATCTGGGCGAAGGTCGGCGTCCAACGCACGCCCCCGGCCGCCAGCGCGGCGGCGGCGACGCCCGCGGCGGCGACGCCGATGATCAGTCCGGTCTTCGTGGAAGCCATGTCGTCTTCGATCCTCAGGCTCGGGCCGGCAAAGCCAGCGAGAGCGGTTACATCTTCAGGCTAGAGCATTTTTCATGCGAGCGTCAGCGGGTTCGCGCATGAAACCGGCCCAACTTCAATTCTCGATGAGTGAAATTCAATTGCAGCGAATTCGATCCAGATCTGGGCGCGGCCGGTCGCCACACCAAGGGCTTATGCCTCGATTTGCGTCGTTTCGGTGACGAATTTCGTGTCCAAGCGGACATGTCGCGGACGCCGCCAGCCTAGACATCGCGCAATCGCGTCCGGCGCAGCTTTTCTTCTTGGGTCAGGTCGTCGTTTTCCGCCGGCGCGCGCCGCGTGCCGCACCCGCCCGGCGATCGAAAACCTCGCCTGGGCCAGCGACAGGGCCAATCCCAGGATCAGCGCGAACGCGCCCAGTTCGGCGATCATTGACCGCCCCGCCACTCGCCGGAAGCCTTGAGCGCCTGGGTCACCTCCTTGGGCATGTAGCGTTCGTCGTGCTTGGCCAGCACCTCGTTGGCCTCGAACACCCCGTCGGCGCGGAAGGCGCCGCGGGTCACCACGCCCTGGCCCTCGCGGAACAGGTCCGGCAGATCGCCGCGATAGCTGACCAGGTCCTTGGCCGCGTGGTCCTCGATGGTGAACTGGACCACCCCGTCGGGCTGTTTGGCGACGCTGCCCTTGGCCACCAGACCGCCCAGTTCGATCGGCCGGCCGGCCGGCACGTGCGCCGCCTTGGCCTGGAACGGCGAATAGAACAGCGAGACGGCGTCGCCCATGGCGTAGAAGGCCAGGCCCGCCGCGGCGATCAGCACTGGCGCCGCCGCGGCCACCACCAACAGCCGCCGCCGCGCTTTTCTGGATTTTGGTAACAGAGCCATTATGCCGCCCACCCCGAACGCCCGGCCGCGCCCGCGCCGCATGATAACCCCGCGGAGGTTCGCCGCCAAAGCGCTCGCTGATCAATCCCGGCGAGCCTTCGCGCCGCGCGCGCACCGCGATAGACGATCAATCCCGCCGTGGCGGCCGAAAGCAGCGCGGCGGCGATCCAAAATGCGATCATGGCGGGCTGACTAGCCCAAACGCGAAGGCGGCGCGAGGGCCGGCCGATGAGCGATTTTGATCTGGATCAGGCGGCGGCCGCGCGGCGGCGAATGATCTGTCCGGCCTTTTCGCCGCGCGTGGCCTCCATCATCGTGGCGGACACCTCCAGATAGCCGCGCACCCGCTCCAACGTCTCGACCTGTTGGCTGTGCAGCATTTCGAGCAGGTCCTCGACATATTGGTCCAGGCGCGCCTCGATCTTTTCCGCCGCCTTGGTCCGCGCCGCGCCGTAGCCGGACTGACTGGCGAACTGGCGGGAATAGTCGAAGAAGGCCATCAGGCCCTCGGCGCGCTTCAGCGCCAGCGGGTTCGGGTCCTCGTTCAGTTTGGGCTGGCCGCGCAAACCCCTGCCGAATTTGACCATCTGCAGTGGCATGGCCGCGTCCAACGCCTTGTCGATCTGGGCCAGCCGCGCCTCGGCCAGCTGGGCCAGGGACTGTTTCTGCTGGGTGACGCGCTTGCCCCAGGGCCCCTCGCGGTTGAGCTCGATCGAGGATTCGAACTCGACGATCTCCATGGCGGCGATGTGGATGACCTGACCGGCCGCAACGCCCGCCGCCCGCCCCCCGGCCGGATCGAATGCCTTGAACTGCAAAAGCTTCCGGTCGACGTCGTCCAGCAGCTGCACGGCGAATACGGCCAGCTCCGAGACCGCCACATAGCGCTCGGCAGGGTGATCCATCACCGCCGACAGGATGCGCATGATCAACCAGGGCTCGGACAGATTGGCGACCAGCATCTCGATGAAGCGCGGCCCGGCGTCGTCGGCCAGGTTCACCGCGTCCTTATAGGCCACCCGCACGGCCGCGGCCCGATCCTCGGTCATCCGGCCGACCCACTCGGGCAGCTTGGCCATGGCCGCGCGAACCAGCGGCGTCAGGTCGAGATATTTGGCGAACGCCTCCACGCCGTCGGGCTGGCTGGCGTTCAGCATCGCGATGGCGCGCGCGAACGCCGGTTTCTCATCGCGCAGTCCCGCCGCCGCGGCCAGACACAGCCGATCATAGATCTCGGCCGCCGCCGCCACGCTCGCGTCGGAAGGTTTCTTCTTGCTCGCGAAGCCGATCGCCAGCTCGACATCGGACGCGCAGACCGCGCGCAGAGCCGCCCACAGCACCTTCGCCGTCAGAGCGGGAAACTCGCCCTTGGGCGCGCAAAGCGCGATCACCGGCTCGAACACCGTTTGTTTGGCGCGGCGCTCGTACGCTTCCTTCGCCACCAGATTATAGACCGCCGCCATCGAGCCGCCGCCCATGGCCTCCTCGGACAAGGCCCGTTCGAGGTTGCGGACCGCGCTGTCGGGCGCCGATCCGAAAAGCGTGCGCAACACTGAAGCCTGGGTGTCGGTTAGGCCGGGCATGATGTCCATTCGCGCGCACGGGCGGCGCTGAGATGATCATGATCATGATCAACGCAGGTTAAGGTTTCCCGAAGGCTGTCATCCCTCCGCGCGCGGCAGCTCCAGCGTCACCTTGAGGCCGCCCCAGATCGAATCGCCCAGGGTCACGGTCCCGCCATAGGCGCGCGCCAGCTCGTCGACGATCGACAGGCCCAGGCCCGATCCGGGCGCGCTCTCGTCCAGCCGGGCGCCGCGCTTCAGCACCTCGGCGTGACGGCCGTCGGGCAGGCCCGGCCCATTGTCCTCGACGACCAGGCTCAGACGCCGCGCATCGCCGATGTCGGCTACCGCGCGGACCCGCCCGCGGCCATATTTGCAAGCGTTCTCCAGCACATTGCCGATCATCTCCATCAGATCCTGCCGCTCGCCCTGGAAGCACAGATCGTCCGGCGCGCGCCAGTCGATTTCCACCTTCCGGTCTTGGAAGATCCTTTCCAGCGTGATGGAAAGCTCCTCCAGCACCGGGGCGACGGCGGTGCGTTCGCGCAGCGACTGCGAGCGCGCGGCGGCGCGCGCTCGGCGCAGGTGATGGTCCACCTGGCCGCGCATGGCCTCGGCCTGACGATCGACCACCTCGGCCAGGGGGCCTGGATGCCGTTCGGCCTCCGCCAGCATCACCGACAGCGGCGTCTTCAGCGCGTGAGCCAGGTTGCCCACGTGGGTCCGCTGGCGCTCGACCACCTCCTGGTCATGGGCGACCAGGGCGTTGAGCTCCTGGGCCAACGGCTCCAACTCGGAGGGGTAGTCGCGCACCAGCCGTTCGGCCTGACCGGTGCGCACCGCCGCGACCTCGCGCCGCAGCATGAACAGGGGTTGCAGGCCGACCCGAACCTGAACGAACACCACCAGCACCAGGCCAACGGCCAAAAACAGCAATCCGCCGGCCGTCTCAACGGCGAAGCGCCTATCGTCTACCTCCAGCGGAGAGCGGTTCTCGGCGGCCATGAAGATCACCGGCGCCGCGTGACCCGGCAGATGGGCCAGCAAGGCCACCGCGCGCAGGGGCTCGGCCCCATCGTCGGCCGGACCCACCGTGTCGTAATAGATGGGTTTGCCGGCGACCGCCTGGAGGGCGGCGACGCCGCCACCGGGTCCCTTCAGGTCGCTGTCCCACAACGACCTGGAGCGCTGCAGCGGGTGCAAACGCCCTGGAGCGGGTTCGGCGATCTCCCAATATCGACCCGAATAGGCGCGGGTGGCCCTGGAGTCGGTCAGGGCCGGCGCGTCCACGTCGCCGGTTTCGGTGACATTGGACCCCGCATAGAGGCCGTTGGCCACGTCCAGGAGCCCGTCCTGGAAACGGCTGAGCGACTCTTCGTGGAACAGCGCCGTCAGGAAGGCGCCGGTCACCACCAGGATCACCACGCTCCAGATCCCGGCCAGCAGGACCAGCCGCTGCGCGAGGGAGGGACGCCGCAGGTCCGGAAGTTTCACTGCGAGGACGCCTCGCCCTCCAGCGCCACCAGCCGATAGCCCAGGCCCCGGACCGTCTCGATCCGATCCTGGCCGATCTTCTTGCGCACCCGGCCGACAAACACCTCGATGGTGTTGGAATCCCGGTCGAAGTCCTGGTCGTACAGATGCTCGACCAGCTCCGTGCGGCTGATCACCCGACCCTGATGCATCAAAAGATAGTGCAGCATCCGATATTCCAGCGAGGTCAGCCGCAACGGCTCGCCATTGACCGACGCCCGCGCCGCGCGGGGGTCCAGTCTGAGGCCGCCGCAGGCCAGGGTCGCCGCGGCGTGACCGGCCGAGCGCCTCAGCAAGGCGCGCAAGCGGGCCAGCAGCTCCTCGGTGTGGAACGGCTTGGTCAGATAATCGTCGGCGCCGGCGTCGAACCCGGCGACCTTTTCGCTCCAGGCCCCCCGCGCGGTCAGGATCAGGACGGGGGTGGCCTTGCCGTCGCGGCGCCAGCGCTCCAACACCGACACGCCATCGATCTTGGGCAGGCCCAGATCGAGGATCACCGCGTCATAAGGCTCGGTGTCGCCCAGAAAGTGCGCCTCCTCGCCGTCGGCGGCGTGGTCGACGGCGTAGTCGGCGTCGGCCAGGGCCTGTTTCAATTGCCGCGACAGATCGGCATCGTCTTCCGCCAGCAGGATCCGCATGGTTCAGCCCTTCTCTATCGTCCGTCGACCTGAAGTATCGCGCCGCTCTGGGCGTCGACGATATAATCGATGCGCCTGCCGCCCGGCTCGGCCCAGCGGACGCGGTAGACCGCCCGCCCGCCCCACTGCTCCAGCCCGGCGTCCAGCTGATGGCCCGGCGTGCGCTGGCGAATGGAGCCGATCACCCGGGCCAGGCCCATATAGCGGCCCTGGCGCACGCCGGCGCGCACCTCGTCCTGCTGGCCGCCCCAGTCGGCGCCCAGCGAGTCCGGGCCGCGGCGGCCTGGCGACGGGGCGCCGTAGTAGCCGTAACCGCCCTGCGGCGCGCCATAGGGACCGCGTTGTTCTGGATAGGCGCCGCGCGGTGCGGGGTAGCCTCGCTGTTCGGGATAGCCGCCTCGTGGTCCCGGGTATCCGCCGCGCGGCTCGGCGTAGCCGCCACGCGGACCGCCGCCATAGGCGCCGTGCGGCCCGCCTCCGCCTCCACCACCACCGTGTTGCTCGTGGCCGTGCTGCGGCTGCGCCAGGGTAGGCGCGGCCGGGAGCAGCAAGGCGAGGCTCAAGGCAAGGGCGGACAGCGATTTCATTGCGCGGCCATTTAAGCGCATGGCGCTGAACGCAGGCTGAACGTCATCCGGGTCTTGGGCCTGCGTCAATTCGCTCAGGCCTTGCGGCGCGGAGTGTAGGGCCGCTCTTTGCGCCAGGTCTCGGCGAACCGCTCCAGTTCGGGATCGGGCGGGTCCGGCAGCATGATCTGCAGCCGGGCCAGAAGGTCACCGCGCGCGCCGGTGCGCGGGTCGGGCAGGCCGCGGCCCTTCAGCCGCAGGGTCGAGCCGGAATTGGAGCCCTTGGGCACGGTCAAGCTGACCGGTCCCTCGGGGGTCGGCGCCTGGACCTTGGCGCCCAGCACCGCGTCCGGCGCCGAGATCGGCAGGTCCATCACTAGGCTCTCGCCCTCGCGCTTGAACACCGGGTGCGGGCGGATCGTCAGCTCGATCAGCGCATCACCGGGACCGGCGCGGCCGGGGGAGCCCTGGCCCTTGAGTCGCAGGACCTGTCCCTCCGCCGCGCCCTTGGGAATGGTGATCTCCAGCGTGCGTCCGTCGGAAAAGGCGATGCGCTTGCGTCCGCCCAGGATGGCTTCTTCCAGGTCGATCGCCACCTGGGCGCGGACATCGCCGCCGCGCGTGGGGCCGCCGCGCGCGGGGCCGCCGAAGCCGGCGCGACCGCCCGCCCGACCGCCGAACACCTCGCCCAGTATGTCATTTAGGTCGACGCCGTCGAACTGGGCGCCCGCACCGCGAGGATCGAAGCCGCCGCGGCCGAACGGGTCGCCGCCGGCGTAGCCGCGATTGATTTCGCGACCGTCCGCGTCGATCTCGCCGTTGTCGAACTTCTTGCGCTTGTCCTCGTCGCCCACCAGATCGAAGGCGGCGCTGACGCGTTTGAACCGCTCCTCGCCGGCCTTGTCGCCGGGGTTCTTGTCGGGATGGTATTGCTTGGCCAGCTTGCGAAAGGCGCGGCGAATCTCGTCCGCGCTCGCCGTGCGCGGGACGCCGAGCTCCTGATAGGGGTCTTGCGCCAAAGGGGGTTCGCCTCGATCGAAAGGGATGGGCTTCAATTAAGGGGTTCGGCGAGCCGCGCAAGGCCTAATGTGATATTAATGCAACATACGGTCCAACCTGCGCGTTGATTGGGCCGCTAGCAGATGAATCGCTGGCGGCCTCGTGGGATGGGCGAGAACTCGACCAAAGCCCTTTAGCTCAACCGCACCCAATCTATGGCTTCGAGCACATAGGGCGCGAACAGGAAATCTCGGATCGCGATGATCCGGCTTTCCGACCAGTCGATCAGGACAAAATGCGCGGGTCTTTCCATCGGGCCGGCGCCGTCGAAGACCAGCATGGCCGGCCGTCCTTCAACCGCGCCGAGGGCGAAGCGCCATTTCGTTTCTTCCGCATAGCGCGTGAAATAGAGGCCAATCCTGTCGCGCCCTTCCAGTCGGAGCCGGTTCACCAGTTCGAGCTTCACGTCATCGGCGAGCATGGCGCGGATGGCGTCGAAATCGCCGCTTCGAAACAGGTGGACATAGGCGGTGATCTTCCGCCGGTCCGCATCGGACATCAGCGGCAGCCGGGTGTCTTCGGGCGCCTGCGCCAGTCGCCGCAGCGCAACGCGCCCGCGCTGAAGCGCCGATTTGGCGGCTTTCGCAGAGCACTCGGCGACGCTTGCGATCTCCTCGACCGAATGACCCAGAACATCCTTGAGGATCACCGCGCAGCGTTGAAGTTCAGGCAGCCGCAGAAACGTCTGAAAGCTGATCGCGACGATGTCCGCCTCGGGTATGGGCGCCGCTTCGACGTCTTCGGTGAGCGGAACGACCGTGTTGCGGGACCTGTCGCGCAGGAAATCGAGGCTCGCATTGTGGGCGATGCGAAACAGCCAGCCCTCGAGATTATCCACCTCGGCGACCTGGGCTCGCGCGTGAAGAGCCTTGACGAGGGTGTCTTGCAAGACGTCCTCGCCATTGACCGCCGATCCGGTCATGCGCGCGCAATAGCGATGCAGGCGTGGCCGCAGCGCTTTTAGACGATCCTCGAATTCGTCCGCGTTCATTTACCCAGACCTACGGCGCATCCACGCTCCGTTCCGCCAGGGTTTGGGCGTAGATGTCGATGAGAATCTTCGACAGGGCGGCCGGTTGCGACAGGAACGGCGAGTGGCTGGTTTCCAAGGTGTGGGTTATCGTCTTGTTGCCGATGGCGTCGTCAACCGTCGCAATCATGTGATCCTGGCCGGTCACCGGAATCGCACAATCCTGTGTGCAGCGAATGTAGTGGCGCGGGACCGCGCCAAATCTTCCAGGCGTGATTTCCGATGGAGCCACGGCGCCGGCGGCCGATTCGTCGCAATGAAGTTGCGACGCCATATACGCGAAATCTGACTCCGACACGTCGCCATAAAACGAAGCCTTGAGCAGCGATCTGTAGGCTTCGTCGGTTGATCCGGCATGGATCCTTGTCGCGCCGATGGCGGCGGGATCGCCTACGAACAGTCTCGGCCCTAACGCCGAAGACATGGTTTCGTGCATGAGCATCGCGAGCAACGTCATGCCGTTCGGGACCAGGAAGCCGGCAAGATAGACGACCGCGAGAAGCAGGTTCGGAACCTGCTCGGCGACCGCCGAAATCGTCATCCCGCCGGCCGAGTGCCCGACCAGGATGACATTGTCGCTGAGCAACGCGGCTTCTTTCACCAAGGCGACGACGGCTTGCGTCCGCGCCTCCTGCGTGACGTCGGCGCTGGGTGACGGCTCGGCGGCGAACGCGGCGGGGTCGAACGGGCGAAGACCGAGGGAGGTTGGCGCTATCGCATTCACCCCCGCGCCGGGAAGATCGAGCGTCAAGACCGCGAAACCGTTGGCTCCAAGTATTGGCGTAACCTTGTTCCACGTCGAATGGTTGTGCCAGGCGCCGTGAACCAGGACAAAAACGGCTTTGGTTGCTGACATTGCTGAGATCTCAGACTTCCTTGTCGTCGAAAACGAACATTTGAACGCCCGATTCATCGGGCGCATAGTTTCGGCGATCCGCCGCGGTCGCCTGTCCTTCCGGACTTGCGAATCCCTTTTTCATCGCGTCGACGTCGTCAAAATACACCGTCCCGATCATGTGAACGTCGGTTGGTCCGGCCAAGACCGTGATAGGCCCTCGGCTGACCTCGTATTTCCTGAGTCCCGGCATCTTTTTGGCCAAGGGTATGTGCGTCTCGAAATAGTGTTTTTCGAACGCTTTCACGTCAGCCGGCGTCTTGTAAATCACGACCATGCGGGCCATTGCGGTTGTCCTTTGTTACTTGTGTGACGCAAACCTACTTGTGTGTTCACCGTCACCGGGTTTCGCTGAACACCGCCGAGCCGACGACCGAGTCGAGGCTGGCCAGCGCACTGATTTTGGGGAAATAGGCTTGCATGCGCGGATCGGCGCGCATCGCGGCGACGTCCGCGGGGCTCTCCCACTCGGAATAGATGACGACGCCAGCGCCGTCGTTCGCCGCGATCAACCGGGTCGTCTTCCAGCCGTGCAGCGTGCGGATCACCGTCTCGGTGTTCTGCTTCAAGAGCGCGATCAGCGCATCCTGCTTTTCGGGTTCGACCTTAAACAGATTGATCAAGATAGCGGGTTCGTCGGCCATGGCCGTCTCCTTGAGTTTCGGACATGCCAAGGACGATCCGAAGGATGCAAACGGATCGCGACGTTGAAGATTTTTTTGGAAAATCAGTTCGAAGGCGTGTGCTTTGCGGCGTTTTGCAACGCCAGGTGCAATGACCTGACACCGCTAATCGTCGCTGCGGTCGCGCAGCAGACCCGTGTCCTCGAAATCGACCGCGTCCTCGGGATTGGCCAGGGAGGCCTCGGAAATGGTCTGGCCGCGGACGCTGACGCCAGCCTGGTGGACGCTCTCCGGATCACCGGTGATCAGCGGGTGCCAGAACGGCAGGGGCTTGCCCTCGTGCAGCCGGCGATAAGCGCAGCTTTTGGGCATCCACATCAGATCGTCGATATTGTCCGGCGTCAGCTTGATGCAGTCGGGGACATGCGCCTTGCGGTTGGCGTAGTCCGAGCATTGGCAGAGCTGCGCGTCGAACAGCTTGCAGGCCACCCGCGTCGGAATGATTTCGCCGGTGTCCTCGTCCTCGAAGCGGATGAGACAGCACAGGCCGCAGCCGTCGCACAGACCCTCCCATTCCGCCACGGTCATCTGGCGAAGGGTCTTGGTCTCCCAATAAGGTTTGCGCGGCATGGCCAGAAGGCTCTTAAAGGGGATCGGGACGCAACGCCCGAAAAAAGCCCGGTCCCGAAATATTCAGTCTAACCCGTGAACGACGCGAACACCGAACCGTCCCCAAGCTTCAGCGCCCCGCCGTCCCGACCCGCGCCGCCCGCCCCGCCGACCTTCGGACGCGGTCGCCGGCCGCCCAGGGCGCCACGGGCGCGCCGCCGGGGACCGCCGGTCTGGGGCGTCGCGCTGATCGTGCTCCTGGTGGTCGTCCTGACCGCCGGCCTGGCCGCCGCCTGGGAGATCGGCCGCCTGCTGGACGGCGTGCCGGACATTCCCGACAAGAGCGCCCTGGTGGTGGTCAACCAGGCGCCGGGCATGACCTTCGAGGATGCCACCGGCAAGCTGATCGCCACGCGCGGCCCGCATCACGGCCACCAGGTGACCCTGCGCGAGCTGCCCTCCTACGTGCCCCGCGCCTTCATGGCGGCCGAGGACCGGCGGTTCTACCAGCACGGTCCGGTCGACCTGCAAGGCATATCCCGCGCCTTCTGGGCCAATTGGCGCGCGCATCGCACCGTCCAGGGCGGCTCGACCCTGACCCAGCAGCTGGCCAAGACCCTCTATCTCAAGCCCGATCAGACCTTGGCCCGCAAGTTCCAGGAGGCGGTGATCGCTTATCGGATCGAACAGCGGATGAGCAAGGACGAGGTGCTGGAACTGTACCTCAACCGGATCTTCTTCGGCGACAACGCCTATGGCGTGGACGCGGCCGCCCAGACCTATTTCGGCAAGCCGGCCAGCCAGCTAAACCTGCAGGAAGCCGCCCTGCTGGCCGCCCTGCCCAAGGCGCCCACCCGCCTGGCCCTGACCAACGACATGCCCGCGGCGCTGCGCCGCTCGCGTCTGGTGCTGGAGAACATGCGCGCCGAGGGCTGGATCACGAGCCAGGACGAAGAGGCCGCCCTGGTCGCCCCGCCCAAGCTGGCGCCGGAAGCGCCCGGCGAGGGCGACTATGGCTACGTGCTGGACATGGCCGCGGCCCAGGCGGTGCAGATCGCCGGCGGGGCCGCGCCCGACCTGGTGGTGCGCCTGACCATCGACCCGGGCCTGCAGGCCACCGCCCAACAGGTGGTGCGCGAGGCGATCGGCCAGAGCGGACGGCGCGCCGGGGTCAGCCAGGGCGCCCTGGTGCTGCTCGCGCCCGACGGGGCGATCCGCGCCCTGGTCGGCGGGACCGACCACCGCGCCTCGGCCTTCAACCGCGTCACGCAGGCCCAGCGCCAGCCGGGCTCGGCCTTCAAGCCGTTCATCTACGCCGCCGCCCTGGAGGCCGGGGTCAAGCCCACCGACATCCGCCAGGACGCGCCGATTCGCATCGGCCTCTGGTCCCCCAGCAACTATGGCGGCGGCTATCGCGGTCCGGTCACCGTGGCCGACGCCCTGGCCCACTCGATCAATTCGGTGGCCGTGCGGCTGGCCGACGAGGTTGGCGTAGCCAAGCTGGGCGAGATCGCCCACCGGTTCGGTCTGAACAGCATTCCCGCCAGCCCCAACCTCTCGATCGCCCTGGGCGCCTATGAGGTGAACCTTTTGGAGTTGACCGCCGGCTACCAGGTGTTCCAAACGGGCGGCCAGCGCAATCAGACCTTTCTGATCCAGCAGATCTCCACCACCAGGGGCGATATCTTGTTCACACGCGCGCCCTCGGCGGGCATCGGGGTCTATGACGCGTTCCGCGCCGACCAGATGGTCAAGATGATGGAAGGCGTGGTGCTGGAGGGAACCGGAACCCGCGCCGCGTTCGGCCGGCCGGCGGCGGGCAAGACCGGCACCAGCCAGAATTTTCGCGACGCCTGGTTCGTCGGCTTCACGCCCGACTGGGTCTGCGGCGTCTGGGTCGGCAATGACGACGGTGCGCCGATGAACCAGGTCACCGGCGGGGCGATTCCGGCCGAGATCTGGCGGCGGATGATGGTGGTCGCCCACGCCAATCTGCCGGCCCACGACTTCGACTGGATGGCCGCGGCCGAAGCCGGCGCGGCGGCGGGCATGGGCAGCGTCGATGTCGCGGAGTCCGAAGCGCCTCCCTCCAATGCGATGGCCGAGCCGGACCCGGACGCGCGAACGGATTTCTATGACAGCTTGTCCAAGGACTTCGACCGCGCCGCCACGGATGCGGCCGCGCCGCCAGAGGCCGAACGTCCCCACGATCCGGATGCGCGCGGCCCAGACGACGCGCCGCGAGACAAGTCACCGGACCCGAACCCCTGAACGCCCGGGCCCCCCTGATCGCCCTGAAAGACGTGCGCCTGGCCGACGGCCCGCGCATGCTGTTCGACGGCGTCGATCTGGGCCTGGAGGCTGGGGTGCGCGCCTGCCTGGTCGGGCGCAACGGCGCGGGCAAATCGACCCTGCTGCGCATCCTGGCCGCCCAGATCGAGCCGGACGGCGGCGACCGCTTCCTGCGCCCCGCGACCCGCGTGGCGCTGCTGGCCCAGGAGCCGAAGATCACCGGCGCGAGCCTTTTGGCCTACGCTGTCGCCGGCGGAGCGGCGGCGCACGAGGCGGAGGCGGCGCTGCAGACCTTCGATCTGGATCCGGCCCGCTCCGCCGAGGGCCTCTCGGGCGGCGAAGGCCGTCGCGCCGCCCTGGCCCGCGCCCTGGCCGAGAAGCCCGACGTGCTGCTGCTGGACGAGCCGACCAACCACCTGGACATCTTCGCCATCGAGACGCTGGAGGCCGAGCTGCGCGCCAGCCGCTGCGCCGCCCTGATCGTCAGCCACGACCGCGCGTTTCTGGAGCGCACCACGACCAGATGCTTCTGGCTGGAGGACCGGCGGATCTGGCGGCTGGACAAGGGTTTCGCCGCCTTCCAGCCTTGGGCCGACAAGATCGCCGCCGACCAGGCCGAGACCCTGCGCCGGCTGAACAAGGCCATCGATCGCGAGACCTACTGGTTCTACCGCTCGATCACCGCCCAGCGCACACGCAATGAGGGCCGCGCCCGCGAGCTGGCCGCCATGCGCCAGCAGCGCGCCACCCTGCTGCGCGACCAGTCCCGCCCGCTCGCCATGGGGGTCGAGGCTGGCGCCGCGTCCGGCCAGCGGGTGATCGAGGCGCGGGGCGTCGCCAAGGCCTATGGCGACCGCGTCCTGCTCAAGGGCTTTTCGACCCGCATCCAGCGCCGCGACCGCATCGCCGTCGTCGGCCCCAACGGCGCGGGCAAGACCACCCTGGTCAAGCTGCTGCTGGGCGAAATCGAACCCGACGTCGGCTCGGTCAAGTTGGGCGCCAACCTGCAGATCGCTTATGTCGACCAGGCCCGGGCCGAGCTGAAATCCGACGCCACGCTGTGGGACACCCTGGCCCCGTCCGGCGGCGACCAGGTGATGGTCCAGGGCCGGCCGCGCCATATCGCCGCCTACGCCCGCGATTTTTTGTTCCAGGACAGCCAGCTGCGTCAGCCGGTGGGGACCCTGTCCGGCGGCGAGCGCAACCGCCTGCTGCTGGCCCGCGCCCTGGCCCAGCCGGCCAACCTGCTGGTCCTAGACGAGCCGACCAACGACCTGGACATGGACACGCTCGACCTGCTCGAAGACCTGCTGGCTGATTATGAGGGCACGCTGATCCTGGTCAGCCACGACCGCGACTTCATCGACCGCCTGGCGACCTCGACCATTGCGCTGGACGGCCGCGGCGCCATCGCCGAGACACCCGGCGGCTGGACCGACTTCATGCGCCAGAACCCAGGGTTTTTCGACGCCTCGCGCGGGGGGGTGAAATCGTCGCCGCCGACCGCCGCGCTCGCTCCGACGCCCAGCGCGCCCAAAAAGGTCGTCAAACTGACCTACAAAGACCAGCGCCGCCTCGAAGTCCTCGAAGCCCTGGTCCACAAACTGCCCGACGACATCAAGGCCGCCGAAGACCGCCTGCACGACCCCGATCTCTACGCCCGCGACCCCGCCGGCTTCGACCGCCTGATGAAATCCCTGGACACGATGCGCGCGGAGTTGGCGGCGGCCGAGGAGGAGTGGCTGGCGCTGGAGGAGAAGAAGGAGGCGTTGACCGCCAACGAGCGTTAGCCGGCATTGCCAATTGCGGGACGCTTCGACGTCCAAAGTTTCACTTGGAATCGTTGGATGGGCGGCTATATCAGGTGAATTCCGATCTATGTAGAGTACTCTATCCGTTATGCGCGCCCTCCTCGCCGGCTTGTGCTTTCTTCTTCTCTCCACTGACATAGCACAGGCGGCCGACGCCGCGCCGGCGAGCGACGCTTGGCGCGTGTTGACGCGAACGGATGTCGAGGCCGCCTACGCCCTGCTGGAGGAGAACCATCCCGCCGCCGTCCCCGAGGTCGGCGATACTGCGTTCACCTCCGGCCTCGCGGCGGCCCACGCCAAGGCGCTGGCGCGAGCGGCTGAAGTGACCGGTTTTCCCGGCTATGTCGCCACGATGGGCGAATTCGCCGGTTCGATGGGCGACACCCACATCTGGTCAAATTCGGTCTTCCTGCCGAGGATGATCCAATGGGCCGGGTTGATCGCCGCGAAGCGAGGACCGGACTGGGTCGTCGCGAACGAGGATTCGGAGATCGCCGGCGCGCGGCTGATCGGCGCCCGCATTGTCGGCTGCGACGATCAGCCCGCGGATCAACTGGCGCGCGAGGCGCTTCGCTTCCGCGGCAACCTTGCCAATCCGGCCGTTGAGATCATCAAGGGCGGTTGGCTGTTGCTGGATGAGGGCAATCCGTTCTTGAGGCGCCCGCGCGCCTGCGTCTTTGAACAGGACGGCAAGCGCCAGTCGCTGGCGTTGCACTGGAGCGCCATCGGCCGCGATCAGATGCTCAGCAAATATTGGGTTCGCCCCTATGGACAATCCGGCTTCGGTCTCAGACAGAGCGGCGCCGGCTTTTGGATCGGGATCCAGGAACTGACGCCGGCCGCGCAACCGGTCATCGATGCGGTCGCGGCGAGGCAGGATGAGATCCGCGCCGCTCCCTATGTGGTGTTGGACCTGCGTGGCGACGGCGGCGGAGACGATCAATATGGCCGCGCGCTGGCGAACAAGTTGTACGGACCCGACTATGTCGCCTCGGTCCTTGGTCCGGCGGGGGGCGAATCCGGCGCTTGCGAAGATGTCTTTCGCGCCTCTTCTGGCAACATCGAGGCGGCGGCCACCGCCGCGCGGACCCTTGGTGAAGCTGGCGACACCGCCGCCGCCAAGGAAGCCGCGAGCGCCGTGAACTCCATGACCGTCGCCCGGGCCGCCGGTCGCGCGCTGGCAGGACGCCTTGTCTGCCCGAGCAAGATCGCGGCCAAGTCTCGGAGCGCGCCGTCGTTGATGCGCGGGAAGGTATTGGTATTGACCGATGCGCTTTGCTTTAGCTCCTGCATCGAGACAGTCGATTATTTTCGCCAACTCGGCGCGGTCCAAGTCGGTCAACCGACCGGCGCTGATACGCACTATTCCGAAGTGCGCGAGATAGTGCTGCCTTCCGGCCTGTCGACCTTCTCGACCCTGCAGGCGGTCATGCCCGATCGTCCAAGGGCGATTGGCCCCTATAGACCGACCATCGAATATACGGGTGATATCGCCGACACCGCGGCCTTGGAAAAGTGGGCGGCGACGGCGGATGCGGCAGGCTCAAAAAGATCGCCAAGCTGATCTACAGGGAAACCAACGCCGCACCCCGACGATGTTAAAACCCTTTATCGATCGGCCTCGCTCTGCGGCGACAGCGTTCGGCGGAACATCACCGCGAAGACGGTCAGCACGACGCCCGCCCCGGCGACCAGGGCGGCGTGCAGCAGCCAGAACTGCACGCCCGGCATGCGGCTGAGGAGGCCGGCCAGCCAGCCGACAAGCAGGTTCGCCAGGAAAAAGTTCAGCGAATAGGCGTTGACCACCGTCGCGCCCAAGGCCGGCGGCGCCGCGCGGGAATAGAGCGCCAGGCCGATCGCATAGACATTGGCGAACCCGATATCATTGACAATGTGGAATCCCAATCCCCAGGCCAGGCCGACCTTGTGCCCGCCCTGGGCGTGCAGAGCGGCGGCGGCCAGGACCAGAGGCCCTCCGGCCGAGATGAACATGCCGATCACCACCTTGACGATCTCGTCCGGATCTCGCCCCCGGGCGGCCATGAACCGCCAGAACATCAAGGACACGAACAGCGCCCCGGTGCTGATGAACGCGTCCAGCGACAGCAGCCAGCTGACCGGCATGGTCTTGCCGAAGAACTGCAGCTGAAAATTCTCCTGTCCCCAAACCAGATAGGCGTTGAAAATCTCCATATTCCCGACCGCCCCGACGGCCAGCACCGGCAGCAGCAGGACGAGCACCGCGACTGTTCGCCATTCCCGGGCGGTCATCGGCGGCCTTTGAGCCTTCTGGCCGGCGCGCGAGATCACCGGCTCCGGCGGCAACCAGCGCGCGCCCGACAGATAGACGATCAGGCCGATCAGCATGCCGACGCCGGCCGTCGCGAAACCCCAGTGCCAGGCGTATTTCTCGCCGAGCGTGCCGCAGACCAGCGGCGAGGCGATGACCGCGATATTGACCGCGAGCACATAGATCTGGAACGCATCGGCGCGGCGCAGGTCGCCGGGGCGGTAAAGACCGCCGACCTGCGCCTTCATGCTCCCCGCGCACCCGGTTCCCATGACCAGACAGGCCAGGGCGATCAGAAAACTGGCGTCGAAGGCCATCAGGAAATGGCCGACGGTCATCAAAACCGCACCCAGGACGATCGTCCGCGTACGCCCAAGCACGCGGTCGGCGAGCAGTCCGCCCAGGATCGGCGTCGCATAGACCGTCGCGGCGTAGAGTCCCATGATCGCCGACGCCAGGGGCTGTCCGCTCAACGGGCCGTAGAGGCGTTGCAGAACGGCGTGAAAGCCCGTGAAGCCGATCACATGCTCGATATGACCCGGCTTCAACAGCTGGCCGAGCATGTAGAGGACCAGCAGTGACTGCATGCCATAGAACGAAAAGGCGACCCAGCCTTCGGTGAAAGCCAGATAGGCCAACCCGCGCGGATGGCCTAAAAACGCGCGATCGTCCCGCAGCGCCTCGACCGGCGCGGCTTCAGCGGCGGCTGTCGTCATTCCAGCGTCTCTCCCCACGCGTGATTTCCGCGCCAGCCTTAAAGCCGCGGCCCAGGTCCGGCAATCGTGGCGCGAGGACGCCGTGTTGAAATGATCCGTGGGCCGCCGTTTCGATATCGACGCGGGAAGGTTTCAATACTTGTCTTGCCCCACGCAATTTCCGGTGGCGCGCTGCCCGTATCTGCCCAACAATGGCCTGGACCGGTGGGCGCGGCGGCGCAAGGCGACGAATGATCATCACCTTCGAGGACCGGTTGTCCGACTCGCCGTTCATCGAGCGGGTCTGGCGCTGCCACAGCAACCAGGGCGGCCCCTTCCTGTCCGTCGCCGCCGGCCATCTGGAGCTGGTCGTCACCCGTCTGCCCGGCCTGACCATGGCGACCCTTAGGGGACCCGAGACGCGGGCGACGATCATGGACTGCCCGCCGAACGGCCGATGGGTCGCCATCCGGTTCAGGCTGGGGGTCTACCTGCCGCGTCTGCCGACTTTTTTGCTCCTGGACCACAACGACGTGAACCTGCCGGTGGCGGCCGACGGAACGTTCTGGCTCGAGGATCAGGCCTGGGAAATGCCAGACTTCGACAACGCCGAGGCCCTCGTGGCCCGTCTGGCCAGGCGCGGCGTGATCGCCCGCGATCCGGCGGTGGAGGCGGCCATCCAGGGCGACCGCCAGGCGCTGACCCGGCGCTCCGTCCAGCGTCATTTCCTGTACGCCACCGGCATGACCCATGGCCTGTTCAGGCAGATCGAGCGCGCTCGCCACGCGGCCAATCTGTTGCGGACGGGCTCGCCCATCCTCGACGCCGTCCACGAGGCGGGCTATTTCGACCAGGCGCATCTCAGCCGCTCGCTCAAGGGCCTGATCGGCCAGACGCCCGCCAAGATCCTGCGCCAGGAGACGCAGCTGTCGTTTCTGTACAAAACAGCGCTCGTCGCCTGAGGCTAGGGTCCAGCCGTAAGCCAAACCCGGAGACGCGCCGTGAGAGTCGACCCCTATCTGTTTTTTCAAGGCCGGTGCGAAGAAGCGCTGGAATTCTACGTCCGCGCGATCGGCGCCGAGGTCCAGATGCTTGTCCGGTTCGGCGATATGCCGGGATCGCAGAGCCCGCCCGGCGCCGAGAACAAGGTGATGCACGCCGTGCTGAGGATTGGCGAGACCACGGTCTTCGCCTCCGACGGCGAGTCGCGGGGAACGACGAGCTTTGAGGGCTTTTCTCTCTCGCTTTCGGCCTCGGACGACGCCCAGGCGGAGCGGCTGTTCGCGGCCCTGGCCGAGGATGGCGTCGTGCGCATGCCCCTGACGACAACCGCCTTCGCCTCGCGCATAGGCATGCTCGCCGACCGTTACGGCGTGCCTTGGATGATCGTCGCGCAAACACAACCAGCGGCGGCCTGAGCCGCTGCGCTGGACGCAGGAGGAGACACGCCATGTCGGATCAGGCGCCGGGCGCGCGCAAAGCGCGATACTGGATCGGTTGGGTCTTGAGCGGATGGCTGATCGCCTTCCTGCTCATGGACGCGATCATGAAGTTGCTGGCCTTGCCGGTCGTCACCCAGAGCAACGCCGCGCTTGGGTTCCAAGGCGCCGGCATGGCCCGCGCGCTGGGCGTGATCTTGCTGGCTGGCGTGGCGCTCTACGCGGCGCCGCAAACCTGCGTGCTGGGCGCCATTGTTCTGACCGGCTATCTCGGCGGCTCGGTGGCGGCCCATCTGCGGGTTGGCGATCCGCTGGTCAGCCACGTCCTGTTCGGGGTCTATCTCGGCGTGATGCTGTGGAGCGGGCTTTGGCTGCGCGATCCAAGGCTGCGCGCCCTCGCGCCGCTTCGCTCGCGGGTCAGCGGCTAGAGCGTGTCAGGCGAAAGTGTGAGCGGTTTCGCCGCCCAACACGCTCTAAATGTTTGATTTAGGGCCTTTTTCAACGGGTCAGATGATTCCATTTGACCCTAAAAGGCTCTAGTCCCAGAACGCCTAGTGAGTCCGCACGCGGATGGCTTGCAGGCTCAGAAGCTTGGTCGTCAGTTCAGCGTGAGCGCGCCGGGCGAATTCACGCACGCCGACGCCATAGGCCTCGCCGCCGCCGGCGACCTGTTCGGCCAACGCCGCCGCGTCGCTCAACGCCTGCACCAGCGCGTCAGTATGCTCGCTCGCCACCGAATGGGCGTCCGCGCGCAGTCGCTCCATCCGCTCGGCCAAGGTGCCCGCGTCGGGAGCGGAGGACGGCGCGCGAAGGGGATGCACCGACATGATCGATCTCCTGGTTCACATCCCAGATCGGGATGAATACTGACGAAACATGCAAAATACGCGCCGCACGACTTTTTGGATGTTCGGCCGATGCTAATTCACTTTGCTTCCGTGCGTAGAAAAACGCCGCCGACCCTTCGGCCGGCGGCGTGGTTCGGATCGGCGATGTTCGCCAGATCAGGCCGCAGCGGCGCTCTGTTTGCGACGTGAGCGCATGGCCGCGCCAAGGCCGCCGAACCCGACCAGCATCATGGCCCAGGTCGCCGGCTCCGGGACAGCCGCCACGCTCGCCGATGTCGCCGCGAAGAAGCTGTTTGGATAGCCGGACGACGTGTAGCCGCTCGCATAGCTGTCCGCCGGCGCCGGGCCGCAAAAATAACCGGGGTCAGAGCAGAGAGGCAGCGTTGGCGATCCGAGGCTGGCTTCGTTGGCGAACTCCAGCTGCAGCACGAAATCGTTGGTTCCACCAAAGACGTCGCCGGCGCCGTTCTCGATCCCGCCGATCGAGATGAAGTAGGGGTCGGTTGGCGTCGCACCCGGATAGGTGCTGAAACCGACCGCCGAGTCGAGCGTCAGGTTTAGTGCGTTGACCGTGATGCCCGAGGTTTCGTTGCTGTAGCTCACGGTCGGATCGAAGGTCAGCGTGAACGAAGCGGTGACGGTGCTAACGGGAGCCGTAGCCCCGGCGAACGGATCCACGAAATTACCAAGTGTGAAGTCGTAGGTTTCCGTGACCGTGGCGGCCTGGGCCGGCGCCATCGCGACGAGCGCCGCGCTGGCGGCGACGATTGCAATCAAACCGTCTCTCGTCTTCATGATGAACCCCGAATTGGAAAGCCGCGCAGCGCGCCCCTAAGATCGCATGGTTAATCCCAACCTTACGGCTCGCCGCGACGGCGTCAATTCCAGTTGCGTTGGAACGCCCGATTTTCTCGGAAATATTACCACGCGCACGGCACCGCTAGATAATTACGCAGATCACCAGCGCTCTAATTCATTTGAACTACATCCGTCGGCGCCCAGAGCTACGCGACGATGCACGCGGTTCTTTCAACGTCACGCCACTCAGCGACCCGCGCCACCATCGCCCGCGGCTTGGCGAAACCGGCGCGGCCCCCTAGAGCCTTTTGGCTTCAAAAGAAGTCATTTGAAGCGTCGAAAAAGGCTCTAACTCTTTGACTCTAGAGCGTGACGGCCGGTTTAACCGGCTTCCACTTAAACCTGTCACGCTCTAGGTTGCCGCCGGATGGTTTCCGGGGGAGGCTGGCTTTGAAGTCCTTGCGTCTGATCACGCTCTTGGTGTTCGCGGCGCTTAGCGCCTGTTCGCCGGCCAAGGGTCCGGTGACCGAAGCCAACGGCCTGACGCCTATCAAGTTCGCCACCGACTGGCATGCCCAGGCCGAGCAGGGCGGCTTCTATGAGGCCCTGGCCACCGGCGAATACAAGAAGCGCGGCCTGGACGTCACCATCGTCCAGGGCGGCCCGGCGGTGAACGTGCCCCAGCTTCTGGCCACCGGCGCAATCGACCTCGGCATGGGCTCCAACAGCTTCATCGTGCTCAACCTGGCCAACGAAAAAGCGCCGGTGAAGGCGGTGATGGCGACGATGCAGTCCGATCCCCAGGTGCTGATCGCCCATTCGGGCCAGGGCATCCGCTGGATCGCCGACATGAAGGGCAAGCCGATCCTGCTGTCCGACGCCTCGGTCACCGCCTTTTGGGTCTGGCTGAAGGCCAAATACCACTTCACCGACGACCAGGTGCGCAAATACACCCACTCTTCGGCCCAGTTCCTGGCCGACCCCAGGGTGATCCAGGAGGGTTATCTGACCAGCGAACCCTATACGATAGAGAAGGTCAGCGGGGTCAAACCGATCGTCTTCCTGCTGGCCGACGAAGGCTATCCCGGTTACGCCGGCATGGTCCTGGCGCCGGACAAGCTGATCGCCTCCAACCCCAAGGCGGTGAAAGGCTTCGTCGACGCCACCGCAGCTGGCTGGAAATCCTATCTGTACGGCGACGCCAGGCCGGGCGACGCATTGATCTTGAAGGACAATCCGGAAATGACCCAGGACCTGCTGGACCAGGCCCGCGCCAAGATGCGCGAAAAAGGCATTGTCCTTTCTGGGACGGCGGAGAAACTCGGCATCGGGGCCATGAGCGACGGCCGCTGGGAGGATTTCTTCCAGATGGCCTCCAGCCAGGGCATCTATCCCAAAACCCTGGACTACAAACGCGCCTACACCCTCCAATTCCTGCCGACGGGCGTGCGGTAGTGGATCGAACTGGCGCTCCGCTAAAGCTCCTCCCCCGTTGGGGGAGGGGGACCGCGAAGCGGTGGAGGGGGCCTTGCCGGAGAGGTCTCTGGCGCCGCAAGGCCCCCTCAGTCGCTTCGCGCCAGCTCCCCCAGCGGGGGAGCAGCCATGTCCTTGCGCTGCTCACACACCCAAGCGGGACGCTGGCTTGACCACCCCGATCGCCTGGCTGGAGGCCGTAGAGGTCGACTATCCCCGCGGGCCCGCCCTGGGGCCGTTCGATTTCGAGCTGGCGCCCGGCGAAATCACCGCCCTGGTCGGACCGTCGGGCTGCGGCAAGTCGACCGCGCTTCGCCTGCTGGCCGGGCTGGAGGCGCCGACGCGCGGCCGGGTCGAGCGGGCTTCAGGGCGCGGCGAGACGGCGGTGGTGTTCCAGGCGCCGACCCTGATGCCGTGGGCCAGCGCGTTGGACAATGTCGCCCTGCCGCTGGAGCTGGCCGGAACGCCCAGACCCGCCGCTCGCGCGCGCGCCGCCGCCGCCCTGGCCCGGGTCAAGCTCGCCGGGATCGACTTGGCCAAGCCGGCGCAGCTCTCCGGCGGCATGGCCATGCGGGTGTCGCTGGCGCGCGCCCTGGTCACCGATCCGCGCCTTTTGCTGCTGGACGAGCCGTTCGCCGCGCTGGACGAGATCACCCGCCGCGCCCTGGCCGAGGACGTCCACCAGCTGTGGCTCCAGTCGCAGCTCGCGATCGTCTTCGTCACCCACAATGTCGAGGAGGCGGTCTATATGGCCTCGCGCGTCGTGGTGATGACCTCGGGACCTGGCCGCGCCGCCGGCGGCGCAATGATCGATGCGCCGCTGCCGCGTCCGCCCGGCTTCCGCACGACGGCGCACTTTCGCCAGGCCGCCGAAAAGGTCTCGGCGGACCTGGCCAAGGCGATGGACGTTGGCGCGATGGAGGCGACATGAACCGCGCCCTGTCGCTGCTGGCCCCGTTCGTGCTGATCGCGATATTGCTGGCGGTCTGGGAGATCGTCTGCCGGGCGCTGGCGGTCCCGCTGTTCCTGCTGCCCCCGCCGTCGGCGATCGCCGTCGCGACCGCCCAGAACGCGCCGCTCTTGATGTCGTCGGCCTGGAACACGCTATCGATGGCGGTGCTGGCCTGGATCGCCGCCAGCTTGTTCGCCTGCGGTCTGGCGCTTCTGGTCGGGACCCACTCGCTGATCGAGGACGCGGTGCGGCCGCTGGCGGTGGTGATCCAGGTGACGCCGATCGTGGCCATAGCGCCGCTGGTCAATATCTGGGCCGGACTGGACCATCCTCAGCGCGGCGTGGTGGGCCTGGCCGCCGTGGTCGCGTTCTTCCCGATCTTCTCCGGGGCCTTGACCGGCCTCAAGGGAGCCGACCCCGATCTGGAGCGCCTGTTCGACCTCTATGGCGCCACGCGTCTGCAGCGGCTGTTCCGCCTGCGCCTGCCCGCCGCCGTGCCCTTCGTGCTGGAAGGACATAAGGTCGCGGCCGGTCTGGCCGTGGTCGGCGCCGTGGTGGCGGAATTCGTCGCCGGCTCGGGCGGCGCCCAGGGCCTGGCCTGGCGCATTCTGGAGGCCTCCAACCGCCTGCAGACCGCCAAGATGTTCGCCGCCCTGCTGGTGCTGGCCGCCATGGGCGTCGCGCTCTACACGCTGCTGCAGACGGCCGAGCGCGTCATTTTGCGCCGGTGGCGAGGGCGTTAGGCACGGGTTAAGCTCAGCCGGGTTAGGGGTGTTTTTGGAATCCGCCCGTCGGAGTCGTCATGCCGCGCGCCACGACACTTGCCCTTCTGACCATGCTCGCCGCGCCAGTGCTTGGCGTGTTGGCGCCGGGCGTGTGGGTGAGCGCCGCGCAGGCTGAGGATCGCTACGGACCGCCTCATCCATCCGATGTCCCCACCCCAGGCGCCGGCCCCGCATCCGGCTGGCTGAACTGGTCGACCAAGGCGCCCGCGCAAGGCGGCGTCGAAGCCGCGAACACGGCCCAACCGAACAGGTTCCAGGCGGCCGCGCCGGCTGAGCCGTCCGCCCGCCCCAACCGCCTCGCCACCGCCGCCCTGCCCACCAGCCTCTACAGCGCCTATCCCTCGGCGGTCCCTCGCCAGGCCCCCGCGCGGTGGACGCCACCGAGCCGGGCGGCCGCGACGCCGGCGCCCGCGCAGACGGCGGCCAATCAGGCGCCGCACTTTTATTCGGTGCATCGCGAATTTGGCCTGACACCCGATCCGATCCCCCTGCCCCGGCAATTCTTCGCCGACAGCGCCGGCGCCGATCTCGCTGCTCCGCCGCCGCCGCTGGACCCGCACCCCGTCCCTGGAACCCAGGCGGCGACCTCGCCGCTCAACACCGCCGCCAATCGCGCGCGTCAGGTGGAGCTTGAAACCGCCGACAGCGCGGCCAACTGAATCATGATGCAAACCAAGCTTTACGACCTGATCGAACTGGCCAAGGAGCCATCCAGCGAACGCCGCCGCGAACTGCTGCGACAGGTCACCGACCTGTTCTTCGCTGGCCCCGAGACCCATCCCCCCGGCGAGATGGCCCTGTTCGACGACGTCTTGACCCAACTCTCCAGCGAGATGGAGGAGGCCGTCCGCGCCGAACTGGCCGAACGCATGGCCGACACCGCCGCGCCGCCGCGCCGGCTGCTGCGGGGATTGGCGTCGGACGCCTTCGCCGTCGCTCAACCGGTGCTGACCCGCTCCACCGCCTTGACCGAAGACGATCTGCTGCGCGTGGCGCGCACGCGGGGCCAGGATCATTTGCGGGCGATCTCGCTGCGGGTGGTCGTGCCCGAGGCGGTGTCGGACGCGATCGTCGAGCGCGGCGACGACGCTACACTGGGCGTGCTGCTGCGCAATGACGGCGCGGCGCTTTCGCGCGCGGCGCACGAGGCGGCGGTCGATCGCGCGGCGGTCAATCCGGACCTGCACGAGGCGGTGGTGGATCGCCACTCTCTGCCGCCCGATCTGCTCAACGAGATGTATTTCGTGGTCGAGGCTCGCTTACGCGACCGGATCCTGGCGAAGAACGCCGAGCTTGACCCGGCCCAGCTGGACGCGGCCCTGGCCAGCGGCCGCAAGCGGGTCGCCGCGCGCGACGGCGCCCTGCCCCCCGATTACGCCCAGGCCGAGGCCGCCGTGCGGGCGATGAAGGCGTCCGGCGGCGTCGGTCCCTCAACTTTGGCCGCCTTCCTGCGCAATGGCGAGACGACCAAGTTCCTGGTGGCCCTGTCCGAGATGGCCGATGTGGACTTCCACACCGCGCGTCGGATCCTCGATCGCCGAGAACTCGATGCTCTGGCGATCATCTGCAAGGCGGCGGATTTCGACCGCTCGCTGTTCCTGACCTTCGCGGTGCTGATCCTCGGCCGCGATGACAACGCCATGGGCCGGGCCCGCGAATACGGCCAGCTTTATTCGGAGCTGCCGCGCGACTCCGCCGCCCGGACGATCCGCTTCTGGCGCATGCGCCGCCAGACCGGCGACGTCGCCGCCGCCTGATCATTTGAACTCGCGCCCCGCTCTTGGCGGGGAGAGAGCAAGGCGAGGCCTATTCGTCGGCTTTGAAGTTGAACGGAATGGTCGCCAAAAGGCCGGTCGCCGGGCGTTTCGGATCGGCCTTGACCTTCTGGGTCTCGGCCATGTGTAGCGCCGCCTCGCCGAAGCCCTTGCCGGGAGGGTCTTCCGAAACGACCTTGCAGGACTGCAACGCGCCATCGGCCATCACCAAGCACTGCAGCTTGGCGGAGCCGCTCTCGATCACCTTGCAGTCGTGCTTGGCGTCATAGATCGGCGAGGCGCAGGTCGGCGCGGGCGCCGCCGCGGCCGGGGCGCCGGAATCTTGCGCGGCCGCCGACGACAACAGTGCGGAGGCGAGCAGTTGGGCGAGAAGTGACACAGCCATGCGGGGACCTTTTTCCAAGTTACCGCCATCCAGCACGTCACGGCTGGATTGGCAACACCGAGGGCGCGGCTGTGACGTCGCGGATCAGGCGCCCCGGATTCGGCGGCGCGAGGCCTGGGCGCGCAGCCGCTCAAGGCCCGATGCGGCCGCGTCGGCCAACGTTCGCAGGCCTTGTTCGCCGAACACCTCCAGCGCCGCCGTCAAGGCCTGGGCCGCCGCGGCGTCCTCATCCCGGTCGCGGCCGGCGATATTGGCGCGGGCTTCATAGAGGCGCGCGAAGCTCAGCTGGCGCACGCCCCAGGCCGCCGGATCCAGGGCCGGATTACAGGCGGCCAGATCGGCCCGCAACGCAGTTTCGGCTGTCGCCAAAGCCCGCAGATCGCCGCGCAGCTCGGCGCTTCGGATCAGGCACTGGGCGCGGTTGTGCATGGCGACCGGACCCTCGGACAACGCCGGCTGGCCCCCGAACACCTCCATCGTCCGTTCGTAACACCACGCCGCCTGGTCGAAGGCGCGCTCGCACTCGGCGGCTTCGCCCATGATCTGCAAGGCGCCGGCCAGGGCCTGCTGGGCGCGCGCCCAGTCGAGCGGGCTGTGATCCCTGGTTACTTGATCCAGCACCGCGACCAGGTCGTTCACCGCCCCCGCGGCCTCGTTCAGATCGCCTTCGAGTTCGGCCAGGGCCGCGCGCGTCGCGCCGCGCAGCATCGCCAGCTGGACCCAGGTCAGGGGCTCATAGGCCGGGTCCAACCGCGCCAGGCTCTGCGCCAAGCCGTCCAGCGCCATGCGCAGAAGCACGGGATCCTTCAGCCGCACGCCGCCCACGGCCAAAAGGTCCGCCCGATCGGCGCTGGTCGCGGCGGCCAGCAGGCGGCCCACCGCGCGGCGCCGGCCATAGGCGTGCAGGGCCGCGATCGGCGCTTCAAAGGCCCAGGCGGCCACGATCACCGCGTCACGGTCGCCGGCGCCGAGCACCTTGCGCGCCTCGATCAGGGCCAGCGCGGCGCCAGCCATGGCGGCGGCCGGGGATTTCGGGGCGGCCGCCAGCGCTTGCCTCAGCGCGATCTCGGCGGCGGCGTTCAAGCCCTGGTCGCCGAACAGCGCCGCGCCCAGAAGGGCCGCGCAAGCTTGCTCGCAGCGCGCTTTCGCCCAGCCGCGCGGGCGCGCGTGGCGGTCAAATCCCTTGGCGGCGGCCTCGGCCGCGGCGGCGGCCTTGCGCAGGGCCAGCGCGTCGCCGGTGCGCCGGGCGATCTCGCGCCAGATCACGGCGGCTTCCAGCTGGCGCAGCGGGCGGTCCGTGGCGCTGATCCGGCCCGCCGCGATATCGGCGGCGCGGGCCTCGGCGCGCAGCAGGTCAAGCTCCAGAAGCTCCAGCAGCGAGGCGTCGCCGCCGGTCAGACCGTCCTTGGGCGCATCGGGCTGGAACAGGCGCTTCAGCTCGCGACCAAACTCGAACATCAAAAGGCTCCGAACCGTCAGCGTGCCAAGCCGGGACGCCCGGCGGGGCTTAACGCTTCATTCAGCAAGGTCGAAGCCGAGATTGTAAACAGAAATTAACTATTGAGGGCCAGGGCGCGGCGATCCTCAGTAGAAGATCTTGCGCAAATTGATCGAGATGACGCGGCCCGTCGGGTCGAGATAGGCGGATTGGTAGATGACCGGCGTCGGGCCGCCGGTGTCGCGCACGCTGATGCTCTGGTCGAACAGGTTGTTCACGTTCACGGTCAAGCGCACGCCGCGCAGGATGGGGTAGCGCGCGATCAAGGCGCGCTGGGGGGAGAAATCGTCCCAAAGCCGCAGGTTGATGGTGGCCACGTCGGAGAATTCCAGCGAGCCCGTCGATCCGGCCGCCCCGCCGGCGACGGTCGTCGCGCTGCGCCAATCGGCGCTAAGGCGCAGGCCGTAGCCGTTGTCGGTATAGCCCAGCTGAGCTTCGATCTCGTGCTGGTACTGGCCGCCAGCCGAGCCGGCCGCGGCGCCGTTGAGCAGATCGAGCACCGGGCCGCCCTTGCTGACCTGGAACTGATCCTTGAAGTAGACCGTGTGATAGAGGGCGATCTGGAACCGGCCGCCCACGGGCGGTCCGCCCCCGCCACCTCGGCCGCCGCGGCCTCCCCCGCCGAAGCCGCCGCCACGACCGCCGCCAAAACCTCCCCCGCCGCCCGGCCGGGCGCCGCCAGGCGCGCCATCAGCGTCGCCAGCCGGATTAGGCCCGCCACCGGGCGACGTGGCGGCCCCCGCATCGCCTGGCGCGCCTCCAGCGGCCAGCCCGCCGCCACCGCCCGCGGGGTTCTGCCCGCCCGCCGCGGCGGCGCGCCTGCGCTGGAAGGCGCGCCGGTCGAAGGTTGGCGGCGGCGGCTGTTTGCCCACGGGGCGCGAATAGTTGATCCCCCAGCGCAGCTCCTCGCGGTCCTGGCTGGCGAAATTGAGCGGCCGGTTATCCTCTTCTTCCAATTCGCCCTCGGCGTTGCGGATGAACCGGTCCGGAAACGCCGCCTCGATCGCCGCGCTGGCCGAGGGGAAGGTCTCGATGGGGTTGTCGATGTGGCTGTGGATATAGTTGGCGGTGAAGGTGAAGTCGTCCTTGGGGAACGGTTTCAGCGTCAGGCCGACCTTGATCACGTCGCGGCTGTCGGCGGTCAGGGCGCGGTTGCCGCCGCTGATCTGGGTGACCGCGACCGTCTGACCGGTCGCATAGTCGAAGATCCGCGTCCCCGGGGTCTCGACCACCGGGCCGTCAAGCTGCGCGATCGTCGGCGCGAGATGGTCATGGGTTTCCGAGACGATCAGATTGTAGCCCGGGATCGGCGTCCAGTTCAGGCCGTAGCCCAGGGTCGGCAGCGCGCCGAAGTCCGAATAGTCGTCGACCGCGCTGTTAACGTTCACCGACAGCTCGCCCAGGGCGCCCAGCACATGATGGGTCCGACTGGCCAGCGGCAAATCGAAGTTGAACAGGGCCGAGACGTCGTTGCGCGACAAGGTCTGGGCCTGGAACAGACCTGAGCGAAGCGAGGTCGAATTGGCCAGGGCCTCGGAATCGCCGACCTTGGCGCTGACATAGACGGCGCCAGCCGGGACCTGGAACAGCGGGCCATTGGCCAGGATCTGGATATTGCCGCCGTCGGTGAGCGCGCGCGCCGAGCTTTGCGGCATGGGCTGCAGAACGCCGGCCGGCAGCGGCCCGAACGGATTCAGCGTGGGCGAATCCTGGTTCAGCGGGTTCTGAAGCCCGGAGGCGTTCAGGCCGATGCCGGTCACCGTCACCGTGTCGGAATGATTGTAGGCGCTGGTCAAGGACAGGCGCCAATCGCCCACATCGCGGTTGAACGTGACGCCCAGATGCGCCGTCCAGCCGTCGATGGTCTGCTTCAGCGGACTTTCACCGGCGACGTATCGGTCCACGTCGACGGGAGAGCTGAACGGCGAGAAAGGGTCCCCCGCCGGGGTGAGCAGGCTGACGCCCGGCAGACCCTGAAGGGCGTAGCTGGAGGTGGCGCCCAAGGTGGCGTTGAACGTGGCGTTGATACCGCCGAAGATCGGCCGCGCCATCACCGCGTTGGCGGTCAGCTGCTGGGTCGCCGGCAAGAGGCTGTGATCGGCGGCGGTGTCGGTGAGGTTGGCGGCGCCGGCGGTCGGGGCGAAATCGGCCAGGGTCAGCCTTTGGCCCGCGGTCACGCCGGCTGGAACGCCCGCTATGGTCACGGGCCGGCCCACCAGGGCGCTGAACGCCGGATCGATCTGGGCGCCCGAGGTGGGCGATACGACATTGCCCGCCAGATCGAAGGGCGCGCCGGTGGTGGTCTCGCTCAGATTGCGATCGGCGTCGGTCAGCCCGGCGGCGACCTGGTACTTCAGGTCCAGGTTCAGCCGGGTGTCGCGCCGGACCTGGAACTGGTCGACTTCGGCCTGCCCGGTCGCATCGCCGCCGCCGGTGGTCTGGCCGCCCACGATCTCGCCGGTGATCGCGCGGAACCGGCGCTTCAGCACGAAATTCACCACGCGCTGGTCGGCCGTGTAGCCGTATTTCAGCGACACCTCTTCAGGCAGGATATCGACCCGCAGGATCGCTTCCGTCGGGATGTTCTGGATCTCGTTGAGGCTGGAAATGCGCCGACCGTTGAGCAGGACGACCGGGGTCGTGGCGCCGCGGCCGCGGTCGCTGCGCGTCTGCGGCGCCAGTTCGTTCAAAAGCTCGGTGACGGTGCTGACGCCGTAGGACTGGATGTCCGACGGGGACAGCTGGAGCTCAGGCTTGATATCGCCCACCACCGCGCCGGGCTGAGGCTGAATGCGGTGACCTTTCACGGTCAACGGCGTGACGGTCGTCGGCTCATCGTCGTCATCGTCATCTTCGACCGGCGGCTTGGGCTTTGGCGTGGGCGGCCTGGCCTTCGGCGCGGCTGGCTTGGACCTCCGCGCGGGCGGCGAGGGCGTCGAGGCGGGCGCGGCCTGCGATTGGCCCGCCGTCGCGGTCTGCGCCGAGGCCGGCGGCGCCACGGCGGCGGCCAGCGCCGCGGCCGCCACGCTCGCTGCGGCGCGCAGAAGCATCCGGTCCGAGCCCTCGGCCAGATAGCGACCGACGCCTCCCGCTTCGCACACCTTCATCGCCGCGCCCCGATTGCTTCAGGCCGGCAATTCCACATCCAGTTTGCAGGATGATGTCGAGTTGAGAACCAAGCGACATATCCGCGTCAATGCATGGCCAAATCAGCGGCGCCGTTCAGACCTCACGCTGCTTTTGCGGCCCTCAGGATGTCGTAGGTGTGAGGCTCAGGATCGAACCAGCCGAACCGGGCGCGTATTTCCGCGAGGACCCGGCGGTAGGCGCCCACCTCCACATAGTTGGCGTGGCGCGGGGAGTTCACATAGGTCATTGACCCGCGCAGGTTGGGGCGGTCCTCGGCCTTCAGGTGGGTCCAGTCGCCCGCGCCCACGCCCGTCTCGCGGCGGCGTCGATCCGAGAAAGGAGCTGAACGGCAGCTGCCTGGCCGCCTAAGACGCGGCTAGCGTGCGAGCGCTGCGTCGACGGCGGTGGCTATTTGGCTGACTTCACAAAGGATCGCCATGTGACCGCAGTCACTGTCCAGCACCAGAAGCCTTGACGACGTCCGCTTGGCCCACTCGAGCGTGGGCCCCGGATTGACTGTGTGGTCATTCGCAGACGTAACCACCAGCATCCTCGGAAGATCGAGGTGCGCCAGCGCGCCTACGCTGGCGCCCTCCAGGATGTCGAGATGCTGAATCGCATCGATCTGCCAGATACGATTGTTGGCGCCGATAGAGGCCTCCCCGTCGGTTTCAGCAAGATATGAAGGGAAACTGGCGGCGCTCGTGGTTCTGGCTCGATAGGCGGGTGTGTAGGCGAACATGTTGTCGACCTCGTTGCCGAGCTTGAGCCGCGGCTCCCGCTCGTAGCGCCCGCCGCGGTAGTCGGGATCCTCCTCGATCGACTGGCGCATGATGCTCCAGGTCAGACGATCGGCGGCGTTAAGCCAAGGCGTTCCTTCGATGGCGATAACAACATCCATGTAGCGCGGATATCGCACCGCCCACTCGTAGGCCTGCATGCCCCCCATCGAGACGCCGACAACGGCATGCACGTGGGCGGCGTGAAAAACGGAGATCGCCAAACGATGCTCGATGTCCACCATGTCGCGGATCGTGAATTTTGGGAACGCAACGCCTGTCTGGCCAGCCGCGCCGTTCGACGGCGAAGAAGAGACGCCGTCTCCGAGCGCATCGATAGTGATGACGAAGTATTTGCTCGGATCGAGCAGAACCCCCGGCTGAACGAGCAAGCTCATGTCGGCTGTCTGGCCGTTGTACCAGCTGGGAAAGAGGACGAGGTTGGAGCGATCGGAATTGGGCGCGCCGTAGACCCGGTAGCCCACGCGGCAGTGTTTGATCACGGCGCCGCTGACAAGCGGGCAATCGCCAAGGTCGGCGAACTGCGGCGGCGCGGCGGCCGACCGTGTGGCGGCGCCCCCAAACACAGCCGACAGCGCGAGCAGGCCTGCGACCATGGAGGCCGCCGCTCGACGCGTGCGCAGGACGCGCCCGCGCCGTGCACGTCGACGGTGGGAAAGCGAAACCCGAGTTGGCATGGTCACGAGCATTAAACTTACTCCGAGCTTCCTCGGTGCTTCGTCGATCGCTCTTGGACGAAGCCGATGGGGTTGTGATGATCGGCGCCTCAGTCCGGCGTCTTGGCCCTCAAGACGTCATAGGTGTGGGCGTCCGGATCGAACCAGCCGAACCGGGCGCGTATTTCCGCGAGGACCCGGCGGTAGGCGCCCACCTCCACATAGTTGGCGTGGCGCGGGGAGTTCACATAGGTCATTGACCCGCGCAGGTTGGGACGGTCCTCGGCCTTCATCCGGACCCAATCGTTGAGGCCGACGCCGGTCTGCCGGATATTGGCGTCCATCACCAGCATCTGGGCCATCTCGTCGAAGCGCTGATAGGCGGCGGAGGCGAATTCGATGAAACCCAGCACAGAGAGCCCCGCCAGGGTGCGGTGGAATAGGTTCAGATAGAGCTCGGGATGCCCGGCGTTCCAGGTGAACAAGCCCTGGTCCAGATAGGGGATGCGGTATTCGTAGCCCGTGGCGAACAGGATCAGGTCGAAGGTCTCTTCCGTCCCATCCGCGAAGACGGCGCCCCCGGGCGTGAACTCACGGATGTCCGGCTTGGCGCGGATATCGCCATGGGCCAAGTGGTGCAAGATCTGGCTATTCATGATCGGATGGGACTCCAGCGCCTTGTGGTCAGGCGCGGGCAGGCCGTAGCGGGTGAGATCGCCGATCAGGGCGTCGATCATCTTGCTGGGATCGTCGGGCAGCACCACGCCCTTGGGCGGGTGCACCTGGCCGGACAAGAACACGTCGAGGGGCGTGCCGAACACATGCTTGGGCACGAAGCGGTATCCGCGTCGCACCGAGAGGAAGGCCGCGTCAGCGGACCGGGCGGCGTCGCAGGCGATATCCACCCCCGAATTGCCGGCTCCCACCACCAACACGCGGCGGCCTTTCAGCGCGTCGGCCGAGCGGTGCTCGACAGTGTGGCGGACGTCGCCGGCGAAGCGGTCCAGGCCAGGATAGGTCGGCCGGTTGGGATGCCAGGTGACGCCGTTGGCGCAGACCAGGCTCTGGTAGCGGCGGGTTTCGCCGCTCTGCAACGTCACCGCCCAACCGTTCTTGGCGCCGGCTCCTTGCGGTTCGGCGCGGACGACGCCATTGCCGAGAGTGATGTTCTGGCGAAGACCGAAGGCGTCCGTGAAGCTCCGGACGTAGGCCAGGATCTGACGATGGTCGGGGTAGTCGGGGAAGTCGGCTGGCATGGGCAGGCCGAAGAAGCCGGAGGTGTATTTGGAGGAGATGAAGTGGGCCGACTCGTACATGGACGAGCCGGGATTATCGATGTCCCAGATGCCGCCCACGTCCGAATGGCGCTCGAACTGATCGTAGGCGACGCCCTCCAGCTTGAAAGCCCGCGCGGCGACCAGGCCGGCGGGACCGGCCCCGACGATGCAGACTCGGCCGTCATAGGTTTGGGGTCGGGGGGCGGCGCGGGCGGCCTGCGCGCGCAGGTCGCTGACCGCGAGGCCGGCATAGGTGGTCGGCCGACGCGACCTGAGCCAGAAGGCGAAGACCGCCCCGAATGCGAAGATCAACGGGTAGGCGTAAGGCAGGGCGTTGATCCATACGACATCGAGCTGGGTCAGCGTGCGGAAGTTCAGCGTGATCAGGACCACGGCCGCGGTCAGGCCCGCCGCGCCGATCGCCGGCGCGACGAGGGTGCGCCAGGGGTCCGCGCCCTTTTGCCGACGGAAGTAGGCGATGATGGCGATGGCGGCGAAGGCCTGCAGCGCGATCACGCCCAGGGTCGCCATGCCGATCAGGGACGGGAAAACCAGCCGATAAGGATCGGCGCCGGACAGGGCGAAGGCGGCGAGGCAGGCGGCCGTGACAGCGCTGACGGCCAAGCTGGCGTTGGAAGGGGCGTAGCGGACGGGATTGAAGCGGCCCAGCGCCGGCGGCAGCAGCTTCTCGCGGCTGAGGGCGAAGAGATAGCGGGTCGCGGCGTTGTGGATCGCCAGGTAGGAGGCGAGCAGCGAGGTGCACAGCAGCGCTCCGGCGACCTCGGCGGCGGTCTTGCCGCAATACTGGCCGATTAGTCCGAACAGCAGCTGGCCGCCTTGCGCCGCGGCCATGGTCCGCGCGTGTTCTGGGCCCATGGCGCCGACCGTGATCCAGCCGGTAAGCAGGTAGAATACGCCGATCAGGATCACCGAGGCGTAGGTGGCGGCGGGGATGCTCTTGGCCGGTTCGCGCGCCTCCTCGCCATAGAGGGCGGCGGATTCGAAGCCAATATAGGAGGTGTAGGCGAACATCAGCGCCACGGCGAAGCCCGGCGCGAACACCACCGAAGGCGTGAACGAGGCTACCGGAACCGCCGCCAGGCCTCGGCCGAGCACCACCGCGCCGTCGAACACCGCCAGAACAGCGATCTCGGCGACCATCAGCGCGCCCAGCAGCTTGGACGAGAGGTCGATCGAGCGGTAGCCCAGCACGCCGGTGATGACCACTCCGCCGGCGGCGAAAGGAATCCAGGGGATCGAAAAGCCCAGAGACTGGGCGATCAGCGAGATGAAATAACCCACCGCCCCGGCCATGCCGATGGTCATGGAGACGTAGGCGACCATGGCGATAAAGGCCGCCCCGACCCCGATCGGCTTGCCCAGCCCCATGGCCACATAGGTGTAGAAGGCGCCGGTATTGACCACCCGGCGACTCATCTGAGCGTAGCCGACGGCGAAACAGACCAGGGTCAGCGTCGCGAGCAGAAAGGCCCCCGGCATGCCCGCGCCGTTACCCCGCGCCAGCGCCAGCGGCAGGTTGCCGACCATGGCCGCCAGCGGCGCGGCGGCCGCCACCACCAGAAAGACGATCCGGGGTGTCGAGAGGGTGCTACGGCGTTTCTTTTCCCGCTCGAAGCGGCGGGCGACGTCGCGAAGGGTCTCGTCCATGGTCGTCCTTTGACTGTGGGATTGGGGGATCGGCGTCAGGCCGAGAGGCCACGCTCGGCCAGGAAGCGGGCGTGACCCTTGCGGCCCTCGGCCTCCAGCATGGGCAGCAGGTGCGGCACGAGCCAGGGCAGCGATCCGGCCACGCGGCCGATGACGCCGTCCGAATAAGGGATGTAGACCTCGGCCTTGTCCCCATCGAGCGCGCGCATCGCCGCCTCGGCGACCTGATCCACGCTCAGCACCTGTTTGTTGAGGAAATTCAGCACCGAACCGCCATGGGTCGCCTCATGGCGCAGCATGGGCGTGTCCACCGCCCCAGGCAGCACGGCGTTGACCCGCACCCCCTGCGGCGCCAGCTCCAGCCGGACCGAAGCCAGAAAGCCGCGCAGGCCGAACTTCGAAGCGCTATAGGCCGCGCTGCCCGGCAGGGCGGTCAGCGCCGCCGCCGAGACGATCGAGAGGATCTGGCCTGAACCGCGCGGCGCCATCACCCGCGCCGCGGCCCGCGTCAGGCACATGGGAGCGATCAGATTGACCTGGACGTGGCGCGCCATGTCCTGGTCGCTGATCTCTGCGACCGGACCTGGCAGGATCAGGCCGGCGTTGTTGACCAGCAGGTCGATCGCCGGCTGGCGCTCTTGGATCGCGCGGCAGAGCGCGGCCACGCCCACCGGGTCCGACAAGTCGGCCTCGAGCTGATCGACCACGCGGGCCAGCCGCGCCGCCGCCTGGGCCATCCGGCTCGCATCCCGGTCGGTCAGGACGAGGTCGAAGCCGCGCGCCTCCAGCTTCTGCGCCAGCGCGAAGGCGATCGCTCCGCCGCCGCCAGTGATCAGCGCCGTTTTCGCCATCGTCCTCTCCTCGCATTCGCTCATAACGTGACAATCAATCACATTTGTAGAATCTGATAATCGATCATATTTGTCCTGGCAAGGACGCAGTTTGGGGCGCGGGTTCGGGAGGATCGCGATGATGGAGTCTTCAACGCCGCCGCCGCGCCGCCGCGCGATGCAGGCGCGCTCCCGCGCCACCGTGGAGCGTATCTTGGAAGCGGCGGCGGGCCTGATCGCGGAGCGAGGCGCGGAGGCCGCCACCATGACCGAGATCGCCCAGCGCGCCGGCGTGGTGATCGGCTCGCTCTATCAATACTTTCCCGACAAGGCCGGGGTGATGACGGCGCTGTTCGATCGGCACAGCGCCGGCGTGCATGAGATGCTGCTAGGCGCGGTGGAGGGCATCCACGGCCTGGAAGAAATGGCCGCGCGGATAGACGATCTATCGGAGCGATATTTCGCGCTCCATCGGGACGATCCTCTGGTCCGCGGCCTCTGGGCCGTGGTCCAGACCGACCCGGCGCTGCAGGCGCTGGACGTCGCCGACAGCCTAAGGAACGCCGAGGCCATGTTCCAGACCGCCCGACCGCTCTATCGCCAGGTGGACGAAGACCGGCTGATGGCCACGTGTGCGCTCACCATGCAGTTGTCCGTCTCCGCGGCGCGCTTCGCGCTGGCGATTCCCGAGCCGCTCGGCCGTCTTTCCGCCGGGGTCTTCTCCGACATGGTCCGCAACGCTTTCCTCGTGCTCGAAGAGGGGTGAAATTTAGCCTATGGGCTAAACTAGACCGCCTCCGAGCCGCCCGGCGCCCTACCCCCGCTCCCGCGTCCGCAGAAACCGCACCTTCGGGAACTTCTCGGCCACATAGCCGATTTCCCAGGCGGACTTGGCCAGGAACACCGGCTGGCCGTCGATGTCGTCGGCCATGGCGGTGCGGTGCTTGGTCGTGAAATCCTCCAGGTCGGCGCGCTCGCCGGCGATCCAGCGGGCTTCGGCGAAGGGGGCGGCTTCGAACACCACGTCCAGGGCGTATTCGCCGCCTAGCCGGTCGGCCATCACCTCGAACTGCAGCTGGCCCACGGCGCCCACGATAAAGTCCGCGCCGAACATCGGCCGGAACAGCTGGGTGACGCCCTCCTCGGCCAGGCCCTCCAGCGCCTTCTTCAGGTGCTTGGCCTTGAGCGGGTCCTTGACCCGCACCCGGCGCAGGATTTCCGGCGCGAAATTGGGTAGCCCGGCGAAGCGCACCAGGCCGGTCTCCGACAGGCTGTCGCCGACCCTTAAGACCCCGTGGTTGGGAATGCCGATCACGTCGCCGGCGAAGGCCTCTTCCGCCAGTTCACGGTCCGAGGCGAAGAACATGATCGGCGCATTGACCGACAGCTGGCGGCCGGTGTTCTGCACCTTCAGCTTCATGCCGCGCTTGAACTCGCCCGAGCAGAGCCTGAGGAACGCGATCCGGTCGCGGTGGTTGGGGTCCATATTGGCCTGGACCTTGAAGACGAAGCCGGTGACTTCGCCATCGCCCGGCGCGACATGGGTCGCCTCGCCGGACCTGGCGGCCTTGACCGCCTTCGGCGGCGGCGCATAGGCGCCCAGGCCCTCCAGCAGCTGGTCGACCCCGAAATGACGCAGGGCCGAGCCGAAGAAGATCGGCGTCATGTGGCCTTCCAGGAACGACTGGGGATCGAACGGTTTGGCGGCTTCGGAGACCAGCATGGCGCCCTCCTCGACCTCGGCCTGCTCGTCCGGGTCCAGGTACAGGGCCATGGCGTTGGATTTGAGCGCGACGGCCGCGGGGTGGCCCTCCTCGCTGGTGGAGGATTTCTTGGCGTAGGGCAAAAAGCGCGACTGGCGCAGGTCCAGGACCCCCTTGAATCGCCCCCCCGAACCGGCCGGCCAGTAGAGCGGCGCCGGATCCAGCGCCAGCTTGGAGGCGATCTCGTCCAGCAGCTCGAACGGGTCCAGCGCCTCGCGGTCCATCTTGTTGATGAAGGTGACGATCGGGATGTCCCGCAGGCGGCAGACCTCGAACAGTTTCAGGGTCTGCGGCTCGATGCCCTTGGCGGCGTCCAGCACCATCACCGCGGCGTCGGCGGCGGTCAGGGTGCGGTAGGTGTCTTCCGAGAAGTCCTCGTGGCCGGGCGTGTCCAAGAGATTGAACATCAGGCCGGCGTGGTCGAAGGTCATCACGCTGGCCGAGACCGAGATGCCCCGCTCGCGCTCGATCTTCATCCAGTCCGAGCGGGTGCGCCGCTGCTCGCCACGCGCGCGCACCGCGCCGGCCGCCCGGATCGCGCCGCCGGCCAGGAGCAGGTTCTCGGTCAGCGTGGTCTTGCCGGCGTCAGGATGGGAGATGATGGCGAAGGTGCGCCGGCGCGCGGCCTCGAGAACGGGGGAATGGGTCATGGCTGCGCGCGATAGCCCGCTTGGGGCCGCGTGTCATCCGACATCCTCGACCGTCTCGACCAGGAAGTGCCGGCCCTGGTTGTCCTGGATCTCCACCACCCAGACGTCCGGGTCGATCCTTGCGGTCCGTTCGACATAGGCGTCCAGGTCGCGCTCGTCAGTGGAATTCACCGGACGCATCCAGACCCGCTCTCCGTCGCCGCGGGTGGCTTCGGCCAAGAGGCGGCTGGCTCCGGCGCGGGGATTGACCAGCTTGATCAGCACGGCGCCGGCCCGCGCGTCGCCCTTGCGGACGACCGCGGCGAAGGCCCCGCCCTGCTCGACGCGGCGGATCAGGGCGGCGACCCAGATGTCGGTGGAGAGCAGCAAATCGAAGGCTCCGATAAGGGACGGGAAAGGCGTTGGCGCTAACATGATCCGGCCTTTCGCCAATGACGAGACCCTCCCGCATGCCGCGCCCGCGTTTTGGACTGTTCAGCCTCGTTCAGGCTTGGCGCGGTGACGCTGAGGCTCTGCTCCTCCCCCGTTGGGGGAGGGCGACCACGCGTAGCGTGGTGGAGGGGGCCTTGCCGAAGAAGCCCGTGCGACCGCAAGTCCCCCTCAGTCGCTTCGCGCCAGCTCCCTCAACGGGGGAGCAGCGTGCGAAATCGTTCGGCGCTGGCCTCGCCATCGCCCTGGCCGCTGCTCTGCTCGCCGCGCCGGCGCTGGCCCACGCCGACGCACTCGGCGCCTATTACGAGCGCTCGGTGATGACGGCGGCGAACCAGCGGTGCGGACTGTTCACGCCCGACCTGTCCTCGGCGCTGGCGACGGCCCAGGCGCAGGCGCGCGGCGCGGCGCTGAGGTCCGGCGCCGCCAGCGCCGCGCTGGTCCAGATCGAGGCGCGCGCGCGCGGCCGGGCCGGCTCGGTGGCCTGCACCTCGCCCGACATCATCAAGGCCGCCGACCGCGTGCGCGGCGCCTTTGACGGCTTCAGCCGGCTGCAGCGGATGAATTTTCCCGGCGACACCTCCGACTGGATGGCGAACCGGGGCGTCTCGCGCCTGGGTCCGGTCTGGAAACTGTCGCAGACCGCGCGATTTGACGGCGCAGGCCTGGTGTTCGGCCTGGCTGGCCAGGGCGAAGCTCGGGTGCTGTTGGCCGTGGTCGGCTTTTCAGGCAACGCCCAACCTTACGCGGCGAGGCTGATCATGCGCGACGCCGCCCTGGCGCCGGAACCCTATCTGAACGCCATCCAGGCCCGCGGGCGCGGTCCGCTGCCCTTGGACGCGCGCACGCCGCCGCGCTCGGCGACGATCGGGGTTCTGGCGGAGGCGCGGGCGCCGGCCGACGCCGCGCTGCTGCCGTCTGGCGTCCGGGCCGGCTACGCCTTTCGCTTTCCCGCCGCCGCGATAGCGACCCTGGCCGATCTTGACCCGCGCGAGGCGGTGGCCGTCGAATTCCTGTTTGCGGACGGCGCGCGCGACGCGGTGCGCACGGCCTATGTCGAAGTCGGCGATTTCGCCGCCGGGCGGGCCTTCTTGACCGCCGCTCAGCGCTGAGGGTTGAAGGCGACCACATTGGCGCCGGCGGATCCGGCCCCCCGGACAGGTTCGGGGTCGCTTGCCCCCGCGTCCGCCTGATCCGCCTTTGGCGTCGGCAGCCGCACGGTGACCGCGGTGCCCTCGCCCAGCTGGCTCTCGATGACCATTTCGCCGCCATGCAGCTCGGCGAAGGCCCGCACCAGCGACAGGCCAAGCCCGGTGCCCCGCCCTTGCTGGACCGAATCGCCGGCCTGCTCGAACGGTTGGCCGAGCCGCTTCAGGTCCTCGGCCGCGATGCCGAGGCCCGTATCGGCCACGCTCAGCTCCAGCGCGCCGGCCTGGCTGTGCAGCGAGACGGTCACCAGCCCGCCCTGGGGCGTGAATTTCAGGGCGTTGGAGACCAGGTTGAGCACGATCTGCTTCAGCGCTCGCCGATCGGCGTCGATCTCCAGCGGTCCGCTGGGCAGTACGCCGCGCAGCTGCACGCCAGCGTCGTCGGCCTGCAGGCGCATCAGGCGCAGCGCCGCCTGGACCGGCTCGCGCGCGTCCAGCCGCTCCAGCGACAGCTCGTAGCGCGCCGCCTCGATCTTGGACATGTCCAGCACGTCGTTGATCAGGTCCAACAGGTGCGTGCCAGCGTCGTGGATCAAGTCGGCGTATTCTGCGTATCGAGGCGGCAGCTCACCGAAGATGCGCTGCCGCATGATGTCGGAAAAACCCATGATGGCGTTCAGGGGCGTGCGCAGTTCGTGGCTCATATTGGCCAGGAAGCGCGATTTGCCCACGTTCAGCGCCTCCGCATCGGCCCGCGCCTGCTCCAGCGCCGCCTCCCGCGCGTGGTCGGCCGTGGCGTCGCGCAGCACCGCGATCAGGCGGGTCGGCGACAGGCGGCGAAGCTCGATGGCGACCCATACCTGATCGGTCGCCGCGAGGCGGAAGACCGCCGCGGCGTGGCCGCGGTCGATCGCGGTCGCCACGGCGTCTTCCAAAGCCCCGCGCCCGGAGGGATCGGCGATGGCCTGCAGGCCGTCTTCGGTCAGCCGTTCGGTGGGAAGGCAGAACCGGAAAGCGTCGCCGAAGACGCCGTCGATCCGCCCTGTCTCATCCAGGATGATGATCAGATTGGGCTGCTGGTTCAGCGCCTCGTGCTGGGCGGACGCGGGCGGGCGTCGCGCTTCGGCGACCTGGCCTCCGCGCCGCGCCGCCAGCAGCGCCACGGCCAGACCGACGCAGATCGACGTCACGCCGATGAGACCCAGGCCAAGTCCGGCCAGGCCCACGGGAACGGGGCCTGTCAGGCGGCCCGCCTGGGCCAGGCTGGTCACCGCCGCGGCGAGCAGGGACCAAACCGCGCCATGGACCAATCGGCGCGGCCCGCCCAGCACGACCGCCGCGACCAGGGGCGCCGCGCACCAGACCGCCAGCGGGCCCGACGCCCCGCCGCTCAGCCCGCAGGCCAACGCCCCGGCCAGCGCCCAGACCGCCAGCAGCCCGTCGCGGCCCCAGGCGCTATCGAGGCGATAAAGGACAAAGGCGCCGACGCAAGGGACCAGCCCGACGGCCAGGGCGGGAACGGCGCTCGCCGACCCCCGCGGCGCCGCGAACGACAGCGCCAGGATCGCCAGGATGATCCCCCCAGCCCAGCCGGCGTGCCAACGCATGACCTCGTCTGGATCGGGGAGGTCGGCGCGGACAGGTGGCTTGTGCGCAGGAGTAGCCAATTTTGCCGGGGTTTCAGCGGTCATCGGGACCGCCGAAGGCTATCATCGCGGCGCGGAGGGTGCGAGTTCGCTCGCCCAACGCGCGACCGGGCGCGGCGCTTCGCACGAGGCGCGACAGGGCCGGACCGGCGAGCGCTGATCTGGAGCGGGGACGTCTGGCGATGGAATCACCGATCAAATAGGGGGCGCGCGGAGCATCGCACACATTGCCGGACGCGTCGTGGCTGCCTAGAGCAAGATCGATTTAGGCTGAATCGGCCTTACTCTAGAACTCTTTGTTTTGACGCATTTTCTTCATGCGAACCGGTTCCCACTTCGCTTGAAAATGCTCTAAGTGGTGGCCCTGTTTCACGCTCGGCCGGCCATGACCCCATCGATATTGCAAGAGCTGGACGATCTCATTTGCGAATTCGACCTGCTGGGCGATTGGGAGGAGCGCTATCGCTATGTCATCGATCTGGGCCGCGCCCTGGAGCCTCTGAGCGACGCCGAGCGCAGCGACGCCAACAAGGTCCGCGGCTGCGCCAGCCAGGTCTGGCTGGTGCGGCAGGCCGACGTCGACGCCGAGGGGCGCCTGGAATTTCGCGGCGATTCCGACGCGCATATCGTACGCGGCCTGATCGCCATCCTGCTGAGGCTTTATTCGAAACGCCTGCCCGCGGAGATATTGGCCTTCGACGCCCGCGCGGCCTTTGACCGCCTGGGCCTCAGCGGCGCCCTGTCGGGACAGCGCACCAATGGCCTTTATTCCATGGTCGAGCGTATCCGCCGCGACGCCGAGACGGCTAGGTCACAAGAACTGTCGAAGGGTTAGGCCGCGCGAATCCCCGACGCGCGGATGCCGGACGTCATCGCGCCGCCGCCTTGCGGGCCGATCAGCGCATCGTAGCCGAGAATCATGTCGACGTCGCGGCCGTTGCTGGCCAGTGGCAGGCGCAGCCAGAGGATCGACAGGTGCCCCGCGCCGCGCCAGGCGAAATTGTGCACGCCGACGCCGGGTCGGCGCTCCTGGACGACCTTGTCCAGTTCCGCGCGCCAATAGTCGGCGGCGGCGGTGTTGTAGACCTCGTCCAGGGTGCGGCCGGTGATTTCGCGGCC
>Ga0302314_10000346_pt1 | contig 84330 bp, 57 predicted proteins | sample III_Palsa_N2_3_FD_200533 | JGI IMG/M metagenome (GOLD analysis project Ga0302314, IMG submission 200533) | Peat permafrost microbial communities from Stordalen Mire near Abisko, Sweden - III_Palsa_N2_3 | ecosystem: Environmental > Terrestrial > Soil > Palsa > Peat permafrost | place: Sweden...
AGTCAACCGTGTGCGCCGCGCCGCTGGCGCCGACCAGCAGCACGCATTTTTTCTTGCCGCAGCCGCGCCACGACAGATAGGTTTGCAACAGGCCGATCAGGGTCTTGTGGCCGGCCAGCGTCAGCGATGTCAGCGTTTCGACCGCGTTCGACAGGCGCAGCATGGATAGAGGTAATTTGGCCTGCGCCAGCGTGCGCACGGCGTCTTCGGCGTGGCTCCAGTCGGGGAAGAAGACGGCGTGGAATTCCTCGCCGGTCGGCTGCGGCGTCACGCGCACCGTCGCTTCGGTCAGGATGCCGAGCCGGCCTTCGGAACCGAGCACCATGTCGCGCAGATCGGTGCCGGCGGCGGAGGCGGGGAAGGTTGGAATCGTCAGGGTGCCATCGGGCGCTTCCAGTTTGCCGCCGGCAAACAATTGCTCGATGCGGCCATAGCGCAGGGATTGCTGGCCCGAGGAGCGCGTGACGACCCAGCCGCCCAGCGTGGAATATTCGAACGACTGCGGGAAGTGTCCCAGCGTGTAGCCGCGTGCGCGCAATTGCGCTTCGAGATCCGGCCCGGTGACGCCGGCGCCGAAGGTGGCCAGTTGCGAATCGGTATCGAAATCGATCAGGCGCGACAGGCGCGACAGATTGACCGTGAGCACGGGCCGCTCGCCTTCCTGCGCCGTCAGGTGGCCCACCACGCTGGTGCCGCCGCCATAGGGAATCACGGCCGCGCCACATTGCCCGGCGTAATCGAGCAGGGCGCGCACGTCGGATGTGGTTTCGGGAAACGCCACACCGTCGGGCAGGGGTCCGGTCTTGCCATGGCGCAGTTTGAGCCAGTCGGGCAGGCTTTGGCCCAGGCCGTTGCGCAAACGCGTTTCGGCGTTGGTGTCGACCAGTGGGTGCACCGGCAGGCGGCTGTCTGGAATGCCGGCTATTGCCTGTTCCAGCGTGGCGTCCGCAACGGGCGTGCCGGCGCCGATGCGTTGCGCCAGGAATGCCAATGCGTCGGGGTTCAGGGTGAATTCGATGGCGTCGTCGCCCCATCCGTTCCAGCGTCTCACGATCGACTCCTTTTTGGGTGAAATCACGGCTGCTATACTTGGCGCATCATACGCTTCGCGCCGTCGGCCGTATTGCGCTTTCATGCCAAGCCACTTGTCCTATCATGCCAAACACCGTGCTTGATTTGAAGCCGAAAAGACTGGTCGCGGGTCCTTATCTCCAGCCCTTGCTGGAAGCGGCTGCGGCTTGTGGTGTTGCGGCCCAGGATTTGGAAACTGCGTTGCAGGGCGCAACGGGTCTCGGGATCGTCCTCGATCCCTTGCCCGAATCGATCCCGGCCGATGCCTACGAGCATTTGCTCGAGTTCGGCGCAGACCTGGGCAAGGACCCCGATTTCGGCCTGCACGTGGGCGAGCGCGTCAAGCTCGGCACCTATAGCGTCTATGGCTTGATCCTCTTGAGCTGCCGCGATTTCGGGCAAGCCTTGCAGCAGACCATGCGTTTCGAAAGCCTGGCGCATGATCTGGGACGGTCGAGATTGGACGTGGAGGCGGGCGTGGCGCAATATCGCTGGCAGCCCAACAACCCCGCTGCCGGGCGCCATCTCGCCGAGAGCGTGTTTGCCGGCATCCGCGTATTTGCCGATTGGCTGGCCGGTGCGCCGCTGCCGCCGGCGGCGATTTCGTTTGTCCACGCTGCACCGGGCGACACGCGCGAGCACGCGCGCATCTTCGGCGCGGATGTCGCCTTCGGCGCGCCCATCAATGCCGCGCGTTTCGATGCCGCGCTGCTCGCGATGCCGGTGCCGAACGCCGACATCGGCATGTATCCCGTCTTGCAGCAGCATGCCGAACGGCTGTTGCAGGAGAAGACGCGCGCCGAAGCCGACGGCGGCATTGCGGCGCTGGTGGCAGGCAGTATTGCACGCCGGTTGGCGCAGGATGGGGCGCGCGTGGCCGACGTGGCGCAAGACCTGGACATGTCGCAACGAACGTTGCAGCGCAAGCTGACGGAGGCCGGCTGCACCTTCGGCCAATTGCTCGACCGCACGCGGCGCGGGCTGGCCGAACGCTATCTCGCCGAAGGGCAATTCGGTATCGCCGAGATCGCCTTCATGCTAGGCTACCGGGAACAGAGTTCGTTCAACCATGCCTTCAAGGAATGGACCGGTGTCAATCCCGGTGCCTACCGCACGGCGCACAGACTGAAGAGAAGCCCATGAAAAAATCGGTCAAGGCCGTCTTGTGGTCGGCATTCGTGTTTCCCGGCGCGGGGCATTTCGTGGTGCGCTTTTATGCGCGCGGCATCGCGCTCCTGGGCGCGACGATCGCCGCGCTCTATTACATCGTGCACGTTACCTTGGCAAGCGGTCTGGTCGACAAGGCCAACGATCTGGTCTACAAGATGCTCTCGGGCGAAGTTCCGGCCGATTCCGCTACCGCAGAGCGCTTGCTTGATGTGGGACCCGACCCGATCGGCGTGCAGATCGCATCCTGGCTCATCCTGGCATGCTGGATAGCCGGCATCGTCGATTCGTATCGCATTGGCTTGCAACTGGACAGGGCGGCTGCCAAGCCTGCTGTCGAGCCTTGAGGGCACTAAAAATCGGCCAGGTAGTTTTCGGCAAACCAGGTCAATACGAAACAAAACAGGATAACCAGTAGTAAAACTATCAACAAACGGCCGAATTTTGGGTTGTCGCCATCTTGACTCATGGGGCTTTGACGCAATCTGAGGTTATGATCAAGCTTCCATTGTAAGGGGAAACGCATAACGCGACCCCAAATTGACTATGACGCAACACGGACAGGAACTTCCCAAATCGAGCAGGCTGGAGATCGGCTCCTATCTCCTGGCGGGCATTTCGCTCGTTATCGTGCTGGAACGCAATTTGCTGGCCGCGCTGTTCGCCGGCTTGGTGGTGTTTTCGGTGGTGCATGTCCTGACGCCGATCCTGGAGCGCAAGATCAGCGGCGAACGCGCGCGCGTGGTGGCGGTAGCTTGCCTGGGTGCGGTGACGGTGGCCATCCTGACCGCGGCGGTGTGGGCGCTGATTGCTTTTTTCCGCAGCGATGCCGGGACCGCGCAGGGCATGCTGAAAAGGATGGCCGACATGCTCGATACCTCGCGCAGCGAAATGCCGCAATGGATCAGCACTTATCTGCCGACCGACGTCGATAGCCTGAAGCAGATGATCACCAATTGGCTGCGCACCCATGCGGCGCAGGCGCAAGGCATGGGCGAGGCGTCGCTGCGCGCGGCAGCGCATCTCTTGATCGGCATGATCATCGGCGCCATGGTGGCATTGGGCCAGACCACGGGAGAGCACAGGCACAGGCCGTTCGCGGCGGTGCTGGTAGCGCGTGTGACGGCCCTGGGCGAAGCCTTCCGCCGCATCGTGTTCGCCCAGGTGCAGATCGCCACATTGAACACGCTGTTTACCGGCATTCTCGTCCTGGTGGCTTTCCCGATGTGGGATATCCATTTGCCGCTGGCCAAGAGCCTGGTGGCGCTGACCTTCTTCGCCGGGCTGTTGCCTATCGTCGGCAACCTGATGTCGAACACTATTCTGACGGTGGTGGCGCTGACAATATCGTTGCAGGCTGCGGCGACGTGCCTGATCTTCCTGATCCTGGTCCACAAGCTGGAATACTTCCTCAATGCCAAGATCATCGGCACGCAGATCAAGGCCAAGGCCTGGGAATTGCTGATTGCGATGCTGGTGATGGAATCGATCTTCGGCTTGCCGGGGGTGGTGGCGGCGCCGATTTACTATGCTTATCTCAAGCTGGAGTTGGGTAAGCGCGGGTTGGTTTGAGGAGAGTTAATTTCCGCAAATAAATGCGGCGAGCTAGAACCCCTCTCCCGCTGCCGGGGAAGGGAGGGCGGCGATCCGATGAGGGACGTTGCGCTTAGGTTGCGCCAGATAAGCGTAGCCTGTTCGCGAACTCCCTCACCCCCGCCCCTCTCCCGCCTGCGGGAGAGGGGAGTTAGTCGTGCTGCGGCTTGTGGGTAATGATCAGCTTGCTAGTGTACCTGCCGCCTTTTTTCATCAATCCTTGCTGACTGCATTGGCATCAGGCAGTTGCGCCTGGTTCCAGCCGCCGCCCAATGCGGCGATCAGCTGGGCGCTGGCGATCATGCGGCGGTTGAGCAGATCGACCAGCGTGCGTTCGTTGCTCAAGGCGGTGGTCTCGACGGTGATGACGTCTAGGTAGGCAATGATGCCGGCCTTGTACTGGTTGATTTCCAGTTCCACCGAGCGGCGCGACAGCTTGACCGCTTCTTCCTGCTTCTTCGATTCTTCTTCGAGTATGCGCAGCGTGGCGATGCTGTCTTCGACGTTCTGGAAGCTGCCCAGCACGACTTGCCGGTAGTTGGCGACGCTGGCGTCGTAGGCGGCGACGGCCTGCTTCGAGTTGGCGTCGCGCAGGCCGCCGTCGAACAGGGTTTCGGCCAGCGAGGGGCCGAGCGACCAGAGGCGGTTCGGCGCCGTAATCCAGTGCGCCAGCGAGTTGCTTTCATAGCCGCCCGTAGCCGCCAGCGTGAGGTCGGGGAAGTAGGCCGCTTTGGCGACCCCGATCTGGGCATTGGCCGCGGCCATCTGGCGCTCTGCGTTGGCGACGTCGGGCCGGCGTTCCAGCATGGCCGAGGGCACGCCGATCGGCATGGTGGGCACCTTGGTGTCGATGAAGTTGGTCACCGGCGCGAGCGAGAAGGTGGAAGCGGGCTTGCCGACCAGCACGGCGATGGCGTGTTCCATTTGCGCGCGCGCGACGTCGAAGTCGATCGCTTGCGCCTCGGTTTGCTTCAACTGGGTGTCTGCCAGCACGACGTTTTCCTTCGGCACGATGCCTGACTTGTATTGGTTCTGCGTCAGTTCGAGCGATTTCCTGTAATCGATCACGGTCCTGTCGTAGAGCTGGCGGTCGGCGTCCTGGTCGCGCAGTTGAAAATAATCCTGCGCCAGCTGCGACTGCAGGCTCAGGCGCATTGCCTGCAATTCGGCCGCGCTGGCTTGTGCGCTGGCGGTGTTGGCTTCGACGGTGCGGCGCACCTTGCCCCACAGGTCGGGTTCCCAACTGGCCTGGAGCTCAAGCAGGTCGGTGTTCGACGGCCCGCCGGAGCCGGCGGCGCCGGCCGCTGAGGTCGACGTCGTTGTTGCCGCGCTTGCGCCGCGATTGGTCGAAGACAGGCCGCCGGCACGCGAATTCGAGACATTGGCCGACACGGTGGGGAAATAGCCGGCGCGCGCGCTTTGCACCAGGGCGCGCGCCTCGCGGTATTGCGCCTCGGCCTGCTTCAGGCTCTGGTTCGAGACGCTGATCTGCTCTTCCAGATCGTTCAGCACTGGGTCGTTGTAGATTTCCCACCACTTGGCGTGGATCTCGGTATCGGCCGGTTGGGCGACTTTCCAGTTGGCTTGTTCCTTGAAGGCCGCCGGCGTTTCCGCGCTCGGCTTCACGTAGTCGGGGCCGACTGCGCAGGCGCCCAGCAGCATCAGGGGCGCCACTTGCAGCAGGCGCTTGGCGTGTTTCGAAGGGGCTTTCATGGCTTCTCCATAGATAGTCTTAAGCATAATCTTTTGCATCGTCATCGTGTTTCTTGCGCCTCAAGGCGTGGCCGCTTCCGCATCTTCATGATGCGCTACGCCGCGGAAGGCGTCCCAATGGGTTTTCCACCAGGCCCAGAAGCGGTCGAGGTACAGATAGACGACCGGGGTTGTGTACAAGGTCAGTATCTGGCTGAAGATCAATCCGCCGACGATGGTGATGCCGAGCGGGCGCCGCAGTTCGGAGCCGGTGCCGGTGCCCAGGGCCAGCGGCAGGGCGCCGAGCAGCGCCGCCATGGTCGTCATCATGATGGGGCGGAAGCGCAGCATGCACGCTTGCTTGATGGCTTCGACGGGCGTCTTGCCTTCGGTGCGCTGCGCCACCAGGGCGAAGTCGATCATCATGATCGCGTTTTTCTTCACCAGGCCGATCAGGAGGATGATGCCGATAAAGGCCATCACGCTCATGTCGGTCTTGCACACCAGCAAAGCGAGCAAGGCGCCGACGCCGGCCGAAGGCAGGGTGGAGAGAATCGTCAGCGGATGCACGTAGCTTTCGTACAGCACGCCCAACACGATGTAAATCGTGAACAGGGCGCCCAGGATCAGGAACGGCAGGCTGACCAGCGATTGCTGGAAGGTCTGCGCCGTGCCCTGGAAGCTGGCATGGATGGAAGAGGGCATGCCGCTATGCGCGACGGCATTGTCGATGGCCAAGGATGCATCGCTCAATGCCACGTTGGGCGGCAGGTTGAACGAGATCGTCATGGCCGGGAACTGGCCCTGGTGATTGACGCCCAGTGTGGTGTTGGTCGGCTCGAAATGCGAGAAGGCCGACAGCGGCACCAATTGGTCGAGCTGGTTCGCGACGTAGACGCCCTTTAGCGTATCGGGGCGCTGCCAGTATTCGGGCGCCACTTCCATCACCACGTGGTATTGATTGCTGGCCTCATAGATGACCGAGACCAGACGCTGGCCGAAGGCGTCGTACAGGGCCTGGTCGATCGCGTTTTCGGTCACGCCCAGCCTTGCCGCTGTCAGCCGGTCGATGATCAGCGTTTCCTGCAGGCCGCGGTCCTGCTGATTGGTGTTGACGTCCTGCAGCTGCGGCAGGTCCTGCAGGATTTTCAGGATGCGCGGCGACCAGGTATTGAGGTCGGCCAGATTGTCTCCCTGCAGCGCGTATTGGTATTGCGAATTCGAGCCGCGTGCGCCGACGCTGATGTCTTGCGACGCCTGCAGGTAGAGCGTCGCGCCCGGCACCTTGGCAAGCTTGCCGCGCAGGCGGTTGATCACGTCGTCGGCGCTGACCTTGCGCACTTCGAGCGCTTTCAAGGTGATGAACATCTGGCCGGTATTGCGCTGGCTGCCGCCGGTGAAGCCGACCACGCTGTCGACGGCCGGATCGGCGCGGATGATGTCGATGTAGCCCTTGAGCTTGGGCTTCATGGCCTGGAACGAGGTCGACTGGTCGGCCACGATGGAGCCGCGGATCGAACCCGTATCCTGCTGCGGGAAGAAGCCCTTGGGCACGATGGTATAGAGGTAGCCGTTCAATAGGACGACGCAAAGCAGCACCAGCATCGTGAGGGCGGGGTGGCGCAACACGCGCGCCAGGCTGCGCTCGTAGTTGTCGAGCATCCACTGGAAAAAGCGTTCGCTGGCCATGTACAGCCGGCCATGCTTGGGATTCGGATCGTGCTTGAGGAGACGCGCGCACATCATCGGCGTGGTGGTCAGGGACACCACCAGAGAAACCAGCACGGCGGAGGACAGGGTGACGGCGAATTCGTGGAAGATGCGCCCGATCACGCCGCCCATCAGGAGCAGTGGCAGGAACACCGCCACCAGCGAGATGCTCATCGACATCACGGTGAAGCCCACTTCGCGTGCGCCGCGCACGGCGGCCTGCATCGGCGTCATGCCTTCTTCCATGTGGCGCGAGACGTTTTCCAGCACCACGATGGCGTCGTCGACCACGAAGCCGGTCGAGATGGTGATCGCCATCAGCGAGAAATTGTCCAGGCTGTAGCCGCACAGGTACATGATGCCGAAGGTGCCAATGAGCGAGATCGGCACGGCGATGCTGGGGATGAAGGTGGCGCGGCCGTTGCGCAGGAACAGGAACACCACCATGATCACCAGCGCCACGGAAATGAGCAGCGTGCGTTCCACGTCGTGCAGCGAGGCGCGGATGGTGGTGGTGCGGTCGGAGGCAATCCGCATCTTGATCGCTGCCGGGATCGACGCGCCGAGCACCGGCAGCATTGCCTTGATGCGGTCGACTGTTTCGATGATGTTGGCGTCGGGTTGTTTGAAGATGATCAGCAGGATGGCCGGCTGGCCGTCGGCCATGCCGGCGTTGCGCAGGTCTTCCACCGAATCGACCACCGTGCCGAGATTGGACAGCAGCACCGGCGCGCCGTTGCGGTAGGCCACCACCAGGGATTGGTACTCCGCGGCCGTTTTGGCCTGGTCGTTGGTGGAAACCTGCCATTGCTTGTCGCCGGACTCGACATAGCCCTTGGGCCGGTTGGCATTGGCATAGGCCAGGGCGGTGCGCACGTCTTCCAGCGCCACGTTGTAGCGGTTCAATGCATCCGGGTTGAGTTCGACGCGCACGCCCGGCAGCGAGCTGCCGCCGACGATGACGTTGCCGACGCCGGTCACCTGCGACATTTTTTGCGCCAGGATGGTCGAGGCCGAATCGTACATCTGCCCCTGCGTCAGCGTATCCGAGGTCAGCGCCATGATCATGATCGGCGCGTCGGCCGGATTGACCTTGCGGTAGGTCGGATTGCTGCGCAAATTGATCGGCAGGTCGATGCGCGCCGCATTGATCGCGGCCTGTACGTCGCGCGCCGCGCCGTCGATGTCGCGGTCGAGGTCGAACTGCATCGTGATATTGGCGGAATTGACTGCGCTGGTCGAGGTCATTTCGGTGATGCCGGCAATCCGACCGAATTGCCGTTCCAGCGGCGTCGTGACGGACGTCGCCATGGTTTCCGGATCGGCGCCCGGCATGGAGGCGGAGGCCGAAATGGTCGGGATGTCGACGCGCGGCATGGGCGACACCGGCAGCAGGTTGAACGACACCATGCCGGCCATGGCGACGCCTATGGTCAGGAGGGTGGTGGCGATCGAACGCTTGATGAAGGGGGTCGAGAGATTCATTGTGTTTCTTCGTTTCTTGTTCGTTTCTTGTTCGTTTCTTATGCGGCCATTTCCGGTTCGAACGAAATGCCGCGGAATTCGCGCCATGTGGTTTTCCACCATGTCTCGAAGCGGTCGAGGTAGAGGTAGACCACCGGCGTGGTATAGAGGGTCAGCATCTGGCTGATGATCAAGCCGCCGACGATGGTGACGCCGAGCGGACGGCGCAATTCCGATCCGGTGCCGGTGCCGAGCGCCAGCGGCAGCGCACCCAGGAGTGCCGCCATGGTGGTCATCATGATGGGGCGGAAGCGCAGCAGGCAGGCCTGGCGGATGGCGTCCTTCGGGCTCCTCTTTTCGGTGCGCTGCGCCACCAGGGCGAAGTCGATCATCATGATCGCGTTTTTCTTCACGATGCCGATCAGGAGGACGATGCCGATGTCGGCCATGATGTCGAGCGGCATCCTGCACAGCTGCAGCGCAAGCAGCGCGCCGATGCCGGCCGAAGGCAGGGTCGAGAGGATCGTGACCGGATGCACGTAGCTTTCGTACAGTACGCCGAGCACGACGTAGATCGTCATCAAGGCGCCCAGGAGGAGGAAGGGCATGCTGCTCAAGGACTCCTGGAATTTCTGCGCCGTGCCCTGGAAACTGCCATGGATCGTGGCCGGCATGCCGCTATGGGCCACGGCGTTCTCGACCGCGGCGGCGGCTTCGGAAAGCGGCACGTTGGGCGCCAGGTTGAACGAGATCGTCATGGCCGGGAACAGGCCCTGGTGGTTGACGCTCAAGGTGGTGTTGGTCGGCTCGAAATGCGAGAACGCCGACAGCGGCACCAATTGGTCGAGCTGGTTGGCGACGTAGACGCCCTTGAGCGTTTCGGGCCGCTGCCAGTATTTCGGCGCGACTTCCATGACGACGTGGTATTGGTTCTTGGCTTCGTAGATGTTCGAGGCGAAGCGCTGGCCGAAGGCGTCGTACAGCGCCGCGTCGATGGCGTTCTCGGTCACGCCGAGACGTGCGGCGGTGTTGCGGTCTATCGTCAATGTCAATTGCAGGCCCTTGTCCTGCTGATTGCTGTTGGCGTCGACTATCTGCGGCAGACCTTGCAATATCTTCAGGATGCGCGGCGACCAATAATTCAGCTCGGCAAAGCTGTCGCCCTGCAGTGCATACTGGTATTGCGAATTCGAGCCTCTGCCGCCGGCCTTGATGTCCTGGTCGGCTTGCAGGAACAATTGGGCGCCGGCGATCTTCGCGAGCTTGGGGCGCAGGCGGTTGATCACGTCATCGGCGCTGACCTTGCGTTCGGCGAGCGGCTTCAACGCCACGTTGACGCTGCCGGTGTTGCTCTGGCCGCCGCCGCCGGAACCGCCGCCGACCGAACCGGTCACGGTTTGCACGGCGGGATCGGTGCGGATGATGTCGAGGAAGCCGTTCATCTTGGGCAGCATGGCCTGGAACGACGTAGCCTGGTCGGCCACGATGGCGCCCTGGATCACGCCGGTATCCTGCTGCGGCACGAAGCCCTTGGGAATCACCACGTACATGAAAATGTTCAGGCCGATGACGGCGAACATCACCATGATGGTGATGAAGGGGTGCCTGAGCACGTTCTCCAGGCTGCGCTCGTAGAGCTTCAGCATGCGTTCGAAGAAGCGTTCGCTGGCCTGGAAGAAACGGCCTTGCTTGCGCTCCGGCTCATGCTTGAGCAAGCGCGCGCACATCATCGGACTGGTGGTCAGGGACACCACCATCGACACCAGCACGGCGGCCGATAGCGTAATGGCGAATTCGTGGAACAATCGCCCGATCAGCCCGCCCATGAACAACAGCGGAATGAACACCGCCACCAGCGACACGCTCATCGACAGCACCGTGAAGCCGACTTCGCGTGCGCCGCGCACGGCGGCCTGCATCGGCGTCATGCCTTCTTCCATGTGGCGCGAGACGTTTTCCAGCACCACGATGGCGTCGTCGACCACGAAGCCGGTGGAGATGGTGAGCGCCATCAGCGAGAAATTGTCCAGGCTGTAGCCGCACAGGTACATGATGCCGAAGGTGCCGATCAGCGAGATCGGCACGGCGATGCTGGGGATGAAGGTGGCGCGGCCGTTGCGCAGGAACAGGAACACCACCATGATCACCAGCGCCACCGCGATGCACAGCGTGCGTTCGACGTCGTGCAGCGAGGCGCGGATGGTGGTGGTCTTGTCCTGCGTGACGGTCATGTCGATGGCCGCCGGGATCGAAGCCTTCAGCTGCGGCAGCATGGCACGGATGTTGTCGACCGTCTCGATGATGTTGGCGTCGGGCTGCTTGGTCACCGAGATCAGGATCGCCGGCTTGCCGTTGACCCGCCCGGCGTTGCGCAGGTCTTCGACCGAGTCGACCACTTCACCGAGATTGCTGATCAATACGGGTGCGCCGTTGCGATATGCCACCACCAGGTCCTTGTATTGCGCCGCCTTCTTGGCTTGATCGTTGACGCCGATCTGCCATTGATGTTGCGCGTCCTCGACGAAACCCTTGGGCCGGTTGGCATTGGTGTTGGAAATCGCCGTGCGCACGTCTTCCAGCGCCACGTTGTAGCGATTCAAGGAATCGGGGTTGAGTTCGATGCGCACTGCCGGCAGCGAACTGCCGTTGACGCCGACGTTGCCGACCCCGGTTACCTGCGACAATTTCTGCTGCAGGATGGTCGAGGCGGAATCGTACATCTGCCCCGCCGTCATGGTGTCGGAGGTGAGCGCCAGTTGCAGGATGGGCGCGTCGGCCGGATTGATCTTGCGATAGGTCGGATTGCTGCGCAAATTGGCCGGCAAATCGATCCGTGCCGCGTTGATCGCCGCCTGCACGTCGCGCGCGGCGCCGTCGATGTCGCGGTCGAGGTCGAATTGCATCGTCACGCGCGAGGCTTGCTTGGCGCTGTTCGATGTCATTTCGGTGATGCCGGCGATCCGCGCGAATTGCCGTTCCAGCGGCGTCGATACGGACGTCGCCATGGTTTCCGGGTCGGCGCCCGGCATGGAAGCCGACACCGAGATGGTGGGAATGTCCACCCGCGGCATCGGCGACACCGGCAGCAGGCTGAACGCAACCATGCCGGCCATGGCCACCCCGATCGTCAACAGCGTCGTGGCAACCGAGCGTTTGATGAAAGGGGTGGAGAGATTCATGGCTGTTCCGGGTGCGGCAGGCCCAGCGGTTCGTGCTTTTCGGGCGCGAGCGGCTTGTCCGACTTGCCGAAGCGCTTGCCCAGACGGTCGAACGCCAGGTAAATCACCGGCGTGGTGAACAGCGTCAGGATCTGGGACAGGATCAGGCCGCCGACGATGCTGATGCCCAGCGGATGGCGCAGCTCGGAACCGACGCCGGTGCCCAGCATCAGCGGCAGGGCGCCCAAGAGAGCGGCCATGGTGGTCATCAGGATCGGGCGGAAGCGCAGCAGGCAGGCCTGGTAGATCGCATCGCGCGCATTCATGCCTTCATGGCGCTCGGCTTCCAGCGCGAAGTCGATCATCATGATCGCGTTCTTTTTCACGATGCCGATCAGGAGAATGATCCCGATCACGGAAATGATCCCGAGGTCGGAGCGGAACAGCATCAGCGCCAGGAGCGCGCCCATGCCGGCCGAAGGCAGTGTCGAGAGGATGGTGATCGGGTGGATATAGCTCTCATACAGTACGCCCAGCACGATGTAGACCGTGATGATGGCGGCCAGGATCAGGAACAGCGTGTTGGAGAGCGATTGCTGGAACGCCAGCGCGGCGCCCTGGAAGTTGATCTGCGTGCTGCCGGGCATGCCGGCATCCTTTTCCGCCGACTCGATGGCCTTGACCGCCTCACTGAGCGAGACGCCCGGCGCCAGGTTGAACGAGACGGTGGAGGCGGGGAATTGCGCGATGTGGCTGATCACCAGGGGCGACGGCTGCAGGTTGATGGTGGTGATGGTGGAGAGCGCCACCTGCGGCGCGCCGGCCACCGCCGTGACGGCGCCCGGCACCACGGTGGATATGTAAATATCCTGCAGGTCGCTCGGATTCTTCTGGTATTTCGGATCGACTTCCAGGATCACGCGGTACTGGTTGGTCTGCGTGTACATGGTTGAGACCTGGCGCTGGCCGAAGGCGCTATACAGGGTATTGTCGATCGAAGAGGGCGTGACGCCGAGCCGGCCCGAGGTCTGGCGGTCGATCTTCATCATCGCCTGCAAGCCCTGGTCCTGCAGGTCGCTCGCCACGTCGCGCAGTTGCGGCAGCTTGCTCAAACGATCGACCAGCTTGGGTGTCCAGTCGCTGACCACGGTGGCGTCGGGATCTTCGACGGTGAATTGGTATTGCGTGCGGGACACGCGCGTTTCGATCGTCAGGTCCTGGATCGCCTGCATGTAGAGCGAAATGCCGGGCACCTGGGTGACCTTTTTCTGCAACCGATCGATGATTTCCTGCGCACTGGCCTTGCGCTGGCCTTCATCTTTCAGATTGATCTGGATGCGGCCGCTGTTCAAGGTGGTGTTGGTGCCGTCGATGCCGATGAACGATGAAATGCTTTCCACGTCCGGGTCTTGCAGGATCACCTTGTCAAGCGCCTGCTGCCGGTCCGACATGGCGGCAAACGAGATCGATTGCGCCGCTTCGGTGATGCCTTGAATGGCGCCGGTATCCTGGGCCGGGAAAAAACCCTTGCCGATGAAGATGTACAGGATGACCGTCAGCACCATCGTGCCGACTGCCACCAGCAGCGTCGCGGTCTGGCGTTCCAGCACCCAGGTCAACATCTCGCCGTAGCGGGCGATGATGCGATCGAAGAAGGCGCCCGAGGCATGGTAGAAGCGGCCCTGCTTTTCTTCCGGTGTATGGCGCAGCAGCTTGGCGCACATCATCGGGGTCAGGGTCAGCGACACGATGGCCGAGATGATGATGGTGACGGCCAGCGTGATGGCGAATTCGCGGAACAGGCGGCCGACGATATCGCCCATGAACAGCAGCGGAATCAACACGGCGATCAGCGAAATCGTCAGCGACAGGATGGTGAAGCCGATCTGCGCCGACCCCTTCAAGGCCGCTTTTAGCGGCGACTCGCCCATTTCGATGTAGCGCGCGATGTTTTCGATCATCACGATGGCGTCGTCGACCACGAAGCCGGTCGAGATGGTCAAGGCCATCAAGGTAAGGTTGTTCAGGCTGAAGCCGGCCATGTACATGAAGCCGAATGTGCCGATCAGGGACAGCGGCACGGCGATGCTGGGGATGACGGTGGCGGCCAGGTTGCGCAGGAACAGGAAGATCACCATCACCACCAGCGCGACCGACAGCATCAATTCGAATTCGACGTCGGCCACCGACGCGCGGATGGTGTTGGTGCGGTCGGAGAGGATGCTGACCTGCACCGCGGCCGGGGCGGAAGCCTGCAGTTGCGGCAACAGCTTCTTGACCCCGTCGACCACTTCGATCACGTTGGCGCCGGGCTGGCGCTGGATGTTGACGATGATGGCCGGCGTTTCATTGACCCAGGCCGCCTGCTTGGTGTTTTCCGCGCCGTCGATCACCTTGGCCACGTCGGAGAGGAAGACCGGCGCGTTGTTCTTGTACGAAACGACGACCGCCTTGTATTCCTGGGCCGACATCAACTGGTCGTTGGCGTTGATGGTGAAGGCTTGCGCCGTGCCGTCGAAACTGCCCTTGGGCTGGTCGACGTTGGCCGACGCGATGGCATTTTGCACGTCGGTGATGTTGAGGCCATAGGCCGCCAGCGCGGTCGGGTTGACCTGGATACGCACGGCAGGCCGCTGGCCGCCGGAGAGGCTGACCAGGCCGACGCCTGAAACCTGCGAAATCTTCGGCGCCAGGCGCGTATCGGCAAAGGCCTGCACCTGGGTCATGGGCAGCGATTTCGAGGTCAGCGCCAAGGTCAGGATAGGGGTATCGGCCGGGTTGACCTTGCTGTAGATCGGCGGCGCAGGCAGGCCGGCGGGCAACAGGTTTTGCGCCGCATTGATCGCCGCCTGCACTTCCTGCTCGGCCACGTCGAGGTCGAGCGACAGCGTGAACTGCAACGTGATGACCGAGGCGCCGCCGGAACTGGTGGACGACATCTGCGTCAGGCCGGGCATCTGGCCGAACTGCCGCTCCAGAGGTGCCGTGACCGACGAGGTCATCACGTCGGGACTGGCGCCCGGATACTGCGTGACGACCTGGATGGTCGGATAGTCGACTTCCGGCAAAGCGGATTTCGGCAGCAGGCGGTAGGCCAGGGTGCCGGCCAGCAGAATGGCGACCATCAAGAGCGAGGTTGCGACCGGCCGCAAGATGAACGGGCGTGACAAACTCATGGGTATACCTTATCGATCATGGTGGCGGTGAAGCGTGCGTTCTGGTGCGCGCTCTGTTTCGGCTGTTTCATGACTGCTCCGGTTTCGGCAGTGTCCAGTCGTCGTCCACATCTTCTTCGACGACTTCTTCGCGCGTGCCGAAGCGTTCGCTGAAACGTTTGCCGAGGCGGTCGAAAGCGAGATAGATCACGGGCGTGGTGAAAAGCGTCAGGACCTGGCTCACGATCAGGCCGCCGACGATGCTGATGCCCAGCGGATGGCGCAATTCGGACCCGACGCCGGTGCCCAGCATCAGCGGCAGGGCGCCCAGCAAGGCCGCCATGGTGGTCATCAGGATCGGGCGGAAACGCAGCAGGCAAGCCTGGTAGATCGCGTCGCGCGCGCTCATGCCTTCGTGACGCTCTGCTTCGAGCGCGAAGTCGATCATCATGATCGCGTTCTTCTTCACGATGCCGATCAGGAGGATGATGCCGATGATGGAAATGATGCCCAAATCGGAGTGGAACAGGATCAAGGCCAGGAGCGCGCCCATGCCGGCTGAGGGCAGGGTGGAGAGGATGGTGATCGGGTGGATGTAGCTTTCATACAGCACGCCCAGCACGATATAGACCGTGATGATGGCGGCCAGGATCAACAGCAAGGTGTTCGAGAGCGATTGCTGGAACGCCAGCGCGGCGCCCTGGAAGTTGATCTGCGTGCTGACCGGCAGATTGACGTCGGCCTTGGCTTCGTTGATCGCCTTCACCGCGTCGCCCAGCGAGGCGCCGGGAGCCAGGTTGAACGAGATCGTCGCCGCCGGGAATTGGCCGATGTGGCTGACGATCAGCGGGGTCGAGCTTTCGCTGCGCGTGGTGATCGTATTGAGCGGCACCTGCGGCAAGCCCACCGCCACGGTGTTGGTCGCGGCGCCGAACGGCACGGTCGCGATGTACAGGTTGTCCAGCGTTTCCGGACCCTTCTGGAATTTCGGGTCCATCTCCAGGATCACGCGGTATTGGTTGGTCTGGGTGTAGACCGTCGAGACCTGGCGTTGGCCGAAGGCGCTGTAGATCGACATATCCATGCTGTATGGCGTGATGCCCATGCGGCCGGCGGTCGGACGATCGAGATCGAGCGTCACCTGCAAGCCCTTGTCCTGCACGTCGCTGGCCACGTCGCGCAGTTGCGGCGCGCGGCTCAAGCGCTCCACCAGCTTGGGCGTATACAGGTTGACCATCTTGGAGTCGGCATCTTCCACCGTGAACTGGTATTGCGTGCGGGACACGCGCGTCTCGATCGTCAAATCCTGCACCGCCTGCATGAACAGCGAAATGCCTTCGACGTTCTTGACGTGATCCTGTATCCGATTGATCACTTCCTGGGCGTTGGAATTGCGCTGGTCTTCCGGCTTCAGGTTGATCTGGATGCGGCCGCTGTTCAAGGTGGTGTTGGTGCCGTCGATGCCGATGAACGACGAAATGCTTTCCACGTCCGGGTCTTGCAGGATGATCTTGTTCAAGGCCTGCTGCCGGTTCGACATGGCCGAAAAGGAGGTCGATTGCGCCGCTTCGGTGATGCCCTGGATGGCGCCGGTGTCCTGAAGCGGGAAAAAACCCTTGCCGATGAATACGTACAGGATGCCGGTGAACACCATGGTGGCGAGCGCCACGATCAGCGTCGCGGTCTGGCGCTCCAAGACCCAGTTCAGCCAGACGCCGTAGCGCTCGATGACGCGGTCGAGGAAGGCGCCCGAGGCATGGTAGAAACGGCTCTGCTTTTCTTCCGGCACGTGCTTCAAGAGCTTGGCGCACATCATCGGCGTCAAGGTCAGCGAGACCACGGCGGAGATGACGATCGTCACCGCCAGCGTGATGGCGAATTCGCGGAACAGCCGTCCCACCACGTCGCCCATGAACAGGAGCGGAATCAGCACGGCGATCAGTGAAATCGTCAGCGACAGGATGGTGAAGCCGATCTGCGCCGACCCCTTCAAGGCGGCCTCCAGGGGCGAATCGCCCATTTCGATGTAGCGCGCGATGTTTTCGATCATCACGATCGCGTCGTCGACCACGAAGCCGGTCGAGATGGTCAGTGCCATCAGGGTCAGGTTGTTCAGGCTGAAGCCGGCCATGTACATCACGCCGAAGGTGCCGATCAGGGACAGCGGCACCGCCACGCTGGGGATGATGGTGGCGGCAAGATTGCGCAGGAACAGGAAGATCACCATCACCACCAGCGCGACGGCCAGCATCAATTCGAATTCGACGTCGGAGACCGAGGCGCGGATGGTGTTGGTGCGGTCGGAGAGGACCTGCATCTCGACTGCCGCCGGGGCCGCAGCCTGCAGTTGCGGCAGCAGCTTCTTGATCGCGTCGACCACTTCGATCACGTTGGCGCCGGGTTGGCGCTGGATGTTCAGGATGATGGCCGGCGTGTCGTTGACCCAGGCGGCCTGCTTCGAATTTTCAGCGCCGTCGATGACGTTGGCCACGTCGGAGAGGAAGATCGGCGATTTATTCCTGTAGGTGACGACGATCGATTTGTATTCGTCGGCGCTGTAGAGCTGGTCGTTGCCGTCGATGGTGACGGCCTGTGCCGGTCCGTCGAAGCTGCCCTTGGCCTGGTTGACGTTGGCTGCGGCCAGCGCGGCCTGCAGGTCCGTCATGTTCAAGTTGTAGGATGCCAGTGCAACCGGGTTGGCCTGCACGCGCACGGCGGGACGCTGGCCGCCGGAGAGGCTGACCAGGCCGACGCCCGAGACCTGCGAAATCTTCGGTGCCAGGCGGGTTTCGGCGAAGGCTTCGACCTGGGTCAGCGGCAGCGATTTCGAGGTCAACGCCAAGGTCAGGACCGGCGTATCGGCCGGATTGACCTTGGCGTAGACCGGCGGCGCCGGCAAGTCGGCCGGCAGCAGGTTGCCGCCGGCGTTGATCGCGGCCTGCACTTCCTGTTCGGCCACGTCGAGCGTCAGGGCGAGGGAGAATTGCAGCGTGATTACCGAGGCGCCGCCCGAGCTGGTGGACGACATCTGGTTCAAGCCCGGCATCTGGCCGAACTGGCGCTCCAGGGGCGCCGTCACGGCCGAGGTCATGACGTCGGGGCTGGCGCCGGGATAGAGCGTAACGACCTGGATGGTCGGATAGTCGACTTCCGGCAGCGCCGACTTGGGCAACATCCGATACGCCAAGGCCCCGGCCAGCAAGAGCGCGACCATCAGTAGCGAGGTGGCGACCGGCCGCAGGATGAACGGGCGTGACAAACTCATCGAAATACCTTGTTGGTTAGGGCGGCACGGTCAAGCTGCGTGTTGACGTCCGTGCCGCGGATACTTATTTGCCGCCGGATGCCGAAGCATCGGCGCTGGCGGAGCTGCTGCCGTCATGGCGATGATGATGGTGCTCGCCGCCGGCTTGGCTGGCGGCGCCGGAGGCGGAAGCTGCCGGGGCGGCGTCGGAAGCTGCCGGGGCCGCTGGGGCCGAAGCAGCAGGGGCCGAAGCGGATGCGGACGACGCGGAGGCATCGGCGCCACCTTTGTGGCCATGCTTGTGCGGCGACGCATCGCCACTGGCGGCAGCAGCACCGGCAGCAGCGTCTTTCGATCCGACTTCCACTTTCAAGCCGTCGCGCAATTTGTCGGCGCCATCGACGACCACGATTTCGCCGGCCTTCAAGCCTTCGTCGATCGAGGAATTGTCGCCTTCCGTGACGCCGACCTTGATCAGCCGCAGGCTGACCGTGTGGTCTTCGTTGATCACGTAGACGTAGGTGCCCTGGCTGCCGCGCTGCACGCCGGCCGACGGGATGATGATGACGTTGCGCTTGGTGTCGAGCAGCAGGCGTGCGTTGACGAACTGGCTCGGGAACAGGGCGTAGTTGTCGTTGGCAAACTCGGCCTTCAGGTTCACCGTGCCGGTAGAGGGATTGACCACGTTGTCGAGCGTCAGCAGGCTGCCGGAAGCGAGCTTGTTGGCCTGCGAGCGGTCAAAGGTATCGACCGGCATCTTGACGCCGGCCTGCAGCTTTTGCATCACGCCGGGAATATTGTCTTCCGGCAGCGCGAATACGACGCTGATCGGCTGCAACTGGGTAATGATGACGATGCCGGTGGCATCGCTCGGTTGGACGATGTTGCCCGGGTCGACCAGGCGCAGGCCGACGCGGCCGTTGGCCGGCGAGGTGATGTTGCAGTAAACCAGATTCAGCTTTTGCGTATCGATCGCGGCCTGGTCGATCTTGATCTGCGCTTCATATTGGTGCACCAGGGAGTCTTGCGTGGCCAGCGTCTGTTCCTGGATCGAATCCTGTTTATACAGCGTCTGGTAACGCGCCAGGTCGACCTTGGCGTTTTGCAGCAAGGCTACGTCGTGCGCCATCGTGCCTTCGGCCTGTTCCAGCGCGACCTGGTAGGGGCGCGGATCGACGACGGCGATCAATTGGCCCTTCTTGACGGTCTGCCCTTCGGTAAACAGCACCTTCATCAGTTCGCCGGCCACGTGGGTCTTGACCGTCACGGTGGCCAGCGGCGTGACCGCGCCCAGGCCGTTCAGGTAGACGTTGATGTCGCCGGTTTTTGCTGTGGCGGGAACCACCACGGGCATGCCGCCCAAGCCGCCGCCGCGCCGGCCGCCGCCTTTGCCGGCCGAAGCGGAAGCGCTGCCGCTCTGGCTGGCTTGCGCACCGCCTTTGCCGGCGTCGTCGCCGGCGGGCTTCTTGAAAATAAAGTACGCGGCGATGGCGACGATGGCCGCAATCAGCAGCCACAGCCACAAGCGGGAGGGCTTTGCACCGGCTTGACCGGCAGATTTGTTATCAGTCATGTTAGGAGACGGCTGTTGTTCAATGTTAGTAGGGGAAACCAGGTAATGGATTACGTGTTCATGCTGCCGGTTCCACGGCAGGGTGCAAAGTGTTGTAAAGCGTACCCGACAAGGCTAGTCAGGACGCTGTCCCGAAACTGACAATTCTGTCAGGCAATTCGGGCAGATGGCAAATCGGAATTGAGGCTTCGGTCAGGCATGATCTTGTTTTTTCTTGTATCAGTCAAATGGGGAGGGCTTTGAGCAGGAAGAAAACTTTACTTCATGCCTGCTGCGGCAGCCTTAGCGTTGCCTTGATGCCGCCGCCGGGACGGTTTTCCAGGGTCACGTCGCCGCCATGCGAACGGGCAATGGCCCGGGCAATCGCCAGGCCAAGGCCGGTGCCGCCGGTATGTTTGGCGCGCGAGACTTCGACGCGGACGTAGGGCTCGAACACCCGCTCAAGTTCGGATTCGGGAATGCCCGGTCCGCGATCCTCGATGGTGATGATGAGCAGTTGGTCCTGTTCTATTGTTGAAACATCAACATTGCCGCCGCCGTAGCGTCGTGCATTATCCATCAGATTGGTCAGGCAACGGCGCAGGGCCAGCGGGCGCGCCGTGATCGTGCTCGCGGCGTTGCCGTGGTGGCGTACCGTGGCGCCGAGCGAGGTGACGTCTTCGGTCACGCTTTCAATCAGCGCTTCGAGATCGATCTTGCAGGCTTTTTCGACGATGGAGCCGGCGCGCAGGTATTCCAGCGTATTGCCTATCATGCTGTCCATCTCGGTCAGGTCGCCGTCCATCTTGGTCCTGAGTTCGCCTTCGTCGAGTCGCTCGAGGCGTAGGCGCAAGCGCGTGATGGGCATGCGCAAATCGTGCGAGACGGCGGCCAGTGCCTGGGCGCGGGTGTCCAGCGTGCGTTTGAAGTCGCGCTGCATGGCATTGAATGCGCGCGCCGCCTGCACCACTTCGCGCGGGCCGGCCTCGGGCAGGGGCGGCCGTTCCAGGTTTTGCGCCAGGCCGGTTGCGGCTTCGGCCAGCGAAGCCAGCGGCTGCGTCAGGCGCCGCACGGCCCAGGCTGACAGCAAGGCGACCGAGAGGCCGAGGAACACCAAGAGGCCGAGCAGACGGATCGGCCAGTCGATGCCCGGTTCGGGCAGGCTGTGGCGGAAGGTGACGACGGTGCCGTCGGACAGGCGCGCCTGTCCGGTCACGAAGGTTACCGGCTGGGTCATGCGGAAGCGCCGGCTGCTGTGGCGCCCGCTGTTGCCTTGCGCGCTGCCTGAGGGCGTTGCGGAAGCGGGTGCGGCCGACGGCGGCGCGCTTGTCGCTTCCGTTGCCGATTGCGCGGTCAGGGCGGCACTGGCCGGGGCGGCAGCCGAAGCTGGTGCCGAGTCCGACGCATTGGCCGATGGGGGCAGGGACTCGTCGCGCCGGCGCGGTTCGGCACGCCGGATCGAATTCACCTGCAGCGTCACCGGCTTGTCGAGCTGCTGTTGCACATGCTCGATAAAGGAATGCGCCACTTCGCCGTCGTCGTTGTCCTGTTCCCACTTCTCGTTCAGGCTGACGTGGGTCGGCGGCACGTTCAAGGCCCGCGCCAGGCGCGCGCGCTCGGCCGGTTCGGCTTCGTCGAGGATGGTGATCACGCCGGCGATACGCTGCGCCGCGAACGCGCCGAGCAAGCCTTCGCCGAAGCGCGCCCGGTCGTTCAAGGTAAGCCAGATGCCGGCCGCCTGCGCCGCGAGCAGGCCGAGGCAAAGCGACAGCAGCAGCTGTCCATACAGGGTACGCGGCAGGAACTTCATGCGTGGCGTTCGACCTTGGTTGCCAGCAGGTAGCCTTCGCTGCGCACGGTCTTGATCAGGGCGGCGTCGCCGCCGTCGTCGCGCAGGCGGCGGCGCAAGCGGCTGATCATCACGTCGATGGTGCGGTCGAACGGGCCGGCCTCGCGGCCGGAAGAGACGTCGAGCAATTGGTCGCGCGAGAGCACGCGGTTGGGGTTTTCCGCCAGCGTCTTCAAGATGCGGAATTCGCCGGCCGGCAGCGATACGATGACGCCGGCCGAATCAACCAGGTGGCGCGCATCGATGTCGAGCGTCCAGCCGGAAAAATGCAGCGCGCGCGCGGCGCGCTGTTCCTCGCGCCCTTCGCCGGTGCGGCGCAGGATGTTCTTGACGCGTGCCAGCAATTCGCGCGGAATGAAGGGCTTGTGCAGATAGTCGTCGGCGCCCATTTCCAGGCCGACGATGCGGTCCATCTCGTCGCCGCGCGCCGTCAGCATCAGGATGGGGATGGACGATTGCGTCGACAGTTGGCGGCACAGGCTCAGGCCGTCTTCGCCGGGCAGCATCAGGTCGAGGATGACGAGGTCGATATCGTTGTCCCTCAACTGCTCCCACATCTGCCCGCCGCCATCGGCCAGGAACACGGGATAGCCGCGCTCGCTGAAATACTCGTGCAGCAACTGACGCAATTCTGCGTCATCGTCCACGATCAAGATCGTTTTTTCCATATGCATCAATTCAATTTACCTGTCACAGGATAGCGCCGTCCTTGCCGATCCGGGAGCTTGCCGGGGCATTTCTTACAAACATTTACTGTCCATTAACAATTAGTATGGTCGACGCAATGTAAGGTTAACGTCCCTACGGTTTAATCGGTTTCACCTATAGTAAACCGTGAAAGGAAGTCTCGTGAAATTCTTCAACACTGCCACACGTATTGCATTGCTCACAGCGTTTGTCGCCGCTTCAGGCGCGGCGCTGACCGCTTCGGCGGTGGCAGCGGATACGACCCCTGCGCCGGCGGCAAAGGCGGCCCACGCCGACATGAAGCAGGACATGGAAAAACGGCGCCAGGAATTTTTCAAGCACATGAGCGACCGCTTGGCCGAACGGCTTGAAATCAAGGCGTCGCAGCAGGGCGCCTTCCAGGCGTATACCACGGCGCTGCAGACGGCGTTTACGCCGCCGGCCCATCATCCCGATATCAAGAGCGACGCCGCCGGCATCGCGCGCATGAACGCAGACATGGCCGCCGAGCACGCCAAGCGCCTGGCGACGATTGCCGATGCCACGGCCAAGTTCCAGGAAGTGCTGACGCCGGATCAGCGCAAGACCTTCGACCAGATGGCAGCGGCCTTCATGCATCACCGTCATGGCATGCATCATGGTTTCGGCGAGCGCGGCCACGGCTGGGGGCGCGATGGCGGCCACCAGGGCGATCAGCATGGCGACCATCATGGCTGGGGCCAGGACGGCGGCGATCACCAGCACGACGGCGCAGAGCACAATTGATCTACACTAAGGACGCTACGGCGTCCTGCGTGGCATACTTTGGCCGGGGAAGCGTTTCGCTTCCCCGGCCAACTTTATTGGGGAGCGGATGAGGATAGCGCATGTCAATTTTGCCCGCGGCTTTCGCGGCGGGGAGCGTCAGACCTTCAACCTGATCGAAGGCCTGGCGGCGTTGGGGCTGTCCCAGGTGTTGATTTGCCGCAACAAATCCGAACTGGCGCGGCGCGTTGCCCCGCTCGGCGTGCCGACGCGCGAAATCGCCCATCCCCTGCTCGGGCATTTGTCTTCGCCCAAGGTCGACCTGATTCACGTGCATGAAGCGCGCGGCGCCTACTGGGCGGGAATCGAACACAAGCTGCGCGGCACGCCCTATATCATCACGCGCCGTATCCCCAACCCGATTTCGACGAGCCGCACCACGGCCGGCGTCTACACCAATGCCGTGCAATTGTTCGGCGTGTCGCATGACGTGTCGCGCCGCTTGAGCGAGCAGGTGGGCAAGCCGGTGCAGACCATTCTCAGTTCCGCCACCGGCATGCGCGCCGACCCCGACCTGGTGCGCAGCATTCGCGAGCGCCTGGGCGGCGGCCCCGCAGTCGGCCCCATCGTCGGCCACGTCGGTGCCCTGCATGACCATCACAAGGGACAGTCGGTCCTGATCAAGGCGTTCCAGCTTTTGCTGCGCGATTATCCCGACGCGCGGCTGCTGCTGGTGGGCGACGGGGTGGACCGGGCGGCCTTTGAAAGCCTGGCAGCGGGCGATGCGCGCATCCACTTCGCCGGTTTCCAGGAAGAAGTGGGTTCGTGGATTGCGGCCATGGACCTGTTCTGCTTTCCCTCACGCGAAGAAGGGCTGGGTTCGACCGTGCTCGACGCCATGAGCCTGGGCGTGCCGGTGATTGCCGCAGCGGTGGGCGGCTTGCCCGAACTGATGGGGCAGGACGAGCGCGGCCGCCTGATCCCGAACCATGACCCCGCAAGCTGGACGGAAGCCATGCGCGATGCACTGCAGCATCGGCAGGACTATGTGCCACGTATTGCCGCCGCGCGCGAGTTTGCCGAAAGCAATGGCGTGGCGGCCATGACCCGCAGCTATCTTGCCGCCTATCGGCATCTGCTGGGCCGCAGTGCGGGGGCGGACGCCGGAGCCTACGCGGCCAAATAAGGCCGGGCCCACCCGTAGCGATTTGTCGTGCGCGGCGGCGATTCTCAGTATAATCGCCGTTGGCTTGTCTCTAGACCGCACCGAAAATGATACGCACAGGGAGTGGGGTTCAACCAGGGGAATCGACCGGGGGGTATATCGCCTGCCCGGAGTGCGACCTGTTGCAGCAAGAGGTCAGCCTGCCCATGCGCGGCGTGGCGTTGTGCCAGCGCTGCAAGAGCGAGCTGTACCACCATACCCCGCACGGCCTGGACCGCACGCTGGCGTTTGCCGTCTGCGGCCTGATCCTCTACCTGCTGGCCAACTTCTTCCCGCTGCTCGGCCTGCAATTGAACGGCACCGACAACAGCTCGACGCTCTACGGCGCCGTGCTCGCGCTCTACCGTGAAGACTTGCTGCCCCTGGCTCTCCTGGTGTTTTTCACCACCATCCTCGTGCCCGGCCTTGAGCTGCTGAGCTACCTGTATCTGCTCCTGCCGCTGCGTTTCGGCCGCTGCGCCCCCGGCTTCAAGAGCGTATTCCGGCTGCTGCAAATCCTGCATCCCTGGGGCATGATCGAAGTGCTGATGCTGGGCGTGCTGGTGGCTGTGGTCAAGCTGGCCGCCGTGGCAACCGTCATGCCCGGCATTGCGTTGTGGTCGGCGGCCGGCCTGATGGTGGTGTTTTCCGCCGTGGCGCAATCGTTCAACCCGCGCGACGTCTGGATTCACGTCGAGGCGCTGTCATGAAAAAATATTCGACCGACGAAGTCGTCGCCGCGCGTTCCGGCGTTACCGCAGCGCATTGCGGTCTGTTCTCGTGCCACGCTTGCGGCTTGCTTTCGGCGCCGCCGAAAAGCGAGCTGGGCTCGCGTCAGGCGGCATGCTGCCCGCGCTGCGAGGCGCCGCTGCACCTGCGCAAGCCCGACAGCATCAGGCGCACCTGGGCCTTTCTGGCCGCGGCTTACATCCTGTACATTCCGGCCAACCTGCTGCCCATCATGGTGACCAGCGAGTTGTTTTCGCTGCCGCAGAGCGATACCATCATGAGCGGCATCGTCTATCTCTGGTTGAACGGTAACTGGCCGCTATCGATATTGGTGTTTTTCGCCAGCATCGTGATCCCCTTGCTGAAGCTCGTGGCACTGACCATCCTGACCATTTCGGTGCAGCGCAAGTCGAACTGGCAGCCGCACCAGCGCGCGTCGCTCTATCGTTTCGTCGACCTGGTGGGGCGCTGGTCCATGCTCGATATTTACGTCGCGACGCTCTTGGTCGCGCTGGTGCAATTCAAATCCTTTGCCCTGGTCCAGATCGGGCCGGGCGCGGTGGCTTTCGGCGCCGTCGTGGTCCTGACGCTTTTGGCTGCCAACAGTTTCGATCCCCGTTTCATCTGGGACTTTGTGAAGAACGACAAACACGATGACAGAAAACACCACGCCGCCTGAAGACCAAGACCCGGCACCCGAGGCTACGCCATCATCCGGCGCGATTCCCGAAGCGGTAGTCGCGTCGCGCTGGCACACCGCGCCCTGGCTGGTCTGGATCATCCCCGTGATCGCCGCCGTCGTCGGCGGCTGGATACTGATCCACACCATCACCAGCCGCGGCCCCTCCATCACCATCACCTTCAAGAGCGCGGAAGGCCTGGAGGCCGGCAAGACCAAGATCAAATACAAGGACGTCGACATCGGCGACGTCAAGGCCATCGCCTTGGCCAAGGACCGCTCGCACGTCATCGTGACGGCGCAATTGGCTAAGGGCACCGAGAGCTTCCTGCGCGAAGATACGCATTTCTGGGTGGTCAAGCCGCGCATCGGCGCCGGCGGGATTTCCGGCCTCTCCACACTGCTCTCAGGCTCCTATATCGGCCTCGACATCGGCAAGTCGGAAGAGGAGCGCGAAGACTTCACCGGCTTGGACAACGCGCCCCAGGTGACGACCGACCTGCCGGGCCGGCGCTTCGTGCTGCATGCGTCGCAACTGGGTTCGCTCGACGTCGGCTCGACCATCTATTTCCGCCATATCGAAGTGGGTCAGGTGATTTCCTACGAACTCGATAAGGATGGCAAGGGCGTGGGAATCCACATCTTCATTAACGCGCCCTACGATCAGTACGTCACCAACAACACACGCTTCTGGAACGCATCGGGCGTCGAAGTCAGCCTCGATGCTTCGGGCGTCAAGGTGCAGACCGAGTCGCTCGCTTCGGTGATCGTCGGCGGCATCACCTTCCAGGCCCCGCCCGATCTGCCGGTGGCGCCGCCGGCCAATGAAAATGCGCCGTTCACGCTGTTTGGCGACCGCGATGCGGCCATGAAGCATGCCGATACCGAAGTGCGCAAGATGCTGCTCTATTTCAAGGAAACGGTGCGCGGCCTGGCGCCGGGCGCGCCGGTCGATTTCCGCGGTATCGTCATCGGCGAGGTCGCGTCGATCGGGCTGGAATACGACAAGCAGCAAAAACTCTTCCTGTTTCCGGTCGAGATCAACATCTACCCGAACCGGTTGCGCTCGCACTACCGCCCCGGGGCCGACCGGCCCGACCACAACGAGACGGCCGACCGCGAAGTGCTCGATGCGCTCGTCGCGCACGGCTTGCGCGCGCAGTTAAAGAGCGGCAGCCTGATCACCGGCATGCTCTACGTCGCGCTCGATTTCTTCCCCGAGGCGCCGCCGGTGAAGCTCGACTGGAACAAGCAGCCGCTGGTGCTGGCCACGGTGCCGGGCACCTTGGAGGAATTGGAGACCACGCTATTGCACATCTCGCGCAAGCTCGACAATGTGCCGATCGAGGGTATCGCCGCCGACTTGCAAAAGGCCATCCAGTCGCTCAACCAGACCCTGCAGACCACCGATCTATTGATGAAGCGCGTGCATGGCGAACTCGCGCCCGAGGCCAAGGAAACCATGGTCCAGGCGAGGAAGACGCTGGAGTCGGCCGAAAAGCTGCTCAACTCCGACGCCCCGCTGCAGCAGGACTTGCGCTCTTCGCTGCGTGACCTCGGCCGTGCCGCCGACTCGCTGCGCAGCTTGACCGATTACCTGGAACGCCATCCCGAATCGCTGCTGCGCGGCAAATCCGAGGACCCACAACCGTGATACGCTCTTTCATCCTTTCCGTCGCTGCTGCCGTGCTGGCCTGTGCCTGCAGCACGCCCCAAGACCGCTTCTATACCTTGATCGGCGACGCGCCGGCGGCGTCGTCGGGCAATGGGCCTTCGGTCACCATTGCCTCGATCGCCTTGCCCGAGGCGGTCGACCGTAGCGAACTGGTGTTGCGCAAGGGGCCCAATAGCGTTGCCGTGATGGATACGCATCGCTGGGCCGAATCCCTGAAGTCGGCCATTCCGCGCGTCGTTGCCAACGACCTTGGGCCGCTTCTCGATAGCCCTGCAGTATCGACCGCCGAAGACAATGTGGGCCAGCATGCCAAATACCAGGTCAAGCTCGACGTGACGCGTTTTGACATCAGCCTGGGCGGCACGCAAGCGATCGATGTGACCTGGGCCATTCATCGCGCGTCCGATACACCTGGCGCGCTTGATGTCACCGGCAAGGCGGCGCTGCGCGTTGCTGCGGGCGGCGGCGACTTCGATGCCGCGGTCGCCGCGCAAAGCCAGGCGCTGGCCCAGTTGAGCGGTGAAATTGCCAAACAAATCAGAGGCTTGGAGAAGAGCGGGAACTAATTTCGCTGTGCGTTGTCTGATGCGCGCAAGCGTTGGTGCAATAAACAATAAAAGTTGGTGCAGTGGAAGCAGTGCGGTGCAACCGGGGATCTTCCATGGATAAGCAAGCCAAAGTTGGTAGAATGGCAAAATATTCGAGCCTGACCGTCGATTGGTTCGGCAGGGTCGCCATCTTCCTTGTCTTGATTGCCGTGCTCGGCTTCACGCAAAATCTCTATGGCCTCGACGTGCGCCTGAGTGCGAATGCCCCCAGGGTGCAAGTCCGCTTGGTCGTGTTCGACAGCCTGCCGCGCATTTCCTGGCGCAAACTTGTCAACTTTACCCATGCGCTATGGCACTCGTCTTCTTCGCATGAAGAGGCCTGCCGCGAGGGCCAGAAGCGCGCAATCGGCTAAACATGGCAGTCAAGCCACGCCGACCAAGGCCGAAGACCAAGTAGCGGGGGAAAACCCGCTTTATTCCCCATTTTGTTTCCAGCACCGCCTCTGATAATGGAGTCGGGATTCCTCGACCCGGGAAATCCCGTCTTTTCCATTGGAGGCATCCATGTCCGCGCCAGCCAGCATTGCCAGTACGCAAAATTCCGCGCTGCAAGCCCTGCAGCACCATAAGTCCCATGGCAGCTCTTCGACGTCGAATTCGTCGAGCCAGCTGCAGACCAGTTTTGCCAACCTGATCAACAGCTTGAACGGCAGCAGCGCCACCCAAAGCACAGGCAGCGCTTCGCAAGTCAATCCCGTGAGCGGCACGTCTTCCTCCGACTCGCTTGACCTGGCGTCGTTGATCGAGACCATGCAATCGAGCGCCGCCGGCAGCAGCGGCGCCGGCGCCACGGCCAGCAACGCGTTGCAAGACCTGAGCCAGAGCAGCAGCGTGCAGGGGCACCACCACCACGGCATGCATCAGGCCAGCAGCACGACCGATGCCGGCAGTTCCAGCAGCGCAAGCGGCAGCAGCGGCACGAGTGCCGCCTCGGCCTATAGCGCGATGGCTGCGCCGGCCGCTGCATCGGCCGGCGTCTCGACACAGGCCTGAAGCATCTCGCGCAACCGATGACGCCGCCGACCGACTTGCCCCAGCTTCTTCCCAAGAGCGCGGGCGATTGGCTGTTGCGCGCGGGGGATTTTCTCGATCGCGGCTACATTGAAAACGCGCGCTTTTCCCTGCGCCAATCGGACGTCATGGCGCCCGACGAGGCGCCGATCTACCGCGGCTTGTCTGTCGGCTACCGCGCCGCCGGCCTGGAGCAGGAAGCCGTGGTCGCCGAAATGGCGGCGCTGGCCTATGAGCAGCGCTCGCCCGACATGCTGTACAACCTCGCCACGTCCTTCCTCATGACGCAGCGCCCGGTGCCGGCCGAACGCTGGTATCGCGCCTGCCTGCGCATGGCGCCCGGCATGGTCGGCGCGCACCAGAACCTGGCCTCGATCATGGAATTGGACGGCCGGCGCGAACACGCGCGCCATCATCGCGACCAGGCCTATGGCCGGCAGTCGATGTTTTTCGACGATTGCCGGGATGCGACCCTGGGCGCGACGCCGACGGTGCTGATCCTCTGCACCGCCGCGACCGGCAACGTGCCCTGCGACTGGCTGCTGCCGCAAACGCGTTACAGGCGCATACGCTGGGTCATGGAATATGCGACCGAGGCGCAGTTTGCCGCATTGCCGGAATTCGATTGCATCTTCAATGCCATTGGCGATGCCGACGTCAGCGCCGCCTCGCGGCTTGCCGTAGAGCGGCTCATTGCCATGACGGACAAGCCCTTGCTCAATGCGCCGCAGGCGGTCGAGCAGACTTCGCGCGCGCGGATGCCGACGACGCTTGGCGACATCCCCAACCTGGTCGTGCCGCAGGCTTTGCAGTTGACGCGCGCTTACGCGCCCGGTGAGTTGGCGCAACACTTGCACGCGCAGGGCATGCAGGCGCCGCTGCTGTTGCGCCCGCCCGCCTCGCATGGCGGCAAAGGCCTGGTGCTGATCGGAAGCGACACGGAATTGGCGCGGGCAAGCTGCGGCGCCGGCTGGCATGCCAGCGCATTCCATGACACGCGCTCGGCCGACGGCTGCTGGCGCAAATACCGCGTGATCTTCGCCGGCGGCAAACCGTATCCGTATCACCTGGCAATTGCCGATCGCTGGCTGGTGCATTACCGCAGCGCCGACATGCTGTCGCAGCAATGGAAGCGCGACGAGGAGTTGCGCTTCCTCAACCATCCGGCAGCGGTGCTGGGTTGGAGTGCAATGCAGGCCCTGCGCCGCATCGCCGGGAGCGTGGCGCTCGATTTCTGGGGCATCGACTTTACCGTGCAGGATGACGGCCGCGTGGTGGTATTCGAAGCCAATGCGACCATGCTGGTGCATCGCGAGGAATTCCATGCCGAACTGGCGTATCGCAACGTCTTCGTGCAGAAAATCCTGGATGCGTTTGCCGGGCAGTTGAGCATGCGCGCCGCAGCGCAATCCGTGCCGCCGCAAGCCTTGCGCCGGGCCGGATAAAAAAGCCCGGCAGTGCCGGGCTTCTTCGCGCTGTTGCCGCTGCGATCAACGGTGATCGCGGTCCCAGTGGCCTTCTTCGAAGTGATGGTGGTCGCCGCGACGATCCCACGCTTCGGGCACCCAGTGGTAGCCTGGGCGGCCGGCCTGGAAGTGGCCACGGCGCCAGACGTATTGGCCATGGGCGAATTCCCAGAAGCCGGGAGCCCAGACCTGGCCGGCCGGTGCGACGGGGACGACTTCGACGCGCGGCGGCGGTGGCGGGCCGACGTTGATATCGACGTCGAGCCCGGCGAAGGCCGGTACCGAAGCGCCGGCGGCGAAGACGAATGCGGCTTGCAGCAATGTGCGCTTGGCCAGGGTGGAAGGTTTGCGTTCTATTTTCATCTCAGTTCTCCTTGCTTGAGCTGATTGAGGGACGTGATGTAAAGCAGGTTTACCACGCTTGCGGTATTGATAATATGCCATCTGCGAAAAGATTGACAAGGTGAGAAATCACATTGCTAACAATACGTAAATATATCTGTAAAAAACACGGAAATGCGCGGTAACATGGGAACTGGCTGCGCAGCAATATAGTCAAAGTAAGGCGCGGTTGCGCAAAGGAGCATCATCATGTCCGTCAACGGTATCGGCAATTCGACCAATTACACCGCGCAGCTTTACGCGAGCCTGGCGCAATTGAATGCGGAGAACGGAACCTCGTCAACCAGTTCGACCGGCACGACATCGTCGACCCAGGGCGGACAACTGAGTACGGCCTTGAGCCAGGCCCTGGCCGAACTCGGCATCAATACCGATTCGAGCAGCAGTTCGGGTACAAGCACGGGCACCAGTTCGCAAGACCAGGTGAACTCGCTGGTGCAAAGCCTGGCCGCTGCCCTGCAGGCGCAAAACGGCACGAGCGACCCCATTGCAGGCAGCACCTCCGGTACCGGGCAGAGCAGCCTGCAATCGAATCTGCAAAATCTGATTTATCAGGTCAACAGCAACGTCTCGAGCACCTTGGGTTCCCTGTTCGATTCCGCAACAGGCAGCGGCGGCACGGATGCATCTGATCCGTTTGCCACCTCCAGCAGCGATAGTTCGACCTCGAGTTCGCCGCTCGACGCGCTGCAAAGCAGCTTCGATTCGCTGTTTTCGACGCAGGATACGAGCAGCAGCTCGCCGACCCTGGCGAGCTTTTTGCAATCGACATTGGATAATGTGCAGGGCGCGTCGTCGGCGGGCAACCTGATCAGCACGACGGCCTGACACAGTAGTCTGGTAGGGCGGGTCGCGACCCACCAAGCGCTTGGAACATGTCATTTGACGCGCGTGGTGGAATACGCCGGCGGCTATTTCACCCTACCGCACTGACACAGTAGGGCGGTACGTTCTACTTCAACACGCTCTTGTCGGTCAATCCATCCTTCTTCTGCCATCCGCCGCCCACGGCGACGAACAGCGTCACGCAATCCTGCAGGCGCTGACCCTGCACGCGCACGGCGTTCATGCGCGCCTGGGCGTAGGAATTTTCCGCCGTGATCAATTGCAGCACGTTGGCGCGGCCAACCTCGTAGGTGAGACGCTGCAGCCGCAATGATTCGGTTGAAATGTCGAGCGAATTCTGCGCCAGGCGCAAGGCTTCGGTATCGTTGTCGACCGCACGCAAGGCATCGGCCACCTGGCCGAAGGCGGTCAGCACGGTCTGCTTATAGGTGGCGAGCTGCGCCTGGTAGGCATCGATCGCGCCGCGCTTGGCCGAGTCGAGCGCGCCGCCCTCATAGAGCGTCCAGTTGGCGTCGACTTCGGTGCTGAGCAGGCGCGTGCCGCTCTTGAACAACTGGTTCAACTGCGAGGCTTGATAATCGAGCGAGGTCGACAGGCTGATGTTCGGATAGATATTGGCTTCGGCGATGCCGATGGCGGCGCTGTCGGCATGCAGCAGCGCTTCAGCCGAGAGGATGTCGGGCCGCTGGCGCACCAGCTCGGATGGCAGCGCGACCGGCAATTCGCCGGGCATCTGGAAACTGTCGAAATCGATCTCGGGCGTCTGCCATTCCGATGGCGGCTGGCCCACCAGCACAGCCAGCGCATGGCGCGCCACAGCAAGCTGCTGGTGCAGCGCCGGCAATTGCGTGCGGTCGCTTTCCAGTTGCGTCTGTGCCGTCAAGACGTCGGTACGCGCCGCCGTGCCGATGCGAAACGACTTCTGCACCAGGTCGAGGTTTTTTTCGTCGTTCTTGATCAAATCCTCGGTCGTGGCCAACAGCTTTTGCGTCATCGCGTAGGTGATCGCCTGCGTCACGGCCGAACTGGTCAAGGTGAGGTAGGCCGCGGCCAATTGATACTGCTGGTTTTCCGCATTGGCGCGGGCCTGTTCGACGGTGCGTGCGGTCTGGCCGAACAGATCGAAGGTATAGCTGATCGAAGGGCCGAGCTGGTATTGCGTCGTGACCGTGGTCGCGGGGCCGTAGAAATATTGGTTGGTGCCGTTGCCGACGATGCTCTTGCCCGCAGAACCGCCCAGGCTCACGGCCGGGAACCAGCCCGAACGCGCCTGCACGATGGTTTCCTTGGCCTGCTCCAGCGTGGCGCGCGCGGCAACCAGGGTCTGGTTTGCGCCGATCGCCTGATCGAGCAGGCCGGGCAGGGCCGGCGCCTGGAACATGTCCCACCATTGCGCCGGCAAGTCGCGGCCGATGGCGATGGCTGAAGGCGCAACCTTCACTTTAGCCGGCGGCACGGCTGCCGGCGCCTGCGCATTGTCGTAGGCGCTGGTCGTCGGCGCCGCCGGGCGCACGAAGTCCGGTCCGACGACGCAAGCCGACAGTGCGGCTGCTGCCAGAACGGTGAGGGGAAAGGTTACGGCGCGCTTATTCATATCGGAGTGCATCAATGGGATTCAACAGCGAGGCTTTGCGCGCCGGATAAAAACCGAAGAACATGCCGATGCCTGCCGAGAAGCAGAACGCGGCCACGATCACGGCAGGATTGATCAAGGTCGGCCAGCCCGCCACGCGCGCCACGATCTGCGACGCGGCGATGCCGCACAGTACGCCCGCGCCGCCGCCGATCAGGCTCAGCATGGTGGCTTCGACCAGGAATTGCAGCAGCACGTGGAAGCGGCGTGCGCCGATGGCCATGCGGATGCCGATCTCGCGCGTGCGCTCGGTCACCGACACCAGCAAGATGTTCATGATGCCGATGCCGCCCACGATGAGCGAGATCGAGGCGATGGCGGCCAAGAGCAACTCCATCACGCGACTGTTTTCATCGGCCACTTCGGCGATTTCGGTCAGGTCGCGCACGGCGAAATCGTCGGATTGATCGGGCTTGATGCGATGGCGCCGCTCCAGCGTTTCCGTCACCTGCTGCAGGGCGGTCTTGACCTCTTCGGCGCTTCTTGCCTGCACATACATGGTTTGCACGAAACCTTGCAGCTTGGCCTGGATGTTGAACGGATTGGGCGGCGCGGGATAGGTGGTGGCGCCTTGCGTCATCGCCACCGAAGGCTGGGACACGCCCAGGACGCGCACCTGCGACGTGCGAAACGGAATCAAGGCCACGTCGTCCTGGTCCTGGCCCGACGCCGAGTGGCCCTTGGCCTGCAGTACGCCGATCACTTCCATCGGCACGTTCTTGATGATCACGGTCGTGCCGATCGGGTTCTGCCCTTCGCCGAAGAGGTTGTCGACCACGGTCTGGCCCAGGATGCAGACGGTCTTGCCGTCGTGTTCGTCGGTGTCGCTGAAGATGCGGCCCGACGATACCGGCCAGTTGCGGATCGTCAGGTAGGAAGGCGTCACGCCTTGCACGGAAGTCGACCAGTTCTCGTCGCCGTTTTCCACCTGAGCCGATTGGCGGTTGACGTAGCTGATCGCGCCCACCGCCGGGTCTTCCTGCAGGATCGCTTCGCCATCGGCCACCTTGAGCGTGGAGGCGCTGCCCGAACCGCCGCGCACGCCGCCGCCGCGGGTGGAGCCGGGCAGCACGATCAGGAGGTCGGTGCCGAGGCTCTTCAATTGCGCCTGCACCGCCGCGCGCGCGCCTTCGCCCACGGCGATCATGATGATCAGGGCGCACACGCCGATGAAGATGCCCAGCATGGTCAGGGCCGAGCGCAGCTTGTTGCGTCCGATGGCCGAGAGCGCCGCGACGAAGGCCATGCCGAGGAAGGAAAAGAATTGCGTCGCATCCATGCGCGCCGGGCCGAGCGGCGCGGGCTTGTGCAGCGCGGCTTTGGCGAGGCCTTCGTCGTTGGCCGCCTTGCGTTCGTCCGACAGCACCAGGCCGTCGCGCAGCGTGATGACGCGGTCGGCGAAGTCGGCCATTTCGTGCTCGTGCGTGACCAGGACGATGGTCAAGCCGTTTTCGCGATTGAGCTTGCGCAACAGGGTCATGATCTCGTTGGCCGTGGCCGAATCGAGGTTGCCGGTGGGCTCGTCGGCCAGAAGAATGGACGGCTGGTTGATCAGCGCACGCGCCAATGCCACGCGCTGCTGCTGGCCGCCCGACAATTGATTGGGCCGGTTGTCGAGCCGGTCGCCCAGGCCGAGCAATTCGAGCGTGCTGCGCACATGGTCCACGCCGTCGGTGACATGGCCCGAATAGAACAGGGGCAGCGCCACGTTTTCGGAAGCCGTGGTGCGCGGCAGCAGGTTGAAGCTCTGGAACACGAAGCCCACACGCAGGCTGCGGATGCGCGCCAGATCCTGCTCGTCGAGCCTGGCTACGTCCACGCCTTCGAGCAGATAGCTGCCGTCCGTCGATTGGTCGAGGCAGCCGATCAAGTTCATCAGCGTCGACTTGCCCGAACCCGATGCGCCCATGATGGCGACGAATTCGCCGCGCTCGATGGAAAAACTGACGCCGCGCAAGGCGCGCACTTCCTGGTCGCCGACCTGGTAGACGCGCGTCACGTCGCGCACGTCGATCACCAGGTCGCGCGTGGCATCCATTGCTGATGCAGCTTGGTGCATCGTCGCCCTCATCGTTACCCTTTAACGCCTGCCGCCGCCGGCGCCCGGGCCGCGCATGCCGCCGGCGCCCTGGCCGAACGGCGAAGGCATGGCCGCGCCGCGCGCAGCGGTCGCCTCGACCGGGCGCACTTCGTTGACGATGACCTTGTCGCCGGGCTTTAGGTCGCCTTCGATCACTTCGACCGTGTCGCCGTCGTCCAGCCCGATGACGATGGACACCGGCACCGGTTTGCCGTCGCGCATGACCCAGACGCGGGCGCGCTTGCGCGGCGGCGGCGCTGCCGGTGCGGTCGACGCCAGCGTGTCGTTCATGTCGGCCGGCTTGTCGTCGGATTTTTCGGATTTGCCCGACTTATCGGCTTTGGCATTGGCTTTGGCGTTTTTGTCGTCGCCCTTGTCGTCGTCCTTGGCATCGTCGCTCTTGTCGTCGGCCTTCTTGTCCGTCGCCTGCTGATCGTCCTGGCGATGGCGCCAGCCGCCGCGGCCATTGCCGCTGCCGTCGCCGCCGCGTCCGGCAAAGTCGGGATGATCGCGCAACCAGGCACGGCGGCGCTCGGCGCGTGCGGGATCGTCGGCGCCAGCGCTGCCGTCGTCGCTGCGGTGCCGATGCGCGCCACTGCCCTGGCCATCGCCACGGTGGCGTCGCTCGCCCTGCGCCTGCTGCTGCGGTGCGCCGGCAGAGGCGGAAGAGGAAGTCGAAGAAGCAGCCGAAGCCGATGCGGATGCCGCGGATGGGGCCGAAGAAGAAGCCGAAGATGACGCGGAAGCCGATTCCGAATCGTCCCCTTCGTGCTTGCGCTTGCCGCTATCGCCGACGGCGCGCGGGAAGTCGCTTGCATGGACGCCTTCGGGCACGAAGCGCGTGGCGGCCAGCGGCACGCGCAGCACGTTGTCGCGCGAATCGGTCACGATTTCGGCGTCGGCCGTCATGCCGGGAAAGAGCAGCAGCTCGGGGTTGTCCACCGTCACCACCACGTCATAGGTCACCACGTTTTGCACCGTGATCGGGCCGCGGCGGATCTGCTTGACCTTGCCTTCGAAAGTCTTGTCCGGGTAAGCCTGGACGGTGAAGCTGACATCCTGCCCGACCACGATGCGGCCGACGTCGGCTTCGCTGACGTTGGCATCGACCTGCATCTGCGTCATGTCCTTGCCGATCAAAAACAGCGTCGGCGTCTGCAGGCTCGACGCCACCGTCTGGCCGACGTCCACGTTGCGCGTCAAGACCGTGCCCGTGACGGGTGAAACGATCTTGGTATAGCCCAGATTGACCTGGGCCGATTTCAGATTCGCTTCGTTGGCGACGATGGAGGCCTTGTCGAGGTCGATCTGGGCTTGCGCCTGCTTGTACAGATTCTTGTCGTTGTCGGCCACTTCCTGGGCTACCACGCCGTCTTTGAGCAGTCTCACATCGCGATCGGCCACACCCTTGGCGTAGACCATCGCCGCCTGGTCTTTCACCAATTGTGCCTTGGTGCTATCGAGCGTGGCGGCAGCCTGGTCGACCGCCACCTGGAAGGTCGAGGGATCGATGGTGGCGCAAATCTGCCCGGCCTTGACCTGGGTGTTGAAGTCGCAAGTCAGCGTCTTGACCGTGCCCGATACGTAAGAGCCGACCTGCACCGTATTGCGCGGATTGATCGAGCCGGTGACGCTGACCGAGCGTTCGATGTCGCCACGGCTCACATCGGCCATCACGTAGTGCGGCTTGGCGTGCGCCTTGTTCCACAGGATGTAGCCGAACGCGGCGCAACCGATGAGGATGACGATGAACAGCCAAAACAGGACTTTCTTGGTGGAACGGGGGCCCCTGACGGGCGAGAATAGACTCACGCTGATGCTCTTCCAGACAATGATTTGCTGCGAAATATACTGGAATTACGTTAATACAGCGTGAATATACCCTGTGAGTTACGGCGTGCGGCGCCTGAAAATTGTGACCAGATGAAACAGGATTGGCGTGCCGCGATGAGCTACGGCGGCACGCCGCAGGGAAATATGAGAAGAAATATGAGAAACGCTCACTTCACTTGGAAGCGGAGGCCGCCTTCCACTTCTTCAAGGCTGCCAGCGTGTTTTCGACGTGCTTGTCGGGTGCCAGATCGGTGAAGGAATAGAACACCTTGCCGTCGGGCGTGATCACGTAGGAAGTGCGGTTGGCGTAGTCGGGCTTGATCGTCAGCACCGAATCGTAGGACTTCATGATCTTCTGGTCGGTATCGGCCGCCACGGCGAACTTGCTGCGGCATTCGCTGACCGAGAACTTGTTGAGCGTATCGATATTGTCATGCGATATGCCGATCACGGTGGCGCCCAGGGCCTTGTACTGGTCGACCGCCTCGGCGAAGTCATGTGCTTCGATGGTGCAGCCGGTGGTGAAGGCGGCGGGGTAGAAATACAGCACCACGGGCCCCTTCTTCAGCGCATCGGCCAGCGAAAAGGTGTAGACCTTGCCGCCGAGAGAAGCCTGGGTCGTGAAGTTCGGTGCGGTGGTGCCATTGTCCAGCGCTGCCATGGCCGGCAGGGCGGTCAGGGCAAGGGCGGCGGCAATGGCCGAGAGAGTGGATTTCATGGGGGCTCCGTGGTGGTGGTGTTGTCGGTGTGCCAAGCATTCTATCCGCATTCGCCATATGGCGTCGGACCTGCGGTGAATACGGCAATGCCGTGCCAAGGTTCAATGAACCATGCACGGCGTGACGCGTATTAACGCACAACATCGAACATGCCGGGGACCCCCATGCTGCAATCCACCTATCACCAGTCGCGTTACCTTTTTGCCAGCATGCTGGCTTTGCTGTGCCTTGTCGTCTTCGGGGTCTTTCCGCAGGCGCGGGCCGACGACGGCTTTCTCGATCCGGCCAAGGCGTTCCAGTTTTCCGCCAAAATGCGCGACGCCCGCACCGCCGAAGTGACGTACGCCATCGCCGACGGCTACCACATGTACCGCGAACGCTTCCAGATCGATGCCAAAGACGCCAGCCTGGGCGAACCGATCTACCCGCCGGGGCAGGTGGAGTACGACGACACGTTCCAGAAAAACGTCGAAACCTATCGCCACAACGTGACCATCCTGGTGCCCCTGAAATCCGCTGCGGCCAGCTTCACGTTGAACGTCACCGGCCAGGGCTGTGCCGACAAGGGGCTATGCTATCCCCCGGCACAGGTCAGCGCCACGCTCTCGACCGTCGGCCTGCCCGAGCCGGCTGCCGCTGTCGCCACCGCCGCCGCACCGGCCAAGGCGGATGATGATGGTTCCGGCGTTGAATCGGCACTGCACAGCGGCCGCCTGCTGGCCATCATTCCCCTGTTCTTCGTCATCGGCCTGGGCTTGTCGTTCACGCCTTGCGTGCTGCCGCTGGTTCCCATCCTGTCGTCCATCATCGTCGGCGAAGGCGCCGGAGTCGGGCGGCGGCGCGGCTTCCTGCTCTCGGCGGCTTATTCGCTCGGCATGGCGCTGGTCTATACCATCATGGGCGTCGCCGCCGGCCTGATCGGCGAAGGCCTGGCGGCAAAATTGCAAAATCCGTGGGTGCTGGGCAGCTTCGCGGTGCTGATGATCGTGCTGTCGTTGTCGATGTTCGACGTCTATCAATTGCAGATGCCGGCCTTCATCCAGAACCGCATCAGCGGCGCATCGAATCGCCAATCGGCGGGCAAGCTGGCCGGCGTATTCGTCATGGGCGCGCTTTCTGCCTTGATCGTCGGCCCTTGCGTCGCCGCACCCCTGGCGAGCGCGCTGGTGTATCTCAGCCAGACGCATGACGTGGTGATCGGCGGCAGTGCGCTCTTTGCCATGGCCGGCGGCATGAGCGTGCCGCTGCTTGCGGTCGGCTTGTCGGCCGGATCGCTGCTGCCGCGCGCCGGCGTGTGGATGGAAGAGGTCAAGCACTTCTTCGGTGTCTTGATGATCGCGCTGGCCTTGTGGATGGTCTCGCCGGTCTTGCCGGGCAAATTGCAGATGTTCGGCTGGGCCGCCATCGGCGTGGCCTACGGCTCTTTCCTCATGTGGCATCTGCGCCTCCACTGGGTGGCCAAGATGTGCGGCCTGGTGTTCGCCATCTTCGGCGGCACGCAATTGGTGGGCGCATCCACCGGCGGCCATGACCCGTGGGCGCCGCTGGGCCATCTGGGCAGCCAGGGCGTGGTTGTGGAACACAAGCAGGAATTCGTGCGCGTCAAATCGTTGGCCGAACTCGACGCCGCGCTGGCAAAAAACGGCGGCAAGCCGGCCATGCTCGACTTCTATGCCGACTGGTGCGTCTCGTGCAAGGAAATGGAAAAGCTGACCTTCCCCGATAGCCAGGTGCAGGCCAAGATGTCGGCCATGCTGCTCTTGCAAGCCGATGTGACGGCCAACAACGACGACGATCGGGCCTTGTTGAAACACTTCGGCCTGTTCGGCCCGCCCGGCATCATCCTGTTCGACAAGGGCGGCAAGGAAATTTCCGGCGCGCGCGTGATCGGCTTCCAGGATGCGGCGCGCTTCAATCAGTCGCTGAACCGGAGCTGACGGCGGATTCTGCCGGCGCGCCGACCCAAAGCCGTGCCAGGCTGGCCGCCGACGCGATGCCGGCGGCGACGGCGCCCAGGGCCAGCGCCAGCGTCGAGCCTGCCACGCCTTGATAGTGGAAGCATAGCGCCACCAGCGCCGCGCCGCTGGTCTGGCCCAGGAGGCGCGACACGCCTATCATGCCGCTGGCGCCGCCGCTGCGTTCGGGCGGCGCCGCCGACATCAAGGCCTTGAGATTGGGCGCCTGGAACAAGCCGAAACCGGCGCCGCAGATGCCCATGGCGACCACGATGAGCGGCACCGGCGCGTCTTGCGGCAAGAGCGCCAGCGCCGCCATGCCCACGCTCAATATCGCGAGGCCTATGCCGCCGAGGATGCCGGGCTTGTAGGTGTCGGACAGCCGTCCCGCGATCGGCCCGGCAGCGGCGACCACCACCGGCCAGGCCGACATCAGGAAGCCGGTATTCACCGGATCGCGGTGCAGCACTTGTTCGAAATAAAACGGCAACGAAACGAATCCCAGGCCTTGCGTGGTGAAGGCGGCGATCGCGGTCACCACCGACAAGGCAAACAACGGCCGGCGCAGCAGGTCGACCGGCAGCATGGGCGCGGGGTGATGCGCCTGGCGCTTCAACAGGCAGGCCAGGCTGACTACCGCCAGCGCGAGAGACGGCAACACGATGTGCAGCGACTCCTGCTGTGCGACGGAGGCCAGCGTGAAGATCAGTGCGGCGAAACTGACGGCAGTCAACAGAGCGGTCAACGCATCGAAGTCCCCCTGGGCTTGCAAGCTCGCTGCACGCCTGGGGATGGCCGGCCAGGCAAAGGCCAGCGCCAACAGGCCGAGCGGCACGTTGATGCCGAACAGCCATTGCCAGGATGCGACCGCCAGCACGAGCGAAGCCACCGATGGGCCAAGCGCGAAACCGATGCCCACGACGAGGGCATTCATGCCGACGCCGCGCCCCAATCGATCGGGTGGGTAGATCAGGCGGATCAAGGCGATGTTCACGCTCATCAAGGCGCCCGCGCCGACGCCTTGCAGGGCGCGCGCGGCGGCCAGCAGCGGCAGCGTGCCGACCAGGGCGCAGACGAACGAGGCGGCGGTAAACAGGATCAGCCCGCCCAGGAAGATGCGGCGCGGGCCGATCAAGTCGCCCAGGGCGGCAAAAGGCAGCATGGACGCTACCACCGCGAGTTGATAGGCGTTGATGACCCAGATCGACGCAGCCGGGACCGCATGCAGGTCGGCCGCGATCGCCGGTAGGGCGGTGTTGGCAATGGCGGTATCGAGCGTAGCCAGCGCCACGCCTAGCAGCACGGCGACCAGCGCGCGCCACTGGCTGCCGCTTAATGTCGACCCTGAGGCTGTACTTGATGGGCTAGTCATCGATAACTACCCTTGACTGGCGCGGCAGACGGACGCAGCCGTCCAGGAGCGCGGTCGCCGGGACCGGGTGGTCGGAATGAGGGATCATGGAAGTTCTTTTTGCGCAGCCGACGCGCTTCCGGACATGGAAGCCGCATGGCTTGGCAGCATTGATTATAGAAGAAAGAAAAGGGTCAGGTATTGCCGTGAAAAACCGGCACACCTACCTTATAAAGACAAAGGCCGGCAGCATATCCCGGCCTTTGCCGTCAGACCGACGTGGAAGCCAAGACCTCGTCACTCTGCCTGCTGTTTCTTCTGCACGTCTTCCTTTTCGTCGCGGCGCAGCGCCTTGACGAACTTGCGCTTCGGCGGCGGCGTTGCCGCAGCGACATCGGCCTGCCACTCCATCCACTGCTCGAGCGAGATCGACAACTGCAAGGAATAGTCGAGCGAGATCCAGTTCGTTTGCGCGGGATTGCCGTAGTCAGGCTGGCCCGGCAGGACGTTTACCTTGCCGTGCGGCGTTTCCACCGTCATGTTGAACGAGCTGCCGCCCATCACATTGGCAAAGTAGATCGAATCGATGTTGGCGAATGAGATGCCGTTGTTTTCCGTCGCCACCGTGCCGGTGCGGTCCAGGCCCTGTTTTTCCAGGCCGATTACCGGCGCCACCGATTCCATGGTGAGGGCCGAGAATTGCGCCAGCAAGGGCGGCGTGTTGAACTTCAGGTCCGGCACCGAAGCCGTGCCATGGCACGACATGCACGAGCTGTTGGCGTTGTCGGCCGGGCCGTTGAGGCGATGGTTAGACCCGAGGTGGCCCATGCGCTGGATGCTGCCGGTGCCGCCGTAGGAATTCAACTCGTCGGCCACGTCCCAGAAGATCACTTCCTCCTTGAAGCCGTTCTTGCGCGGCTCTTTGGGATGGTCATAGGCAAGCTGCCCCGGCGGCGGCGTATCGTTACCCCACATCAGTCCGAGCAGGCTCAGGCGGTGCCACGGGTCCTTGACGTTGGCCTTGCGCCGCCCATCGGCCACCAGGGTGCCGTAGACCCAGCCGGTGCCGCGCGCACGATGATCGCGCACCGAGATATCGAACTGCATCAGCTTGACGTCATTCCATTTGGCGAAATTGCGCGGGCATTGCTTGCTTTGTTCGACCAGCGTGCATGACTTGCCGTCGGCAGCCGTGCAACTGCAGAACGAGGGGTCGGAAATGTTGGCATTCCAGTGCACCATGTTGGCCAGCACGGGCAATTGATCCTCGGTTGCAGTATTGAACAGCGGCTTGGCCACCACCGCACCTTCGTCGAAGCTGATGTTGGCCGCCGGCACCTTGGCCGTGCCGTCTTTTTGCCACACGGTGCCGAGCGTATAGGCAGCCGTGGCGTTGAAAATGCCGACCGCCCACATCGTGGTCGACGCCGTGCCGGTGCCGGATTTGATCGAATACGTGACCGGCGCTTCGCGCGTCAGGCCATGGATGAACTCGCGTCCGCTCAAGGCGTCATAGGTCTGGAACGGGATGTGGAACCACGGCCGCACGGGGTTGCGGCAAACGTCGAAGTCGCTCTGTCCGGGCTGATTGATATTGCCGGCAATGGCGTATTCATACACCAGGTCGCCGTATTCCTGCGCCAGCTTGGCCTTCACGTTCTGCGGCGTCGCCGGGTCGAACAGCGCATCGAACTTGGCCGCGCGCCAGGGCTGGTTGGCTTTGTCGTCCACCGGCTTTCTCGGATAGTCGTCGGACAGCTTGAACACGGGTCCCGAGTAGGCGCCCGTCGGCGCATCGCTGATCGCCTGCCCCTTCCACATGTCGGCAAACTTCGGCGCGATGTCCTGCCAGTAGGAAGGATAGATGCCGGTGCAGGTATCGGGTGGCGTATCGGCCGCATGAGCGAAACTTGCGGCCAGCACGGAACAAGCGGCGAGGGCCACTCTTTGCATCATTTTCATGTTGTCTCCCCTTTGATGAGATCGGACGATCCGACTCGGTTTGTAGCCCGGCTTCGGCGCAGACATTGGCGAAAGCCAAACTCCAAGGATGCTGGCATGGTTGTTTTGTCAATACAACCTGCGAGAGTTGACAGGTTTAATACCGGTGCTGTTGATTTGCATCCAACACTGACCCACAACGACCCAAAGGCGATATTCGTGAACGGTTGCTACCGGGCACCGGAATCCGGCATCAATGCAGATAGTTGCCCCAATTTTGCCTGAGTCTCGTTCCTATGCCGGCTGTCCGCCATTCATATGGGTATCCGCCGCGTAGTCCTTGACCGCGAGCGCCAGGGTTTGAACGGCCCTGTCGAGATCATCCGATCCATCGGGGATGAGCGAACCGAGCGCGGCTCGCTCATCCCTTCCGCTCATCTCTGCGCGCAACATGGCGAGCAGCGCGTCGTAGCGGTCCGCGCGTGCCGCGTCGTCGCTGCCGGGTTCAAATTGTCTGTTGATCGCCACTATGTTTGTGGCGCCGCAGATGGTCCGCAGCGCGACCAGTATGTCGTGGACATGGTCGAGATGCGCCGCGCGCGATCGGCCTTGCAGCAGCATGCGTTGCCGGGCGATCTCGGCGCGGGAACTGGCCACGCCGGCGTCGCGGCGAAGCGGGTCGATATTGGCCGGGCCGTCGAGGGGAGTGCGGAGCACAGCGGCGGCAAAAGCCATATTGGCCGAGAGCGCGGCCAGGATGGCGTCTGAAAGTGCGTTCTTCTCCTTCTCGGGCCAGAGCAGCAAGCATCCGGCCAGGCCGATGCAGGCGCCGATGGCCTCGTTGATCACCCGAGTCGCGATCAGGTTGCTGGCGGGATGGATGAAGTCCGACACCAGGACGAACATCGGCGTCACGAAAGCCACGAACAAGCCGTAGTTGACCAGGCGAAATGCAATCACGGCTGCCGAGAGAGGGGCAATGAAAAGGACCATCTCCCACGGGCCGGACAGCCGTGCGATGAGAATCGCCGTCAACACGCCGCCGACGACGCTGCCTGCCGCACGCTCGAAGACCCGCAGCCACGTATTGGCGCCCAGCGGTTGCATGAGCACGAGGGTGGCGATCGTTCCCCAATAGGAGAAGCTGACATCGAACCACGCGCCAAGCGCGTAGGAAATGGATGTGGCGACGGCTGTTCTCAGCGCGTGGCGCCACACCGGCGCAGGTATGTTGACACCGGTTTGACCCGCCACGTCGTTGCCGGTGCGCCCTTCGCGTTCCTCGTGCTCATGGGACTCTGGCTCTCGCCAGTGTTGACCGAGCTCGACCAACGCACCTGCCGCGATCGAGACCGCGTGGATCACGACGGTCCGACATTCCGTCTTGCTTTCTGCCGCCCCGCGAAGCAGCGCCGACCCCTGATTGACGAGCGCTTCCATATCCGGCGCTGTCTTGTCTGCCTGAATCGCGGCTTCATGGAGAAGCCGGCGCAGGCCATCCAGCAAGGGCCGGTCAACCACCGGATCGAAAGGACGCGAGTTCTCCGTGCGATGGTGCCCGAGAGCCATCAATGCGGCGAAGACGCGACCTGCAGCATCGACACCCTGGGTGAATCGGATGCGGCCTGTGGGCAGCCGGGCAATTGTTTCCTGGCCGCGCTCGATTGAGAAGCGCACGGCTCGGCGATGGTCGACGTTGAAGTCCGACCACGGGTCGCTACCATTCGCCTCGGCGAGATCGAGCGCTTGCAAGCTGGCCGTCATCTCTTCCAATCTGGTGAAGATCGCCACCAGGGCACGGCGAGCCGGCGCCTGAGGATGCGTGCGCCAAATATAGATGCAAAGCACCAGCGCCCAGAGAGCGCCGGCAAGAAAGCAAACGGCCAAATCCAGGGCGCCGGCTGCGGACCGTGGCGAAGCCACGCCGACGACCACGGCGATCGCGGCGATGAGCCCTGTCGGCGTTGGCATGGGCCCGAATGTCGGGCGATAGGAGCGGGTCAGGCCGCAAATCAGGAGCAGCACGAAGAGTGCCACACCCCCTGCAATGACGCCCCAATGGGCTGCATAAGCGGCGAGGGAAATGGTCAATGTTGCGCCAAACGCGAAGGTCAGCATGACCCTGAGGCGGTCGCGGTTTGATCCGCCCGGATCGCAGAGACATGTCCAGAATGCCGCGACGGCGCCGAAGGCAAGCCCCGGAATCTGAAACTGCAAGTCGGCGCCCAACATGACGGCGACGGCCAACGACGCTCGGATGCCCTCGACAATACCTATCTGCTCCGGCGTGATGGAGAAGATATGACCCTCGGACCAACGGGTCCGACGTGTGAACATGGTCAGGATTCTTGTCATGGGTCGCATCGGCGCTTCCTTGAATTCTCTGTTCGGTCGGGGCTACTTCAAGCGAGGTCCTTCGTGCAGGACCTTCGCGGTTGGCATGACCGCCGGACCGCTTGACAATATAGGCCAATGCCAAGCCGTCGGACAAATAATAGAGGCTACGCTAACCGCGCCGTGACATATCGTACGCGAATTCTGCAGCGAGTCTTTCCAAGGGATTAGAATGGCGTAATGCGAGGAGCGTTGACGGAGGTTCAGATGAAGAAACGGCGCAATGTACCGGGAATCCGGCCTTACGATGGGCCGGCGGGCGGCTGGGGTGCCCTGAAGGCGACGGCCATCGCTGTGTACCAGCAGATGGAAAGTGTCTCGGCGCCGGTAACTCTTTTGAGAACCAACCAGCCGGACGGCTTCGATTGTCCCGGCTGCGCGTGGCCGGACAAGGAACATCGCTCCACGTTTCAATTCTGCGAAAACGGCGCGAAAGCCGTCACCTGGGAGGCCACGACCAAGCGTGTGACGCCGGAATTCTTCGAAAAGAATACCGTAGCATCATTGCTGCAGCGCTCGGACTACGAATTGGAGGATCTGGGGCGTCTGACCCATCCTCTGGTCTACGATCGCGCCACGGACAAGTTTTGCGCCGTGACCTGGGAAGATGCGTTTGCGCGCATCGGCACCATCCTGCGGTCGCTGGCGCCCGACCAGGTCGAGTTTTACACCTCGGGGCGCGCTTCCAACGAAGCGGCCTACCTGTATCAACTGTTTGCCCGCGAATACGGTACCAACAACTTCCCCGACTGCTCGAACATGTGCCACGAAGCCACCAGCGTGGGCTTGCCGCAGTCGATCGGCATCGGCAAAGGTACGGTATCGCTGGACGACTTCGACAAGACCGAACTGATCATTTCGATCGGCCATAACCCGGGAACCAATCATCCCCGCATGATGGGGACCTTGCATGAAGCTTCGCGGCGCAATGTTCCGATTATCGTATTCAATCCGCTGCGTGAACGCGCGCTGGAGCGTTTTGCCGATCCGCAGAACGTCGTGGAAATGGCGACCTACGGTTCGACACCGATTGCCTCGACCTATTTCCAGGTCGCCGCCGGCGGCGATGCGGCGGCCCTCAAGGGAATCATCAAGATACTCTTGGGGATGGATGCGGAACAGGGCAATATCCTCGATCGCGAATTCATCGAAACTCACACTGCAGGGTTCGACGCTTTTGCCGCCGATGTGCATGCCACGCCATGGGAAGACATTGAAAGGATCAGCGGGCTGACCCGGCAAGACCTGGAGCAGGTCGCGCTTGCCTATGCCAAATCGAATGCGACCATCATTACCTACGGCATGGGCATCACGCAGCACAACAGAGGCACGGCCGCCGTTCGGTTGATTGCGGATCTGCTGCTCTTGCGCGGCAACTTCGGCAAGCCGGGCGCCGGCATCTGTCCGTTACGCGGCCATTCCAACGTACAGGGAAACCGCACCGTCGGCATCACGGAAAAGCCCTCTGCGGCGTTCCTGGAAAAGATGGAGCAAATCTACGGATTCAAGCCGCCGGCAAAACATGGCCACGACGCGGTCGCCGCGATGAACGCGATGATAGCCGGTGAAGCAAAAGCGCTCCTCTGTCTGGGAGGGAATTTTGCCGTGGCATTGCCCGATTCCGAACAGTCGTTTGCAGCAATGAACAAGCTTGACCTGAGCGTTCATGTCGGCACCAAGCTCAACCGCTCGCACCTGCTGGTGGCCGCAGAAACCTATGTATTCCCCTGCCTTGGGCGTACCGAGCTTGATGTGCAGGATGGCGTCAGGCAGTCAATCACGGTGGAAGATTCGATGTCCATGGTGCATGCCTCTGCCGGCAAGCTCGCGCCGGCCTCCGAGCACCTGCGCTCGGAGCCCGCCATCGTCGCCGGCATGGCCCTTGCGACCCTGCCGGGCAGCAAGGTGCCCTGGGCTGAACTGGCCGGCAACTACGACAAGGTGCGGGATTTGATAGAACGCACCTTCCCGGGCTTCGAAGCCTATAACGAACGCATCAGGACGCCCGGCGGTTTTCGCCTGCCTCTGCCTCCTACGGAGCGCCGCTGGACGACGCCGGCCGGGAAGGCCCTGTTCTCGGTCTACGGCGGTGTCGGCGAAGACCTTGATCTGGGCGGTGCGGAAAATGTCTTGCGCCTCATCACCATCCGCAGCCACGACCAGTACAACACCACCATTTACGGCATGGACGATCGTTATCGCGGTGTCTTCGGCCGGCGCGACGTATTGTTCATGAGTGACGAAGACCTGAGCCTGCTGTCGATCGAGCACGGCGATTTGGTTGATGTCGAGACACTCGTCTCAGGAAGAAAGCTTGCCCTCAAAGGTCTCACGGCGATTGCCTACAGCATCGCAAAAGGTTCGGTCGCGGCCTACTATCCCGAAGCGAATGTCCTGGTGCCGCTCGACTACCTGGACAAGGAAAGCGGGACACCGTCTTACAAGTCGGTGCCTGTCCGGGTTGTTCGCGCGGCGGCGGCCTAGCTGCGGCGCATGAGAGTCTCCAGGTACATGCGCAAGCCGTGAACGGCCTCAGAGATTCTGCACTACCAGGCTGGTTTCCCCATTGACGCCAATGAACCAGACGCTGAGTCCATAGCCCGCCGCCGGCGCGCCATCGCATGTTGCGGGCAACGCGATCGTGCCGCTGGTCACGGAAGGCGGAATGCTGCCGAGCGTTCCGTTTACGTCCACGCCGCCGCCATTTCCCAAGCCGCCATTGGCCAGCTCGGTGGCATTGGCGCAGAAGGCCGAGATGTAGCTGTACAGCACCTGGTAAGTGGTGGGCAGGTTGTAGGAGATGGTGAGCGTGGTGCCGGCGACCTGCGCCGCCGAATGGCTGGTTGCGAAGGTCGCGCGGTCGGTCCCGTTGATTGCCGAGATATCGCCGTTGTCGTTGGTGGCGGCGTTGAGCAGATAGGTCGATTGCACGGGCGCGCCGCCGGTCGGCGTCAGCGTAAAAGTGTAGGCCGTGCCGGCGGGCGGCGGACTGCCGGTCAGCGTGCCGCCGTCGGTCTGGGCGCACGACAGGTCGTAGCGGTCGCCGCCGTTATAGCTGCCGCTATCCTTGACCAGGGTGATGGACGATTGCGTCAACGGCGACGGACTCATCGTGCAATCCGGCAGCGAATTCGTGGGGCCGGAAATCGCCGCGCCGCTCAAGGCCCCGGTGGCCGTGTTCACCTGTGCCGTCATGCCCAGGGTATTGGTCACTTGCGGCGCACAGCCGTAACAGCGCTGCTGTTGCAATTCCACGTGCGCGTCGGCGATGGTTTGCTGGCCGTAGAAAACCCAGCTCTCTCCGGGCGCTTGCTTGAACACCATGCCGACGTTGACGTTGTCGTTGTCATCGATAAAGGACAATTGCCCATCCGATGTTTGTATTTCCAGCGTCACATCGAGGTATTTCGTGGTGCCGTCGGTGAATTTATTGACACGATAAATGGAAATGGTGGAACTCGAAATCTCGCTCGCGAAGCTCGCCAGCCGGGCCGCGAATGCGGCCTGATTGCCGCCCTCGTCGAGGAAGGCCGGATCGACATACGGCAGCAGGCTCGATGCGGTCACGTTCGCACCGCCGGACGACAACTGCCCTACCGTCTGGAACAGCGACAGCACGCCGCTTTCGGCAGCAGCCAGATCGGATTGCGTGCCGCTGGACGTCGCCACCGGCACGTTGACTTGCGAACTGCTGGTCGTGCTGCCGCTGGTGGTCACGGCACTGATCGATACCGATGCGCTGGCGCCGCCGGAGGCAAGCGTGGCGCTCAAGGTAACGCTGCTCGACAGGCCGCCGGCCGTGCTGCCGCTGCCGTCGTCGACCGTGTAGCCGACGAGGCCGGTGTTGACCACGGTGCGATCGAGCACCTGATCGAAGCCGCTGCCGTTGGCCGAGAATGCTGCGGTAAAAGGATTGAATTGGGCCGGATCGGCCACCCCGGCATTGGCCAGGTAAGGCTGCAGATTGTTGAGCACCGGTGCGCCCAAGAGGGCGATCTGATCCTGGCTCGGCATGACGGTCGAATTCGAGACCGTGCCGCCGAAGACAGTGGCGACATCGGTGCCTGCGGCATGGTAAAACGCTTGCAGCAGCACGGTCGTGTAGGCATTCAGGTTGGCCGTCGCGTTCGATGCGCCGGCGTAGCTGTACCAGTTCGCTGTGCCGGCATTGACGCTCAGCAGGAAGGGCGCGGACAAGCCGTTCAGGGCGAAAGTGAAACTGCCGTCGGTGCCGGTGGTTGCCGTGCGCACGTTGCCGGCGGAATCCTTCAGGGTGACCGTCGCATTTTGAATCGGTGCGCCGGTGGCCGCAATGCCGCCCAGCGAACCGGAGGCGACCAGTCCGGTGATGGTGGCGGCGATCGATGCCTCGTAGTCTGAGGATGTGGTCGACGCCGTGACGTTGGCGAGCATGACGCGCGCCGTCTGCGCGGCAGTTTTGCCGCTATAGACCCCGGTATCGCCCTGCGCCGAGAGCTGCGCCGTGAAATAGCTCGCTGCTGCGATGCGGTTCTCGATCAACTGGGCGTCGAGCAAACCCTGGCTGGTCGGATTGATCGTACCGCCGGCCATGATGGACAAGGCCGCGTCGCCCTGGGTGAGCTGACCGCTCGAAATGGCATCGACCCAGAACTGCAACCCGGAGGCGGCGGGCTGGCGTCCGAGCACATTCTGGAACACGGTCTGGACGAAAGACGTGGTGCTGCCGCTGCCATACAGCGCGAGCGACTCGGCGCTGGTCTCGAAGCTGTTGACCAGGGATTTGACGCCGGCATTGCTCGCATAGGCCTGCACCAGATCCTGCAGATCGGGTGGCGCGCCCGTGGCCAGCAGCGCAGCTTCGAAATTGGCCAGGCCATTCGGGTCGGCGGGGCGCCCGAAGTAGGCGATGTAGAGATCCTGCACCACATCCTGGTAATCGGATGGCGTCGTGGCGCCGGTCTTGCTTACGCGGTGCGGGTGGCTGGCCTTGACCTGGCGCTGGTATGCCTGCGAGGCTGCAGGCTGGCTTGTTCCGGATGAATTGCCGCCGCTGCACGCAACCAGCAGCAGAGAAAGAAGTATGCATTGGAATGCCGCGAGCAACCCTCTCAGGACGTGCTTGGTCATCATGCCTCCCTGGTTTCTTCCGGTGTGGCCGGCACACCGGTTATCAAATAGGGCGCGATGAAGATGGGATGCCGGCCTTGCGCGCCAACAGCATTGCTTGCGCTCGAGCGATACGTCGGATTATTGTTGCCCGGCGTTTGGATGGAACACGCTGGGTCTTTAGAGGGGTGTCGCGGGGAGCGTAACGTAGTCTAGCACGTCGCAATCGCAACGGTAGCAGAGGTGAGTCACTTGCCATTCACGGTGACGGTGCCGTAGCGTACGAGGGTTTTAGTACGAGGGCTTTAGTGTGACTTTTTGCCGGAAAGATTGCTTGGTGGAATGTTGCATGAAAGCAGCTTAATCACACTTGCTTCAATAATTCCACATTTCTTAACGGCTGCTGGAAGTATATTCTCGCCGTTTCGAGGAAGGGCATGGATCGCTTTTCCGAGCCGCATTTTGGGTGTCATGCCTAGCGTAACGGTTCGAGGAGGACGACTATCCCGCCAGAAAATCAACCTGATGTGAAAGCACGCTGAAATTGCTGCGACGTCGGGACGCGAAGGTTTTCACCCCGGGTTCGTCCGGCCCAGCAGCGATTCCATGGCCGCTTGCAGCGCCGGCGGCGCCACCGGCTTGTGCAGCAGTGTGGCACCGCTGGCAAGGGCTTCACGCAGGCGCTCGGGTGCAGTATCCCCGGTGACGATGATGGCGGGCACGCGGTGGCCGAGGCGCGCGGTAACGCCGTCGAGCACGTCCTGCCCGGTGCGCTTTTCACGCAGGCGGAAGTCGGTGATCACCAAGTCCGGGGAGAAGCCGGACAGCGCATCGAAAGCTTCCTCGATCAGTTCGAACGCTTCGCAGCGGCAGCCCCATTCGCGCAATAGCGTTGCCATGGCGGACCGCGCCGCCTGGTCGTCTTCGACCAGCAGCACCTTGCAGCCGCCAGGCAATCCTGCGTGCGGGGCCGGCGCCGGCAGTTTGGCTTCATGCTGCGCGACACCGGCCGGCAGGACCAGGCAAAACACCGATCCGCGCCCTGGATTGGAGGCCAGGCCGACTTGCAGTTCCATCGTGCGCGCCAGCCCTTCCACGATCGCCAGCCCAAGGCCGAGACCCTTGTTACGGTTGCGCTCCGGATTGGCCAGCTGGTAAAACTCGCGGAAGATGTCGCGGTGCTGCGACGCCGGGATGCCGATGCCGGTGTCCCAGACTTCCAGCGCGATCCCTTCTCCGCGGCGGCGGCAGGCGATGAGCAGGCCGCCGCGCTCAGTGTAGCGGATCGCGTTGGAAATGAAGTTGCGCAGGATGAGTTCGACCAGCGCGGGGTCGGCATGTACGAAGGCCGTCGTATCGCGCCAGCGGTACACCAGGTTCTTGGCATCGGCCAGCGGCGCGAATTCATTTTCCAGCTTGCGCAGCATCGGTTGCAGCGGAAACGAAACGGGCTTGGCGACGACCGCGCCGGCTTCGAGCTTGGAGAAGTCGAGCAGCGTATCGAGCATTTCGCGTGCGGCGTTTGTTGATGACTCGATGTTCGCCGCGAGTTCGCGCTGTTTCGTGTTCAGGTCGGTACGCTGCAGCGAATACAGGAACAGCCCGAGCGCATGTAGCGGCTGCCGCAAATCGTGGCTGGCGGCGGCAAGGAAGGTCGACTTGGCCGACAGTGCCGCCTCGGCCAGGTCGCGCTGTACAGTGAGCTGGCTGACCAGGTCGATATTTTCAAAGCGCAGGCGCAGCGAATTGACGTGGATGCGGCTGTATAGCAGGCTCATGAACACCTGTGCCGGCACATACATCAACACCGACAGCAGTTCAGCGTAAAAAATCTTTGGCTGCATCACCAGGACCAAGACGGCGATGAAGGAAAAGGGCAAAAAAGTCCAGAGCGCCGCAGGATAGTAGCCGGCGAAGCAGATTGCCACGGTCACGCCAAGCAGCACGAGTGCACACAGGAAGCAGAACTGCGCCGCCAATTCGCCGTAGGGAAAAATGAAATACATGCCGATGCCCCAGGTCAGGCCTGCCACCGCGCCCGTGATGCTCAACAGGCGAAACAGCAGGCTGACCCGCTCAGGCGTGAACGCCTGGCGGCGGAAATGGGCGCTGAGCGGAAATATCCAGGCGAGCGCGATGACGATGAAGATGCTCAGAAAAACGGCGAGGTAGGGTAGCGGGGCTGCGCCCCAGTACAAGGCGACCGTGGTGCTCCCCCCGACCAGGTTGACGGTGAGGGCTACCGGCATTGTGGTGTTGGAGTAGCGGGCCCGTTCGTACGCGACGGCGTTCTCCGCCGTCAGTGCTTCGGGCATGCGGTCGATGATCATGTCGCCTGCTTCTGGATCAGCCCGCTGCGGTGCGCCGCCGCCACGGCAGCGGTCCGGCTTGGAACATCGAGCCGTTCCAGGATCGCGGCGACGTGGACGCGGACGGTGTTTTCCGACAAGCCCAGCTTGAATGCGATCGCCTTGTTCGAGTGCCCCAGGCATAGCTGTTCCAGCACTTCCAGCTGGCGCGGCGTAAGCAGGTCGCCGGCGGGCGTGGACGGGTGGGCCGTTTCCGCTCGCACGGCACTCGAGAAATACCGCTCTCCCTGCAGGCAGAGCGCGATGGCATGTTCGATCTCGCCGGGTTCGGCAGACTTGGGTAGATAGCCGTGTACGCCAGCCGCATTGGCCGCCTGCTCTATGGATTCGTCCAGGTCGCCCGATACGATCAGGATGCGCGCCAATTGGAAGTTGCGCCGCAAGACCGGCACCGCGTCCAGCCCGTTCAAGCCCGGCATCCTGATGTCGAGCAGGATCAAGTCGATCGGCGTCTGGCCGTGCTGCTGTATCGCTTCGAGCACCGAACCGGCCTCGAGCACGTCGGCAACCGTGGTGAAATCTGCAAGTAATAAACGGAGCCCGGAACGAAACAGGGTGTGGTCATCGACCAGCAGTAAACGAGCGCGAAGCATGAACAATCGGGGGCAGAGGCAGGCAAGCAGAGACGATATCTTTCCTTGCGTCATCGCACAAGTTAAAAAAGGTTAAACGGAACCGACTAGCTCAAAAGGACTAGGTTTAAGCCTAAAAGATTATTTACGGACATCACGTTGCTCCCTATCATGCGCAGCGTGTCCGGAGACCGAACTCAATATAACATTGTGAGAGCTTGGCTAGTCTCGATCAACTACCAGTTGTTACTCCGGATTATTCAATTTACCTGGGGGAAGCATCTTGGCAACATCGGCAAACTACGCAAGCGTCGTTGAAGAACTTTATGTCGCCTATTTCGGCCGGCCGGCCGATTACGCGGGACAGCAGAATTTCGAAGCCGCGCTGGCCGGGAACAATGCGCCCACCACGCTTGCCGGGCTTGGCGGCGCCTACACCAGCGACGCCGTGGTCAATGCCTTGATCAACGCCTTCGGCACCAGTGCCGAATCGGCCAAACTGTATGGTGCGGACCTCGCCGCCCACCCTGCGGCGGCCCAGGAGTTCGTTACTGCCGTATTCGAAAACCTGTTCAATCGCGCGCCGCTGCAGGCGGGCCTCGATTTCTGGAGCAATGCGATTACGTCGGGCAGCCTGGCGCCGGCCGAAGTCGCGATCCAGATTGCCATCGCTGCCGGCACCGCCGATAGCACGACGCTGAACAACAAGGTGGCCGCGGCTTCCACATTTACCACTGATTTGGTCACCGCCGGCACGCCGGCATTCGATGCCTACCAAGGCGCTGCTGCCGCTGCAGACGGCCGTGCTTATGTCGCTGAAGTCACCGGTTCGAGCACGTCGACTGCTTTCGGCGCCAATGCCACGACGGTCATCGACGAACTGTTGGGCATTGCGACGCCGACGCCTGCGCCGACGCCAACTCCTACACCGACGCCGACGCCGACGCCGACGCCCGCACCGACCTCGACTCCCACGCCTACGCCCACCCCGATGAACCTCACGGCTCCCGGCGATTCGATCGCGTTGCACGGCACGACGGACGCCTCGACCATCACCCTGACCGGCGCCGATCTGACAGCCTACCCGTCGTCGACCTACGGCACGCTGGCCCAACTGGCTGGTGCCGGCATCGCCAAGGTGACCGATAGCGGCGGCGATTTCACGCTGGACGCGAGCGGCAACAGCAGCGCCACCAGTTTCAATTTCGGCACCGGCATGCTCCACGGCAGCGACGCTGCATCGTCGTCCGACATTGTCATCAGAGGCGTGACGACCTACATCACCTCGGCTGCCGGCGGCGACAACGTGACCTTGAGCAGCGCCACGCAAAACGTCACGGCTTCCAACGACGGCAACACGATCAACCTCGGCGGCATCACCTACACCGGCACCTTGCATTTCGATACCGGCACGGGCGGCACCGACACCATTAACGCCATGGCAGGGGGCGACCTCAGCGGCGCCGCCATCACCGCCGCCGGCGGCCATGCCCACGTCGCCCTGGCCTTGAGCGGAAGCGGTACCGAAACCCTCAGTACTGAGGAATTCAACCTCGTCACCAGCGGCGCTTCGGCCGGCGGGATCGCTTTTGGCAGCGGCGGCGCCGGCACCAATTCCATCGCCTTCGCCGACGGCGGCGCGGTCACGGCGATTGCCAATGTCGACAACTACCATCTATCGGCGGCAGGCAACACCATCACGCTGACTAATTCGGCGGACAACGTCTACGGCAATGCCGACGGCGGTAACGATACCGTCATCGTCGGCAACTTCGCCTACACCGGCACGATCGCCTTCGGCTCGGGAGGCACCGATTCCGTGATTCTTTCGCCGGGTGCCGACCTCAGCGGTGCCACCATCACCAGCGACGGCAACCCGGTCTCGCTTTCGTTTGCAGGCGGCGGCGCGACCGGGACCCTGACCGCCGCCGAATGGAATCTGCTGAACACGGGCAGCGTCAGCGGCGGCAGCTTCGCCACCAATGCCGTCACGTTTGCCGACGGCGGATCGGTGGCCGACAACCCCGGTGTCGGCACCTATAACCTCTCCAGTGCAGGCAACACGATCACGCTGGCCAATTCTGCCGACGTGGTCAACGGCGCGGCAAGCGGCGACAATGCCGTCAACATCGAATCGCCCAACTTCACGGGAACGATCGCTTTCGGTGCCTCGGGTAGCGACACCATCAATGCGCAGGGCGGCTCGGTCGGCGTCGTCAGCAGCGGCGGCGCCACGGTGGCCCTGGTTCTGCAGGGCGGGCAGACCAATACGGTCACCACAGAAGCCTGGAACGTGGCTTCCACGGGAGCGACTGCCGGCGGCATCGCCTTCAACGGCGGCAGCGTTGCAAGCAATGGCGTCGCCTTCAGCGACGCGGGAGCGGTGAGCGATAGCGCCAACGCGGGCATCTACAACCTGTCCGCCGCGGGCAACACGTTCACGCTCAACAACGCTGCCGATACCGTCACCGGTGCCGCAACCGGCGACGACACCGTCAATATCAATGCACCGGCCTTCACGGGTGCGCTGACTTTCGGCGCGAGCGGCTCGGACACCGTCAACCTCGCCTCCGGCACCGACATCAGCGGCGCCGCGATCGGCAGCGGCGGTGCCATTGTTGGCTTGAACCTGGCAGGCCCGGCAACCGTGACCACCGGCCAATACGATTTGTTCAACACCTCCGGCGGCATCACCCAGTCGGCTTCTGTGAATGCCACCATCAACTTTTCCGACGCCGGGTCGGTAACCGACAACCCCGGCGTGTTCAACTACCACCTCTCGGCCGCCGGCAACACCTTCACGGTGAACAACGCCACCGACAGCGTCAGCGGTTCGGCACTCGGGGGCAACGACACCGTCAATATCAACGCGTCTACCTACACCGGCTCGGTCACCTTCGGCGCGAGCGGCACGGACTCGATCAATGTCGCGGCCGGCAGCGACATCAGCGGCGCCGCGATCAGCAGCACCGGCGCCACGGTGGGACTGGAGTTGCAAGGCCAGGCAACGCTGTCCACTGAGCAATACAACATGTTCAACACGGGCGGCGGCATAAGCGGCGGCAGCTTCGCCGGCAATGGCATCACCTTTGCCGACGGCGGCGCGGTATCGGACAATCCCGGTGTCGGCATCTACAACCTCTCCACTGCGGGCAACACGCTCACGCTGGCCAATTCGTCCGATACCGTGAACGGCGCGGTGAGCGGCGACAATATCGTCAACATCGAATCGTCCAGCTTCACCGGAACGATCGCCTTCGGCACATCCGGCAGCGACATCATCGATGCGCAGGGCGGCTCGGTCGGCGTGGTCACCAGCGGCGGTGCCACGGTGGCGCTGGAACTCCTGGGCGGCCAGACCAATAGCGTTACCACCGAAGCCTGGAATGTAGCGACCACCGGTCCAACCGCCGGCGGCGTCACCTTCAGCGGCGGCAGCTTCGCGACCAATACCGTCGCCTTCTCCGACGCCGGAACGGTGACCGACAACGCTGGCGCAGGCAATTACCTGCTTTCGGCCGAAGGCAACAACTTCACGCTGACCAACGCGGCCGACAATGTGAGTGGTGCCGCGGCCGGGGGCAGCGACTTCGTCCAGCTCGGCTCGCTCAACCCCACCGGCACGATCTCGTTCGGCGCGAGCGGATACGATATTGTGGAAGCCAATGACGGCGGCGACTTGAGCGGCGCCACTATCACCAGCGGCGGCGCCCTGGTCGCGTTGGGTCTGACCGGCGGCGCTACGGAAACGCTCTCCACCGAGGAATACAACCTGTTCAACACGGGCGGCGGCATCGAAAGCGGCTCGTTCGCCAATGCCATCGCCTTCGCCAACGCGGGAACGGTGACCGACAATGCCGGCGTGGGCAATTACTTGCTATCGGCTGCGGGCAACAACATCACGCTGACCAACGCAGCCGACAATGTGAGCGGCGCGGCGGAAGGCGGCAATGACGTCGTCCAGCTCGGCTCGCTCAATTACACCGGTATCCTCTCGTTCGGCTCGAGCGGCACGGATGTCGTCGATGTCGGCGGCGGCAACATCAGCGGCGCCACCATCACCACCGGCGGCGCCACGGTCGCGTTGTCCATCGACGGCACTGAAACGATGAGCACCGGGCAATACAACGCGTTCAACACGTCCGCCGCCATCGAAAGCACTGCCCCGGCACACGCCACCGTTGCTTTCTCCGATGCGGGCACGGCGAGCGACAACGCCAACGTGAAGAACTACGTTCTGTCGAACGGCAGCAATACCTTCACGGTCAACAACGCCTCGGATTACGTCAATGGCGGCAATGGAAGCAGTACCGTCAATGTCGATGCGCCGGTCTTTGCCGGAACGCTTGCCTTCGGCTCATCCTCATTGGACGGCGATTACGTCAATCTCGCGACCGGCAGCGACATCAGCGGGGCCACGATCAGCTCAACCGGCGCGTCGGTGGGGCTGGCCTTGAACGGCGCGGCAACGCTGTCGACCGAGCAATACAATTGGTTCACCTCGGAAGGCAGCATCAGTGGCGGCACGTTCGCGGGCAACGGCATCACCTTCTCCGATGCGGGAACGGTGAGCGACAACGCTGCCGTCCGCAACTACACCCTTTCCGCCGCCGGCGACACCATCGAACTGACCAATGCGGCCGATAACGTCAACGGCGCCGCAAGCGGCAGCGACACCGTCGATATCGGCGCATTTGCCTACACCGGCTCGCTTGCCTTCGGCGCGAACGGATCAGACACCGTCAGCCTCGCCTCCGGCGCCAACGTCAGCGGCGCCTCGATCGGCAGCAGCGGCGCCATCGTGGGCTTGTACCTGGAAGGCGTGGCAACCATGACCACCGAGCAATTCAATTGGTTCAACGCCCATGGCGGCATCACACACACCGTCGGTGAACCCAGCGTGGTCAACTTTTCTGATGCCGGATCGGTGACCGACAACCCTAACGTAACCTACTACAACCTATCGGCCGCCGGCAACACCATCACGGTGAGCAATGCCACCGACTACGTGTCGGGTGCGACGCTCGGGGGCAACGACACCGTCAATATCGATGCATCGACCTTCACCGGCACGATCAGCTTCAGCGTGAGCGGCACGGATAAGGTCGAGCTTGCATCAGGCAGCAACATCAGCGGCGCCACGATCATGAGCGACGGCGCCACGGCGGGACTGGTGCTGAACGGCGCGGCGACGCTCACCACCGAACAATACGCCTGGTTCAACACGCACGGCGGCATCAGCGGCGGCACGTTCGCCGGCAATACCATCACCTTCGCCGATGCCGGGAACATGAGCACTGTTTCCGCCGTCGGCAATTACAATCTGTCGGCCGCCGGCAACACGATCACGCTGACCAACGCGGCCGACCATGTCAACGGTGCGGCTGGCGGCGGCAATGACGTCGTCCAACTCAATTCGCTCAGCCCCACGGGCACGATTTCGTTTGGCTCCAGCGGCAACGACGTCATCGAAACCAGCGGCGACATCCTCGCCGGCGCCACCATCAGCAGCAGCGGCGCAGCGGTCACGCTCGACCTGACCGCCACGGGCGGGGAAGTCATGACCACCGCGCAGTACAACCTGTTCAACACAGGCGGTGGTATCCAAAGCGTTGCGGCCTCGTCAACCACCATTACGTTTTCCAATGGGGGAACGGTGACCGACAACGCCGCCGTGGGCGACTACATCCTGTCCTCTGCAGGCGACGTCATCACGCTCAACCACGCCGCCGACAATGTGAACGGCGCATCGGCCGGTGGCGACAACACCATCGCACTGGGATCGCTCACCTTTACCGGTACGCTCTCGTTCGGTAGTACTGGTGAAGACTACATTTCCGTCAACGGCGGTAACATCACCCAAACCACCTTCAACACTTCGGGCGCGCTTCTGCAACTGGAGCTCGGCAATGCCGACCTTACTGAATCGGGCACGGCAACGCTGACCGTCGCACAGTACAACATGTTCCTTGGGAGCGGCGGCATCGGAGGTGGCGTTTCCTACTATAACGGCATCACATTCTCCAATGCGGGAACCGCACACGATACTGCCGATGTGAACGACTACACCCTGGCTTCCGGCGACATCTTCACCGCCTCTTCCCCTTATGACAACATCACCGGTTGGTCTTCGGGCAGCAACACCATCAGCCTAGGCGCGCTCAACTATAGCGGTACCTTGGCGTTGGGCTCCGGTGGCGACATTATCGAAGCCGGCGACGGAAATCTGAGCAGCGGCCACATCACGAGTAGCGGCACGAACACGCTGGAATTGACCGGTTCAGGGGCGATTACCGAGACGATGACCGCCTCGGAATACGGTTTGTTCAGCACCGTTACCGGAGGCACAGCCGCCACCAACGCCATCGTGCTGACTACGGCCGGCAATGTGAACGACGTGAGCGATGTCGACAGCTATGAACTGACCGGCAGCGGAAATGTGTTCACCGTGCACAATGCCGCCGACAATATCACCGGCACAGCCGGCATGAGCGCGACCTTGACCATCGCCAACGCCGACTTCACCGGCACGCTGGCTTTCGGCGCGGGCGGCAGCGATACCATCACGCTGTCGCAGGCCAACGCGTCCATCGCCGGCGGCAGCATCACCAACGGCGGCAGCGCGCTTACCCTGGATCTGACGGCGAGCGGCAGCACCGCAACGCTCAGTTCGGCCGAGCTGGCGGGTTTTTCCACGCTCCTGAGCAATGCCGAGAATTTGACCGTCTCCGACGCCGGCACGGCCGTTACGCTGGGCGCCGGGCAAGCCGAGGTGCCGAACGTCACGCTGGCCGCCGCAAACAGCACGGCCAACGTTTCCGTCGGCTCGTCAGGTGTGGCGGGATTCGACGGCACCATCACCTTGAGCAATGACGGCAACACCATCAACATCAACAATGGCAGTACTTCGGTGGTGGGCGTCAACGATGCCTCGCATTACGTGACGATCGTGACCAACTCCTCGCAGACCCACAACAATTATGAGATCACCTTCAGTGGCTCAGCGGCGAGCATTGGCGAACCCTTCGACACGGCCGGGAATACGCTGCCGGCGGCGAACGGTATATTTAACTTTGAATATGTCAGCGGTATTGCCGGTTATTCGGCGCCGACCACGCCGACCGATCTCGCCACCGCGAAGTCCGACATCGAGGTGATAGTCAGTGTAGCTACGAGCGCTGTCGGCAACTATACCTTCGTGATGGACACGAGTGTCGCCAATGAAGTCGCGATCTATGAAGCGCACCTCAACGGCAGCACCATCGACGGCATCCAGTTGATCGGCGTCATCCAGGGCACCACGATCGAAGCGTTGGGCCCGCATGTCGGCTGACATGCCGCAAGCGTGCCGGCCGAATACCGGGCAACTTTGAAACGCGCATGGATGACAGGATCGCCGTGCGAATGGGGCAGGGCAATGCGAAGATGCGTTGGGGATAGCAAACTCAATCCTCCCCCGCCGGTGGAGCGGCTAAGGGGAGGAAGCAACGAACTCAAAAAGTTACGAATATATTGCGCGAGTTACCGATATATTCCCGCCGAATATAGCTGGAGGTGCTTACGCCAGATTCTTCGCAGCAAAATCCCAGTTCGCCAGCGCCCAGAACGCTTCCAGATACTTCGGACGCGCGTTGCGGTAGTCGATGTAGTAGGCGTGTTCCCACACGTCGCAGGTCAACAGCGGCTTGTCGGCGCCGGTCAGGGGCGTCGCGGCGTTGGAGGTGTTGACGATGTCGAGCGAGCCGTCAGCCTTCTTGACCAGCCAGGTCCAGCCCGAACCGAAGTTGGTGGTGGCGGACTTGGTGAACGCTTCCTTGAACTTGTCGAACGATTCCCACTTGGCGTTGATTGCATCGGCCACTGCACCGGTCGGCGCGCCGCCGCCGTTGGGCTTCAGGCTGTTCCAGTAGAACGTGTGGTTCCACACTTGCGCCGCGTTGTTGAACACACCGCCGGAGGACTTCTTGACGATGTCTTCCAGCGTTGCCGATTCGAACTCCGTGCCCTTGATCAGGTTGTTGAGGTTGGTAACGTAGGTTTGGTGATGCTTGCCGTAGTGGAATTCCAGCGTTTCCTTCGAGATATGCGGTGCCAGTGCATCGTTCGCATAGGGCAGGGCAGGGAGAGTATGTTCCATGTTGTTGGTCCTTTCGGTGTCGGTAACGTCGATCAAGCTTTGGCTGGCATCCTGTGCTCTGATGCCCGCTGCGCGGCAATACGGTCGCGCTTTCCAACGCAAACCCGTAACGCGCGTTGCACTTTCTCGACGTTCCGTGGTTTATCGGATACGGCTGTGTTTCCAAAGCGGCACTATTGTAAATCTTCTGCAGTCGCGCTGCATGGATAGGTGCTTATAGTAACCATATATAGTGACTCCGCCTGTGGCGAAAGGTGCCGCAAAATTTGATTCCGCTATTCCAATGAAGTCTGCACATTGGTCAGCGTTACCTGCGCGCTGCCCTCGGCCAGGCGCACGGTAAGCGGTTCGCGCGGCTGCAATTGTTTGGGATTGCGCAAGACATCACCATGCGCGTTGCTGACGATGGCGTAGCCGCGCTCGAGGGTGCGCTGCGGATTGAGCAGTTCGAGCTGCGCCCGCAACGCGGCCAGCGCATGGCTTTGCGTGCGGCTATTACTGGCAATTGCAGCCTGCATGCGCCGCGCAGCATCATCGATTGCCCTGTGCTGTGCGCGCGTGTCGGGCATTTGCGAACGCAGCCGTGCGGCGTGGCGTTCCAGCGCATGGCGCGCCGACGCCAGGGGCGTGCGCATGGCATAACCCAGCCGCGCCTGCAAGCCCGACAATCGCGTGCGTTCGTGCGCAATCGCCGCGCCCGGGCTTTGCAGGCGGCGCGCCAGCCAGTCGAGTTCCTGTGAGCAGCCCGACAGCAGCCGCTTGACCGCGCGCGACAAATCCCCGGTCAGTTCTCCCAGTGCGCCCAGCCAGTCGGCACGCGCCGTGGCGGCCATCTCGGCAGCGGCCGTCGGCGTCGGTGCGCGCAAGTCGGCGGCGAAGTCGGCGATGGTGAAGTCGGTTTCGTGCCCCACGCCCGATATCACCGGAATCGGGCAGCTTGACAGCGCGCGCGCCACGGCTTCTTCGTTGAACGCCCACAAATCTTCGATCGAGCCGCCGCCGCGGCACAGGATCAGCACATCGCATTCGGCCCGCGCGCCGGCGCGGATCAGCGTCTCGGCAATCTTCTGTCCCGCACCGACGCCCTGCACCGGCGTGGGATAGATGATCACGCGCACATGCGGCGCGCGCCGGCCGAGCGTGGTCAAGACGTCGCGCAGTGCCGCAGCCTGGGGGCTGGTGACGATGCCGACAGTTCTGGGAAAGCCCGGCAGTTCGCGCTTCTTGTCGGCATCGAACAAGCCTTCGGCCTGCAATTTTTCCTTCAGGCGCAGGAAGGCCTCGTGCAAATCGCCCCTGCCTTCACGCCGGATCGCTTCGACGCCTAGTTGAAAGTCGCCGCGCGCCGGGTAAAGCGTCACTACAGCACGCACCTCGACCTTGTCGCCGTTGGCCGGGGTGAAGCCGGCATATTGCGCGCGGCCGCGAAACATCACGGCGCGCACCTGGGCTGCGGAATCCTTCAGCGTGAAATACCAGTGGCCCGAAGCGGCACGCGTGAAGTTCGAGACTTCACCGGCAATCCACATCAGCGGAAACTGCCGTTCCAGCATCTTGGCCACCGCCAGGTTGAGGGCGGAAACCGTCATCACCGGCTGGGCCGGCGGGGAATAGGAGGATTGAGTCGGATCGCCAGGATTCATGCGGGTTTTGAGGCTTTGGATAACTGTCCACAGAAGCGCGAAAGCGTCATCGCAATGTCATACACGGAACAGGATTTTATCAAAATTGTTTAAGTAATTGATTTTATTGAAGAAAGGGGAAGTGCCCGATAAACGTGCAAAAGGGAAAAATTCATAAAAATCAAGCACTTTGCAATTTTAGCCAAACTTGCCCACAAAGTTATCCACACAAAATGTGCAGAACTTTATGGAATGAAACTGTACCAAGCAGGGTGCCGCCGACGCGGTTGGGTTGATCCGCGGATTGATCCATTTTGGTCCATTTATTCAGGCAGTTACCGGTCAGTTACGATTTGTTTTACATTCCGACTTGCCCGCAAAGGCCCAACACGTTACATTCTGCACTTCGAGTTCGTTTCGGGCCGTCACGACTTTTGCGGCCGGGAACATCCTCTTAGCTTAATCCAAGGAGCCTTTTTTGCAGCTGTTCACTATTCTCCAGCAAGCCGGCTGGCCTATCTATCTTCTGCTCACCGCCTCCATCGTGGGCCTGGCCCTGATCATCGAACGCCTATTGTACCTGCGTGCCAGGCGCGTCCTGCCGCCGACGCTGTTGAACGAAGTCATCCGCGTCTACCAGAACGGCAAGGTCGATGCCAACGTCATCAATACGCTGGAAAACAATTCGCCGCTGGGCCGTGTGCTGGCCGCCGGTCTGCGCAACGTCGATGCGCCGCGCGAAGTGATGAAGGAATCGATCGAGGAGGCCGGCCGCAGCGCCGCGCACGAGCTTGAGCGTTTCCTGACATCGCTCGGCACCATCGCGACGCTGGCGCCGTTGATGGGTCTGTTCGGCACGGTGGTTGGGATGATCGTCATTTTCGGCTCGCAAAGTGCGGCCGGCAGTGACCCGGCTGAACTTGCACGCGGCATCTCGGTGGCGCTGTACAACACCGGCTTCGGTCTGGCCGTCGCCATGCCGACCCTGGTCTTCTATCGCCACTTCCGTGCCTTGGTCGATTCCTTCGTCATCGACATGGAACAGCAAGCGGTGAAGTTCGTCGATACCGTGCACGGCGCGCGCAAGTAAAGCGGAGCGGACACATGGATTTTCGTAAAGGAAAAGGGCGCGAAGAGCTGGAAATCAACCTGATTCCCTTCATCGACGTGCTGCTGGTGATCCTGATCTTCATGATGGTCACCACCACCTACAGCAAGTTCACCTCGCTGCACATCCAGTTGCCGACCGAAGACGGCGACCGCAGCAAGGAACAGATCGTGCGGATTCACGTCGGCGTGGACGCGCACGGGCACTATGCGATCAACGACCAGGTCGTCACCGCTACCGATTCGGCCGGCCTGGAAGCGGAATTGAAGCGCGTGGCCGAAGAAAAAGGCGAGAAGGATCCCGATCTCGTCATCGATGCCGACGCCCTGTCGACGCATCAATCGGTGATGAATGTGCTGAAGGCGGCCGGCGATGCCGGTTTCGACAAGGTGACCTTCACCACGATAGAGAGTGACAGCAAGAAGTAATCGGGAAAGCTGGTTCGGTCGCGTGTGGACGCGGCGCGGACCGGCGGCTTGCCTGCTGTGGCCACTGTCGTTGTTGTTCAGCATGCTCGCGCGTCTGCGTCGCTCGGGCTATCGCGCCGGAATCTTTTCCTCGTCCAAGCTCGCCGTGCCGGTCATCGTGGTCGGCAACATCTTCGTCGGCGGCACCGGCAAAACCCCCTTCGTCATCTGGCTGCTGCATGAATTGCGCCAGGCGGGCTTCCAGCCCGGCGTGGTGTCGCGCGGGCACGGCGCGCATGCCGAGATCCCGCGCGTGGTCGAGCAAAACGCCAAACCAGGCGAAGTCGGCGACGAGCCGCTCCTGATCGCTCGGCATGGCGGCTGCCCGGTCGTGGTAGGTCGGCGCCGCGCCGAAGCGGGCCGCTTGCTGCTCGAACGCTTTCCTCAAGTTAACGTGATCGTCTCCGACGATGGCTTGCAGCACTATGCCTTGCAGCGCGATATCGAAATCGTCTTGTCCGATGCGCGCGGCAATGGCAATGGCTGGCTCTTGCCGGCCGGCCCCTTGCGCGAGCCGGTTACGCGCAGGCGCGATTTTTCCGTCGTCAATTCGGCTGCGGCGGCGCCGCCCGCGTGGCGCATGGAACTGGTCGCAGGACCAGTAGAACGCCTCGATGGGCAAGACGAAACGACCTTGGCAGGGCTGGCCGAACAGGACTTGCGCATCGTCGCCGCAGCCGGCATCGGCAATCCCGAACGCTTTTTTGCCATGCTGCGCGGCGCCGGTTTGCGCATTGCGCCCATGCCCTTGCCCGATCATTTCGATTTCGCCGGCTTTTCCTTCGCAGAAATACCGGCCGACGTCATCCTGATTACGGAGAAGGATGCAGTAAAATGTCGCCATATTCCGGCCCTGGCGCAAGACGCGCGCCTGTGGGTCGTGCCGGTGGCGGCGCAACTCGATGCCGCGCTGGCCGCACAGATAGTGGAGAAACTGCATGGATGCGCGACTGCTTGACATCATGGTGTGCCCGGTCTGCAAGGGGCCGCTGCAGCACGACAGGAAAGCCCAGGAACTGATCTGCAACGCCGACAAGCTGGCCTTCCCGATCCGCGACGGCATTCCCGTCATGTGGACCGATCAGGCGCGCGATCTGGCCGCACCGTCAACTCCGGCTGCGCCCGCAGCACCGGCAACAGCCGCCGCACCCGCCACCGACACGCCTTCGGCATGAATGCCTTCACCGTCGTCGTGCCGGCACGCCTGGCTTCGACCCGGCTGCCCAACAAGCCCCTGGCCGACCTGGGCGGCAAACCCATGGTGGTGAGGACAGCCGAACGCGCCATGCTCTCCGGCGCGGCCCAGGTGATTGTTGCTACCGATCATGAAGACATCGTCGCCGCCTGCCGCGCGCATGGTGTGCGCGCCGAAATGACGCGCCCCGATCATCCCTCCGGCACCGACCGCATCGCCGAAGTCGCAGCGCGCCTGGGCTTGGCGCCCGAGGATGTGGTGGTCAACGTGCAGGGCGACGAACCCTTGATCGACCCGCACCTGATCGCTGCCACGGCAGCGCTCGTGGTGCCCGGCCAGCCGATGGCGACCGCGGCGCACCCGCTCGCTGGCGTGGAAGAAGCCTTCAACCCCAACTGCGTCAAGGTGGTATTGAACCGGCGCGGCCAGGCGCTGTATTTCTCGCGCGCCACCATACCCTGGCACCGCGACGGCTTCGCGCAAACGCGCGATGCGCTGCCGGCAGGGTATGCACCGCTGCGCCACATCGGCCTGTATGCTTACGCCAATGCTTTCCTGCAAAACTATTCGTCGCTGGCCGTCTCGCCGATCGAACAAATCGAAGCGCTCGAACAGTTGCGGGTGCTCTGGCACGGCTTGCCGATCGCGGTCCACGTCACCGAATCCATTCCGGCCACCGGAGTCGATACGCCCGACGACCTGGAGCGTGTCAGGCGTCACATCGGCCGCATGGCGGAGTAGGGCGGTGCGCGCCCTGGTTACGCATGCATCGATCGATGCAAATCATTGTGCAGTGCGGATGAGCGGGAACCGCCCTGCATCCTGCGCCTTGCTTTGGTGCATGGGGCTGGCGGAACACCTTGAAAACACAAATCTTCTGACCTAAATCAATGCGAAAGTATTGATTTGGTGCGATTCTGTGGTAAGTTTGTCGTGAAAAGCGGGTGGCGGCGCCTCGTGCGCCGGGGGATAAGCCCGTAAGGCGCGAGTAAGACCGCGCCGCCAAAATGATTCAAAACTCGAATAGGAAAATTCATGCGCCTCATCCTGTTAGGAGCGCCGGGTGCCGGTAAAGGCACGCAAGCGACCTTCATCAAGGAAAAGTTCAACATTCCCCAGATCTCGACGGGGGATATGCTGCGCGCCGCCGTCAAGGCCGGTACGCCTTTGGGCATCGCCGCCAAGCAAGTGATGGATGCCGGCGGCCTCGTGTCGGACGACCTCATCATCGGCCTGGTGAAGGACCGCCTGAAGGAAGCCGATTGCGCCAACGGCTATTTGTTCGACGGTTTCCCGCGCACGATTCCGCAAGCCGATGCGATGAAGGATGCCGGCGTGGCGATCGATTACGTGCTCGAAATCGACGTGCCCGATTCCGCCATCATCGAACGCATGAGCGGCCGCCGCGTGCATGCCGCTTCGGGCCGCACCTACCACGTCAAGTTCAATCCGCCCAAGGTCGAGGGCAAGGACGACGCGACCGGCGAGGAACTGGTGCAACGCCCCGACGACGCCGAAGACGTCGTCAAGAAACGCCTGTCGGTCTATCACGAACAGACCGAAGTGCTGGTCGGCTACTACAACAAGTGGGCGCAGTCGGGCGAATCGGGTGCGCCGAAATATCGCAAGATTGCCGGTGTCGGTCCGGTCGAATCGATCCGGGATGCGGCATTTGCGGCCTTGTCCAAGTAAGTCGAAAAGCGGGCCTCGGCCCGCTTTTTTGTTCCAGTTGCTTTTGTAGGGTGGGTGAGCGCAGCGTTACCCACCAGCGTTTAAAAGACATGCACAGGTGGGACGTGCTTCGCGTACCCGGCTACAACGGAATTTGCATCGACAGCGGAGGAAGCACAGGAGGAAAAACAATAAGGCGCAATTGGCAGTATCGAGGAATGTTCCAGCTCAAAAAATAATAGAGCGACGTAAGGTTAGCAATCCGCATTACCCGCCACAAGCGGGAACGCAATCGGTTCATAACTTTGTGTGATAACTAGGAGGAGTCGATATGGCAGCAGAAGGTCTGTGGTTGGCTATAGCAAGCGGCATTGTGGCCGTCATCTATGGCTTGGTCTCTCGCAGTTGGATTCTGAAGCAGGATGCGGGTAACGAAGTGATGCAAAGCATCTCCGGCGCGATCGAGCAGGGCGCGGCGGCTTACCTGGCGCGGCAATACCGCACCATCGGCATTGTCGGCGTCGTGATCTTCATCGCCATTGCCGCTGCTCTCGGTTTTGTCACCGCCATCGGATTCCTGGTCGGTGCCGTCCTCTCCGGCGCCTGCGGCTTCATCGGCATGAACGTCTCGGTGCGCGCCAACGTGCGCACCGCGCAAGCAGCCACCAAAGGCATGAAAGAAGCCTTGAACGTCGCCTTCAGGGGCGGCGCCATCACCGGCATGCTGGTGGTCGGCCTGGGCCTGTTGGGCGTTGCCGTGTTCTTCATGTACCTGATTCGCAACATGACCGGCGGCGATCTGCATGAAACCATCAAGCCGCTGATCGGCCTGGCGTTCGGTGCGTCGTTGATCTCCATCTTCGCGCGTCTGGGCGGCGGCATCTTCACCAAGGGCGCCGACGTCGGTGCCGACCTGGTAGGCAAGGTCGAAGCCGGCATCCCCGAAGACGATCCGCGCAACCCGGCCGTGATCGCCGACAACGTGGGCGACAACGTCGGCGACTGCGCCGGCATGGCCGCCGACCTGTTCGAAACCTATGTCGTGACGCTGATCGCCACCATGTTGCTGGGCACCTTGCTGATCAAGGGCAATGAAATGGCGGCGGCGATCTATCCGCTGCTGTTGGGCGCCATCTCGATCATCGCGTCCATCGTCGGGTGCTCCCTGGTCAAGGCCAAGCCGGGCAAGAAAATCATGTCGGCGCTGTACACCGGCTTGTGGTGGGCGGCAGGCCTTTCCCTGCTGGGTTTTGTTGCCGTCACCTGGCACGTGCTGCCTGAGGCGATGCGCATGCCGATGATGGGCGCCTCCGTGGTCGGCATCGTCCTCACAGGCCTCATGGTCTACATCACCGAGTATTACACCGGCACCGATTTCAAGCCCGTGCGCCACATCGCGCAAGCCTCCACCACGGGTCATGGCACCAACATCATCGCCGGCCTCGGCGTGTCGATGAAATCCTGTGCCTACCCGGTTCTGGCCGTGTGCGTGGCCATCGGCGTGTCTTACTGGCTCGGCGACATGTGCGGCGCGGGCCTCTATGGCGTGGCCGTGGCCGCGACCTCGATGCTGTCGATGGCCGGCATCATCGTGGCGCTCGACGCCTATGGCCCGATCACCGACAACGCCGGCGGCATTGCCGAAATGTCGCACATGCCCGAATCCGTGCGCGCCATCACCGATCCGCTCGATGCCGTGGGCAACACCACCAAGGCCGTGACCAAAGGCTACGCCATCGGTTCGGCCGCCCTGGCTGCCCTCGTGCTGTTTGCCGACTACACCCATGCGCTCGACACCGCCGGCATCCACGTCAGCTTCGACCTGTCCGACCACAAGGTCATCATCGGCCTGTTCATCGGCGGCCTGATTCCCTACCTGTTCGGCGCCATGGCAATGGAAGCCGTGGGCCGCGCCGCCGGTTCGGTGGTCGTCGAAGTGCGCCGCCAGTTCAAGGAAATCCCCGGCATCATGGAAGGCACCGGCAAACCGCAGTACGACAAGGCGGTCGACATGCTCACCTCCGCCGCGATCAAGGAAATGATCGTGCCGTCGCTGTTGCCCGTGATCGTGCCCATCCTGGTGGGCTACATCCTCGGCGCGGCGGCGCTCGGCGGCCTCTTGATGGGCACCATCATCACCGGCCTGTTCGTCGCGATCTCGATGACGACCGGCGGCGGCGCCTGGGACAATGCCAAGAAATACATCGAAGACGGCAACTTCGGCGGCAAAGGCTCGGAAGCGCACAAGGCCGCCGTCACCGGCGACACCGTGGGCGACCCGTACAAGGACACGGCCGGCCCCGCCGTCAACCCGCTGATCAAGATCATCAACATCGTGGCTTTGTTGATCGTACCGATGATTTCGGCCAACGGCCTGCTAGGCGGCTCGGCAAAGGTTGACGCGCCGGTGCCTGTCATCAGCGCACCGGCACCGGCAGCGACCGATGCCGTGCCGAGCGGCGTCATGATGAGGGCGGTGCCCGTTCCCGCACCGGCGGCGTCGGCTGGCGATGCCGTGACCCCGGCGGTTCCGGCAGCGTCGGCGCCTGCCTCGGCACCTGCAGAAGGCGATACCAAGAAATAACATGTTCCAAGGCTGGGCAAAAAAGCGGCGCAAGCCGCTTTTTTGTTTGGGCGCATCCCGACTCGCCTGGCCGTAGCTTGTTAAAATGGCCAGACCTTGACAGGTCTCAGCGAGACGATACAATTCGTGCTTCCGATATGACGTTTACGTAAACGTCAATTTATGTAAACGTAAATACCCCCGACCAGATCCAGCAGAGGACATCATGCAAATCAAAGACAACGTATTCATCATCACCGGCGGCGCATCGGGCCTGGGCGCGGCAACCGCGCAACTGCTGACCGAGCACGGCGCCAAAGTCGTGCTGGCCGACGTGCAGGTCGAAGCCGGCGAAAAGCTCGCCGCCGAATTGAAGGGCAAGTTCGTCAAGTGCGACGTGACTTCCGAAGCCGACGGCCGTGCCGTGGTCGAAGCCGCCGTTGCCCTGGGCACATTGCGCGGCCTGATCAACTGCGCCGGCGTGGCCCCGGCAGTGAAGACCGTCGGCAAGGACGGCGCCCACCCGCTCGAGATATTCCAGCGCACCGTCAACATCAACCTGATCGGCACTTTCAACATGGCGCGCCTGGCAGCCGTGGCAATGTCCGGCACCGAAGCCGGCGAATCGGGCGAGCGCGGCGTCATCATCAACACCGCATCGGTCGCTGCCTTCGACGGCCAGATCGGCCAAGCCGCCTACGCCTCGTCCAAGGCCGCCGTGGTCGGCCTGACGCTGCCGATGGCGCGCGACCTGTCGCGCAACGGCATCCGCGTCATGACCATCGCCCCCGGCATTTTCGAAACGCCGATGCTGCTGGGCATGCCGACCGAAGTGCAGGACGCCTTGGGTAAAATGGTGCCGTTCCCCTCGCGCCTGGGCAAGCCGGCCGAGTATGCGCAGCTGGCCAAGAGCATCATCGAAAACCAGATGTTGAACGGCGAGACGATCCGCTTGGATGGCGCGATCCGCATGCAGCCGAAGTAATTCCTTCCCTTCCTGCACGCCTTTAATCCGTCATCCCCGCGAAAGCGGGGACCCACTGTACAACCTGTGACCGTGGCACTATGGGCCCCCGTTTTCACGGGGACGACGGCAGTGATGATAGCGGCGCCGCATTCTCCGGGTTGATCGAACCTCTCTTCTGCGTCTTATCCCTGCGTCGCGTACCATAACGCTTTTCCGAGAGCACGCGACAATGAACAACAAGAAATTTTTCGCCGCCATCCTCTCTGCCTTGCTGGCAGGCTGCGCGGCTTCCTCCCAAACCAATTCTCCCGGCGCGCCGGCTTCAACGGGGCTGCAATCCCCCGAAGTCGCCAGCGGCTATACCGACAAGCCCGGCTGGAAATCCAACACCTTCATGGTGGCAGCGGCCAATCCGCTGGCCACCGACGCCGGCTACCGCATCCTGAAGCAGGGCGGCGCCGCTATCGATGCGGCGATTGCGACGCAGATGGTATTGAACCTGGTCGAACCGCAATCCTCAGGCATCGGCGGCGGCTCCTTCATGCTGTATTTCGATGGCGACACCGTCAGCGCCTTCGATGGGCGCGAGACGGCGCCGATGTCGGCGACGGAAAAACTGTTCCAGACGCCCGATGGGCGCGCCATGAATTTTTACGACGGCGTGGTCGGCGGCCGCTCGGTCGGCGCGCCGGGCGTGTTGCGCATGCTGGAACTGGCGCATCGTAAATACGGCAAGCTGCATTGGGCCGAGCTGTTTGCCCCCGCGATCAAATTGGCCGACGATGGTTTTCCCGTCAGTCCGCGCTTGCATGCCTTGCTCTCGTCGGAACACTTCCTGCAAGGCGACGCCGTGGCGCGCGCGTATTTTTACGACGACAAGGGCCAACCCTGGCCGGTCGGCCACATCTTGAAGAATCCCGAGTTGGCGCGCGCGCTGCGAGAGATTGCGCAAGGCGGGGCGGACGCCTTCTACAACGGTCACATCGCACACGACATCGAAGTCAAGGTGCATGCGCATCCGAGCAATCCGGGCTTCCTTACGGCGGCCGACATCGCCGCCTACCAAGCCAAAATCCGCGTGCCGATCTGCACCGACTACAAACAATGGACCGTGTGCGGCGCGCCGCCGCCGTCTTCAGGCGGCATTGCGATCGCGCAGATGCTGGGCATCCTGTCGCACACCGACATCGACAAGCATCCGCCCAAGGATGGCCAATACGATGCCGAAGCCGTGCACCTGTTCACCGAAGCAGGGCGCCTGGCCTACGCCGACCGCAACCACTACGTGGCCGACCCGGACTTCGTGCCGCTGCCCGGCAACAGCATCAAGCCGCTGGTCGATCCGCAATACCTGACCGGCCGAGCCCTGCTGATCGGCGACAAATCGATGGGCCGCGCGCATTACGGCGTGCCCAACGCGCTGCATGTCACCTGGGGCGAAGACACCTCGCCCGAGCTGCCTTCCACCTCGCACATCTGCATCGTCGATGCCTACGGCGGCGCGCTCTCCATGACCACAACCATCGAAGACCAGTTCGGCTCGCGCCAGATGGTCGACGGCTTCCTGCTCAACAACCAGTTGACCGATTTTTCGTTCGACTCGGTCGACGCCGACGGCCCGATCGCCAACCGCGTGCAGCCGGGCAAGCGTCCGCGCACCTCGATGTCGCCCACGCTGGTGTTCGAACGCGGCACGCATCATCTGGTGTTGTCGACCGGCTCGCCCGGCGGCTCGGCCATCATCAACTACGTCGCCAAGGTCGTCGTCGGCACGCTGGATTGGAACCTGAACGTGCAACAAGCCATCAGCCTGCCCAACCTCGGCAGCCGCAACGGCCCGACCGAACTCGAAAAGGGCCGGGTCTCGGATGAGCTGGTTGAGCAATTGCGCGCCAGGGGGCACAACGTGCAGGTGATGGAGCAAACTTCCGGCCTGCAGGGCATCATGCGCATGAAGGTCAACGGTCAGGAAGTCTGGTTCGGCGGCGCCGACCCGCGCAGGGAAGGCGTCGTCGAAGGCGATTGAGCCAGTGTCTATCGCCGGTAAGCATCAGAGCACTCGACGTGCTCCGGACGAAAGCCTAGCCCAACAAGCCGCGCCGGTATGCGCTGCAACAGCGGCACCGCGTTGAGCAGCCGCGCTGCCAGCGGCGGGCGGTCGAGCGTCCCGCTTTGATTGAGCAGCGGCGCGATCACGGCGTCCTGCATCAGCTTCTGCACGCCTTGCGTGAGTCGCACCGGCCGCATGCGCCTCGCCTGCAGCTTGGGAAGAAGCGGATCGGGATTTTCGCCACGCGCAAGCGGCGCCGCCAGCAAATTGGCCGCCGCCACGGCGTCCTGCACTGCCAGGTTGATGCCCACGCCGCCGATCGGCGACATCGCATGCGCTGCATCGCCGATCACCAGTAGGCCGGGGCGCGACCATTGATCGAGCCGATCGACGGTGACGGTAAGCAGCTTGACGTCGTCCCAACTGCCAATCGCCCGGTCCACGCCTGCCGTCTCCGGCCCGATCTCGCGCACGCGCGTCCTGAAGGCATCGAGCCCCGCGCTGCGCACGCGCTCCGCTTCTCCCTTGGGGAAAACGAAGGCGCATTGCCAATATTCGCCGCGATCGATCAGCACGAAGATGCGACCGCTATCGAACACGCCCATGCTGTCGTTCTCGGGCTGCTCGTGCTTGGGCAGGCGGAACCAGAACACATCCATCGGCGCGCCGATGACGCGCAAAGGCAATCCGGCGCGGAAATGCGAATCACGGCCGTCGCTCGCGATCACGAGCCGCGCACGTACCTCGTCGCCGGCACTGGTGCGCACGCCGACCACGCGCCCCTCTTCCTCAATCAGGCTCTCGCCCGCACACGACTGGCGCAACTCGAACCCCGGGTAACGCCGCGCGGCCTGCGCGACGAAATCGAGGAAGTCCCACTGCGGCATCAGCGCGATGAAAGGTGCCGCAACAGGCAGGTGACGGAAATCGGCAATCTGCTCGAACTGCCCCGCGATGCGCGCGCCGATCTGCGCCACCTTGTTGTGCGGGCGGCGCAGCAGTTCGTCGAGCAGGCCGAGTTCGTGAAAGATTTCCAGCGTCGACGGATGCACCGTGTCGCCGCGAAAGTCGCGCAGGAAGTCGCGGTGTTTTTCCAGCACCAGGGTCTTGACGCCGGCCCGCGCAAACAGCAGCCCGGCCATCATGCCCGCAGGGCCGCCGCCGACGATCACAAGCTCATGAGACATGGCACTCCTTCCACTTGAAACGATTCGATCGAATAGGCCGTCGGAAGTTGCATGAATTCGTTCGTGCGATGTATCGCACCCTCATCATATTGCAGTGCCACATTCGATTCAATTCGCGTCGACCTGCTTCTATGCGCTTCCCAAACAGGCGTCCTCCCTGTTAATCTTGCGTCCTATGCGAGACAGAAAGAAAACCGGCTTGATCCTGACCGGCGGCGGCGCGCGTGCTGCTTACCAGGTTGGGGTCCTCAAAGCCATCAATACCATGCTGGTCGAGGCCGGCTGGAAACCGGAACGCAATCCTTACGACATCATTTGCGGCACCTCGGCCGGCGCCCTCAACGCCACCGCCCTGGCTTGCCATGCTGACGATTTCGGCGTCGGGCTCGACCAGTTGGTGCGCGTGTGGGAGAACTTCGAAGTCGAACAGGTATACCGCGCCGACTCGCTTGGCGTGATGCGTTCTGGCGCGCGCTGGCTCACGCTGATGTCCTTCGGCTGGCTGTTGCGCAAGTGGCATTCCAACCCGCCCAATTCGCTGCTCGACAACACGCCCCTGGTGACGCTGCTGAACCGGCTGCTGAATTTCCCGCGCCTCGATGCGGCGCTGATCGATGGCTCGCTCCACGCGCTGGCCGTCACGGCATCGTCCTACACGGCCGGGCAGCACATCACGTTTTACCAGACCGAGGCGGAAATCGTGCCCTGGATCCGCTCGCAGCGCGTGGCCATGCGCTCGCAAATCACGGTCGACCATTTGCTTGCTTCCTCGGCCATCCCGCTGATTTTTCCCGCCACGGCGCTCTACTGCAACGGCCGGCGCGAATATTTCGGCGACGGCTCGATGCGCCAACTGGCGCCGATCTCGCCGGCCGTCCACCTCGGCGCCGACCGTGTGCTCGTGATCGGAGCCGGCCGCCTGTCCGAACCGCCCAGCGAAAGCCAGGAGCAGGCGCATTACCCAAGCCTGGCGCAAATCGCCGGCCATGCCATGTCGAGCATCTTCCTCGACAGCCTGGCGGTCGACATCGAGCGCCTGAACCGCATCAACGCCACGCTCTCGGTCTTGACGCCCGAGCAGCGCATCAGCACCCAGCTGCGCCCCATCGAAATGCTGACCATCGCGCCATCGGAACGCCTCGACGACATCGCCAGCCGCCATGTCGGCAGTCTCCCGGCGCCGATTCGCGTCATGCTGGGCGGCATCGGTGCGACCGAAGTGCGCGGTTCCGCGTTGGCGTCCTATTTGCTGTTCGAAGCGTCTTACACCGGTGAATTGATTGCTTTGGGGAAAAAAGACGCCGGAAATCACAAGGCCGAGGTGCTCAAATTCTTCGGCTTGACTGTTTGAATTGTTTTGATGCAAATTAATTGCCAAAATAATATGTCACAATTTCTCCAGACTGGACTCCATACCGGTTGATTCACTTTCTGCAACACGCTAACCTACCGTATTGGTGAAAAAAACGGCAGGAGACGTCAGCGTGATTGCCAGCATGAAGACATTACTCAAGTACCGCAACGATGCGGTCAAGGCGGCGCCGATGGGTGGCCATGGCCACTGTGCGCCGGGCATGGTGGAATAGCCTATGCGCATCGAATCTCCGCAAGTCCTAATGACGCCGGAATCGGACATGAACCCGTTAGCCAACGTGCCGCCCAACCTCGTGCAATCGATCCGCGCCCACCGCGTGCTCGATCTGCAGGCTGAAGCGGCGGCCTCCGGCCAGCATTTCCTCTATGCCTATGTCGGCGCAGCCGAGACCAAGACCCAGGTCCTGGCCACGATAGGGCGCGCCTTTCACTTCCAGCGCGCCTTCGGCAAGAATTTCGAGGCCCTGCGCGAATGCCTGACCGACCTGACCTGGAAAGCCGGGCCGCAACCGGGCTTCATCATCGTGCTCGAGCAATTGCCCAACGCCCCGCAATTCGACCGCGAAGCACGCGAAACCCTGCTCGACGTATTCCGCGATGCGGCCGATTTCTGGGCCGAGAAAAAGGTCGCATTCCGCGTCTTTTATTCTTTCCAGTAAGTAATTCAATAGCGCGCAAAGGGCGGCCAAAGGGCGCCGTGCGGTACAATGCGCCCCATGAGAAACATCGTCATCCTGATTTCCGGTCGCGGCAGCAACATGGAAGCGATCGTGAAGGCAGTAGCGGCCGAACAGTGGCCGGCACGGGTGGCAGCCGTCGTCAGCAACCGCGCCGATGCGGAAGGACTGCAGTTCGCGCAAGCGCACGGCATCGCCACCGCCGTCGTCGCCAACCGCGACTACGCCACGCGCGAAGCCTTCGACAGCGCCTTGCAGCAAACCATAGACCGCTACCAGCCCGACGTGGTCGTGCTGGCGGGTTTCTTGCGTATCTTGACGGCGGGCTTTGTCGAACACTATGCCGCTCGCATGCTGAACATCCATCCGTCGCTGTTGCCGGCGTTTCCCGGCCTGCACACGCACCGCCGGGCGCTCGAAGCCGGGGCGAAGACGCATGGCGCCACGGTGCATTTCGTCACGCCCGAGCTTGACCACGGCCCCATCGTGGCGCAGGCCGAAGTCGAGGTGCGCGCAGGCGATACCGAAGACAGCCTGGCCGAGCGTGTGCTGGAACAGGAACACATTATCTATCCGCGCGCCGTGCGCGACTTCATCGAGGGCAGGCTCTCGATGGCGCAGGCGCGCCAACAACAATAAGGAAAGGGCAGCCATGCGTTTGCCACCCATGATCATCAACCACACCGAGGAAGTGCTGCGCGAAATCCTGCGCTTCACCGGCCCGGCCGACGGCACCTTGTCGCGTTATTTCCGCGACCATCCCAAACTCGGTTCGCGCGAACGCGGCGTGGTCGCCGAGGCGATCTATGGCCTGTTGCGCAACAAGACCGTCTACGGCCACTTCGCCGAATCGGGCGTCGGGCCGGCCATGCGCCGCCTGGCGTTGCTCGGCGTGGCCGATGCCGCGGGTGTGGAAGCGATGGGCGGCCTGTCCGAGGAAGAGCAAGCCTGGCTCGAGCGCGTGATGCAGTTCGACCGCGAAGGCTTTCCGGCCGCAACGCGTGCCAACCTGCCGCCCTGGCTGTACGACAAATTGCTTGAACGCTTCGGCGAAGCCGAGGCGCTTGAGCTGGCCGGCGCGCTGAACCAGCCGGCGCCGCTCGACTTGCGCGTCAACATGATCAAGTCGAATCGCGAAGCCGTCATGGCCGAACTGGCCACCGCGCCCATCCAGTGCGAAGCCACGCCTTATGCCGCCACCGGCATCCGCCTGCCCAAAAAGCCGGCGCTGCAAAACCTGCCCCTGTTCAAGGACGGCGCAATCGAAGTGCAGGACGAGGGCAGCCAGTTGCTGGCCCAGATCGTCGGTGCCAAGCGCGGCGAGATGATCGTCGACTTCTGCGCCGGCGCCGGCGGCAAGACGCTGGCGCTGGGCGCGATCATGAAAAACACCGGCCGGCTGTACGCCTTCGACATCGCGGAAAAACGCCTGGCGAAACTGAAGCCGCGCTTAGCCAGGAGCGGCCTGTCCAACGTACACCCCGTGCTCATCGCGCACGAGAACGATGCCAAGGTCAAGCGTCTGGCCGGCAAGATCGACCGCGTGCTGGTCGACGCGCCTTGCTCGGGCCTGGGCACCCTGCGCCGCAACCCCGACGTGAAGTGGCGCCAGAACCTGCAAGGCCTGGCCGAGCTGAACGTCAAGCAGATTTCCATCCTCACGGGTGCGGCGCGCCTGGTCAAGCCGGGCGGACGGCTGGTGTACGCCACCTGCAGCCTGCTCGACGAGGAAAACGAAGCCATCGTGGCGCAATTCCTCGCCGCGCACGAAGGCTTTACGCTGGTGCCGATGTCGCAAGTGCTGGCCGAGCAAAAGATCGAACTCGAGATGCAGGACTACCTGAAACTGTACCCGCACCGCCACCGGACCGACGGCTTCTTCGCCGCCGTGCTCGAACGCAAGCCATGAAGCCGGACGCGCTGACGAACCTGCTGTCGGACTTCTGGTCCGACGTCAACGATTTCAGCAATCCCGGCCTGCTATGGCAAGTCCTGGCCCTGGTGATTTGCCTGGCCGCCGGCTCGGCCATCGCACGTTTGCTGCGCGCGGCCTTCGTCAAGCAGCAGGCGGGCCAGGAAGGCAAGGGCGTGGTCAGGCTCGGCATGGACAGCTTTTCGCGCGTGCTCTCGCCCTTGCTGGGCCTGTTCCTGATCGAACTGGTGCGGCCCACGCTGGCCAGATATCACCATGTCCACGTGCTGCAATTGTTCACGCCGCTGATCGCGTCCTTCGTGATCATGCGTGCGGCGTTCTACATCATCCGCCGCATCGTCCTGCGCAATGGCAATAACGGCAACTCGCTCCTGCTGATCGAGAAGATCGTTTCCATCGCGGTATGGATCGGTGTTGCGCTCTATATCTCCGGCTGGTGGCCCGACATCCTGCAATTCCTCGACCAGAACGAATTGCCTATCGGCGCGCACCACATCTCGCTGCTGGTGATCCTGCAAGGCACGCTCTCGGTCGCGGTCACGCTGGTTGCAGCATTGTGGCTGGGCGCAGTGATCCAGGACCACCTGCTGAAAATCGATACCATGCATTCCTCGCTGCGCGTGGTGCTGGCACGGACCGTGAATTCCGTGCTGGTGCTGGTCGCCGTGCTGGTCAGCCTGTCCCTGGTCGGGATCGACCTGACCGTGCTCTCGGTGTTCGGCGGCGCCCTCGGTGTGGGCCTCGGTTTCGGCCTGCAAAAGATCGCCAGCAGCTACGTCTCCGGCTTCGTCGTGCTGCTCGAGCGCAGCCTGTCGATCGGCGACATCGTCTCGTTCGACAAATACTACGGCATCGTCACCCACATCAACACGCGCTATACCGTGCTGCAAGGCCTCGACGGCATCGAGACCGTCGTGCCCAACGACGTGCTGATCGCCGGCCCGATCCAAAACATGTCGCTCACCGATTCCACGCTGCGCCTGGCAACCACGGTCACGGTCGGCTACGGCACCGATCTCGATACCATCATGAAGCTGATGGAAGAGGCCGCCGGCACCGTGCCGCGCGTGCTGCAATTGCCTGCGCCGCAGGTGGTACTGTCCAAGTTCGGCACCAACGGCTTCGATCTGGAGCTGGGATTCTGGATCAACGATCCACAAAATGGCCGCTCCGGGGTCACGTCTGACGTCAACCGCGCCATCTGGCGCGTACTGAAGGACAATAGTGTCGAATTACCATCCCCGCAGCGTGATATTCGGTTAATTAACGCTGAAGATTTGGCAAAAACTGTGAATTTGAGCGCCAAATCACCGAACCAAGCCGAATAATTCAGCGTACAATTTAATGTGGTGCAAATGGTGTTCACACCATGCGCTGAAATGCTGTACAAAATTTGCGCAAGAGTCGTACGCAACTTGTATGTGTAGGCAAAGTCTTTCAACAATTATCGAAGGACGCTTGCCGGTCCGGAAGCTTACTTTGGAGCTCGTAAAGATGTTGAATACCGTATTCGATGCAGTCGTCGGCGTGCTTGGTCATGGTCTGGCTGGCGCCAGTTGGTGGCAAATGGTGGTCTATACCCTCGTGACCACGCACATCACCATCGCCGGCGTGACGATCTACCTGCATCGCCATCAGGCGCACCGCGCGCTTGATTTGCATCCCGTGGTCAGTCATTTCTTCCGCGCCTGGCTCTGGTTCAATACCGGCATGGTGACCAAGGAATGGGCCGCCATCCACCGCAAGCACCACGCCAAGTGCGAAACGGTGGACGATCCGCATAGCCCCGTCGTCAAAGGCATCAAGACCGTGTTCTGGCAAGGCTCGGAGCTGTATCGCGACGAATCCAAGAATCTCGAAACCATGGAAAAGTACGGCCATGGCACGCCCGATGACTGGATCGAGCACAATCTCTATTCCCGTTTCGGCTGGCAGGGCGTGGGCGCCGTGCTGGTGTTCAACGTGCTGGCGTTTGGCGCCATCGGCCTCACCATCTGGGCCGTGCAGATGCTCTGGATTCCCATCCTGGCCGCCGGCGTGATCAACGGCATCGGCCACTACTGGGGCTATCGCAACTACGAATGCGCCGATGCCGCGCGCAACATCGTGCCCTGGGGCATCCTGATCGGCGGCGAAGAACTGCACAACAATCACCACACTTTCGGCACCTCGGCCAAGCTCTCGTCGAAGTGGTACGAGTTCGACATCGGCTGGATGTACATCCGCATCCTCGAAACCTTCAAGCTGGCCAAGGTCAAGAAGGTCGCCCCGGCGCCCAAGTTCGACCGCCAGAAGATGGTGGCCGACCTCGAAACCCTGCAGTCCGTCATCGCCAACCGCTACGACGTCATGGCCAAGTATGCCAAGTCGCTCAAGCAAACTTGGCGCCAGGAAGCCGAACTGATGAAGGCCAAGGCCGCGATCGACGCCCGCTTCCTCAAGTCATCCAGAAAGCTGATGCAGCGCGAACCGGCCAAGCTCGACGGCGCCAATCAGCAGCAACTGAAGGAACTGTTCTCGCATAGCAAGGCGCTCGAAACCATGCACGAAATGCAGAAGGAATTGAGCGCAATCTGGGAGCGCTCGCATGCCAGCCGCGAGCAGTTGCTCAAGCAGTTGCAGGATTGGTGCGCGCGTGCAGAGGCTTCCGGCATTCAGGCATTGAGCGAGTTCTCGTTGCGCTTGCGTAGCTATAGCTGATTGGGCGAGCGTAGGTTGGTGCTGAGCAAAGCGAAGCCCAACATCCACCGTATCCAATGCAAGTTGCGCCTTTTGTTGGGCTTCGCGTTGCTCAGCGCCAACCTGCAGAAACCGGCCTGCATGGCCGGTTTTTTTATGCCTGCACAGCCGAAGCGATTCGATCGGGCTGCGGCCTGATCGGCTGCAAAGCCGACAGGAACTGCAAACTGGCCTCGGTCCAGGAAAACTTTTCCGCATGCGCACGTGCCGCCTCGCGCGACACCTTCAAGGCTTCCAGGCAGGCCGTCTTCAAGTCTTCATGCATCACGCCCGCGTTGGACGTGCCGATCACGTCGATCGGGCCGGCCACGGGGTAGGCGGCAACCGGCGTGCCGCAGGCGAGCGATTCGAGGATCACGAGGCCGAAGGTATCGGTCCGGCTGGGGAACACCATCACGTCGGCACTGCGGTAGAGCGTGGCCAGGCCGGGGCCGTCGAGCACGCCGAGCCAGCGCGCGTCGGGGAAGCGCGCCTTCAGCCGCGCCTCGGCCGGGCCTTCGCCGGCGATCCATTTTTCGCCCGGCAGATCGAGCGAGAGGAAGGCTTCGATATTCTTTTCAATCGCCAACCGTCCCACGTAGAGGAAGATGGGGTCCGTTTCACGTCCCCCCGTACGCGGCAGCTTGTCGCCTTCGGTGGTGAAGGTGCCGAGGTCGACGCCGCGGCTCCACAACCGCGCCTTGTCGAAGCCGCGCTGGCGCAGATCGGCCACGATGGCAGGCGTCGGCACCAGCGTGCCGCGTCCGGCATTGTGGAAGGCGCGCAGCACGGTATAGCTCCACGACAGCGGAAAACGGATGCGCGCGTGGATGTACTCAGGAAAGCGGCTATGGTAAGCCGTAGTGAACGGCCACTTGCGGCGCATGGCAACGGCGCGTGCCATCCAGCCCAGCGGGCCTTCGGTTGCGATATGCAGGCAATCGGGGCCGAAGGCATCGATGCGGCGCGCCACTTCGGCAGGCGTCGTGATCGAGAGCCGGATGTCGGGATAGGTAGGGCAGGGGATGGAAGAAAAGCCCTCAGGCGTGAGCAGCTCGACGGTATGCCCCAGCTTGGTCAATTCGCGACTCGTCATCTTCAGCGTGCGCACCACGCCATTGATCTGCGGATTCCATGCTTCGGTGACGATAAGAATCTTCATGCCGGCTTCTTCGCGTAAAAAGCCTGAATGTAAAACAAAAATAAGACATCTCGATGACATGGCGCGATTTGCGTGCGCACCCGCGTTCTGGGTCAGTTCGCCCACTCGTCATGCACAAGCGCCCGACCTGGCAGGCTGCAAAACCCTCATGGGAGCCATCGGTCATGGGCTGTCGGCGGCACCAAAGACTGGACAACCGACTGACCTTTCGCCGATCGCGACGCACCGACAGCCGCCTAGCGTGCCCGTCGGATACGCCAAACCGCCGTCAAGTTCATGCCGATGGAGAGACCGAACAACACGCCAATAACACCGTCGATCCAGATATGAGCGCCGGCACCATGGCGCAAGAAATACCACGATAGCAGCGCCGCAACCAGCGAAAGATTCGCCGCAACGAACATCCAGCGCACGCGGGAATGACGAAAGTCCATCATCGGGTTTCCTTTCATTTTATCCAGTCAGACGGTACCAGGTAAACAGCGACAATTTGACGACGAGAAAAGCCAGAACGAGCACGGCAATATCCCAGCTCCAGATGCCGTCGTGCAGCCAACGGTATTCGAACAACACGAGAGCGAGAATCGCCGCGAAGATACCCGCCGCGCTCGATGAGCGCAATCGATGCTCAAGAAACCGCTCGTCGACGAATTTGCCGAGGATGGGAATGCGGCTTAAGACATGCGGACTCATGATTCAGGCTCCAGGTAAAAGAGTTGGTCGGTCGGGCAATTGAACAGGTGCGAAAAAATCAGTGCCAGCTCCAGGCTGGGCACATAGCGCTCCCGCTCGATGGCATTGATGCTCTGCCGCGAAACCTCGGCAGCTTGCGCAAGCTGCTCCTGCGTCCAGCCGAATGCGGTACGCTTTTCCTTCACGCGATTGGCGACGATGCGTTTCATATATGCTTGATTTCCTAGTTATCATTATTGATCCAAGCAACCGAGAATGTCAAGTTTGCTTTACATTTGCAAAGTAGGGTAGCAAGCGTAACCAATGCGCCGCAGACCTCATCGGCGAGACTCTCCTCGCCCGCCTGCGGGAGAGCGGTCGGGTGGGCGGCGATCCGATGCGGGAGGCGGTGGGTATCCGGCAGCTTGTCCCGGCAACTTACATTTGCATGATTCCAAGCCCAGCAATAATGTCCCATGCTGCATGTTCGATCATGCCCGCACGGATATTGCGGCGCCATGCAGCCAATAGCCCCAAAACCAGCCCATGCAACGTAATATTGACTATCGACCCAATGCCCTCGTAAGCATGACCGATACCGAAAATTATCGCTTGGAGTACGATTGCCAAGCCGAGGTTGCCGGTTAGCGCGGTCAGTTGACGCTGCAGATATCCGCGGAAAACAATCTCTTCGCAAATTCCTGCCGAAAGCGACAGGCATATCCAGACCGTCACCGCAAGTGAACCGGACGGAGAGGTTCGCAGTATCGCATTGCCGGCTGCGGGATCGTGGTGCGTGAGGCCGTCCAGCCCGGTCGAGAGGAAATATATCGCAACCAAGGCAATGGCACCGATAGCAAGGTCCTTTGCCAGTGCGAGCAACGTGCAGTGCTTTACATCCAGGAACTCAAAAATCGAGCGGCCACGGTCCTGCATGCCTTTAGCCACGAAGCGCACCCACAGCCACTCCATGCCGATGATGAAAACATAGAGCTTCAGCATGTCGTTCTGGCTATGCGATGAACTGTCCTTCGCCGAACTACCTGCCGCATTTATCGCACTGACGATCGTCAACGCGACGCAGATCAACAAAAAAATCAAGGTGTGTTTGCGCGATGCCAGCAGCGCTTTCGGATCGGCATCGATGACGGATGATTTGGCGGCCGGGCTTGCGATCTGATTCATT